>Ga0187812_1000393_pt1 | contig 15508 bp, 17 predicted proteins | sample NC_S_2_FD_130582 | JGI IMG/M metagenome (GOLD analysis project Ga0187812, IMG submission 130582) | Wetland sediment microbial communities from Neuse River Estuary, North Carolina, USA - ASW-S_2 | ecosystem: Environmental > Aquatic > Freshwater > Wetlands > Sediment | place: USA: North Carolina...
CTGGTCGAAGTTGAGGTCGTCCAGGATGGCGAGGTGGCGCAGGCCGGACTCCACCATGGCCTCCGGCGTCGGGTGGCCGTACTTCTCGATGAGGTCCTTCTCGAGCGACCCCGCGTTCACGCCAATGCGGATCGGCACGCCGCGGCTCTTCGCCTCGGCCACCACCGCCCGCACGCGGTCGGGGGTGCCGATGTTGCCCGGGTTCAGCCTGAGCTTGTCGACGTCCGCCTCGAGCGCCAGGAGCGCCAGGCGGTAGTCGAAGTGGATGTCCGCCACGATGGGAATCGGGCTCGCCGCCTTGATCTCCCGCAGCGCCAGGGCGGCTTCGCGGTCCAGCACGGCGAGCCGCACCATCTCGCAGCCGGCCTGCACCAGGCGGAAGATCTCGTCCAGCGTCGCCGGGATGTCGCGCGTGTCCGTCTTCGTCATCGTCTGGACGACGATCGGATGGTCGCCGCCGATGCTGAGGCGGTCGCCGACGCGCACGACGCGGGTCGGACGTCGTGTCACAGCCATAGTAGAACCCGCCCCGAAGCGGCGGGGCGATGCCTCCCTTCGCAGGTCACGGGATCAGCTCCCGTGCAGGTGTACGACATCATGGTACGCCAAAACCACGGCGAGGACGAGTAGCAGCGCGAAGCCGATCGTGTTGACGATCGCCTCGCGGCCGGGGTCCAGGCGCTTGCCGCGCCGGACCCACTCGACGAAGAGCAGCAGGAGGCGCTCGCCGTCGAGCGGCGGGAACGGCACCAGGTTGATCACGGCGAGGTTCGCCGAGAGGACCGCGGCGAGCGAGAGCACCTGGCCGAGCCCGGCCGCCTCCGCCTGCTGCACGGCGCCGTAGATGCCGACGACGCCCGCGACGCCAGGGGGCGCCTGGCCGTGCAGGAGCGGACCGAAGACGGCCGTCACCAGCAGGGTGCAGACCGCGACGGCCTGGCGGACGCCGGTGGCCAGGCCCTGCAGGAACGGCTGGTGGACGACGACGGTCGCCGCCTCGACGCCGATGTGCAGCTGCCCCTGCGCCGAGGGGTCCGGCTTCGGCGTCAGCACCACGGTGCGGCGCCGGGACCCCTCCTGGACGAGGAAGCGGATCGGCTTGCCGTGCGAGCGTCCCACCGCGCCCAGCAGCGCGTTCCAGTTCGGGAGGGGCTTGCCGTCCGCGGCGAGCAGGCGGTCGCCGGGGCGCAGGCCGGCCTTCTGCGCCGGCATGCCCCGCTCCACCTGCGCCACCTGCGGCGGGCCCGGGGCAATCTGCGTCAGGCCGACGCCGCTCACCAACACCCAGAAGAGGGCGATCGCGAGCACGACGTTCATGAAGGGTCCGGCGAAGATCGTCAGGACCCGCGCCCAGAGCGGCCTCTGGTTGAAGCTTTGGGGCGTCTCGGGCTGGCCGGGCTCCATGCCGTAGAGCCGCACGTAGCCGCCGATCAGGAACAGGCGGAAGGCGTAGAGCGTATCCCCCGCCCGGAAGCCGAAGAGGCGCGGTCCGAAGCCGACGGAGAACTCCTCCACCTGCACGCCGGTGGCCTTGGCCACGATGAAGTGGCCGAACTCGTGGATGACCACGAGACCGACCAGGATGACGATGAAGAGCAGGGCCGTCATCGCCGCTCTCGCCTCCGTACGACGTGTTCCGCGGCCGCGCGCGCCCAGCGGTCGGACGCCTGGAGCGCCGGAAGATCGGGAGCCGCCTCGGGCCGGTGCTGCGCGACGACGTCCGCCACGACCGGCACGATCTCGGTGAAGGGCAGGGCGCCGCGCAGGAAGGCCAGGGCGGCCACCTCGTTGGCGGCGCAGAGCACCGCCGGCATCGTGCCGCCTATTGTACCCACCTCTCGACACAGCCGCAAGGAAGGGTAGCGGGCGGGGTCGGGCCGTGCGAAGCGCAGCTCGGCGAGGTCCTCGGGCTCGAGCGGCCGCAGCGCGTCCCGCGGCAGCGCGGGGTGCATCAGGGCCTGCTCGATCGGCAGCATCATGTCCGGGCGGGCCAGGGCGGCGTAGAGCGCCCCGTCCTGCGTCTCGAGGAGCGCGTGCGCCATCTGCGTCGGGTGGATCCAGACGTCGATCGCGTCGAGGGCGAGACCGAACAGGACGTGCGCCTCGAGCACCTCGACGCCCTTGTTCATGAGGGTTGCGGAGCTGATCGTCACCAGTTGGCCCATGGACCAGTTGGGGTGGCGCAGGGCGTCCGCCGGACGCGCCTCCGGAAGTCTCTCGACGGGCCAGTCGCGCAGCGCGCCGCCGGACGTCGTGATGATCAGCCGGCGCACGTCCTCGGGCCTGCGCTGCAGCAGCAGCTGGAAGGCCGCCTGGTGCTCGGAGTCCACCGGCAGCAAGAGGCCCCGCGCCACCGCGTCGCGCAGGAGGTCGCCGCCCGCGATGATGGACTCCTTGGTCGCCGCCGCCACCCGCCGCTCCATGGCCAGCGCCGCGAGCATCGGCGGCAGGCCGTCGAAGCCGTTGACGGCCACCACGACCGCGTCCGCCCCGGGCCAGACCGCGAGCTCCGCGAGCGCCTGCGGGCCGGCGACGCGCCGGCCGACGCCCGGCCGGTCGTCCCCTGCGTCGAAGGTGTAGGCCTCGGGCCGGAACTCGTCGACAACCTGCCAGAGCCTCTCGCTGGCGTGGCGAGCGGAGACGGCGAGGACGCGGTGGCCCCTGCGCCGCGCGATCGCGAGGGTCTGCGAGCCGATCGAACCGGTGGCACCGAGGACGACGAGGTTCACGTGCTGGCCTCCCCAAGGTATGCCGCCCAGGCGGTCGCGACGAGCACCGGGCCGCCGGCGAGCCCGACGATGCCGAACAGGCGGAGTCCCACGTACATGCTGCCAAGAGCCACGAGCGGGTGCAAGCCCACGCGGCCGCCGACGAGTCTCGGCTCGAGCGCGGGGCGCAGGATCGACGTGGCGAGCAGGACGGCCCCGATCCGCAGGCCGAGCCCCACGTCGCCGAAGAGGGCCGCGAGGAGCGCCCACGGGCCGAGCACCGTCGCGGGGCCGAGACCCGGCGCGACGTCCAGCAGGCCGACGAGGAGCGCGGCGAGGAGGGCGTACGGCGCACCGACGAGCGCGAGGCCGAGGGCGGTGGCGCTGGCCGTCACCGAGGCCAGGAGGAGCTGCACCCTGAGGTAGCTCACGGTGGCGCGCCACGCCACGCGGCCGAGCCGGCTGGGGGCGCCCAGCGCCTGGGGCAGGCGCGCGCGCAGCCCCAGGCGCAGCTGCGGCAGGTCACGCGCCAGGAGATAGGCCCCCACGACGGCGACGAGTGCCGCGAGCGCGATGTCCGGCAGCTGGGCGGCGGCGTGGAAGGCGCCGCGCGAGAAGCTGCCGAGAAGATCGGCCGAGAGGCGCGGCGGCGGGCCGAGGATCGCCCCGGGCCAGACCGCCGCCAGGTGGCGCGAGAGGCTGCCGAGCGCCGCCGGCAGGAGCGCCGAGAGCCGCCAGGTCTCGAGCACCGCCGCGCGCAGCAGCCAGAAGGTGGCGACCAGCAGGACGCTGCCGAGCGTGCCGAGCGCGGCGAGCGCGGCGAGCGAACGCGGCAGGCCCCTCGCGGCGAGCACGGCCACGAGCGGCTCGACGATGGCGGCGAGAGCGAGAGCGAGGAGCAGGGGGTAGCTCACCGGCAGCGCGTAGCGCAGTGCGAGGAATCCCAGACCAAGGACGAGCAGCCCGCGCCCGAAGGCCATGGCCCTCGCCTCCCGCCTGCTATCTGAGGAGATAGTATAGAGCGGGCAGCGCGAACAGAAGGGAGTCGATGCGGTCGAGGAGGCCGCCGTGCCCCGGCATGAAGGTGCCGGAGTCCTTGGCGTTCGCCCAGCGCTTGATGGCGGATTCGCCGAGATCCCCGACCGACGACAGCACGCCCGCGACGAGCCCGACGCCGAGGCCGAGCAGCGGCGAGAAGTGCAGCCAGGGCGGGGCCAGGAAGAAGCCGACGAGCCCTGCCGTCAGGATGCCGCCCACGAGCCCCTCCCAGGACTTCTTCGGCGACAGGCGCGGCACCAGCGGATGGCGCCCGAGCGCCGTGCCGACGAAGAAGGCGCCGATGTCGCTGCTCCAGACGAGCAGGAGTGCGAGGACGGCGGGCAGGACGCCATGCGCGCGCAGGAGTTCGAGGAACGCGAGCGGCAGCGCGATGTACACCTGGCCGAACAGGTCCATGCCCACCGTGCCGCCCGAGAGCCCGATGAACGGCGGCACCACGAGGTTCACCGCGAGGAGCAGGGCGAGCACCGGCCAGAGGAGGCTGAGGTGGCCGCTGTAGCCGAGGTAGAGGATCGGCAGGCCGCCGAAGAAGTTGAGCCAGCTCACAGGGATCGAGCCGCCCTCGTCGCAGATGCGGCTCCACTCGTGCGCGCCGAGCAGGTAGAAGCCGGCGAGGCCGACGAGCAGCCAGAGGCCGCCGGCCCACACGAGCAGCACGACGAGGGGCGCCACGACGATCGTGCTGGTGATGCGCAGCCAGAGCGAGCTCTGCATCATGCGAGGCCCCCGAAGCGCCGGTCGCGCTGGGCGTAGGCCTCGAGCGCCCCCGCGAGCACGCCCGCGTCGAAGTCCGGCCAGAAGACGGGCGTCGTGAAGATCTCGGCGTAGTTCGCCTGCCAGATCAGGAAGTTCGAAAGCCTGAGCTCGCCGCCCGGCCGGATCACGAGGTCCGGATCCGGCATGCCCCTCGTGTCGAGGTGGCGCGCGAACGCGTCCTCGTCCAGCCGCTCGGGGTCGAGGCCTGTCCTGAGGAGCGAGCGCGCGGCGCGCACGATCTCGTCCCGCCCGCCGTAGTTCATGGCGATCGCGAGGTTGAGCCGGCCGTTGCCCTGCGTGCGCCGCTCGGCGCGCGCCATCTCCACCTGGCAGCGCTCGGGCAGGGCCGTGCGGTCGCCGAGGAAGGAGATGCGCACGCCCTCCTGGTCCAGCTCGTCGATCTCGGAGCGCAGGTACTCCACCAGGAGGTCCATCAGCGCCTCGACCTCCTCGGCCGGGCGCTTCCAGTTCTCCGTCGAGAAGGCGTAGACCGAAAGGTACTCCACGCCCAGGTCCGGCGACGCGCGCACGACGCGGCGCAGGGCCTCGAGCCCGGCGCGGTGGCCGACCACCCGCGGCTCGCCGCGGGCTGCGGCCCAGCGGCCGTTCCCGTCCATGATGATCGCAACGTGACGCGCGCCGTAGTTCATCTGGGTTCCTCCGGCTGGGACCTGAACCGCGCGACCAGGAGCAGGAGCTGCCCATCGGCGCCCTGCCGCTGCTGCACCACCCGCCAGAGGTCGCCGTCGAACGCGCGCGGCGCCTCGGTGCGCCGGATGGCGGGGCTGAGCCCCTCCAGGCGGCAGATCTCCATCGCCTCGCGCTCGGTCAGGCCGAGGAGCGATGTCAAACCTCCAGGATCTCCTTCTCCTTGGCCGCCACGGTCCCGTCGATCTCCGCGACCATGCGGTCGGTGACCTTCTGCAGCTCGTTCTCCAGGCGGCGCAGCTCGTCCTCGGGCAGCTTGCCCGACTTCTGCTCCGCCTTGAGGTGCTCGAGCGCGTCGCGCCGCACGTTGCGCACCGCGACCTTCTCCTCCTCCGCCTTGCGGTGGAGCACCTTGACGAGGTCGCGACGCCGCTCCTCGGTCAGCGCGGGGATCGCCAGCCGCAGGACGATGCCGTCCGACGCCGGCGAGATGCCGAGGTCGCTCTTGAGGATGGCCTTCTCGATGACCGGCACGAGGGTCTTGTCCCAGGGCTGGATCACCAGGAGGCGCGGCTCGGGCACCGAGATCTGCGCGACCTGCTGCAGGGGCGTCGGCGTGCCGTAGTAGTCGACGTGCAGCTTCTCGACGAGGGCCGGCGTCGCGCGCCCTGCCCTGAGAGACTGCAGGTCCTCGCGCAGCAGTGCGACCGACTTCTTCATGCGCTCCTGGGCCTGTTCGAGCAGGCTGTGCACATCAGTCCCCCCTCACGTACGTGCCGATCTCCTCACCGAGAACGGCCCTGCGGATGTTGCCGGGGCGGGTCACGTCGAAGACGATGATCGGGATGCGGTTGTCCATGCACAGCGACGTGGCCGTGGTGTCCATCACCCTCAGGCCGCGCTGCAGCACCTCGAGGTACCCGATCTCGCGAAAGAGGGTGGCATGGGGATTGCGCCTGGGGTCGTCGTCGTAGACCCCCTCCTCCTTCGTGGCCTTGAGCATGACCTCAGCCTCGATCTCCGCGCAGCGCAGCGCCGCGGTGGTGTCGGTCGAGAAGTACGGGTTGCCGTTGCCGGCAGCGAAGATCACGACGCGCCCCTTCTCCAGGTGGCGCATGGCGCGGCGCCGGATGTACGGCTCCGCGACCTCGCGCATCTCGATCGCCGTCTGCACGCGCGTCGGCACGCCCTTCTGCTCGAGCGCGTCCTGCAGGGCCAAGGCGTTGATCACCGTGGCCAGCATGCCCATGTAGTCCGCGGTGGCGCGGTCCATGCCGAGCGCGCTGCCCGCCGTGCCGCGCCAGATGTTGCCCCCGCCGATCACGATGGCGAGCTCGACGCCGAGGTCCTGGATCTCGCGCACCTGCTCCGCGATCGATGCGGCGACGCGCGGATCGATGCCGTACCCTGCCTCGCCGGCGAGGATCTCGCCCGACAGCTTGAGGACGACCCGCTTGTACTTGGCCCTGGCGCTGTCCATCGTCAATCCCCCTGCGAGCCCTGCAGCTCCTCGCCGATCTCGTAGCGCGCGAAGCGCCGCACCTGGATGTTCTCGCCCATCTTGGCGACGAGCTCGTTGACGAGGTCCTGCACCCGCTTCTTGTCGTCCTTGATGTAGACCTGCTCCAGCAGGCAGAACTCCTGGAAGAACTTGTCGAGGCGGCCCTGCACGATCTTCTCGGCGATGTGGGCCGGCTTGCCCTCGTTGGCGGCCTGCGCGTCGTAGATCCGGCGCTCCGACGCGATGGTGTCCTCAGGCACCTCCTCGCGGCGCACCCAGCGCGGGCGCGCGGCCGCGATCTGCAGCGCGATCTCGTGCACGACCGCGCGGAACTCCGCGTTGCGCGCCACGAAGTCCGTCTCGCAGTTGACCTCGACGACGACGCCGATGCGCCCGCCGCCGTGCGAGTAGGTCTCGATGTAGCCTTCCTTCGCCGCCCGGCCGGCCTTCTTGGCCGCCGCCGCCAGGCCCTTCTCGCGCAGGATCTCGACCGCCCGGTCCATCGAGCCGTTGGCCTCCTGAAGCGCGCGCTTGCAGTCCATCATGCCCGCTCCGGTCTTGAGGCGCAGATCCTTGACGACGTCCGCCGTGATCTCCATGCCATTCCCTCCCGCACTCGTAGGCGGGCGCCCCCGGAACACTGCCCGGGGGCGCCCGAAGCCCGCCCTATTCGGCGAGCTGGACTCCCTGCTTGCCCTCGAGCACCGCGTCGGCCATGCGTCCGGTCAGGAGCTTGACCGCCCGGATGGCGTCATCGTTGCCCGGAATCACGTAGCTGATCTCGTCCGGGTCGCAGTTCGTGTCGACGATGGCCACGACGGGGATGCCGAGAGCGTTGGCTTCCGTCACGGCGATGCGCTCCTTGCGCGGGTCGATGACGAACAGCGCGGCGGGCGGGTTCTTCATGCCCTTGATGCCGCCGAGGAACTTCTCGAGCTTCTCCTTCTCGTGCACGAGCCCGCTGACCTCCTTCTTGGTCAGCGACTCGAAGCGGCCGTCGGCCTCCATCTGCTCGATCTCGGTCAGGCGCTGCAGGCGCTTCTTGATCGTGCCGAAGTTCGTCAGGGTGCCGCCGAGCCAGCGCTGGTTGACGAAGAACTCGCCGCAGCGCGTGGCCTCCTCGGCGACCGACTCCTGCGCCTGCTTCTTGGTGCCGACGAACAGGATGCGCCCGCCGTCCTGGGCCACCTGGCGCATGTACTGGTACGCCTCGTCGACCTTCTTGACGGTCTTCTGCAGGTCGATGATGTAGATGCCGTTGCGCTCCGTGAAGATGTACGGGCGCATCTTCGGATTCCAGCGCCGCGTCTGGTGGCCGAAGTGGACGCCCGCCTCAAGGAGCTGCTTCATCGAAATGTAGGACACGTGATGCCTCCCTCTCGGTTTGCCGCCGCGCCGGTCCTCTGCGCCGGGAAACCCGGTTCTGCGCCGGGCCACCGCCCCGCACATCGTGGCGCGTGCGTAATTTGCCTTCCGCAGTATACCATGCGGTCCAAGCAGGCTCAACCAGGAGGCGGCGGCGCAGGCCGGCGAGACCCCTCGGGACGCGCGCCACCGCCCGGCGCTGCCGCCGGGCGGTGGTGCAGCTTGCGTCCCCCGCAGCGCCTCAGACGAAGATGATCCTGCCGTCCTCGGCGCTTTCGAGGAAGCCCGCCACGCCCTCGACGCCGTCCACCACGTCGTCGAGGTCCGCGAGCGAGAGCCCGAAGAGGTCCATGCTCATGCCGCACGCCAGCACCCGCACGTTGCCGATCTCCTTGGCCTGCCCCACCATCTCCGCGAACGTCGGCACGCGGTGGCTCTCGATCTCGCGCCAGAAGTCCTCGGCCCGGTCGGCGTAGGTGGCGTTGACGGGCGGCCGTCCCGCGCCCTTGCGCAGGGCGAGCACGCCCCACATCGTGAGGAAGATCTGCACGTCGGTCTGCATGGCCGCGGCCCCGGACGCGAGCACCGCGACCGGCAGGAGGCGGTCGGCCTCGCCGGCGGCGACGACGAACGACAGGCGATCGCTGGACATGGCGGCCCTTCTTTCCGGCGGCTCAGGCCGCCCGCAGGTTGCGCACGAGCGCGACGACGAAGCGCAGCGCGTGCTGCACGGCGGGTTCGCGGCGCAGCGCGAGGAGCTCGCGCAGGCCCACCGGCCGGCCGGGTGCGGCCGCGGCCAGGCTCGCCTTCTGCGCGGCGTCCGCCAGGCGCGCGGCGTCGCCGGCGTCGGGCCCCGCCATCGCCGCGAGCAGCGCGAGGCCCTGCTCCAGCAGCGGCGCGAGTTCCTGCGTGCGGCGCAGGAGGCTCAGGATCTCCGGCGCGGTGAGCACGTCGAGCGCGGTCGCCGCGGACTCCGCCACCTCGCCGAAGCGCGTGACCATGTGCGGTGTCAGAGAGGCGAAGACCGCGTTCGCGAGGTTGACGCCTTCGAGCGCCAGATTCGGCGCCTCGGTCGGGGCAGGCAGCGTGACGGACATCGACCATACCTCCCGTTCGGACGGCCGGGGGCGCCGTCTCAGATGACGGCCTTGAGGTTCGCCCAGTGGATCTGGTTGTAGGTCGTCTTGAAGAGGTGGATGGAGCGGCTCGGCGTCGGCACCGTCGGCGGGTGCAGGAAGTCGAACGAGATGTAGGTCGCCTCGTCGAGGCCCGTCTCGATGAAGCAGAAGGCGCGCCCCGTGTAGGCGTGGCCCGGCCGCCGCCCGTCCGCCAGGAGGCCGACGAGATTGTCCGCCAGCACTTCGGACTCGAAGTGGGCCACGGAGCCCGCCTTCGAGACCGGGATGTCGGTCGTGTCGCCGACGGCGAAGATGTCGTCGTGGCCCGCGACGCGCAGGAGCTGGCGGTCGGTGGGGTACCAGTTGCCCGCGCCCGCGAGGCCCGAGGCCGCCCCGAGCGCGTCGCCCTGGTGCGGCGGCACGGCCACGAGCAGGTCGTAGGGGACGTCGCTGCCCTCCTGGCTGTGCAGGACGCGCTGCGCCGGGTCCACGGCCTCCATGTTGAAGAATGTCTCGCAGGCGATGTCGCGCCGCGCGAATTCCTTCTCGGCGAACTCTGCCACCGCGGGGATGGTGTGCGCCCGCGCGACCGGGTAGGTGTAGGTGATGTCGAAGCGCTCGCGCACGCCGCGCCCCCTGGCCCAGGCGTCCAGCATCAAGGTGAACTCCACGGGCGCCACGGGGCACTTGTGCGGAATCCCGACCGCGAGCACGACGCGCCCGCCCTGCATCTCCTGGAGCGCCTCGCGCAGCCGGATGGCGCCATCCAGCGTGTAGAACCAGTGGGCGCCCTCGGCGAGGCCCGGCACCTCCTGCGGCTGGATCTGCGAGCCTGTGGCGAGCACGAGGTAGTCGTACGGGAGCACCTGCCCGCCGGCCAGCGCGACGGTGTGGGCGTCGGGGTCGACGCGCTCGGCGCGGTCGCGCACGAACTGCACGCCCGGGTCGAGGAGGTCGCGCACGGGCCGCGTCAGGTTCTGCGGGTCCATCAGGTCGAAGGCGACGTAGAGGAACCCCGGCTGGTAGACGTAGTCCTCGCGCTCGCCCACGACGGTGATCTCCACCTCGTGGCGGCGCAGCTGCGCGTGCAGGGCCCGCGCGGTCAGGTTCGCGACCATCAGGCCGGCCGTGCCGGAACCGACGATCAGGAGCCGCCTTGGCATCCCTGATCCCTCCCTACTTCGCCTTGCGGACCGAGATGGTGTCGCCGCCCTCGCCGGACACGACCTCCACGAGCTCGTGTCCTGCCTTCTCGGCCCACTTCGGGATGTCGGTGCGCGAACCGGAGTCGCTCGTCAGCACCGCGACGACCTCGCCCACCTGCGCCGTCTTGATCGCGCGGATCATCTCCATCAGCGGGCCTGGGCAGAAACTCCCCCGGGCGTCGATCACGCGGTCCGCCGTCACCATGCGGCCCACCCCTTTCTCGGCTCGCCAATCGGGCATCCCACTCGGCCCAGGTCTTCAGGCCGCTCTGTCCGCCCTGATGGTCACATGATGCTGCCGATGGCTACGGCCGTGTATCCACAATCGGCCTTCCCCGATGTGAGTAACTACGTCCATTTGCTCCTGTCTCCTATGGTCTTTTGACCACAGAAATTTAACACTGGCCATCGCGAGTGCAGCGCAAGGCGCCGGGACCGTCGTGGTCCCGGCGCCTTGCTCTCTTCGCCGCTACAGGATGTAGCGCGAGAGCTCCGGATTCGCCGCCAGTTGGCCGAGTTGGCGTTCGACGTACGCGCGGTCGACGGTCAGGTGCAAGAATCCCGCTTCCGGCGCGCGGTACAGGGCATCCTCGAGGCAGCGCTCGAGCAAGGTGTGCAGGCGCCGGGCGCCGATGTCCTCCGTCTCGTCGTTCAGCTTGTGCGCGAACTCCGCGATCGCCTGCACGGCGTCCGCGGTCACCTCGAGCTCGAGGCCGTCGGTGGCGAGGAGCGCCGCGTACTGCTGCACGAGCGCGTGCTCCGGTTCGACGAGGATGCGCCGGAGTTCCTCGACGCCGAGGGAGCGGAGCTCCACGCGGATCGGGAACCGGCCCTGGAGTTCCGGAATGAGGTCCTGCGGACTCGCGATGTGGAAGGCGCCCGCCGCGATGAACAGGATGTGGTCGGTGGCGATGGGCCCGTACTTCGTCTGCACCGTGGTGCCCTCGACGATGGGCAGGAGGTCGCGCTGCACGCCCTCGCGGGAGACGTCCGGCCCGTGGCCCGCGCCGCGCGCCGCCACCTTGTCGATCTCGTCGAGGAAGATGATCCCGGACTGCTCGGCGCGCCGGAGCGCCTCCTGGGCGGCCTTGTCGGGGTCGATGAGGCGGTCCGCCTCCTGGGCGCGCACGATCGCCCTGGCGTCGCGCACCTTCATGCTGCGGCGCCGGGTGCGCTTGGGCAGCATCTGCTGCAGCATCTCCTGCATCTGCCCCTGGCCGTCGGCCATGGGCAGGGGCGTCTGCTCCTCGACGTCCACCTCGACCATCTCGTCCTCCATCTCGCCGCGGCGCAGGCGCTCGCGCACCGTGCGGCGCTTCTCGCGCCGCTCGCCCTCGGGCTCCTGCGCGGAGCGCTCAGGCTGCTGCTGCTGGCCGGCGAAGCCGAACAAGGAGGCGAAGGGATTCGGGCGTTCCGCGCGGTCGCCCAGGAGCAGGTCCACCAGGCGCTCCTCCGCCGCCACGTGCACGTCCGGCTCGATCTGGCGGCGCATCTCGTCGCGCACCAGGCGCAGCGACACCTCGACGAGGTCGCGCACCACGGACTCCACGTCGCGGCCGACGTAGCCCACCTCCGTGAAGCGCGTCACCTCCACCTTGACGAACGGCGCGCCGACGAGCCGCGCCAGGCGCCGCGCGATCTCGGTCTTGCCGACGCCGGTCGGGCCGATCATCAGGATGTTCTTCGGCGTGACCTCCTGGCGCAGGTTGGGCTCGAGCTCCTGCCGCCGCGTGCGGTTGCGGAGCGCGATCGCCACCTTGCGCTTGGCCTCGTCCTGGCCGATCACGAAGCGGTCCAGGGCCTGCACGATCTCCTGCGCCGTCACCTTGGGTCCCCCCCGATCTCCTCCACCACGATATGGTCGTTCGTGTAGACGCAGATCCCGCTCGCGATCTCGAGTCCCTTGCGCGCGATCTGCCCTACCGGCAGCTGGGTCTCGCCGGCGAGGGCCCGCGCCGCGGCGAGGGCGTAGTTCCCGCCCGAGCCGATCGCGGCGATCCCGTCATCCGGCTCGATCACCTCGCCCTGGCCGGAGAGGATCAGGACGCTCTGGCGGTCGCACACGATGAGCAGAGCCTCGAGGCGCCGCAGCATGCGGTCCTGGCGCCAGGAGCGCACGAGGGCGGCCGCCGCCTGGCGCAGCTGCCCGTGCTGCTCCTGCAGCTGCCGCTCGAACGCGTCGAAGAGGAGGAGCGCGTCCGCCACGGAGCCCGCGAACCCGCCCAGCACCTCGCCGTCATAGAGGCGCCGCAACTTGCGCGCGCCGTGCTTGACGATCGTCGCGTCCCCCATCGTCACCTGGCCGTCCGCAGCCATCGCGGCGTGGCCGTCTCGCACCACCGCGAGCACGGTCGTGGAACGGAACTCGGGCATCTCCACCGCCATCGGCCCCTTTCGGTGAACTAGGCCCGCGGGTGCGCGCGCCGGTACACGGCGCGCATCCGCCCGGCCTGGACATGCGTGTAGATCTGGGTCGAGGAGAGGCTGCGGTGGCCGAGCAGCTCCTGCACGGCCCGCAGGTCCGCCCCACCCTCGAGCAGGTGCGTCGCAAAGCTGTGGCGCAGGCTGTGCGGACCGCGCCGCGGCAGCCCGATCGCCTGCTCGTAGGCCTCGAGGATGCGGCGCACGCTGCGGGCCGTGAGGCGTCCGCCGCGCCGGTTGAGGAAGAGCGCCGCGCCGCCGCGCGCAAGGCCCGGCCGCGCCTCCGCGAGGTAGATGCGCAGCGCGGCGGCGGCCGAGCGGCCGAACGGGACGACGCGCTCGCGCCCGCCCTTGCCGAGCACCCGCACCTCGAGGGACGGGAGCGAGACGTCCTGCAGGTCGAGGCCGACCGCCTCGCTCACGCGCAGCCCGCTCGCGTAGATCAGCTCGAAGATCGCCCGGTCGCGGCGGCCCAGGGGCGAGTCGTCCTGCGGGGCCTCGAGGAGCCTCGTGGCCTCCTCGACGCTGAAGAAGTGCGGCAGGCGGCGCTCGAGCTTGGGGCCCCGCACGCTGAAGAGCCAGTCGGGCACGGGCTCGCCCTGGCGCTGGTGCAGCCGCGCCAGCGCCTTGACGGCCGAGAGGGCGCGCGCGATCGAGCGTCGGGCCTTGCCGCTCTGCTGGAGCTTCGCGAGGTAGGCGCGCAGGAGGCCCGGCGTCAGTTCCTCGCCGGCCAGAAACCCGGCGAGCGCCCGCAGCTCCGCGCTGTAGGCGCGCACGGTGTGCGGCGATGCGCGCCGCAGCCGCAGGGACTCCGTCATGCGCAGGACCTCGCGCTCGTCCACCCGCATCGCGCCGCCTCCTCGGCCGCCGTCAGCGCGCCGTGGCCATGGGCCTGCGGTAGCCGCAGCCCTCGCGGACGCACAGAAGCTCCCCCTGCCCGCCGCGGCGCGGCTGCTCGACGAGGAACGCGCCGCACTCCGGGCAACTCTCCCGCACCGGCCGCTTCCAGGTGGTGAAGGTGCAGGTCGGGTAGTTCTCGCAGCCGTAGAAGGTCCGCCCGCGCCGCGTGCGCCGTTCCACGACCTCGCCGCCGCAGACGGGGCACTGCACGCCCGTCGGCTCGCGCAGCGGCTTCGTGTTCTTGCACTCCGGGTAGCCGGGGCAGGCCAGGAACCGTCCGAAGCGGCCGTGCTTGATCACCATCATGCGCCCGCAGTTCTCGCAGGGCACGTCGGACACTTCGTCCTGCTGCTCCACCTTGCCGATGGCGGCCTCCGCCCGCTCGAGGTCGTGGTGGAAGGGGCCGTAGAAGTCCCTGAGGACCTCCTTCCAGTCCACCCTGCCCTCCTCGACCTGGTCGAGGCGTCCCTCGAGCTCGGCCGTGAACTCCGGGTCGACGACCTCCGGGAAGTGCTCGCGCAGCATGCCGTCGACGATCTCGCCCAGTTCGGTCGGGTGCAGGCGCCGCTCGAGCCGCTCGACGTACTTGCGGTCCTGGATGGTCTGGATGGTGGGGGCGTAGGTGCTCGGGCGGCCGATGCCCCGCTCCTCCATCGCCTTGACGAGCGTGGCCTCGGTGTAGCGGGCCGGCGGCTCGGTCTGGTGCGGCTCGCTGCGGGCTTCGCCGCAGCGGCAGCGCTCGCCCTCGGCGATCTGCGGCAGGGCCGCACTCTCGTCGTCCTCCCCCGGTCCCTCGAGCGCCTGGTAGCCGGGGAAGACGAGCACGCTGCCGGCCGCGCGGAAGGGGTGCGCGCCGAAGGTCAGGCGGATCGTCGTCTGCTCGTACTCGGCCGGGCTCATCGCGCTGGCGACGAAGCGCCGCCAGATCAGGCGGTAGAGCCCGAGCTGCTCGCGGGTCAGGGAGCCCTTGAGCTGGTCGGGATGGCGCGCGACGGAGGTGGGGCGGATGGCCTCGTGGGCGTCTTGGACGCCGGGCCGGCGCCGCTCCTTGCGCTCGGCCGGCTGGGCGAACGCGTCGCCGAAAGCCTCCCGCACGTAGGTGGCGACGGACTCCCTGGCCTCGTCGGCGATGCGGGTGGAGTCCGTGCGGATGTAGGTCAGGAGTCCGACGTGGCCTTCGCCGGCCAGTTCGAGGCCTTCGTAGAGCGCCTGGGCGACCGCCATCGTGCGGCGCACCGTGAAGCCGAGCTTGCGCGACGCCTCCTGCTGCAGGGTCGACGTGGTGAACGGCGGCGGCGACGTGCGGCGGCGGCGGCGGCTCTCGACCGCGGACACCACGAGCTCCTGCCCCTGCACCTCCTGCGCCAGGCCCGCTGCGAACGCGCCGTCCAGGATCCGCTCCCCGTCCTCGCCCTCCTGCTGGTAGCGCGCCGTGAACGGCTGGCCCGCCGCTCCCGTCAGGTCGACGGACAGCGTCCAGTACGACACGGGCCGGAAGGCGCGGATCTCCTCCTCGCGCTCCACGATCAGGTGCACCGCCGCCGACTGCACGCGGCCGGCCGAGAGGCCGGGCCGCACCTTGCGCCACAGCAGCGGCGAGAGCTGGTAGCCGACGAGGCGGTCCAGCACCCGGCGCGCCTGCTGGGCGTCGACGAGCCTCGCGTCGATCGCGCGGGCATGGCGCAAGGCGCCGCGCACCGCGTCCTTGGTGATCTCATGGAACACGATGCGCACGGGTTCGCGCTCGCCGATGCCGAGGACGTGCGCCAGGTGCCAGCTGATGGCCTCCCCCTCGCGGTCGGGGTCGGTGGCGAGGTAGACGCGGTC
>Ga0187812_1000394_pt1 | contig 15495 bp, 12 predicted proteins | sample NC_S_2_FD_130582 | JGI IMG/M metagenome (GOLD analysis project Ga0187812, IMG submission 130582) | Wetland sediment microbial communities from Neuse River Estuary, North Carolina, USA - ASW-S_2 | ecosystem: Environmental > Aquatic > Freshwater > Wetlands > Sediment | place: USA: North Carolina...
AGCCGGCAATCAGCTTGTCGATTTCCTCTTCGGCGATATCGGGCCGAAGAATGAACATTACTTCATACACACGGGACATTGTTCCTCACAGTTGACAGGCGACGGTGAACGGTGAACCGTGAACGGTGATCGGAATTGCAGGCCGATCATTCTTGTCCCCTTGTTCCCTTGTTCCCTTGTTCCCTGTCTTCTTCCTTCCGGTTAAACTCGTTCATCGCGGCTTTGGGGTCTTCAGCGAGGATGCGCCGTGTGGCTGTCGCCACGCGGTCGAGAACCTCATCGAGGACCGTCAGGTCCGCCTTGCGCATAGGCGAGAGCAGATAATCCCTGCCCGGACGCCTTCCGCCGGCCGCTGCCGCCTCGGGGGGCAGATTCGGGCCCACCCCGATGCGCAGCCGCAACCACTCCTGCGTGTTCAGGGCGCCGGTTACGCTGCGGGCTCCGTTATGGCCGGCCGGCGAACCGCGTTCCCTGATCTTGAACGTCCCCAGCGGAAGATCGAGCTCGTCGTAGATGACGAGCAGGTCTTGCGCGGGGTCCGCTTCGAACTCGTGAACCAGCGCGGACACCGAAGCGCCGCTCAGGTTCATGAAAGTCTCCGGCTTGGCCAGGATCACCGTGCGGCCGCCCATGCGGCAGCTTGCGGTGACGGCCCGGCAGCGCCGGTTCTGGACCACAACGCCCTCCTGCTGGGCGATGCGGTCGATGGCCATGAATCCCGCGTTGTGCGGGCTCCACAAATACTCGAGGCCGGGGTTGCCGAGGCCCACAATCAGGAACGGGCCCCGGGACTCCTCGGACTGTCGTTCGTTAGCCAAGGCTTACTTCTTCGCACCACACTAAGACTTCTTGGCCTCGGGCTTTTTGGCCGCTTCGGCAGACTCGGTCTTGCCCTTCTTGGCCACTTCCGGCTCGGCCGGCGTGGCGCCCTCGACGACCGCCGCAGCCGCTTCGCCCTCTGCCGCTGGCGCCGCCTCTTCGCGGATGGAGACCACGTGGGCCACGGTCGCTTCTTCCGACGTCAGATACTTGATCTTGTCGGAGTGCGGCAGGCCGCTGACGCGCAGCACGTGGTGCATCCCGAGCCCTGAGACATCGACGTCGATATGGCTGGGGATGTCAGTGGGCAGGCACTCGATCTCGACCTCGCGCAGCACCTGGTCGAGGATGCCGCCCTCGGTCTTCACGCCTATCGGCACACCCAGCAGCTTGACGCGCACGTGCACGCGCAGCAGCTTGTCGAGCGCGATACGCTTCAGGTCGATGTGGATGAGCGAATCCTTGATGGGCTCGCGTTGCCAGTCAACAATCATGGCCTTGGACGCCGGCGAGCCGGCGATTTCGACGTCGAAAATCGTGTTGTGGCCGGACTCGGAGTAGAGAATCCGCGAAATCTGCTTGGGATCCACCTCGATGGCGACGGGCTCATGGCCCGCGCCGTAAAGCACGGCAGGAATTTTGCCCGCGCGGCGCACGCGGCGCGCGGCGTTCTTGTTGAATTTGCCCTCACGGGGCTGGGCTACGACAACTTCAGGCATTTCGTTTTCGTCTCGTTTCCTTAAGGTCGGGCACGGAAAAGACAGCTTTCAGCTTTCAGTCATCAGCTTTCAGCCTGATGGTGGCGCCGAGAACTGTATTGCTCCGCTCCCTTTGTGAAAAGCAGCTCTCAGCTTTCAGCTATCAGCCTTCAGCTCATCGCAGCTCGGTAGTTTATTTGCTCCACGTCGACTCTTCTACGATCCGGAGCCGCTGTTGCCTCAGCTCAATTGCAAAGGCCATTGGTTCATTTGCATCGGCTAATAGCTGAAAGCTAATAGCTGAAAGCTGCTTTTACGAGAACAGCGTACTCACGCTGGTCTCCATGTGGATGCTCTCAATCGCCGCGCCTAACAGGCCGCTGATGGTGAGCACCTTGATCTTGGATAGCTTCTGTCCCGCTTCGCGCAGGGGAATGGTGTCGGTGACGACCAGTTGCTCCAGGCGCGAGCCGGCGATGCGGTCGATGGCCGGGCCCGAGAGCACGGCGTGGCTGGCGCAGGCGTGCACGGCGGCGGCGCCGGCGGCGTAAAGCGCGTCGACTGTTTTGACCAGGGTGCCAGCCGTATCGATGATGTCGTCGATAATGAGGCAGGTTTTGCCGTTCACGTCGCCGACCACGTGCATCACCTCAGCCACGTTCAAATCGGTGCGGCGCTTATCCACGATGGCCAGCGGCGCTCCCATCTTCTGCGCAAAGAAGCGCGCCCGCTCCACGCCGCCCGCGTCCGGCGAAACGACGATCAGGTTGGGCAGGGCCAGATCGCGGAAGTAGCTCACCAGCACCGGGCTGGCGAAGAGGTGGTCCACCGGAATGTTGAAGAAGCCCTGGATCTGAGCTGCGTGCAGATCGACGAAGAGGGCGCGATTGGCTCCTGCGGTGGTGAGCAGGTCGGCGATGAGCTTGGCGCTGATGGCCACGCGCGGGCGGTCCTTGCGGTCCTGGCGCGCGTACCCGTAGTAGGGCACCACCACCGTGATCCGCGCCGCCGAAGCGCGCTTGAGTGCGTCGATCATCACCAATAACTCCACAAGGTGCTGGTCCACCGGATAGCAGGTGGGCTGCACCACAAATACGTCTACTCCACGCACGTTCTCGAGGAGCTGAAAATAAACTTCGCCGTCGGCAAAGCGCTGCAACTTGGCCTCGCCGACCTTGACGCCGATGTGCTCGCCGATCTTGCGGGCCAGCTCGGGATTGGCGGTGCCGCTGAAGAGCTTGAACCGCTTGTCCTCGCTCAGCCGGGTCGGCTTCTTACGTTCGGCCGCCGGCTTGGCGTCTTTGCCCTGCGGCTCGCGCGGCGGCTGGCTGTTCTTTCCCTTATCGTCGTGAGGCTGGTTAGCCTTCGGCTTATCTTCTTCCATCACCAGAGTTCCCATTTCCATCGAGAGTTCCTCCAAGCTGGTTGGCTTTGGCTGCTCTTGTGGTCCTGCCCCAGAGATTCTGGCTGGGCGACCAGGATTCGAACCTGGATAAATGCCTCCAAAGGGCATTGTCCTACCATTGAACGATCGCCCAACGCTTTTTCGGCAGCCGTGGGTGAGTTTTGCGTGATAAACCCGCGGCTGTCAATTGTGAAAAACAGCTATCAATCATCAGCTTCATTCTCGCGAGGAAACGGCGTTCGGCGTTCCTCGAACTGAAAGCTGAGAGCTGACAGCTATCTGCTCACTTCAAAATCATTCCACCCCAATACTCGGCCCGGGGAATCGTCTGCGTAATGCGCGTCTCCACTCCCCGAATTGTGCCTAGCCGATCTGCGGCGGCTTCCGCATCTCCACGGGTCTGGTAAAGCCCGAAGAGCGCCGAGCCGGAGCCTGAAAGAGCGGCGTAAAGGGCTGCCTCCGGAGTGCCGGTGGCCGCAAGAGTGCGCTTGATCTCTGCAAGGGAGGGATGCTGGGGAAAGACGACGCGTTCGAAGTCGTTCTGAATCCAGCTCGTGATCCCGGTGCGGACAAGCGCGGACCCAAGCGGTCCGGCCCGGTCCTTTCCACTGGAAAGGACACCGGAGGAGCCTTGCCAAGCCTCGGGATTTACTCCAAAGGCGCTGCGATAGGCACGGCTCAACTCATTTAGTTTATCGGTACTTGCCTTTGCGGTCAAACCCTCGGTGGCGCACAGGGCGTCCCATTCGCGGAAGGCCTGAGGGGTGGAGACGCCAAGAGCGGGAATGGCCAGGGTGCACCAGACCGGTTCAATGTCGGGCAGCGGGTACACTTCCTGGCCTCGGTCGACGCCGAGGACTGTGCCGCCGATGAGGAAGAGGGGAACGTCCGAACCGACCTGGGCGGGCAGCGCAAGCCGTTGCGTAAACATCGACCGAAATATGGTGCCGAGCTCCGCATCGAGACCCACCAGCGCGGCCACGGCGTTGGCTGAGCCGGCGCCCAGGCCGCCTTGCACCGGCAGGCGTTTCTCAATGTGGACGTGCACCTCGGCTTTCGTGGCGCCGACCCGTTCGAGCGCCAGGGAAAGCATCTTCCAGGCCGTGTTGCGATCGTCGGTTGGGACCCGCTCGTCATTCGAAGTCAGCCGCAGGGACGTGGTCGCGGCTGGCCGGGCAGTTACCGTTACGACGTCGTGGATCGCCAGGGTCTGGTAGACCGTCATCAGGCTGTGGAAGCCATCTGGGCGGGGCGCGCCGATCGCCAGGCCCAGGTTGATTTTGGCGTGCGATCGGACGCGGGTAGGCATACCCCTGATTGTAAAAGCAAGAATGTACCGCCGATCTCCAGACCGGCTGTCATGCGGGTCTCCAGACCCGCATCGTCGCCCCTTCAAATATTCCCGCGCCATCGCGGAACCGCGGGCGTAGACTCTGCGTAGAACTTGGGGAATGCGGGAGTTTGTATGCACTTTCTGCTGTTTGGCATCGCACTCTATTTCCTCCCGGCGATCATCGCGGCGGCGCGGCAGACGCACAACGCAACCGGCATCCTGCTGCTCAATATCTTTCTGGGGTGGACGTTGATCGGCTGGGTGGTGGCGCTGGTGCTGGCCATCTGCTCGGCGCCGTACTACGCCTACTACTGCCACCGCGGATGGTGAGGGCCGCGCCGGCGCTCGGCTCCGTTCGAAAAACAGAGCGGCGCTGGACTGCACGCGACTGGGCGGCCGCGGCCGGGCTGTTTGCGGTCACGGCGGCCGTCATCCTGTGGCAGAACGCGCACGTCGCCGTCCTCTGGGACCTGAGCTACGTTCTCGACACCGCTACGCGCATCGCGCAGGGGCAGATGCCCTATCGCGATTTCCCCCTGGCCCATCCGCCGGGGACATTTCTTGTGCAGGCGGCGCTGATCCGGCTGGGCGGCCGGGTCTACTGGCATCTTATTGACTACGCAGCGTTGATGGGCGGTTTGGGCAGCGTGCTCGCCTGGCGCATCGTGCTCGAGGCGCTGCGGGAGCGGGTTCGCGCGCCGTGGGCCATCTCGCTACTCCTGGCCGTGCCCCTCGCGGTGCTGGGTATCTACTGCGTCTTTCCCCATCCCTCCTATGACTGCGATTGCGCATTCTGGATGCTGGCTGCGGTGGCTGCTCTGCAGAGGCTGGATACTGGAAATTCGAGGCGCGGATTTACCGCCGGCGTACTGGCCAGCGTGCCGCTGTTCTTCAAGCAGAACATGGGGCTGGCGTTTCTGGCGGCGGTGGCCAGCGCGGTCGCGGTGCTGCTCATTTGGTCTGGCATCCGGCGAACCGAAAGTTCGCCGGATGCCAAGGCTCTTTGGGCGCTGCTCGGAGGAGCGACCACGGCGCTGGCTGCCGCGCTTCTGATGCTGCACTTCACAGCCGGGATCGGGAATTACATCCACTGGACCATCGACTTTGCCGCGCAGCGGCGGCTGCCCGCGTTGGACGCAATGCTCGGCGTATATAGCGATCCCAACCTGCTGTGGATGCTAGGGTGCGTCGTGGCGGGGGCGTACCTGCTGTGGCGATCGAGATCGAAGTCACCTCGCCTTAACCACAAGAACGAAGACGCCACCCAGAGGGTTCCCAAAGCAGGGCATCTGCGTTCCTGGCTGGTGCAGGCGGCAGCGCTTTTTCTTTTCGCCGCCCCCTTCCTGTGGACGCTGCTTTCGCTGCTCCGCTTCGACGATGCCGACGAGCGCGGCGATGCGCTGCTGGCGCTGTGGCCGCTACTGCTGATCGCCGCGGCTGCGCTGGCGCTCTGGAATCTGCTGCAAACGCGGCGCGTGACCTTCCGCGCGCTGCTGCCGCTGGTGCTCCTCGCCGCGGTGAATGGCACGCTCATGTCGCAGCAGCTTTGGGGATCGACCTACGCCATCTGGCCGCTGCTGGTGCTGCTGCTCGCGGAGCCGATCGCCGCTCTCGATGCCCGGGCGCGGCCCGCATGGTTTACCCCAGCGACGGTGGCCGTGGTCGCCGTCACGCTGCTGGTCTGCGGCGCGTTTTACACGGCCAGCGAGGAGCGGCTCTCCTACGCCCAGCTCCCGGACGGGCCGGCAATGCATTCGGCGTCCCGCCGGCTGGCGGGATTGGCGACGCCCGGCCCGTATCTTCCTGAATTCGACGAGTTGCTGCAATACGCCTCCGCGCACATCCCGGCGGGCGACGGGTTGATCCTGCTTCCCGGCGAAGACCCGTTCTACTTTGCAACCGGGCGTGTGCCGCAGTTCCCGGTGCTGCTCTTCGATCCCGCCACCGACCCATACACGCCGAAGCAGGTGGCGGAACTGGTGCGATCGCACGGCATCCGTTGGATGGTCGTCAAGCGCGATCTGCAGTCAATGGGCGATCCAACGCCGGATCGCGCCGCATTGCTGGCTGCCCTGGCGCCCGAGTTCACCCTCGCCGCGCGCTTGCGCGGATACGACGTTTACAAAAACAGGGAACAAGGGACCAAGGAAACAAGGGAACGAGCAAGCAGAGAATAGGACAACCGGAGCATAATTGCCTGATAGCATCGGTGCTATGAATCTTGCTTCCCCTTCCGCTCGATGGGCCGCGGCGCGGGCGCTTGGCGCCGTACTTGTGGTTGTTCTTGCCGTTCCTGCCGTGGCCTGCGCGCAGCGGCATTCGCTTTCGGCCGGGGACCAGGCGCGGATCGCCGATGTGCTCACCGGGGTGCGGCAGGGGCGCGGCATCGGCCAGGTGGCCATCTCAGCGGATGGCAAGCTGTTGGCCTGGATTGACGGCGGGCGCAGAGGCGGCGAGATCCGCGTCGCGCCCGTTGACGAGCTTGCCAACAGCCAGCAGATCACAGCCGGCAACTCCGGGCAGACGTGCGACGAGGGCGAGATTGCGTGGTCGCCGGATTCGAGCGAGCTGGCGTTCTTCTCCGATTGCGCCGATCCCGGCGATCAAATGGACCTGTACGTTGCGAAGGTGGGGCCCTCCCGGCACGTGCGCCGGCTGACCGCGCTGCATGGCTACGTGGATGCGCCCTCCTTCTCGCCGGATGGGAAGCGGATCGCGTTTCTTTATGTCGAAGGCGCGACGCGTCCGGCCGGTGCGCTGGCGGCCATGGACGCACCCTCCGGGGTGATCGGTGAGGACCAAGTCGAGGTGCAGCGGGTGGCCGTGGCGCAGGCTGACGCGGCTGCGCCCAGCGAGCCCGAGTTCGCCACCCCGGCGAATCTGCATGTATATGAGTTCAACTGGTCGCCCGACTCCAAATCGCTGGCCTACGTCGCGGCCGATCCGCCGGGCGAAAACAACTGGTGGGTGGCCAAGCTTTACACGCAGGACGTGGGCGGTGCGCCGCGGGCGATTCTTGCGCCGTCCGATATCTCCGGGCCGCTGCACGGCTTTCAGATTGCGGTGCCGCGCTGGTCGCCGGACGGAAAGGCAATCGCTTTCATCGGCGGCCTGATGAGCGACCAGGGCGTGACCGGTGGCGACGTGTGGGTGATGCCGTCTGCTGGAGGCGAACCGCGCGATGTTACACCGGGCTGGCCGGTCACCGCCGGATGGCTTGCCTGGGAGGGCGAACGGCACATCTTTATCAACGAGCAGGCCGGCGGAAACGCGCGCCTGGTGCGGCTCGACCTGCACGGGAATCCGGCGAGCGCGGAAGTTACGGCCATCGCCGGCAAGCCCCTCTTCAGCGTCCCCGGGGCGGCGGGCGATGGGCGGCTGATGCACAGCCTCTCCGCGTCCGCGGACAGGTCTGCTTTTGTGACGATCGCGAGCACGTTCGATCAGGCACCGGAGATTTACGCTGCGCATCCGGGCGGGTCGGAGCTGGCCAAGGGCCCGTTCGAGGGGCTGACGCAGCTCACGCACTTCAATGACGGCCTCCCCTCCACTGCCGGAAAGACCGTCTCGCTGGAGTGGACGAACGACGGCTTCAACCTGCAAGGCTGGCTGATGCTGCCGAAAAACTTCAACCGGTCGAGAAAGTACCCGATGATCGTGGAGGTGCATGGCGGGCCGGCGTCGGCGATGGTTCCGCGCTGGGGTTCGGGCGGCACGCTGAGCCCGGTGGCGTTTTCCGCGCTCGGCTATTTCGTGCTGCTGCCCAATCCGCGCGGCAGCTATGGGCAAGGCGAGAAGTTTACCCAGGCCAACCGCAAGGACTTCGGCTACGGCGACCTGCGCGACATCCTCGCCGGAGTGGACACCGTGCTGGCTAAATATCCCGTGGATTCCGACCGCGTGGGCCTTACCGGCTGGAGCTACGGCGGCTTCATGAGCATGTTCGCCGTCACCCAGACGCATCGCTTTCGGGCGGCCGTGGCCGGAGCCGGCATCTCCGACTGGCTGAGTTACTACGGCGAGAACTCCATCGACCAGTGGATGATCCCCTACTTCGGGGCGTCGGTCTACGACGATCCGCAGGGGTATGCGAAGAGCTCGGCCATCGACTTTATCAAGCAGGTGCGCACGCCCACGCTGGTCGTCGTCGGGGACCGCGACGGCGAGTGCCCCGCGCCGCAGTCCTTCGAGTTCTGGCACGCGCTCAGGGATTTGCATGTGCCCACCGAGCTGGTGGTTTATCCCAACGAAGGTCACGGTTTCGCGAACCCCGCGCATCGCCGCGATGTGCTGGAGCGGGCGGCGGAGTGGTTCGCGGAGTATATGCCGGAAGGGCAAGGGAATAGGGAATAGGGCTTGGCTCCACGCCCCAAAAACTCAACTCAAGAGGCCCGTAAGTGCCTCCTCGTTCCCTGGTCCCTATTCCCTATTCCCTGGTCTCCCCGGCCGGGTGCCGGAACAGGCCCGGCCCTGTTACACTTTGACTTTAGGTTTGGCATTTGCCCGCGGGCCCGGTGCCGTCTGGAGACGGATGGCCAGCAGGCGCGTCTATTGCCTGGAATCAGGCACTCAGGACGGCGGGCGAGTTACCTTTCTTCATCTCTGACGGATCGGAAGAACCGTTCCGCGGTGCGATCGGGCGGGGCGGGGAGGATTCATGCGGCGGTTTTTGACGCTTATCTGTATGTTGGGCCTGGCGATTCCCGCCGGGGTTTCGATTTCCGGATGTTACCGCAACCCGGCGGGCAAGTATTGCCCCGCGACTTCGGGTTACGGCACGAAGGTCGGGCAGGTCACCGCAATTATTCTGCAGCCCCAGGAAGCGGGCATCTCGCTGGCCTACGGCCAGACCACCCAGGTATCCAGCCCGCAGGCGCAGGATTGCCTGGCCGATGCGGTATCGGTCAGCAGCAGGCAGTACACCTGGGGCACGACCAACAACCAGCTGGTGGACCTTTCACCGTCGGGCGCCATCTGCGCCGGCACGTGGAACCGGAACACCGGCGGCGGCATTGCGGACTACACCTATTGCTATCCTCCCAATCCGCTCCCGAATACAAACGGGCTGCCCTATGCGGTGGCGTACATTACTGCAACGGCCGACTCGGTAACGTCGAACCCGGTGGCGGTCTATATACACCCGCAAGTTTCATCCATATCGCTGGTCGGCCCGCAATCTTGCCAATCGCAAGGCACGATCGGGCAGCTCGATGCGGAGGCGTGCTACTCAAAGAACGGCACGCAGTATGAGCTGTGCGCGCCGGCGTCGGTGACCTCGAGCGGCAAGTATGCGTGCCCAGGCGGACTGGCGCCGGGCGTCGCGTCGGTCCCCTCCTGCAACTCGTCCATCGGAACCATGAGCTTCAACGTGGGCAACTCTTCGGTAGCGTCGATCAACTCGACGAACAACCAGATCACGGCCGAGCAGCCGGGCACCACGGTGATTACGGCGTCGATCGCGGGATCGGGTTCGTCGGCCGGGTATTTCTCCACCTGCCCGCCGGCCTCGATCAGCGTGACCCTGGCCAATGGCTCCGACCAGGGCACCGTTACTCAGGGCATTCCGCAGAACCTGACCACGACGGTCCTGGACACCCAGGGCAAGACCATCACCGGCCTGAACCTTACCTATCAGTCCACCAACCCGATCGACATTCAAGCCAGCTCCGGCGGGTCCATTACCACCAGCTTCCCCGGCGTAGCCGCGGTGAGCGCCATCTGCCAGCCCAACATCTGCAATCCCGCGCCCAGCAACCAGATCGGCTTCAACGGTACCGGCCTTCCGCTCACGTCGAATCCGGTCACCATTACGACGCCGGGTACGGTCAGCGATTTTGTGTGGTTCGGGGCCCCGGGCGTCTCGGAGTACTTTGTGCCCATCGAGCTGCTCACCGGCACGCTCGGTTCGACCGTGCGCCTGCCCTACGTTCCGAACTCGATGATGATGGACCGCGGCGGCAACACTCTCTATTTTGGATCGGCGCGCGAGCTCATGACCTACAGCACCGCGTCGAACGCGCTGGGAGCGCAGGTCGGGGTGCCGGGCGTGGTTCTGGCGGTTTCGCCGGATAACGGGCGTGCCCTGGTCAACGATCAGGCGCGGCATCTGTTCTACATTTACAACTCCTCGGGCGGCGCCTCGATCTCCTTCCCGGGCATGGGAAATGCCGCGCAATGGACGCCCGACTCGCAGACGCTTTACATCACCGACAATGCGGAGCTGAACACCCCGGCAAGCTGCGGAACGAACCTCATCACCGGGCATACCGACACCCTCTACGTCTACAACATCAACACCGGCTGGAGCACGTATCCGTTGCCGCCGAGCCCCCTGCCTGCGGATGAGATTCCCTCGTGCACGGCGCAGCCGAACACCGCGGCGGCGCTGCCGCAAGCGCAGCAAACGCCGGCCGTTCTGATTCCCAGCGTGGGCGCATATATGCGTGGGGATCCGACGGAAGCGCGCACCTGGTGCCCCAGCGGCACGGTGGGCAACCAGGCCAGCATCAGCTACTACCCGGTGGGCGATACCCAGCCGGTGCAGTCCGACGTGCTGGCGGCCACGGTGGCCGGTCATCACGTCATCGGAGCGCAGTGGAACACGGGCGGCAGCATTACGCTTTCCGATATTGCCATCACCATTCCCGGCACTACCACGACCACCTCGAACGGCACGCAGATTACGCTGCCGGCACGGTGCTCGGTGACGACCGACCCCGTCACCGGCGTGCAGACCATGACGCCGCTGGCCATCCAGAGCACGTTCACGCAGGTCCCGGTGAACGTGAATGCCACCTCGGTGAACCAGGTAGTGACGGGAGAAACGCCGACTCCCGTTTCCGGCGGAGCCGGGCAAAGCCTGGCGTTTATCACCTACAGCGGGACGAGCGCGAATGCTTCCTTGCCGTATTACCTGCCGGCCTCGGGCGGCACGCCGGCTTCGCTGGGCTCGGTCACCCTCGCCGGCAACGCCAGCATCACCGCGCCGATTGCCGGGGCCTTCAGCCCTGACAACACGCTGTTCTTCGTCTCGACGGCGGGCGACAACAAGATTCACTACATCGGCATCCCGGCGTCGATCACCTCCAGCGCGGTGCCGACCGATAAGCAACAGGTGAGCCCCAACCTGCCCGCCTGCGATCCAAGCACGGATGCCGGCTGCATCTACACCGGCACGCCGGGCACGATTGTGCCGGCAACGGCGATCGCGGTGAAGCCGCGCGCCACCACATAAGAGCGAGTTAACGGGCGCCCCACCCATCGCGCAGATTTGCCGCGCGATGGGTGGGAGTGCGCGAACCTCCATCTTTCCCTTCTCGCCGCACGATAGAATCGAATCATGATTAAAGGCATCTCGTTTCTGCGCCGTGCAGACGGCCGGGCAGCGCACCAACGGCTGACCGGCTTTCTCGCTGCTATGGGCTTGGCGCAGGGCGAGGGCTGGATCGACGGCGATACGCGCGCCGCGTCCTTCTCCGTGCCCCTGGGCAAGCTCGAGGTCCTCGACGGCCCGGGACAGTACCCCGCCGACATGTATTTCGAAGTGACGTCGCTCGATGCGGCGCACCAGGCGGCCGAGGCATGGGTGCGGGCGCAGACGGGCGATGCAGCAGCTGCACGGCTCTCCGGTATTGAAGCAACGCATTGGAAGTCGCGGATGTTTACCGTCGAGCCGGTGGAAGGGTTTAAATTCGGCTTCTGGTCATGGGCCGATCCGCTGCGTGGAAAGCCTGTCGCGGTCGAGGGCGATCTCTCGGCCGAGGGAATGAAGTTTGGCATTGTGGTTGCGCGATGGAACGCGGTGATCACCGATCGCCTGCTCGAAGGATCGCTCGATGCGCTGCTGCGCAGCGGGGCGAATCGCGCCGATGTTGAAGTGGTGCGCGTGCCGGGCGCGTGGGAGGTTCCGGCGGCGGCGCGGATCATGGCGAATCGCGGCGGCGTGGACGCCATCGTGACGCTCGGCTGCCTGCTACGCGGCGAAACCGCGCACTACGAGGCTATCTACAACGAAGTGGCGCGCGGCATCGGGCAGTCGCAGCAGGAGACCGGCATCCCACACAGCTTTGGCGTGCTCACCTGCGAAACGCTGGAGCAGGCGCTCAACCGCGCCGGCATCAAGGCCGGGAACAAGGGATTCGAGGCGGCCTGCGCGGCTATCGAGATGGTGAGTCTGCGCCGCAAAATCGAGCAAGGCGGCCAGGCTTGAGCCCGGCGCAGCATTCCCGGCGCAAGGCGCGCGAGCTCGCCATGCAGATGCTCTTCCAGGCCGATCTGGGCAAGCAGACGCCGGATCAGGTGCGCGCAACCTTCTGGAAGGCCGGCGACCCGGTCGATGACGCGGTGCGCGGCTTTGCCGAAGATCTCTTCCGCGTGGCGAATGAGAACCGGGAGAAAATCGACGAGCTGCTCGCAAAGCACTCGCAGCACTGGCGGCTCGAGCGCATGCCGGCCGTCGATCGCAACCTGCTGCGCATGGCGGTGGCGGAGATGCTGGGCTTCAAGGGCACGCCGTTTCCCATCGTCATCAACGAGGCGCTGGAGATTGCGCGGCGCTACTCGGCGCCCGAGTCGATCAATTTTCTGAACGGCATGTTGGATTCCATTGCCAAGAGCTTGCTGCCAAAGTAGGTTGGAAGCAAGTTGTCAGTGATCAGTTGCCGGTTGCCGGTTTGTGGCGCCGCCATTCTCACGGCAGGCACGCGCACCCTCGCCGTTAAACTGACAACTGTTCACTGACCACTGTTCACTGTCCTTCCGGAGGCTTGTCATGCGGCCATCCTTCTCGCTCGGCATTGAAGAGGAGTACCAGACCGTCGATCCGGTGACCCGCGACCTGCGCTCGCACATCCAGACGGAGATGCTCGCGCAGGGCAAGATGCGGCTGCAGGAGCGTGTGAAGGCCGAAATGCATACTTCGGTCGTCGAGGTGGGCACGCGCGTGTGCACCAATATCGAGCAGGCGCGCGAGGACATCTACGACCTGCGCCGCCAGATGATTAAGCTGGCCCGGGAGCACAATCTGGTTCTCGTGGCCGGCGCCACGCACCCCTTTGCCGACTGGCGCACCCAGGAGATCTATCCCGATCCGCGCTACCACCAGGTGGTGAAGGATCTGCAGCTTGTGGCCCGCGCCAACCTGATCTTCGGGCTGCACGTGCACGTGGGCATCGAGGACCGCGAAGAGGCCATGCGCGTGATGAACGCGATGCGCTACTTTCTGCCCCACATCATGGCGCTGGCCACCAACTCGCCGTTCTGGCTGGGAATCAATACCGGATACAAGGGCTACCGCGCCAAGGTCTTCGAGAACTTTCCCCGCACCGGCATTCCCGACTCGTTCGCCAGCTACTCCGAATTCGAGAACTACGTGAATCTGCTGGTCAAGACCAACTGCATCGACAACGCCAAGAAGATCTGGTGGGACATCCGGCCGCATCCTTTCTTCAACACCGTCGAGGTGCGCGCCTGCGACATCCCGCTGCGCGCCGAGGAGACGGTCGCCATCGCCGCGCTCATCCAGGCCACGGCCGTGTATCTCTGCAACCTGCACGAGCGCAATCAGGACTTCAGGCAGTACGCGCGGCCGCTGCTGATGGAGAACAAATTCCGCGCGGTGCGCTACGGGCTCGACGGCAAGCTGATCGACTTCGGCCGCCAGGAGGAGGTTCCCGAGCGCGACCTGATCGAGGAGTACCTGGCCATGATCGACCCAGTGGTAGACGAGCTGGGCAGCCGGGAAGCCATCAACGGGATCCGAAAGATTCTGCACACCGGAACCGGCGCGGATCGGCAGCTCAGGGTCTTCGAAGAGACCAAGGGCGATTTAAAAGCCGTGGTGGATTACATGGCGGAGGAGACGGCGGCGGGGCTGTGAAATCGTTCCGTAGAATCGATAATGGAGTCGTTTGCTACCCCGGCTATCTCGCCCACTTGGCAACTGTCATCCTGAGCGAGTCCACCCCAGCGGACGAGTCAAAGGCTCTGCGGCTGCTTTTTCGGTTCGGTCTCCAGGATTCTGAATGAATACAATCGCCGACTATCTTCTTGCGATTCCTTATCCCGCCGACTTCGCCCCCGGCGCGCGCTCGGCCGTCACCACCTGCCTGCGTATCGAGCCCAGCGAAAAAGTCACGCTCATCGCCGACCGCGCGACCGAGTGCATCGCCGCGTCGCTGGCTGTGCAACTCGCCGAGCTTGGCTGTGCCTGGAACGCATTTGTGCTCGAAGACCTCGCCCCGCGCCCGCTCGTCGACATGCCCGCCGAAATCCTCGCCGACATGGAAAGCTCCGACGTTTCCATCTTCGCCGTCCAGGTGCAGCCCAACGAACTGCGCTCGCGCATGCAGATGACCGGCGTGGTCAATCGCCGCCGCATGCGCCACGCGCACATGGTCAACATCACGCCGGAGATCATGTGCCAGGGCATGCGCGCCGACTACGCTCTCGTCGACCGCATCAGCCAGAGAGTGCTGGAGCGCGTGCAGCCGGCGAAGCGCATCCGCGCCACCACTGCGGCGGGAACGGCCATCGTCGCCGACCTCAATCCCGAGTACAAGTGGCTCAAGACCTCTGGCATCATCTCGCGCGAGAAGTGGGGCAATCTGCCCGGCGGCGAGTGCTTTACCGCGCCGGGCGAGGTGAACGGCACCTTCGTCGTCGACGGCGTGGTCGGCGACTGGCTCTGCGCGCGCTATGGGTTGCTCGCCGCGACGCCGCTGACGATCGAGATCGCCCAGAACCGCATCGTTCGCTGCGCGAGCGGCAACAAGCAGCTCGAAGCGGATTTCTGGCAGTACACGCACACCGACGAAAACTCCGATCGCGTGGGCGAGTTCGCCATCGGCACCAACGTCGGCGTGGAGCGCGTGATCGGCAACATTCTCCAGGATGAGAAATTTCCCGGGATTCACATCGCTTTCGGCAATCCCTACGGCGAGCACACCGGCGCCAACTGGACCTCGACGACGCACATCGACGTGGTCGGGCTGGGGTTCAACATTTGGGTCGAGTCGGATGAGGGAGAAGAGCAGATCATGCGCGCAGGGAAGTTTTCGATCGAAGCGTGAAACGATCTCGACCCCCATCCTTTGCGCGATCGAACCGCGCAAAAGATGGGGCGCCGGCAGAGCATTGCCGGATACAGCTCAGTGCACGCCTTTGCTTGGATCCCAGGCATTCTCCAGTTTGCGCACGTAGAGAATCTGGCCAATATGGTAGGCGTTGTGCGCTCCCACGTG
>Ga0187812_1000396_pt1 | contig 15408 bp, 14 predicted proteins | sample NC_S_2_FD_130582 | JGI IMG/M metagenome (GOLD analysis project Ga0187812, IMG submission 130582) | Wetland sediment microbial communities from Neuse River Estuary, North Carolina, USA - ASW-S_2 | ecosystem: Environmental > Aquatic > Freshwater > Wetlands > Sediment | place: USA: North Carolina...
AGCCTGCACAGCACTTTCGTAGATGCTTACGTGATTGAAAACTTCAAATTTTGTGCCCTCAAAATGCTCTTTTAAGGTACAATATATCCATAGTTCCATCATTCTACCAGTGTCTTCTGGTTTTATCCAAAATTCAAATAACGCCGGTGCTACTTGATAAAAAATTCCATAATTGAATTTGAATTGTTCAATATCGAATTTATCGTCCAGTAGGATTAGCATAAGTTTTCCATCTACATATGTCTGCGGTATAAAAAGCCCCATTTCGAAGGCTCTTTTACATACAGTCAAAGAATCCCTCTGAAGATGTTTAAGAAAGATTGCATCAGATCTGCTTCGCATTTTACCAAAAAAATCTAAAAATCCATGCCCAGAGCGTTTTGCAGTTACGGCTGGGAAAATTCTTGTAGAAACTACAAATTCGTGAAGCAGCGTATCGTCTATATCATTATCTTTGTCTTTTCCTTCATTTTGTTCATTGTTTTTTCTTTTCTTTTTTTGCCTTTTTTAAAGAAATCTGAAAAGGCATGATTTATAAAAAATTGTCTTAGTTGTATATCAGTTTCTAGTTTTTTAGACAATTTTGCGGTGTAATCTTCGCGCAAAAAGCTATATTTTGAATGGTCAAAAAAGCCTACAAACCCTTCATTGAGCGGTATTTGGAAGATATTTTCTGTAGACATATGATAGAATCGCACGAAGAGGGATGTCAGCCAATTGTTGTAAAGCCTTAGCTGGCTCTTCAACTTTAGCACTTTTTTTATCTATCTTAATTTTCTTTCCTTTAGCAGCTACTTTACCTTGGTCTGATAGCTCGTAAGTGTATAGAATATAATCCCCTGATTGTTCGGTATGTTCTACAATATCCCCCTGTAGAATCAAATCCTCTATAGCCTCCGTTAAGTCCCAAGAATATGGCCCGTAATAATGCTTTGAAAAATCAAAAAAATCTGGAAGCCCAAGCTCTTTTTGCCCAATAAGAATCATTTTTTGAAAGCGTGTACGCCCTCTAATCTCACCCGCTTGTTTTAGCACCCATAAAAGAAGGCTTCGTCTCTTCTCAAAATTTTCATCATCTAGTGACACGGGCATAGCCTCACCTCCTTGAGACAATGGCTTTATATACCTATCCTTACTGATGATATATACTTTTTTGCCAAAGAATATAGATATTCCTGTTTCCAACCGACCCAAAGTTTCCACGAAACATAATAAAGTGTAAAGTAGTTATTTAATGTCTAATTTACGCTCTTTGGTCTACAATTACAAAGTTCTGGTTCTAGTTTACAAAGTATCGAACTGATATAACAATCGAAAAATGATGCTGCCACCCTATCATTCATTTGCAAAGCCAATTTTGCTGGTTTATATTCTAAATCTGCCCTCTGTTCTCCAAATCGAAGTTTGTATACCTTGAAAGAGGGGATTGTAACTTTGTGGCTTATTATAATAAAACCACACGATTGTATTAACCATCTAATAGAATTGTAGGAATAGATGTTTATATGTTCGTCAAATTCATCATCAGGTTCATAATCGTCATATTCATCGTAGTCATCATCATAATAACTGGCTTTCTTTAACCGTAGGGTGTCTTCAAGCGGAACTTCCACGAATACATAAGGTGCAACGTTTCCAGCTTCACACAGCAACCTTCTCGGATTTTCGACATGTTCAATTACGTGGGTCAAAATGCATAAATTAAATTCAATGCCTTTATATGGAAATTGCTCTCGTTTGTCTGCGTCGAAATCAAAAACTTCGAATTCCAATCCTGATTTAATATTTCTGCTTTCTGCTCTGTTCTTCGCCTTATCAATAGCAGTCTTGCATATATCCACACCGCGTAGATTCTTCGCAAATTCCTTTTCATGCAATCTTACTAGAACAGCGCCATCACCGCATCCAATTTCTAAAATATTTGTGTGTGGAAATTTATTGCAAAGAGATATGATATTTTGTGCTTTATCAGTTGAATGTATCCAAGATGATTGCGGGTCATAGTCATCTGATTCATAATAACTACATACGTCATTTTTACGCTTGTCACACAATGATACTGGCGCATTAGTTGATTCTTCTGACATACATAGTCTAAATCCTCGATTTAGGTATATGTTAGTTACTATGCCGTAGAAATACCAACCGATTCAGCAACGCAATTCAGCACTAATTTCTTAAGAGATTTATTTTTGATTCAGCATTGCCTTAAATGGTTCTCATTAGATCATCATTACAGTACCATTAAGCGTAGAATATGTCAAATAAAGGGAGGCCAACTGCAAAGTGGTCAATATACATACATATTAGGGTATAAAAAATATATAATTTAGGAGAAAAATATACACCGAATAAGTAGACAAAATATTTATACTGAGGGGGTGCACTTTGTAGTGCAGACAAACCGCTGTAGTGTAGACGAACCGTCTACTGCTAAATAAGAAAGAACGCATATGGAAGAAACTAGTGAGATTGATATGGAATACGAACGAATGTCGCTAAAAGTAAGTCCAAAGGCCTACAACGTGTTAAAAATAATTAAAGATACGCTCAGAGCTGAGGAGCAGAGGTCAATTAGCTTTTCTGAAGCTATTGTCTTTCTGTATACCAAGTACCTTGAATGTGAGGTAACGAAAAAAGATGAAACGTCAAGCGTGTATAAACAGCTCACAAAGTTAGAAGCTGAACGCCATGCTCTAATCGAGAGCGGACTAACAGACGAAGAAGCGGTTTATAAAATGGTGGGGAGACTGTTAAACGAAGTGAAGAAGAAAAGAGAGGAGGAGAAAGGAGAAACTGGAGATAGAGATGACGCCAACTGAACATAAAGACAAAATTAGTAACCTCCTTCCGGTGACTTAACCGCCAACGAACGCCATGAGCTCGAAGATATACAAGATCGATGTACTTTGTTAAATCTTGTTCTTCTTAAAGTAAAATCTATTTTATGTAAAATAGTAAATAAAAACTATATAGGTTTATAAATCGATTCTAAAGCTATATAGTGCACTAACGTATCTATAACGAAGGTCGCCTGTTTTTTAAATGTGTGGATCGTTAACGTTAAGCAGATAAGAACCTGCAACACATCTGAGGACGAGGATCAAAAAATGATTAAAAGTAAAAAAGGTTCGGAAAGCGTCAAATCCGAACAAGGAATTCGATTTCGATTTAAACGATATATACGTGGCGGTGATTCCAATAACTACTGCTGCTGTTGAGGGAGATAAAGTTTTTGATACAACTACAACTACGCCTACAACTACAACTATAATCAGACCAACTTACATCGACGGATTCAGTTCTATCTCTGGGTTATACATCAACCTAATGGACTATATTAGCGACGGTGAAATAGTAACCATAGGCGATACAACCTACAACTGGGTAAAGCGCGACGCTAACACCTTCCACTGGATTATCAACGGCGATCCTAACGATTTAGATAACAACGGACCGCTAGAGGTTGTGCCTGAGCCATTACGCGACTGGATTTTAGAGGACGCATTCAAGAGATATCTCTTACATACGTACTACGGGGATAGTTATAAGAGCCTATCAAAAGAGCAACGGGAATCTAAGGTTCTAGCGATTTGTTACCTTCTAATGCCTGATAACTTTTTGCTGAAGCGGTATAAAGCAAAATTCGATGAATGGCACGCGGGTGATGAGAGAATAAAGGTTTCGCTGTTTCGTGGAAGTCTTCGCGTTGGGTACCATAACCACAGCAGTCTAGTACATAACAATATAACTGGAGATACACGGGGCGGCAAGTCCGACCTTGCGATTAAGTTCCTCACGTTTATTCCTGAAGAGCATAAGCTGATCTTGCATAGCACGTCGCCAACAGCCATATTTTATCTTACAAGGTCACAGGATCCAGCCACTAAAGGTAAACTAAATCCAGATTATTATGACGGTAAGATCATCGCTGTACTTGAAGCTGCGGAAGATTCAGACAAGAATTTTACGGCACTAAAGGCTATCGCCGAAGAGACAGAAGAGACGCCAGAGCGGATTGTCACAATAAATGGTGAAGCTGTAAAATTGCAGATCAAGGGTGCTCGTAGTGTTATTTTAACGTCAGTGCATGGATCTGCCGATGAACAGGTATCCAAACGATTTATACATTCGTCAGTGACCCCTAATACTGAGGAGAATAAGGCTCTGAAGATTAACAAATTAGTGGAGAACTTCCTTAAGGCAGAGGATATCTCGAAGGATAACGAAGTCAAAATTATAAATGAAGCCCTCAGCCTGTTGCTCGATGGAAGAGATAAAGAGATAGTATTCGATATCGGAGATGAAGCCGAAAGTCTTATTATACAATTGCCTAAGCTCTTTGATCGCAGCGGTTATTCAACGACACAAGTCAATCAATTTCTCACACTTTGTCAGACGACGGCTTTTGAGAAGCGATTCGCTCGAAATGGGGAGAAGTTCGAAACCGCGCCGTGCGTTATAGATTATGAAGACGTTCAAGAAGCTTGGTATATTATCAACACAATGGAGCAACAAACGAAATCTGTGTTAACGGAGACCGAATTAAGAATTTTAACCCAAATTAAAGACTTTTCGTTGTTAGGTTCCATTGAACTTGATGAGAGCGAAACTAGCGGTGGTTCGTCATATTATCAGGACATGCCAACACAACGAGACATCGCCAAAGAGACTGCATTGAGCAGAGCAACGGTAAGTCGTGCGCTTCATCCAAAGCCGGATAAAGAAGGGAGGATAGGAAAGCTGCTCGAATTAGGCTACGTGGATTACGGAAGGTACAAGGTGTACTACTATGACGGCAAAGAGACACGATGCGACACTGAAATCAAGTATACCGGTTTCGAGCTGACGGATTTAGGCGAATCCGTCCTTAGTACATCAGAACAGAGCATAATCGTCGATGGCAAGACCTATACGCCAAAGGATCCACTTGGGCTAGTTCATAGTACTGACGAAGAAGGCAATTTCACAGTTTCATGGCAGTTTCATGATGTGCGAAATTTACAAGATGGTGTAGCGTCGCCCGATTGCCAAAGTAATATGCATGAAGATATACAATATAATGAATTTCATAATTTCATTAAAAAGTTTATAGAGAGACATGTATGCTTAGAAGCTGCAGCTGCTCCCGCTCCTGATAAGCTTGTGCCTCCCCCCTCTGCACATACCGAAACTGTGAAACTGCGAAACCCGCATGACGAAAAGGGGAAGGTCGAGGAATTAACATCAAATGAAGAGCGTAGCGAGGTTCGATCAAGTTCCACAGACCATGAAATTGGCATGAAACTACGAAACTTGCCTAAAGACGATAGTCAAATTACTATCGTACGATCTGCTGCTACTTTCCTCACTGATCTTAAACGCCGAGGGGAATGTAACGGAAAAGATCGCGAATACATCAAAGAAGAACTTTGGCAATTCTGTGGGAAGTCCTCCGAGCTTCTTGATAGATTAGTTCAAGACAGAGCAATAGCAGATTTGATTGAAGAAATACATATGGCACGATCCCGGCCACATGCGGGAGGCGATCGATAATGGCAACAACGTCCTGCGAGCTCGAAACAGTTATTAAACATTTAAATTCAAATCAATTGCTAACGCGCGACGAAGTCAAGAGGCGGTGGAAGGAGGCGTATGAGAAGGAGGCACTGTGCAATATCGTCTCCGATGTGGTTTATTTTTAACGCGCAGTAGGTTGGGATCTCGACAATTCGGTCAATCATCCGGACCGTCGGGACAAACCCCCGTACCCCCTCGACTTATGAATTACTGAAGAAGTCTCTCAAGGTGTTCAAATGACAAACAATGAGCTATACAATCGCAAAATAGGAGATGTTTAGATCTTAATAGTTCCCGAAATAGTATATTATCAAGGGAATAAAAATGGACGATGGGTTACTTTATAGTGGCATGTGGCTCTTGTAATACCATGTTATACTTGTTATTTGTTAATACGTTGTTAGCGTCACCACATTACTTGCAGAAGGCGTAAGGTGATTATTAGGCTCATTAGCGCCATCATAAGTGAATAAATTATACTATAATTTATGCAATGAAAACGAAATTGTGCTATTTTCAACGAAGCCAGAATTGAGCTCTATTTTTAGTTTTGATCCCATAAAGGGCTTCTTTCGTAAAATTTATATAGCGTGTCTTATATTGTATTTATTATATGGAGACGTATCAAGGATGGGAGAGATTCTTATCGAAGTCTCCGACCCAAGATAAATAGTTGACAATTAAAATATCTGTCAAAGGATATAAATATTTTATCTTGTTTTTATGTGCGGATGTCTTAGCTTCGGTAAGTGCCCTCCTGTCGATACAAGAGGAACTGTATGAAAAGCAAAAATAAACCATTAGAAAAAGAACAACACGATGGATGCAAGAAACAAATAAGTGTAGACCGTTCCGAATTGTTTTTGCACGGTAAAACCGTTCGACTAACAGGGCGAGATGTGGATCTCCAGTATCTATCTACGCTGCCGCTGCGCGTTGGCGATGCTCGGGTATACGAATATGAAAAAGATGGGACCTATTACCTAAAGGACCCCAGATTTGACGTAATACCTGAAGAGGAAGTAGGAAGCAACGCGGAAGGTATTCTCAAAGTTTTCAATGATTATGCAGAATCTCAGCGCACCAGTTTTCAACCAGTTGAAATAGGCGCCGTGTGTACATTTGAAGAGGGGGTACGAAAAAAGCAACATTTCTTTCCCCCAGTTGGGTCATCAAGTGCTGAGATGGGCTCTGGCAAAAGCTCGCAAGACGCCCAAGATGCTTTGGCTAAAAAAATCTTCGATTTATCGATAATTGTAGCAACTGAACTATTTATTGCAGCAGCTATAATATCTATCATCATTATTTATTCCCAAAATATACTAGTGGCAATAGGGGCAGTAATAGGGGCGATAATTGTCGTGGTACTGACTAGAAAGAGATTAAGATGAGAACCATGGGAAAGATATAGTAACGCTTTGCTTGCTTGTGTTAGAGCATGAAGAAGTTATCAGGTTCTATTCGGTCCATGATTAACGGTGCCTCTTACTTCTGATTTTGCTATATTACGGTGTCGCTTGTGTGGTACGAATACTTTCGAAAATCGTTCGATCCGAATCTAATGGGATATATATGGGGTGGATTTCCTACGTTGGGCAGAAGAAGAAGTCGATTTCAATGGTTAAAAGACAAAGAGACGGCTACAGAAACGTTAAAAATAGAAAAGCCTTTGAAGCGATGGTACCCACAAAATTCCATTAATTTATAGCTGCAATAAAACTACATATACGCGACAACATTCATAACCATAGCTGACTTAAGACGGTACAACAGGCGTCATATACGCATTTGTGCCAGTGTCCACCCCACCATTCCCAATGATTTGGTAAGAATGTAGTCGAGGCATCGCAATAGTGGCGATATGTGCTAATACTTCAAACATCGTTTTTCACCTCCTTCTCAAGGGCTAAGCGCCACTTGAGCTGCTAGTAGTTCCGTCATTCTTTTCGTGAACTGAAGTATTGCTTCCGTAGGTACTTTCGGAACAGGAGCGACTAGTATAGCTGCTTGAGCAGCAGTCAGTGCAGCAATTTGCGTAGCGAAGAATGCCTCCACCGCAACTTTGGTAGCAGCTATTATTGGAGACGGTTCTATTAATATCGGCATTTTTTCACCTCCTTTTCAAAGAACACACTTTTATATGCTTCAATTAGTTAAATATTACGATGCTACCTATTACTGTCGGATATAGTGTTATGACTAGACAATCAATATGATTCGTATAACCCTTTTCGCTTCAATTTTATAATGGGCCCATAGCGGGGTTATTTTTTCGAATAGATATAATTTTAATTAAAATTCGACCTTGTTATATCCCTCTCGTAGGTCTTCGTCTTTAAATTGTAAATACACCTGTGTGGTGTTTAAGTCACTATGTCCTAACAGTTGTTGCGTACGTCTGATATCAAGTTTTGTTTTGACAAATGATTTAAAGCGGCGGATAATTCATTATTGACCCGTAAACGCTCTCAAGATTTTTGTATAAGTCGTCACACGATGCGATCTCACCATCTGACAAGCCAACCCCTCCTAACCCTTCATACCCTCCAGCAAAATCTATAAGCTTACGATAATCTCTAGGATTTTTAGGGAAGCCGTATTTACCCCATTCAATAATCAATTGGAGCTTATCTAACAGATCCAACAGTTTTTTTTCGCCCTTAACTTGTATTGCGTTTGGCCTGCGTTCGTTTATCAGTCGAATTAATTCCCGAAGGTCGTGCTTCGCAAATTTTCCATCAATACCGTCATCGGTTATTAATTCCTTTTTATCATCAATTACTACTTCCATTTTACCGTTAACTGTCTCTAGTAATACATTTCCTTTACTTGCCGCTACCAATATCGCCTTTAGTTGTAATTCAATCGCCATGCCTATAAGAAGAGCTTTCGAAACCAAAAGGACTTTTGGGGTAAGGGCAGCAATTCTAGTCTAGGGTTAAGAAGTCTCAACGGTGTTCAAATGAAAAACAATGAGCTTTACGATCTCGATTTAGATTTTAACAATTCCCGAATAGCATACTATTATGGGGATAAAAGTGGCGGATATTATAACGGATATGTAATTAAAATGATCTCAATTAATTTTACGATATAGACAGGTTAACCATAATGGAAAAGACTGCTGAATCGCCGTGACTTGATTAGCCATTTAACGATGTTAATTAGTGCAATGTGATCATCTTCAAAATCGCTGTAGGTGTGATAATTTCCGCTGCTATAGATGCGTATGCCTGATATAGCATCATCATACAGGTGGTTACTTGCGATTGTTTTATGCTCTACACTTGAATACTGATTGTTATGCAAAATGAGCTCAATCCTAATATCCTCATCCGACCTAAAAAGATTGATTTTGATTGCCCACACTGTCATAAAGCGTTCTATGATATAGAGAGAACAATTTATCTTGGAAAAGATGCCGACGGGGAATGGGCAGTTTCTGGTATTCTGTGTCCAAGACATGAATGTAATCGATTCTCTTTGCACTTGAATAAAGGAAAGACAGGTTTGCTTGTCGGAAGTGGTTTACCTTCTGAAATGACTTTTAAACCTTCAGAATCTAGATTAATACGCCCAGAGACCATTTTACTTAATACCATCCCTCCTGATACGCCTGAAGAAATCAAGAAAGATTATATCGAAGCAACAATGGTTCTCGCCTTTAGTCCCAACGCATCGGGTGCATTAAGTAGGAGATGTTTGCAGAATATCCTCCGAGAGAAGGCGGCTCAAGAGATAAAGGGCTTCAAGCAGGGTAACCTAAACAATGAGATCGACCAAGTCATAAACAGCAAAACAATTTTACATACTACCTTAAATGAGATGCTTCATCGTGTACGCATCGTTGGAAATTTCGCTGCACATCCTAACAAAAGCAAGCTCACTGGTTTAATAATGCCAGTCGATCCAGACGAAGCAGAATTCAATTTGCAAGTTATAGATAAATTGTTGTTCTATTATTACGTTGAGGTGCCCAGCAATCAAAAGATTCTAGATGACATAGATAAAAAACAACAGGAAAAAAGCGCATAAAAAGCAGCTGAACAAATACGATTCATCGGTAGCACAGCCGGCACCGAAGCTATCACTGCTCCACCTAGAACTAGCATATTAAACTTTTCATGAAGTCCATATAAATTTCCACACTATTAAAATAGAAATAACAATGTACACTGCCACGAAAAAGATTATCAACATAATCGGCGATCTAGCACGAATCCGACGAAGAGCCCGGCACCAGATAATGCAATTGCTACAATTGTTGATTGCTTTTGGGATTGCTTTAGGTCTTGTATATATCTCTCTCTAACAATCCTTCCAATGATTTTATGTCATGTAAATATCTCTCTAATAATCCTTCTAATGATTTTATAATATATACACTATCTTGGCTATAAGCAGGGCCTCTCCTCCGAAGCGCCTTGTTCTCTACTACAACTATCTTTTGCTGTATCCCGTCTTTGTATGTTTCCACGCTGCTGCCAAGTTCAACTGATTGAAAATCATCGCAATGACTTTTTTGTGCGTAGTCGTTCAATATTTTGATAATATCCTCCGCTTTGCTATATGCTTCTTGATCTTGATCTTTAAAATTAGAATCCAGATCTCTGATGTCAAAACGTGGATCCGTCAGATAATAGTCGACGCCCTTTTTTACTATTTTAGTATCGCCAAAATGTTTAGGTAAGCACTGAAGATCTGCTTCTGTTTTGCCGATCAACCGCACTACCTTACCATTCAATTCATCACCTTTCATAATTTTCTGAATGTAGCTATAGCTTCAAGTAGCGTATTGTGATAGGATTTTTATTCCGTCGTAGTATTCTATCGATCAACCCACGCTTAGGCTTGGCCGAACAAGCAGTCAATCTCATCGAAGTCGCTGCATTTCGCTTTTATATTGTTTAACCTTGATGATATTCCATATCCAACTTCGGCACCATTTCCTCAAGTGACTGCACGATACGATCATCGAGCATTAACAGTTCTATTGCAAGTTGTGGATTAATTAGCAATTCGTCACCGAATAGGTTGTAATGTCTCACAATTGTGTCTAATATTTCAAATCCCCTTGGCATGGAGACAATTCTTTCTATTTGTTCAATTTGATTCCGCTTAGCGGCAAGTGTTGTTTTTGGCTTTGTCATAACGTATCACTGTTTTTGCAAGATATGTTAACAATATGTCTTCTGTTCGTGTAGGTATAAGAAGATAGGCTCAAAATTACTGTAAATAAATCCTTTAATCAACGTTAGCCATATTCCGTCGCAAAATCCTATCAATTAACCCACATTTGGCTGGTCCTAAACCAACTGTTTGTGGTGTTGAAAACTTATAATGATTTAATATAATCTAATATCCTTTTATCGGTGTCTTTGACCGTCCAATTGTCACCCTTATCGTAGTTGAAACATTTCGGATAGCCGCACGCATTCCAAATGGAATCAAAACATGGTCGTAAAATATGTTCTAGCTTCTCATCGAATTTTTTTATGATTTGTTCAGGTATTGCTAACCTATCTCTATCAATCCCGTGATCAAATATTTGATAACCTCTAGATAAGCGGTAGTCTCGAACCCCTAATAGGGTTAAAAAGAGAAAAACAGGCGGCTCAACACCCAAAGTTTTGAGAACGTCAAGATAATTGGAAAGGCTCTTTATTAGTTCCGGTTCGTATTCTTTATCGAATATTACTTTGTCATTTATACTATTAAGTTCCCTAAGCTCTACTGCTTCAATAATCCCGTTTGTGAAAAGCTGAACGCAGGTATATGGTTCAATGGCATGACCCAATCCTTTTCTGTCAATTTCAGTGCGGGCTCGGAAATTAGAATATGTTCTAACACCATCAAGATTATACCTTCGTTCTATAGTGCGAACAAAAGGAGATAATGATGACCCACGCGGTCCTATGCGGAACATCGGCTTTAACGCTTCTTTATCGTTAAATATAACGTCGATATTATTATATCGTTTACCCGGATCAAATGCATCAATAGGTATCAAATGAAGGGCGGTTTTTGCATTACCGTAAAGTGGTATGCGGGATTCATAATCAGACACTTTTTGAATCCTTTCGTCTCTAAATCGCCGGATCCTTTCAATTCTCGTCTCAGATAAAATAAACGCTCGTCGCAAATCTTCCACATCCATGGGGTATATTCCATTTGCTCTCCGTCCGTAATATGCGTCAAGATCCTTGAGCTTAATTCTATGAGGGGCGCTATAACTTTTAGGTACCCTAACTATTAATGCCATTTTTGAACCTCCTTTTACTTCAACGGGGTGGTAATCTACACCAAGTATTGGAGGTTCCGTGCAATCTCGTATTATATCAAGCGTTCTGCTTTTTATTTCGGCGGCTTTTTCTTTTGTGATTTTTAATCCCTTTAGGTTTGTAGGAACTTCCGCTTTATCCGCTATTCCGTATATTAAAGTACCACCATCAGTGTTTGCAAAAGCACAAATGTCTTCAAGAAATTCTTTTTTATCTTTAAGAAATCTCTTTTTATCTTCATTGGTTACTAAAACTTTTTTATCTTCATAAAAAGTGCCGGGTAGCTGTACTTTATAGTCTAGTCTTCTATCTTCTAACCTTGAAGTATCCACAAGCGATTGTAAATAGTCCTCATCAATTTCTTTAATATCGATTTCGTTAATATCTTTTTTAGGCATAATTATTCACTTTTTTCGCCTTAGACGGTCCCAATATTTTCTTAGATGATAATAATATACTTAGTGGGATCTTAAATGAACAATAATAATTTTGTTGATCTTACAACAACAGCGGGGAGACAAAAGAATGGCTGAAAGTCAGGGTGGGCCGCTTCCGAAGACTAATATTTCGGTGCGGGATTATCTATCAATGGACCATATTTGTTCTGCTGCTTTTTTTGCTCGTAAAGTACACGAGATTGAAGAAAGATATAACAAAAGCCCCAAGCCCAAACAAAACCCAACAGATCGACAACTATACGAACATACTGCGTATGCAATCAATTCCATCTTCGCAGCAAGAGCATATCTCGAAGCTGTGATTAACCATGTATTTCTAGACGCGGTTCAATATGCGGATGGAAATGTGCCGCATGATAGCATCGTCGCATCGTTAACGCCCGAGATCGTGCGAAATATGGCCACTGCATGGGGCTCCGGCGTTGATTCTAGTAAATTTGGCAATCGTGTTGCGTTTCTGGTAAGTAGATCAAGTACAAATAAAGGGAAAACGATTTTTAAGTCTTCCGTTGAGAGATGGGGGCCGGCGGAGAATAAATATCAATGCGCGCTTGTCTTGGCGGGTAAAGAACCGTTTGATGGGACGGAGGGAGAATTGAAAAGCGTTTGTGTGTTGCGTATGTTACGTAATGAATTGGTACATCATAAACCCACTTGGATCACTTATGACTTGGGAGAAGAGCTTTATCGTTCCGAAGGATTTCATCTAGATAAGCTAGCAAACGAGCTGAAAATCCAGTTAACGAAATATTATGTAACAAAATACGGGAAGGATCCCAATTCTATCAATCCAAATCCTATCAAAAATCAGCTGGATCCATATTCTATCCACTTCCCGCGCGGCTACTTAGGAGCGACATGTGCTGCGTGGGGGATTAAATCCAGCATGGATTTCACTGAAAAGTTCTTTTCGAACATGGAGATAGATTGGTTAAAGCTGAAGGATCCACACTTTAAGAAAGTGTGTAGATCGCTTACCCGGTTTGATAAGTGAATTTGTTGAATTTTATATCACACCATCAAATCTTTCAGTGCATTCAACAACAACCTCGGCTCCACCATCAATCAATAAGATTTCGAAAGATTGAATTATTTACAACCTGATTAAATCGTGGTGAGACTATGAACTACTTAGGAAAATCAAAGATAGGTAAACAATATTCAAAGCCAGATATCACCTACCCTATAATTCGACTACCGCTAAAATGTTCTGAAGTTATAGGTACATCCATTCAAATATACAAGACAGAACATGCAGGGCAATCCGCATTTGTTATTATACCTGATAATGAAGAGAGCGAGAGCTTGAAGCTGGAAGTTGCACAACTAACCTTAAAAGTTGCACAGCCTAAGTCTGAAGATAGCTCAGAATCTCGCCTCGCAGCCATCGAATCAAAAATCAAAGAGCTAAATAACTTCCTTTTAAAGAATTACGATGATAATCCCACTGAAAAGAGAGAAAAACAATGGGCTCGGGGCGATTCGAACGCCCGACCTCCGCCGTGTGAAGACTCCTATTTCTGCGTTCTCTTCGCCTCGAGCCCTTACCAGCCTCCTTTAAAGGTCGATCGTTGATCACGACGAGAAATGCTAACGCTCCTTTATAAATCGTCTGAAGCATGGTGCCCTTTGCTCCAGCTAAGTAGTTAAACTCTCGTGGAAGTCGAATAATAGGATACGCGTGTGACGGTTTTGAACTTTGGAGGCTTATTGTATGCGTGCAGATCGGTTGCATACCTCATTTTAAACGCTTCGATAGCTTAAACGTTGCTGTATCATACCAGTGAATAAGTTCCTTATTTTGGTGGAGACAATTTATCTTTTTTCTGGGCAAAGACCGTATAGTCACAATAGTCACCTAGCGCAGGAGTTCTTTTCAGCAAAAAAAAAAACGTCTAAAACATATGGGATCCAGTGTGATTTCAACATACGCCCCCACCCAGCCCAACATCCTTAAGCTATATAGCAACTATACTGTGTTGTTGTTTGAGGGTGGGGCGATGAAGCACGAAAAACAAAAAGCCTTCACTGATAACTCTCCGAAAAAACATATCAAGATCCCGAAAGAGCATATCCACACTAAGAAAAGAGAGCGACTGTCGGGTGGAGGCAGTACTAAGAGCCAAGAAGAAAGAGAGAGGAGGAGGAAAGTCTTAGAATCAGAACTTTCTGAAATAGTTGAGTATAGCAAAAGATTCGATATTTTCGAGGATGATGCCTATTATGCAGAGATCCAGATGGAAGTTGGCCGGATCAATACGTTTGGTCAGTTTGAACGCGAGTTAGCAGTGAATTTGCTCAAGTACAGCAATAAATATGCCCTTGTATCTATTGACTTAAGTAGTTTTGACATTTTTAAGAAAAAACTTTTAAAACCTACTTATTTAGACAAAATCACTCAAATTTCACCTTATAAAGACAGAATTGACAAGTATTTGGAAGAAACAATATTAGCTAAAGGTGAGGATGAGGAGTTTGATGTTGAAGTCGACTTTTTCCCAAAATTAGCTAAAGAACGTTATAGACATGCAACCGATGCAATCAGAGAGTTCCTATCAAAGAACGATAGGAAATTCGATGACAACGTTGAATACTCCGGTTCAGATAACATTGTTCTGAAGATGACAGGGCACGATATTAAAAAGATTGGCGCGGGCGTCGCGACTATTTCTAAAATTTGTGCTAAACCGGAAGTGTTGATTGATGGCTCTGATTTGCAGATAGGCAATTCTGATTTGCCCTCAGAAACACTTTTTAATAGGAACGCAAAGCACATAGCAGGTACATCGTCTGTCAATGTGATCGACACCGGCATCGACAAAAGAAATCCGTGGTTAAATAATTTGGTAACCGGTGCCACTGCTGACTATTCAGGAGCGACTACTGATTCTAATGACAATGAAGGGCATGGAACATTCGTTGCAGGGTTGATTTGCCACGGGTGTGACAATCTCGAGAGAGGTAATTATCAGCCTGAGTTTAAGATCAATATGGCTAAAATCATCAATGAACGTGTTATCGGGGTAACTAAACTAGCAAGACTCCTACCAAAAATAATAAGCGATTTCAAAGGTTATTCGAGAGTTTTTAACGTATCAATAAACGTCGAC
>Ga0187812_1000397_pt1 | contig 15390 bp, 17 predicted proteins | sample NC_S_2_FD_130582 | JGI IMG/M metagenome (GOLD analysis project Ga0187812, IMG submission 130582) | Wetland sediment microbial communities from Neuse River Estuary, North Carolina, USA - ASW-S_2 | ecosystem: Environmental > Aquatic > Freshwater > Wetlands > Sediment | place: USA: North Carolina...
ACGCCGCGAAATATGTGCGAACCGGTCAATATATGATATGAGCGAAACAGTCGACCACATATGCCCTGACCGGCAGCTCCAACAACCGGGCGCTTTGGTATGGGTGCTTTAGAATCTACGAAAGCCTTGTGAGCAGCTCTCGCTAAAAACATCCGGCATTGCGGCCCCTTTACATCGAGCCTGGGTCCGGATGGGCGCTTTGCCGGAATGAGGCCTGAGAGGAAACGAGCATGAAGTACGCCGGACTCCTGGTAATGCCCGCAGGATTCTTTCTCACCGTAGCGGCGCTGGTGCTGTTTCCCGACGGGCCGGCGCGCGCGGCGTTCGTGGCGTGCGGGCTGGCGGTTGAAGCGCTGGGCCTGGGTGTTGCCGTGCGCGGCCATATGCGGCGCGGCGAGGCACGGCCGGAGGGACATTTATGACCGGCGCGGCTCCCATGACTTAGAGCTTGTCCAGGAACTAAACGCAAAAGCCCAGAAGTCTCAGGGCACGACCGGGAACCCTCTGGATGAGGCTGCGGAAAATCTCACCGTAGCTCTGTTTTGTAACAAGGGCACGGCTTTAGCCGGGCCGAAAAGCGCGAAAATACGAGCGGGCTTTAGCCCCTGAGGGAACGATCATGATGTCCGACGCGGTCTTCGCGCTCTCGCTGGCGCTGCTGCTCATTGCGCCGCTGGCGATTGCCGGCGTAGCCCTCATCAACACCGGCCTGGGCCGCTCGCGCTCCGCGGCGCAGGCCCTGCTTGGCAATCTCGCCATCATTGCGGTCTCCGCGATCGTGTTTGCATTCGTGGGCGCATCGCTGGCCGGCGTGCTCGGCGGCAGCGGGGTCGCGTTTCATGCGGCCGGCAAGCCGTGGAACTGGATCGGCAACGGGCCGCTGTTGCTGGGCGGCTTTGGCGCGGCCACGCCGCAGATGCAGTTGGCCGTTCTCTTTGAATTTCTTTCCGTCGCCATGGCGGCGCTGATTCCTTGGGGCTCGGGCGCGGATCGCTGGCGGCTGGCCGGAGGATGCGCGGCGGCCGCGGCGATTGCGGCGTTGGTATTTCCATTGACGGCGCACTGGATCTGGGGCGGCGGATGGCTGGCTGCGCTGGGTATCGACTTTGGGCAGGGCGCGGGCTTCATCGATCCCGGCGGTGCGGCCACGGTACATGCGCTGGGCGGTGTATGTGCGCTGGCCCTGGTGTGGATCGCCGGGCCCCGCCGCGGCAAGTTCCCTAAAGAAGGCCTGTCCACAGCGATGCCCGGCCACAACGCCGTCTATGTATTGTTCGGCTGTTTGGTCGCGACGGTGGGATGGCTGGCGTGGAACGCGGCCGGCGCCCTGGTATGGTTGCACGCGCCCCTGGCCGCTCTGCCGGTAACCGCGGTGAATACCCTGCTCTGCGCCTCCGGCGCGCTGGCCGCCACCTTTACCGTGACGCGCGTGCGCTTCGGCAAGCCGGACGCAAGCCTGTGCGCGAACGGATGGCTGGCTGGCCTGGTAGCTTCCTGCGCCTGCGCGGCCATCGTGAGCCCCGGTGCGGCCATCTTTGTCGGCGTCGTCGCCGGCGCCATGACACCGCCGCTGGTCGAACTGCTGGAGCTGGCGCTCTCCATCGACGATCCTTCCGGCGCCATCGTGGTGCATGGCACGGCAGCCTTCTGGGGAATCGTTGCCGCCGGCCTATTTGCGCATCAGGCGGGGCAGTTGCTCGCGCAGCTCGTCGGCATCGCCGCGCTGGCTGGCCTGCTGCTGCCGCTCGTCTACCTGCTCTTCGCGCTGCTCAACCGCCTGCTTCCCTTCCGCGTCGACCCCGACGGCGAGCGCATCGGCATGGACCTGCACGAGCTCGGCGGCGGCGCCTATCCCGAGTTCGTGATTCACCGCGACGAGTCGTACCGATAAGGCAGGGAGTAAGGGATCAGGGGACCGAGAAAGCCCGGCGAATGCCGATCAACGTTTCGCGATGAGCAGCATAATCGCAAACAGCGCAATCGGCACCAGCGCCAGCGCGCCATAGAGCAGCAGCTTGCGCGCGTTCAGCCTGAAACGCCCCCGCGCGGCCAGGCGCCGCTCGTCTTGTTCCACGCCCACCAGCTCCGGATGCTCCAGCTCCCACGCCATCTCGGCGGCCGTGGCGTAGCGGTGGCGCGGATCCCGCTCCAGCGCGCGCCGCAAAATCTCTTCGATCTGCGGCGATATTGCCGGATTCAATTCGCGAACCGGCGACGGATCGTGCAGCAGGCGCTCGTTCATCACCGCCAGCGGATTGGAGCCGGTGAACGGCGGCTGGCCGGTAAGCATCTCGTAGAGCATCGCCCCAAGTGCGTAGATGTCGCTGCGCTGGTCGCCGCGCGCGCCTTTCACCTGCTCGGGCGAAATGTAATCGGGCGTGCCAAGGGCGGGCGAAAGGCCGACGTGCGTGATGCGCCGCGCGTCCTCTTTCATGGCGATGCCAAAATCGATGATCGTGACGCGGTCGCCCGCGCCCACCATCACGTTTTCCGGCTTGAGGTCGCGGTGCACCACCCCGTGCTTGTGCATGGCGTCGAGCGCATCGCAAATCTGCAGCGTGATCGCGACGGCGCGATCGACAGCCAGCCTGCGCTCCTCGTTCAGTAGGCCGCGCAACAGCCGCCCCTCCACCCATTCGAGCACCATGTAGCGCCGGCTGCGCTCCTCGCCGTCGAAGGTCTTCACAATGCAGGGGTGGTCCAGCTCGCGGCCAATCTCCTCCTCGCGGCGGAAGCGCTCGATCAGGATGGGGTCGGACTCCATCTCCGCGTGCGGTACCTTGATCGCGACAGTCCGGCCGGTGCCGAGGTCGGTGGCGCGAAACAGCGTGCCCATGCCGCTGCGCGCCATGGCCGCCTCGAGGCGGTAATGGTCGAGCGTGTCGCCGGCTTCGAGAATCGCGTCTGCCACGGCTTCCGTCACACATGCGATTCTTTCACGGGCGGCGTAAGAAAACCGAAAGGAAAATGCAAAGAGAATGGAGGGGAATCTCGATTTGCCTTATAGGATTTTCGCGCCTTTGTACACCGTCACGGGAGAACCATCCGCGAGGAACGCGGAGTCCGGGGGGGTGTCCAAAACCTTCGCGAACTCCGCACCGTAATAGCGCACGGCGTCGCCGGAGAATTCCGCCCGCGCCGCTTCCCTCACCCGCCAGCGCGGGTGCTGGACTTCGTATTCGATGCAGCCGCACCCGCGTTGCGCGGCGTATCCCCAGTAGTGCTCGGTGATGAACTGGCCGAGCGAGCCTTCGGGTGGTTGAAATGCGGGCTCTTGGGATTCAATGCCCATGGCACATTGATGCGCTCCCGAGCCCCACGAGTACTGCGCCTCCACGGTATTCGCTTCGAAATCCGCGCTCAGCCGATGCGACATGGAGACGCTGGAATAGTTCTCCCCATAACAAATGCGCGCGATGGCCGCGACGGCAAACCTGGGAACCAGCTCGCGGATGAAGACCACGCCGCGGCGCAGTCCACGCTTCACGTAAAAGCGGAGATTCACTTCTTCAAACGAGCGGTGAAACGGAATGGCGAGGCCACAGACGCGCGTTCGATTGAATTCGAAACCAACCAGGCTGACGTAGACGCCGCCGTCGAACGCGTCCAGTTCCGTCCCCGCTGGAACGTGGGGCAGCAGCAGGGACGGATCGACCGCGTAGTTCAGCATCAACAAGTTCCGCCATTCGGCGGTAAGGAAGACTCCCGGCCGGCTCATGCTCAGTCCTCAATAGACGAGCATATCCGGCCGGCCCTCAAGGTCAGTCGGTGAGGTATCCCGTCTCAGCGCGTAAAGCCGCCCGCGGCGTAGATCGTCTGCCCGTTGATCCAGCCGGCATCCGCCGAGGCCAGAAACGCCGCGGCCGTGGCTACATCCTGCGGCTGGCCGATGCGCCCGAGTGGCGTCTCCTTTGCCGCGTTCGTCTCAAATTCCGACCCCATCACGCCCGCGCCGCGCGTGCCCTCGGTCTCAATCAGGCCCGGGTTGAGCGCGTTCACGCGGATGCCCCTCGGCCCCAGTTCTTTCGACAGCGAGACGGTAATGGAGTCGACCGCCCCCTTGGTGGCGCTGTAAACAGCCCCGTTGGGGAAGGCCATCTTGCCCACCACCGAGCCGATGTTGATCACGCTCCCGCCTTTTGGATTGAACTTGGCCACAGCAGCCTGCGTGGTCAGCAGCAGGCCGAGCACGTTGAGGTCGAACTGCTTATGGAAGTGCTCGGGCGTGATCTGCTCGAGTGCGCCGAACTCGTACACGCCGGCGTTGTTCACCAGAATGTCAATGGGACCGAGCTGCGCAATGACCGCATCGATCAGCGGCGCTATCGACTTGGAATCGCTGAGATTGGCCTGCACGGCGATGGCCTTGCCGCCCGCGGCCTTGATTTCGGCGACCACTTTCTCCGCGCCGGCTTTGCTGCCCGAGTAGTTGACCGCAACCGCGGCGCCGCGGCTGGCGAGCTCGCGCGCGATGCCCGCGCCAATGCCTTTGGATGCGCCCGTCACCAGCGCCACTTTGCCTTCGAGGTTCTTCATGTTCCTGCTCCTTTGCCCGCCTGGGGCCGGAAATGTCATCGTTCGACATTTCGATAACTGTCGAATTGATGGCCGAGCCTTGCGGGAGGATTCAGAACCATTGTGGAAAATTTATTGCCATCCGATTAACGGCCGGCGCATGCGCCCGGTTCGAGCGCGGCCAGGCCCGCGGCCAGCGACTCAAGCACGCCCGCGCGCAGGCTGAGATAGGCGAACTTGCCCTCGCGCCGGACGTCAATGAGCCCTGCCGTCTCAAGCTCCTTGATGTGGTGCGAAAGCGTGGCCGGGGAGATGGCGAGCGCGGCTAGCGCGTCGGCGCAGCCCAGCGGGCACTGCGCGCGGGCGATCCGCGTCAGCAGCTCGAACCGCCGCGGATCGGCGAGGGCTTTCAGAATCGCAGCGCGGTGCGCGCGGGTGAGGCGCGCCGCCGGTTTCGTTCGAGCGCCCTTTTGCGGAGTTGCCGTCATGCCAAGGCTTTCGTATCGATGTTCACACTACCTTAGATCGCCGCCCGATGCCGCCGGCCCTTTTCGAGCTCATGCCGGTTTGCTGCCCACCGCCAGCATCGTCTGGAACTGCGGCGCTTCGCTTTCCTTATCGACGATCGAGGTCTCGATCTCCGCGAAGCCGGCTTTGACCAGCATCTCTTCCATCTCCGCCTCGCTGAAGCCCAGCCACTCGTCGGCATAGAGCTCGCGGGCCTCTTCAAAGCGATGCCGCGCCAGATCCAGGATCACCACGCGCCCGCCCGGCGCCAGGATCCGCGCTGCCTCGGCCAGAGCGCGCTCGGGGTGCAGCGCGTGGTGCAGCGACTGCGAGAAGAACGCCAGCTCGACCTCGCCGTCGGTGATGGGCAGCTCTTCCATGTCGCCGATGCGGAAATCGACGTTGCCGACGCCGTTGCGCAGCGCCTGCTCGCGCCCCACTTCAATCATTTTGGCGGAAGAGTCGACGCCAATTACGTGGCGCGCGCGCCGTGCCAGCAGCAGCGCGAAGCTCCCTTCGCCGGTGCCCAGGTCGGCGATAGCCAGCCGCGGCATCAGGCGCAACAACGCTTCGGCGATGCTCTTCCACGACTTGCCGGGAACGTAGTTGCGACCCAGCCGCCCGGCCACGCTGTCGAAAAATGCGCGCATCTTGTCCTGCCGCTTGCGCACCACGCGCCGCATGGCGGCTTGATCTGCGGCAACTTCGGGCGCCTCCTGCTCGGCGCGAGCCAGCAGCTTTTCCAAAAAGTCCCGGGTGGTCGTCGACGGTCGATAAAAATTGCTCTTCCCGGTTCGCCGGTCCTCAACCAGGCCCGCGCGGCGGAGCTGAGATAGATGGGTGGAAATCGTGCTCTGGCCCATAACCAGGATTTCCTGCAACTCGGCAACCGATAGTTCTTCCGACTTTAGAAGCAGCAGGATACGCAGCCGGTTGGGGTCGGCCAGAGCGCGCAGGATGTTCACGATTGACGGCATGGAAAAACTCTGTTACATATCAATATATCACGATAGGACGATACAAAGGAGTTCTACACATGGCAACACCCACCCTGGATGTCACCGACCTGGCCTACAAAGTAGCCGACATGAACCTCGCCGACTGGGGCCGCAAAGAGATCGTCATCGCCGAGCAGGAGATGCCCGGCCTCATGGCCATCCGCAACAAGTACGCGGCGGAGAAACCGCTGGCCGGCGTGCGCGTCACCGGCTCGCTGCACATGACCATTCAGACGGCGGTGTTGATCGAGACCCTCACCAGCCTGGGCGCCGAAGTCCGCTGGGCGAGCTGCAACATCTTCTCCACGCAGGATCACGCCGCCGCCGCGATTGCCGCCGCCGGCGTGCCCGTCTTCGCGTGGAAGGGCGAAACGCTCGAGGAATACTGGGAGTGCACCTATCTGGCGCTCACCCACAAGGGCGGCAAGGGCCCCCAGCTCATCGTCGACGACGGCGGCGACGCAACCCTGCTCATCCACAAGGGCTACGAGTTGGAGAACGGCGATAAGTGGGTGGACGGCCCCAGTTCGAGCCATGAAGAACAGGTCATCAAGGACCTGCTCAAAAAGGTTTTCGCCGAGGACCCGCAGCACTGGCACAACGTCGTCAAGGAGTGGAAGGGCGTCAGCGAAGAGACCACCACCGGCGTGCACCGGCTCTACAAGATGATGGAGCAGGGCAAGCTGCTCGTGCCCGCCATCAACGTGAACGACTCCGTCACCAAGAGCAAGTTCGACAACCTGTATGGCTGCCGCGAATCCCTCGCCGACGGCATCAAGCGCGCCACCGATGTGATGGTGGCCGGCAAGGTCGCTGTGATCTGCGGATACGGCGACGTGGGCAAGGGCTCTGCTCACTCGCTGCGCGGCATGGGCGCCCGCGTCATCGTCACTGAGATCGACCCCATCAACGCGCTGCAGGCGGCCATGGAAGGCTTCGAGGTCACCACCGTCGAGGACACGCTGGGCCGCGGCGACATCTACGTCACCTGCACCGGCAACACTGACATCATCACCTTCGAGCACATGCTGAAGATGAAGGACCAGGCCATCGTCTGCAACATCGGCCACTTCGACAACGAAATCCAGATGGACCGGCTGAACACGGCCAAAGGCGTGACCAAGCTCAACATCAAGCCGCAGGTGGATTTCTACAAGTTTGCCGATGGCCATGGCATCTTCATCCTCGCCGAAGGCCGCCTCGTGAACCTGGGCTGCGCCACCGGCCATCCCAGCTTCGTCATGTCCAACAGCTTCGCCAACCAGACGCTGGCGCAGCTCGACCTGTGGAAGAACAAGGACAGCTACAAGACAGCCGTCTACACGCTGCCCAAGAAGCTGGACGAAGAAGTCGCGCGGCTGCACCTCGAGAAGATCGGCGTCAAGCTGACCAAACTCTCGGAGAAGCAGGCCGAATACATCGGCGTGCCCGTCGACGGCCCGTTCAAGGCGGACCACTACCGGTACTAGAAAAAACAGTGATTAGTGGCGAGTGATCGGTGATCCGCCGCGACATCGCCGGTCATCGACCACGAATCACTAACCACTATCCACTAATCACTGACTATGACCTTCTCCTTCGAACTCTTTCCCCCGCGCACGCCGGAGGCCGCGGCCAAGCTGCCCGGCGTGTTGAGCCAGCTCGCCGCGCTGCGCCCGGATTATTTTTCGGTCACCTATGGCGCGGGCGGGTCGGACCAGGACGGCACTTACCAGACGCTGCTCACCGTCGTCGAGCAGACCGGCGTGGAAGCCGCGCCCCACCTCACCTGCGTCGGCTCAACTCGCGCACACGTCGCGGCCCTGCTCCATAAGTACCGCGCCGCCGGCGTCAAGCGCATCGTCGCCCTGCGCGGCGACCTGCCGGCCACGGCGCTCAGCCCCGCCGCTCCCGGCGAATTCCATTACGCCAACGAGCTGGTTAGCTTCATCCGCCAAACGCACGGCGATTACTTCAAAATCGAAGTGGCCGCGTATCCCGAGATGCACCCGCAGGCCGCCAGCCCGGCCGTGGACTTCGAGAACTTCCGCCGCAAGGTAGAGGCCGGCGCCGACGCCGCGCTCACCCAGCTCTTCTACAACGTCGAGGCTTATTTCGACTTCGCGGAGCGCTGCTCCAAAGCCAACATAAAAATTCCCATCGTGCCCGGCATCATGCCCATCACCAGCTACGCCGGCATCACGCGCTTCACCGCCGGCTGCGGCGCCGATTTGCCGCGTTGGGTGCGGCTGCGCCTCGAAGAGCTGCAATTCGACAAGGCCGCGCTCGTCGATTTCGGCGCCGGCGTGGTCACGCGCATCTGCGAGACGCTGCTCAAAAACGGCGCGCCCGGCCTGCACTTCTACACCATCAACCAGGCCGAGCCCACCCTGCGCCTGTGGAAGAATCTCGCGCTCTCGGTTTCGGCGTAACCACCAAACCGTCGGTGCCCCATCCATCGCACGGCTTTTGTGCGATGGGTGGGAAACCACACACTCAATCATGCTTTGTCATCCTGAGGCGCAGCCGAAGGATCTGCGGTTGCTTTTCGTCAACACTCTCGAATCTGCGCATGAACCCCACCGTGCCCCATCCATCGCACGGCTTCATCGTGCGATGGGTGGGAAACCACGAACGCCACCCTGCTGGTCCTGGTTTTCCCAATGAACTTCGGGTGCCCGAGGTCCCTCGCACTTGGGGACCTGGGAATCCACGAACCCTCGCGGACTTTTTCCCGGTGCGCCTCGCCGGCCCGCCATGCCATCATGGTGGTCAATCCTCTCTGGGAGCCTCTTCAATGCTTGACCAATGGTTCGCACTCGCCTCTCCCTACATCACCGTCATTGGATTTCTGGTCGGCTTGCCCACGTTGCTGGCCGCCTACTATGAGTCGCTGCGGGCGCGCCAGGAGGCACAGCGTGCGCGCGAAGGCACGCTGCACAGCCGGCACTGCCTGGAGTTCATCGCCGGCGACGGAAGCTGCATCAACCTGGTGCCGCTGGAGACGCTGCACTCCCTGCCCCGCGCTGGCGACGTGATCCTGCTGCCCGGCGACGGCGTGAGCATGGACGCGAACTTCCCCACCGGCGCGTACCTGGTGGAATCCATCGAGCACATCTACACGCATCACGACGCAAAGGGCGCGCGCCCGCGCGAGGCACGGCTGACCAAAGCGGTGGCGCGGGTCACCTCGCTCAATCCCGCGCTGGTGGGCTAGCGCCGCCGCCCGAAGATCCGTCGCCACGCCCGCCAAACCGCATTGTGCATCAGCCGCGTCTGTTCGGCCTTCAGCGCCTGGTACGAGCGCTCCACGTACAAATCGAACTCCGGCGGCCAGCCGATCGTCGACCGCCGCTCGCTGTAATTACCGTCGGCCCACTTGGCCAGCACCGCTTTGTACCCCACCACGTGCGTCACGAAATCGAGCAGGCAGCGCGGCATCTGTTCTTCGACGATGAGATGCGCCTTCTCGATGATGATCCGCTCGCGAATATCGTTGAGCGGCATGAAAATGGTCTTCATCCACAGCACCCACTCCTCCAGCTCGCTGTCGAGAATGGGATAGCTCTGCGTCTTGCCCTGCTTGTTGAGCAGTGAGCGGTAGGCGATGTTGCCCGCCTGCGAGGCCACGTAGAGCGGGCCATAGAACTCGTTGAGCCGTTCGTTCACCAGCTTGAGCCGGTCCGCGCGCCGCGCCATGGTGCGCGTGATCCAGAAGGTGATCAGATAGCCGGCGAAGGCCAGCAGAATGGTCAGCACCCACGCACCTTGCACGGAATTCGGGAGAACGAGCGAAGACGGGTCCATTGTCGAGAATTACCTTGCGCAAAAGTATACGCGGCCCATGCGGCAACCTGCCGCGACAGCCATAACTGCAGTTTTTCAGTTTTTTATCCAGAATCTGAAAGCTAATAGCTAATAGCTAATAGCTGATAGCTGAAAGCTGAAAGCTGATAGCTGATAGCTAACAGCTAATGGCTGCTCTTCGAAATCACCTTGATCTCGAACAGCTTTGGCCACAGCTTGCCGGTCACAAACAGCCGGTCGTGCGCCGCGTCATAGGCGATTCCGTTCAGCACCGCCTCGGGGTCGGATCGCTGGTCATCGGGCAGCAGCCCGGCCAGGTCGATCCACCCCAGCACCCTTCCCGTTGACGGCGAGATGCGCGCGATGCGGTCGGTATGCCACACGTTGGCGTAAATTTCGCCATGAATGTACTCCAGCTCGTTGAGCTGATCCACCGGCCGTCCGCGATCCGTTACGGTAATGTGCCGAACCTCGCGGAAGCTGCTGGGGTCCCAGAAGCGCAGCTCGGCGCTGCCGTCGCTCTCGATCAGGTCTTTCCCGTCCTCCGTCAGCCCCCAGCCCTCGCAGTCGTAATGGAACGTGCGCAGCAGGCGAAAGCTGAAGCGGTCGTAGACAAAGCCGATGTGCGACTGCCAGGTAAGCTGCACCAGCGTACTGCCCCAATTCGTAAGCCCCTCGGCAAAATACTTGTCGGGCACCGGGACCGATTGCAGCACGCGGCCCGTGGTCAGGTCGTCCATGCGCAGCGAGGAATGCCCGTTCAGGCCGGTGCTTTCGTAGAGATGCCCATCCAGGTAGATCAGGCCCTGAGTGTACGCGTTGGGGTCGTGCGGATAGACGTGAACGATGCGATAGGAATCGTCGGCCGACGCCCGGCAGCCAGATACCACCACCAGAACAAGGAGGACAAAAAAGCAGCGCAGTGAGGAGTGACGCATCGGCGACTTGATTTTACTGCGCGGGGCCGGCGTCGGTGGCGATGAAGGCCTCCACCGGCGGATCGGAAGTGAGCTGCGTATCCACCAGAAGCACCGTCTTCACCTCGCCCCCGATCAGCGCCATCGCCGTCGACGTGTACTTGGGCGTGGTCACTCCAGTGGGCGTAATCATCATGGTCACGGTCTGGGAGTTGAAGCTGATGTAGCCAGTCGCGCTGCCCACCGGCAGCCCGGTGACGATGGGGATGGTGTTGGCCAGCGTGCTGCCTGCGGGGATCATGTACACGTCGAGTGGTCCCGTCTTGGGCGCCTGGTTGAGGAAGCGGAAGGCGGAGTGGTTCAGCGCCGCCGCCACCTGCTGGTCTTCGAGGATCGTGACCGAGTAGCCGTTGGCCGCCGCGCCGTTGTCGGTGAGCAGCACCGAATGGTGATGCCCGGCGAGCAGCGTTCCGGTAGTCGAGATGATGGTGCTTCCGCCGGTGGCCGCCGTTATGTCGATAGGTGCGGAGTTGTCCGCGGGCACCGTGCCGTACGGGGAAATGTATCCCTGCCCGATATTCCCGGCCACGGGCACGTTTTCAACCGTGATGTTCGCGGCGGGCGCGATGTACGAGGCGTCGATCACGCGCACCAGGCTGGGCTCGGTGTAGCCGGCCACGTTCTCGCATCCCGAAAGCGCCACGGCCACGGCCAGTGCGCCCACGGACGCAAGCCCCAGCGGGGATGCGGCCATCCGGCCCGCGCCCCGCAACCAGCCGCCGGCTCGCACGCCAGCCCAAATCCGGCTCCCTGTGATCGTCTTCATCCTTAGAGAATTCCGCATGCTCACGCTATCACAAATTGCCCTTCGCCGATGCACTTGTCCTGCACCGCCTCGCCCGGCTCGGCAAAGCTCTCCTCATGGTACAAGGGGAGGGATACCAGGAGTTTACGACTTTTTAGCCATGGGCAGCCAAGTGAACTCAATCCGCCAACGGCGGAAATCTAGGTCCAATCTCCGGCGTCACCCTGAAACCTGAAACCTGATCCCTGCTCCCTGCCCCTAGCTCGCCCCCAAATAGATGAACCGCGCCATAAACAGCGCGGCCAGCACGTAAAGCAGCCAATCCTGCCGCCGCAGTTTCCCCGTCACCAGGTGCAGCACCGCCCACGCAATGATCCCGAACCCCAGTCCGTTGGCAATCGAATACGTGAACGGAATCAGCACCAGCGTCAGGAAGGCCGGCACCGCAACCAGCGGGTCGTGCCAGTGAATTTCGGCGATGCCCGTCAGCATCATCGACCCCACCAGGATCAGCGCCGGCGCCGTAGCCGCCGCCGGCACAACGCCCGCAAAGGGCGCCGCGCCGATCGCCGCCACAAACAAAAGCCCCGTCACAATCGCCGTCACGCCCGACCGCCCGCCCGCCATCACCCCGGCCGTCGACTCCACGTAACTCGTCACCGTCGACGTTCCCGTCAGCGACCCCACCACCGTCGACGCCGCATCGGCAAACAGAATCCGGTTGAGCCGCGGAATCGAGTGGTCCGGCTCGATCAGCCCCGCCCGCTTGGTCACCGCCACCAGCGTGCCCAGGTTGTCAAACAGATCGACAAAGAAAAACACGAAGATGATCTCCAGCAGTCCCTTGCTCAGCGCGCCGCGAATGTCCAGTTTGAACGCGGTTCCCGTCAGCGCCTGCAGCCCGCCGCTCGCGTGTGTCCAGTGCACCAGCCCCAGCGGCCAAGCCGCTGCCGTCACCCCCAGAATCCCAATCAGGATCGACCCGCGCACCTTCTTCACTTCCAGCGCCACCATCAGGATGAGCCCGGCCAGCGCCAGCACCGTCGTCGGGTTGCGCACGTTGCCCATCCCCACAAACGTATTGGGATCGCGCACCACCAGCCCCGCGTGCTGGAAGCCGATGAACGCAATAAACAGCCCGATGCCGCTGGCCACCGCCGCGTAAAGCTGGTGCGGAATGGCGCGCAGAATCATCTGCCGAATCCCCGCCGCGGTAATGCAGAGAAAGATGATGCCGGAGATAAACACCGCGCCCAGCGCCGTCTGCCACGGCACGTGCATCTTGATGCACACGGTGTAGGTGAAGTAGGCGTTCAGCCCCATCCCCGGCGCCAGCGCAATCGGATACCGCGCCAGCACGCCCATCAGGATCGACCCGAAGGCCGCCGAGATGCACGTCGCCGCCGTCGCCGCGGCACCGGCACGCCTGCGTCCCCAAGGATCGCCGGGTTCACCAGCACGATGTAGGCCATGGTCAGGAACGTCGTCGCCCCGGCCAATATCTCCGTGCGCCAGTTCGTCCCCAGCCGTCCAAATTCAAAAAACTCTTCCAGTCGCTTGCGCATGAGGCGGGTCATCTGTAGGAAACCACACCCCCGCGCGAATCCCAAGATTTTTTATTAGGCGACGGAGTACTGAAAGCTGATAGCTGATAGCTGAAAGCTGAACCCTGACCCCTGACCCCTGAACCCTGAACCCCGACCCCTGACCCCTGGTATCCCGTAAATGACCGTGGCCTTCAGCCCCTGCTCCCGCAGCTCAATTCGCCGACGGCTGCTCCACATGGTCCACCACAATCACCGGCGCCTGCACCTTTCCGTGCTGCAGCTTCAGCCCCAGCGTTTCTTCGAGCGCCGTGAACACCGAAGGAGCAGCATCGGTCTCGCTGCGGTCTGGAGCAGCAGCCTGATTGGTCGACCAGCGCAGTTGAAAGTCATACACGCCGCTCAAATCCGTCTGGTCCACAACCACCTCGCCCAGGCTGTCTGCCAGCTCATAGGTCAGCGCCGAAATCGGAATCTTTCTCGCCCTGAAGGTCCAAACCGTCCCCTGCGGCCCGCCCGTGGTGCTCCCTTCGCCGGGCTCCGAGGGTTTCAGCTTGAAGCCCGTCTTCGCCACCTGCAGCGAATAGCCGGACATCTCCTTCGTCGCCTGGTGCGCTTGCAGCTTGAACCGCTCTTCCAGCAGCGCCCGCAGCATCAGCCGTCGATCTTCATACTTCGTGCCCGCGGGATACTTCGCTGTCACGTCGAAACGGGCCTTCTCCATCCACGCAGGCCCCGTCACCTGGTAAGGCTCCACGCCGTACGCCAGCACTATCAGGTTCTTCAGTGTCTGGTTCGTCATCATCAGTTCGTCTGCGGTGGCGCGCGACGACGTGCAACATCCAGAGTCGTTGCGCTTCACCGTCGCCACTTCAAACTCTGGCAACTTTGCCGCCACGCCTGCATCCTGCGCCTGGACTCCGATCTCAGCGAAACAGACCATGCCCAACGCAACCGTTACGGCAACCGCCGCCACGCCGGCTCCGCCCAGCAACAGCTTTCTGCCCAGGATTAGTTTGTTGGCCACCTGCTTCGTCATCATGCGCACGATTCGCCTCTTAAAAACCGCGGACAGACGGGACATTCCCCATTATCTTCACCCGCAAGCAGTGCTGTGCCCCGTTCATCGCGCCTTTTGCGATGAGCGGGAAAACCGGGACAGCAGGCAGTTCGTCCACGCAACCATCCCAGCCTCAGCTCTACTCCCCCGGGCTGTGCCCCGTTCATCGCGCCCTTTGCGATGAGCGGGAAAACCCCGCCGTGCAGAAATCATTCGCGGACAAGTAGAAGTACCTACAAAGTATATATATCCGCCAAGGCTACATGATCGCACCGCCCGCCGCATCCCGGAGGGATGCAACGAAAATAGCCCAGGAGGTAGCCCCGCGCGAAGCAGCGGGTGCGAAATCCTGGGAACCGCCGCCCTCAAAACTCATCAGCAGGCGACGTGACCAACGACGGCGTCAACCAGTATCTTTATGACGGCGAGGGGCGCATCTGCGCGGTGAAGACCGTGATTGCGGGCAGCTCATTCATGACTGGTTATCTGTACGATGCCGAGGGGAACCGCATTGCGAAGGGAGCCATTAGCAACTGGGGCCGATACTGTTTGGAGCAGCAGCCCAACAAGACCCAGAGGGGAACTATCAAAATGCTTTGTTTCAGGACATAGGTTTTATGACGGCTCATCCGTTTGGAAAAGATCTTAATGAGTCATGCGCGGGATATTCAGAGTTTGGGGGCTACACGCTTTTGACACTCTCGGGCCCGTCTACGGCTGAAGCGCTTGCAGCTAGAGCTGGCTTTCAGAGCGCGGCTGCGGCTGCCGCCGCGAGGGCCGGAGCTTAGGCTAGTGTTGGATCGACTGCCTTAGGTTTAGGGGGAAAAATATGCAACGCGATGTTTGGCAATTAACCATTGTGACGCAATCTGAGGTTGAAGAGCTATGAGATCTGGCCTGCGAAGAGTATCGTTAGTCGAGTTGCTACTCCTAATATGCTTTACTCTGATTGATATTGGACTGCTTTTGTATACGGCATTCAAGGAATGGTTGCATCATGGCTCTGAGTTGGGGAAGCCAATTTTGTTCTTGCTGCCGACGCTTGTCATTGGGGGACTGTTCGTTCTCGCTGGAATGCATTCTCTAAACGCAACCTTGGTACCAGACCCTAGTGATAACGATGCTATCTCTGAGGACAACCTCCGTGTTTCACCGCGCTATTCGTCGGCGATGTTGGTCTACGGAACCTTACTGTTGCTCGCAACAGTTGCTGGAAGCCTTATCGACATTAATCTGGTTCTGGGTCGGTGATTCAACT
>Ga0187812_1000398_pt1 | contig 15385 bp, 17 predicted proteins | sample NC_S_2_FD_130582 | JGI IMG/M metagenome (GOLD analysis project Ga0187812, IMG submission 130582) | Wetland sediment microbial communities from Neuse River Estuary, North Carolina, USA - ASW-S_2 | ecosystem: Environmental > Aquatic > Freshwater > Wetlands > Sediment | place: USA: North Carolina...
CGTCTCGCCCACCCGAGTGATCAACACCTCCACCTACTACGTGGCGGCGATGGCCTCGTTCGGGCTGATCTCGGCCTGCTACACCAACATCGCGATCAGCGTGTCCTTCCAGCGCGATCAGGGCATCCTGAAGCGCATCAACGGCACGCCGCTGCCGAAGTCGGTCTACCTCGGCGCGCGGATGCTGCACGCGCTGATCGTCGGCCTGCTGCTGGTGGTGATCACGGCCGCGTTCGGCCGGCTGCTCTACAGCGCCAGCGTCCCGAGCGGCGTCACGCTGCTGCGGTTCCTGGTCATGCTGCTGGTCGGGTCGGCCAGCTTCTGTGCCCTCGGCTTCGCGATCACCCCCGTCATCCCGAACGCCGACGCGTCACCGGCGATCGTGAACGCGACGATCCTGCCCCTGCTGTTCCTGTCCGGGGTCTTCATCCCGCTGGGCAGCAACTCGCCGGCCTGGATCTTGTGGATCGCGCGGATATTCCCGGTCTGGCACTTCGCCAGGGGGATGCAGGCCGGCTTCCTCGGTACCGCGTTCAACTGGACCGATGTGCTGATCGTCGCCGCCTGGGGGCTGGGCGGCCTGCTGCTGTCAGTCCGCTTCTTCAGCTGGGAACCGCCCACCTGACCGGATCATCGCCACCTCGTACAGGGCGATGCCCGCGGCCACGCCCGCGTTCAGCGACTCGGTGCGCGCCGCGATCGGGATCCTGACCAGCACGTCGCAGGCCTGCGCGACGATCCTGGACAGGCCGCGGCCCTCCGACCCGATCACCAGGACGAGCGGCGCGGTGGCCAGGTCGAGGTCCCTCATCACGGTGCCGCCGGCCGCGTCGAGGCCGGCCACGAAGACCCCGGCCTCCCGGTATGACTGCAGGGCGCGGGCCAGGTTCGCGGCCCGGGCCACGGGCACGCGGGCCAGCGCGCCCGCCGACGCCTTCCACGCGCCCGCCGTCACGCCGGCGCCGCGGCGCGCGGGAACTACCACCCCTTGTGCACCGAACGCCGCGGCCGAGCGCACGACGGCACCCAGGTTACGCGGATCGGTGACATCGTCCAGGGCGGCGATGAGCGGCAGCTGGGCGGCGTCCGCCGCCCGGACGAGCAGGTCGTCGGGGTGGGCGTAGTCGTAGGGGCGGATCCGCAGGGCCAGGCCCTGGTGCAGGGCGCCGCCGGTGTGCCGGTCAAGCTCGGCGGCGCCCGCCTCGAGGACCGGCATGCCGCGGCTCGCCGCCAGCTGGATCGCCTCGGCGATCCGCTCGTCGTGCTGGACGCGGGCCGCGACGTACAGCACCGAGGCGGGTACGCCGGCGCGCAGCGACTCGACCACCGAGTTACGCCCGGCCACGTACTCGGGCGAGTCCCCGGAGCCGCGCGCACGCCCGGACGGCGGGCCCTGGCGCCCAGGGACGCCGGGGCCGGCGGCGGCCCGCTCAGTAGCCGCCGCCCGCCGCTGGGCCGGGTGACCGGGCCGCTGGGCCGCGGGCGGCGTCGGGCCCTTGCCCTCGAGCTTGCGCCGCCCCTGCCCGCCGGTGCCGGGTCGCGGCTTGCCCGACTTGGTCCGGCCCTCGGCGGCGCGCCGGGACCGGGGGCTACCGGCTCCGGTCAACGCTTGAGCTCCCAGCGGGGGCCCTCAGGGGTGTCCTCGACCATGATCCCGATGTCCCCCAGGCCGTCCCTGATCGAGTCGGACGTCGCGTAGTCCTTACGGGCCTTCGCCGCGTCCCGCTGCTTCAGCGTGAGCTGCACCAGCGACCCGATCACCTGGCGCAACTTTTCATCCGAACGGCGTCCCCCCGAGCCCGTCCAGTGCGGCGCCAGCGGGTCGAGGCCGAGCACGTCCAGCATGGCCCTGACGCGCAGGAGGCTCGTGCGCGCCCCGGCCTTGTCCGAGCCGAACAGCGCCTGGTTGCCGTCCCTGACGCAGGCGTGCACCGCGGCCAGCGCCGCGGGCACGCCGAGGTCCTCGTCCATGGCCGAACGGAACGACGTGGGCAGTCCCTCGTGCTCGTCGTCGCCCGCCTCGGGCTGGCCGAGGTCGGCGTCCGGGCCGCCGAGGACCTCGGTGGCCCGGAGCACGAACCGCTCGATCCGCTGGTAGGCGGCGACCGCCTCCTCCAGCGCGTCCTCGGAGTACTCCATCATCGACCGGTAGTGCGCCTGGACCAGGTAGTAGCGCAGCTCGGCGGGCCTGACCCTGGTCAGCAGCTCGGTAACGAGCAGCGAGTTGCCCAGGGACTTGCTCATCTTCTCCCCGGACACCCCGAGCAGCCCGTTGTGCATCCAGTAGCGCGCGAAGCCGTCGCCCGCGGCGCGGGACTGGGCGATCTCGTTCTCGTGGTGCGGGAAGATCAGGTCCATCCCGCCGCAGTGGATGTCGAAGGTGGGACCGAGGTACTTGGTGGACATGGCGGAGCATTCCAGGTGCCAGCCCGGCCGGCCCGGCCCCCACGGGGTCTCCCAGCACGGCTCGCCGGGCTTGGCGCCCTTCCACAGCGTGAAGTCACGCGAGTCTCGCTTAGCCCCCTCGTCGACGTCCTCACCCGACCGCACCTGGTCCAGCCGCTGCCCGGACAGCGCGCCGTACTCCGGGTAGGAGAGCACGTCGAAGTACACGTCGCCGGCCGCGGCGTAGGCGTGCCCGCCCTCGATCAGCCGGCGGATCAGCACGATCATCTCCGGGATGTGCCCGGTGGCGCGCGGCTCGATGTCGGGCGGGCGGCAGCCGGCCGCGTCGTAGGCCCAGGTGAACGCCCGCTGGTTGCGCTCGGCGAGGATCCAGGACGGAACGCCCTCGGCCTGCGCCTTGCGCAGGATCTTGTCCTCGACATCGGTGACGTTCCGGCAGAAGGTGACCCGGTAACCGCTGGCCTCCAGCCAGCGGATCAGGACGTCGAAGCACACGCCGGACCTCAGGTGGCCGATGTGCGGCGGCGCCTGCACCGTGGCGCCGCACAGGTACACCGAGACCTCGCCCGGCGTCAGCGGCGTGAACTCGCGCACCGCGCGCGCGGCGGTGTCGTGAAGCTGCAATGTCACGGTGTAAGGCTAAGGGATCGGGACGAGCAGGGCGGTAGCGATCGCGGCGATGCCCTCGCCCCGGCCGGTCAGGCCGAGGCCGTCGGTGGTGGTCGCGGACACGCTGACGCGAGCCCCGGACAGCGCCTCGCTCATGACCTTCTCGGCCTCCGTACGGCGCGGCGCGATCCGCGGCCGGTTCCCTATGACCTGGACCGCGACGTTGCCGATGGCGAAGCCCGCCTCGCTGACCAGCCGGAACGTCTCACGGAGCAGCGAGGTTCCCGACGCGCCCGCCCACTGCGGCCGGGATGTGCCGAAGTTCTCGCCGAGATCACCTAGTCCCGCCGCGGTCAGCAGCGCCGTGCAGGCCGCGTGCGCGGCGACGTCGCCGTCCGAGTGCCCGGCCAGGCCCACCTCGCCCGGCCACGACAGGCCGGCCAGGTGAAGGTCGCGCCCGGGGGACAACGGGTGCACGTCAACGCCGACCCCAATCCGGGGGACCCAGGGTGAAGGATCAGGCACGACTCAGGTCGCGAGAACCTCGTCGAGGAGGGCCTCGGCCTTGTCCTCGTTGGTCTTCTCGGCGAGCGCCAGCTCGCTGACCAGGATCTGCCGCGCCTTCGCGAGCATGCGCTTCTCACCGGCGGAAAGACCGCGCTCCCGATCGCGCCGCCAGAGGTCCCTGACGACCTCGGCTACCTTGTTCACGTCACCGGAAGCGAGCTTCTCCAGGTTGGCCTTGTAGCGCCTGGACCAGTTCGTAGGCTCTTCTGTGTGCGGCGCGCGGAGCACCTCGAAAACCCGCTCGAGCCCCTCGGCGCCGACAACATCCCGAACGCCGACCAGCTCGGCATTGTCAGCGGGAACGCGTACGGTCAGGTCACCCTTGTCGACCTTAAGGACCAGATAGGTCCGATCCTCGCCTTTGATGGTGCGAGTCTCGACCGCTTCGATGCGAGCAGCCCCGTGGTGAGGATAGACGACGGTATCGCCGACGTTGAAAGACATGTGGCAAGTACCCCTTCCGCTGAAGTCCATCTTACCACGTCAGGTGGTGTCGATAAAACGGGCTTGGCGGTAAATGTGCAGGTCAGTACGCCACTAGTCACTGCGCGCCCCATCATTCAGCGGCCGTGCCAGGTACCAGCACGGCCGCGTGAGCGCTCACGACGATGATCACAGTCTACCTGAGGGAACCGAACAAATCGGGCCTGTTTCCGAACGCCGGAGTGTCGGCCCCGGGAGGCGCGACCCATAATGGACACCAGGGATCCGATTCGGGTGGAGGTGACGGTGAATCCTGGGTGGGATGAGACTCCGCTCGACGTCCAGATCCCGGATGACGCGCGCGAGCTCGACCGCGACGTCCTCGCCTACCACCGGGAGCTGCGTGCGCGGCGCCGGCGCCACCGGCTGCGCCGGTTCACGTCACCCTTCGCCGGACAGGGGACCATCCTGCCGCTGCTGGCCAGCATCCTCGCCGTCTGCCTGGTAGCAGGCGCGATGCTCTCGGTCGCCACGTTCAGCCCGGCGAGCGCGCCCGCGAAGGGCCCGCACCCGACCGCGGCGACCTCGAGCGCTCAGCCGGCCTCGCCGCGGACGAACCCGTCCGGCCGGCCGAGCCCGTCGGGGTCGTTGGCGTCGTCGGGATCGCCGGCACGCACGCCGGGCCCTACCGGCTCTACGGACCGCCAGACCCCGCGTTAACCGTTCGGCACCTGGGCCGCTACGATCTTCTTCCGTCTCGACCCAGCGACCAAGGGGAGGCCTTACGGTGACGCGCTGGAACCGCCGCTTGCTGCTCGGTGCCGTAGCCGTGCTGGTCCCGGTCCTGGCCGGATGCGAGGCCGGCGCTAACGCGCCCACGATCGAATTCCACCCGGCCTCCTTCGGGACGAGCGAAACGGTCAACGGCGTCACCATCGACGACGCCTTCGTGCTCGGGCCCGTGCCCGGCTCCGCGCTGCCCGCGGGCGGGCAGGCCGGGGTCTTCCTCTCCATCGAGGCGGACAACAACGACCAGCTGACGCAGGTCACCACCGGGGCCGCCAGCTCGGTGCAGCTCGTCGGCGGGCCGGTCAGCCTGACCGGGAACTCAGTGACGAACCTGAGTGGCCCGCAACCGCAGATCGTGCTCAACGGCCTGACCAGTGCGCTGAGCGGCGGGCAGGTGGTCACGCTCCAGCTCGACTTCTCAGGCGCCGGGGCGATATCGATCCAGGTCCCGGTCGAGCCGGCCGCCTACGACTACACGAGCTACTCGCCGCCGCCCTCGCCGACGCCGAGCGCCCCGGCCACGACTTCGCCGATGCCCATCTCTACCGCGTCGGCTTCGGCGAGCGCATCGCCCTCGCCGTCCGCCAGCCCCTCAGGCGGCTGATTCGAACTTGTACCCCAGACCCCGGACGGTCACGATGTGCTGCGGGCGCGCGGGGTCGACCTCGATCTTGGCGCGCAGGCGCTTGATGTGCACGTCGAGGGTCTTGGTGTCCCCCACGTAGTCGGCGCCCCAGACCCGGTCGATGAGCTGCATCCGGGTGAGCACCCGGTCGGCGTTCCGCAGCAGCACCTGGAGCAGCTCGAACTCCTTGAGCGGGAGCTGCACCGTGGTACCCCGCACCGTGACGACGTGCCGGTCCACGTCCATCCGCACCGGGCCCGACTCCAGGGCCGACTCGGCGACGTCATCGGGCTCGCCGCGGCGCCGTAGGACCGCGCGCATCCTGGCCACCAGCTCGCGGGACGAGAACGGCTTGGTCACGTAGTCGTCGGCGCCGAGCTCGAGGCCCACCACCTTGTCGATCTCGCTGTCCTTGGCGGTCAGCATGATGACCGGCACGTTCGACTTCTCCCGCAGCGAGCGGCAGACCTCGCTGCCGGGCAGGCCGGGCAGCATCAGGTCGAGCAGGACCAGGTCGGCGCCGGTCCGGTCGAAGGTGTCGAGCGCGTCGGGTCCGGTCGAGCAGACCGCGACCTCGAACCCCTCCTTGCGCAGGAGATAGCTGATGGCGTCGCTGAACGAGTCCTCGTCCTCAACTACCAGCACACGTGTCACTTGAGTCCCTCCTGGGCCTTGGGCATTCCGGGGTTCATGCCACGCCCGTGCTGGCATGGTCGCTACGCAGCGGGATGAAGAGGGTGAAAGTCGATCCTGCACCTTCGACGCTGCGCACCGTCACCCTTCCGTTGTGCGCCGCCATCACGTGCTTGACGATGGCCAGCCCGAGGCCGGTCCCGCCGGTGGCGCGCGAGCGGGCCGGGTCGACCCGGTAGAAGCGCTCGAAGATCCGCTCGAGATCGCGTTCGGGAATGCCGATTCCCTGGTCGGTCACGCTCAGCTCGGCGTTGCCCTCGCTCGCCTTCTTAGTGTTGACGACCACCTTGGTCCGCTCGGGGCTGTAGGCGACGGCGTTTTCCAGCAGGTTGCGCAGGGCGGTGATCAGCAGGTCCTCATCGCCCAGGACCCAGAGGCCGCGGCTGCCCGTGGAGGCCAGCGTGATGCCGCGCGCGTTCGCCTTCATGCGGCACCGGTCGATGGCTTCGGCCACCACCACGTCGAGCTCGACGGGGTGCGGGTCGGGAACGGGCTCGACGGCCTGGATCCGGGACAGCGTGATGAGGTCCTGCACCAGGTTGGTCAGCCGCTGCGCCTCCTGGCGCATCTTGCCGGCGAACCGCCGGACCGCCTCGGCGTCGTCGGCCGCGTCCTCGATGGTCTCGGCCAGCAGGGCCAGGGCGCCGACCGGGGTCTTGAGCTCGTGGCTGGTGTTGGCGACGAAGTCCCGCTTCACCTCGTCCACGCGCCGGCTTTCGGTCTGGTCCTCGGCGAGGACGAGCACGAGGCCCCCGCCGCCGACCGCCCCGCCGAGCGGGGCCACCCGGACGGCGAAGCTCGTCGTCCGGCCGCCGAACCTCGGGATAGGGACCTCGAACTCGCCCTCGCGGATCTCGCCGTCCCTGCGGACCTGGCGCGCCAGCGCGACCAGCTCGCTCACCATCAGGCGATCGCCCTTGACGAGCCCGAACGCACGCGCCGCGGCGCTCGCCCGCAGCACCCGGTCGTTGCTATCGACGACGACCGCCGAGGAGGAGAGCACGGAAAGGACAGACGCGATGCCCGGAGGCAGCCTGGCGGGCTGCTGGGCGGTCCGGAGCCTGGAGCCACGCGCCTGGCGTACGGTCGTCCCGGCCCTGGTTCTTATTGCCACTACCCGATCTCCGCTGTTCGCGGCTGCGGGGGGTGCCAGGGGGGTCGCCCCCCCGCGGCTAGCACAGCCAAACCCGTGACCAGTGAAGACTCACGGCTCAATGGTATGCGGTGGCGCCACGGAGAAGACAGGGGCCCGGGAACTCGCGGACGATTTTCGGAGCTTGTTCTTGTGACATCTACCTATCGGTAATGTCTGGTTTACCCTGGGCTCGTCAAGGCGTGGCTAGCGCCCCTGGTTGCGGACCGCCTCCGCCGCCTGTTCGGCGGCGTCCGGGTCCAGGTAGCGCCCGCCCGGGACGGCGGGCCTGAAGTCGTCGTCGAGCTCGTAGACCAGCGGGATGCCGGTCGGGATGTTCAGTTCCGCGATGGCGGCGTCGGAGATCCCGTCCAGGTGCTTGACCAGGGCGCGCAGCGAGTTGCCGTGCGCGACGACCAGGACCGCCTCCTCGCGTTCCAGGTCGGGCACGATCGCGTCGTACCAGTACGGCAGCAGGCGGACCACGACGTCCTTCAGGCACTCGGTCCGCGGCCGGGCCTCCGGCGGCAGGCCCGCGTACCTCGGGTCGCCCGACTGGGACAGGGGGTCGTCGTCGGCGATCGGCGGCGGCGGAACGTCGTAGGAGCGGCGCCACAGCATGAACTGCTCCTCGCCGAATTCCTGCCGGGTCCTGGCCTTGTCCTTGCCCTGCAGCGCGCCGTAGTGGCGCTCGTTGAGGCGCCAGGAGCGGCGCACGGGCAGCCAGAGCAGGCCGGCCTCCTCCAGCGCGATCTGGGCGGTCTGGATGGCGCGAGTCAGGACCGAGGTGTGCACCACGGAGGGGCGCAGGCCGGCCTGGACGAGCAGCCTGCCGCCGTTCTCGGCCTCCTGCGCGCCGGCCGCGGAGAGCCCGACGTCGACCCAGCCGGTGAACAGGCCCTTGGAGTTCCATTCGCTCTCGCCGTGGCGGAGCAGCACCAGGGTCCTCATGCCGGAAAGCCTAGCGGGGGAACAGGCTGCGCCCCGACGGGGTTGGTTAGGACGTGCAGAGCCCCCGGCGGATCGCGGTCATCAGCCTCCACACGTCGCCGCTCGACCAGCCGGGCACCGGTGATGCGGGGGGGCTCAACGTCTACGTGGTCGAGGTGGCCAAGCGCCTCGCCGAACGCGGCGTCGAGGTGGAGATCTTCACCCGCGCGGTCTGTCCCGACACCCCTTCAGTGGTCGAGCTCACCGGCGGGGTCCTGGTCCGCAACGTGGTGGCCGGGCCCTTCGAGGAACTGGATAAGAACGCCCTGCCCGGGCAGATCTGCCCGTTCACCTTCGAGGTGCTGCGCACCGAGGCGGCCTTCGCGCCGGGCCGGTACGACCTGCTGCACGCCCATTACTGGCTGTCCGGCCAGGTCGCGGCGGTGGCCAAGGAACGGTGGGGGGTTCCGCTCATCCAGTCCATGCACACCCTGGGCAAGGTGAAGAACCTGGCCCTGGCCGCCGGTGACTGCGCCGAGCCCGCGGCGCGGATCCGCGGGGAAGCCGAGGTGGTGGCCGCCGCCGACCGGCTCGTGGCCAACACCGACGAGGAGGCGCGCCAGCTCGTCGAGCTGTACGACGCCGACCACCGGCGGGTCAAGACGGTCAGCCCGGGGGTGGACCTGTCGGTGTTCTGCCCCGGGTCCGCCGCGGCGGCGCGGGCCAGGCTCGGGCTGCCCGCCGACGCGGTGGTGCTCATGTTCGCCGGGCGGATCCAGCCGCTGAAGGGTCCCGACGTCGTGCTGCACGCCGCGGCGGACCTGCTGCGGTCCTGCCCCGCGCTGGCAGACCGGCTCGTGGTGGTCTTCGTCGGCGGCCCGAGCGGTTCGGAGGTCGGTGCGCCCGGGCGGCTCGACGGCCTGGCCGACCGGCTGGACATCGCCGGTTCGGTCCGGATGGAGCCGCCGTGCCCGCAGCGCGAGCTGGCCGACTGGTACCGGGCCGCGTCGGTGGTGCTCGTGCCGTCGCACTCAGAGTCGTTCGGTCTGGTTGCCCTGGAAGCACAGGCGTGCGGGACGCCCGTGGTCGCCGCCGCGGTCGGCGGGCTGCGGACCGCGGTCCGGGACGGATACTCGGGCGTCCTGGTCGACGGGCACGATCCGGCCGCCTGGGCGCGGGTGCTCGAGAAGCTGATCACCTCGCCGCGACGGCTAGCGCAGCTGTCTCGGGGCGCGCTGGCACACGCTTCGGAGTTCGGCTGGCCCAAGACGGCGGACCGGCTGATCGGGGTGTATGCCGAGGCCATGGACTCGGTCAGGTATGACGCCGCCCTGAGCCAGACGTGACCGACGCCCCGGACCCCGGCGCGGCCCTGCAGGCGGCGCTGGCCGAGCTCGGCCTGGCCTACGAGAACCCGCGCCCCGGGGCCTACCTGGTCAAGCTGGAGGGCCAGCACAAGCTGGCCACGATGACCTGGCTGGTCGTGGGCGCGCACAGCCTCGGGGTCGAGGCGTTCTTCTGCCGCCAGCCCGACGAGAACCACGCGGCCTTCTACCGGTTCCTGCTCGAGCGCAACGGGCGCATGTACGGTGTCCACTTCAGCCTGGACCCGGTGGGCGACGTCTACCTCACCGGGCGGCTGCCGCTGGCCTCGGTGACCGTGGCCGACCTCGATCAGCTACTCGGGTGCGTGCTCAGCTACGCCGACGAGAACTTCGACACGGCGCTGGAACTCGGCTTCGCCTCCGCGATCCGCAGGGAATGGGCCTGGCGCGCCAAGCGCGGCGAATCCCTGGCCAACCTGCGCGCGTTCGCCCGGTTTGCCGACCCGGAGCACTGACCTATTCGAGTGCCCCCAATGCGGGTATGTTGACGACCGTGAACCGGTTGGGTGAACTTGAACGCGCCATCATGGACGTGCTCTGGGAGACCGATACCGCTCTCACGGTGCGAGAGGTCAGTGCTAGGCTGACCGAACGTAATCTAGCTCACACCACCGTGATGACGGTGCTCGACAGGCTGGCCAAGAAGGGTTTCGCGAGGAGGCAGCGCGACGGGCGGGCCTGGCGCTATTGTCCTTCCGCAACCCGTGAGACCTACGTCGCCGAGCTCATGCTGACGGCGCTGGATCAGACCGGCGATCGCACGGCCGCGCTGACGCGGTTCGCGCAGTCGGTCTCCGGCGTGGAGGCCGACGTGTTGCGGGAGGCCCTGGAAGTGATCGAAGGTGACGGCGGAGTCGATGAGGGGACTGGCTGACGCGGCGCTTCTCGCCGTAGTCGCCATCGGGAGCGTGCACGGAGCCTCGGCTCTTCGCCAAGCGAGCTGGCCGCGCCGGTCGCCGGCGGCGGCCATCTTGCTGTGGCAGGCGCTCGGCCTGGCCGGCGGGCTCGCGGCCGTGGGCACGCTGGTCGGCCTGGGGCTGCCCGGTGGCGGCCCCGGCGTGGTCCGCTCCGTCCTGCACCTCCCCACCGCCTTCCGGGTCGGCGGCGTGTTCCGGGTTCCGGTCCCGGTCGGGGCGGCCGGTGCGCTGCCGGCGGTCCTGATGGCCTTCCGGCTGGCCTGCCTGGGCGCGGGACTGGCGCTGCTCGCCCTGCTGTGCTGGGTCCTGGTGGCCTCGTCCGTCGCGGCCGTGCACGCCAGGCGGCGGCAGCGGGCCCTGCTCACCCTGCTGGCCCACGGTGACCCGAAGGTCCCCGGCGCCCTGGTCGTCGACTACCCGACCGCGGCGGCGTACTGCCTGCCCGGCCTGCGGTCCAAGATCGTCGTCAGCGTCGGCGCCCTTGAGCTGCTCGGGCGCGGCGAGCTGGCGGCGGTGCTGGCGCACGAGCGCGCGCACCTGCGCGAACGGCACGATCTCGTGCTCCTCCCGTTTACCGCGCTGCGGCGCGCCTTCCCGCGCTCGGCGACCTGCGCGGAAGCCGACCGTGCCGTCGCGCTGCTGGTCGAGATGCTGGCCGACGACCACGCCCTGCGAGCGCTTCCGGCGCGGGAACTCGTGTCCGCGCTGGTCAGGTTCGGCACGGCCGGGGTGTGCGCGACGCCGAACGGCGCGCTGGCCGCCGCCGAGGGCGAGGTGGTCGCGCGGGTCGCGCGCCTGCTCCAGCCGGTGCGCCCGCTGCCCGCCGGCGCGGTCGCGGCGATCTGCCTATCCGCCGCCCTGCTGGTGGCCACGCCGATCACGCTGCTCATCGTCTGAGCGGCGCGCGGCTACCAGGGGCCGTAAGGTCCCGAGCTGGTCCCGCCGCCGCTCGTGAAATCCTTCACCTTGGGCCGGACGTCGGCCAGGTAGACGGCGGCCGCGACGAACGCGATGACGGGCAGGAATGACCCTGGTCCCACGCCGGTCAACGCCCCGCCCAGGCCGACGAAGGTGGCCACGCCGAGGATGATGAGCCACAGCTGCTTGGTCTGCTTGCCGGTGGCGACGAAGGCCTGGGCCGGCCGCCTGATGGCGTCGATGAAGGCCCAGGCCTCGACGATGAACGCCGCTAGGCCGAGGGCCAGGAAGAAGTCCCTGAGCGGGGTATAGGCACCGAGCACGAGATCACGCTACCTCAGAAATATCGCGGTCCGGGGATGATGCGCCGGGCTGCTGCGCCTGCGGCCCCGCGTCGGCTAGCCCCGCGTCGGCTAGCCCCGCGTTGGCCGGCCCGGCGTCGGCCGCATCTGTGGCGGCCGCCCATGCCTCGGCGTCCGCAAAAGGCGCCGCGTCTGCGGCCGGCTCGGCGTCTGCGACCGGCTCGGCGTCTGCCGCTGGCTCGGCGTCCTCGGCCTGCGCGGCTCGGGCAGCGGCGTTCTCCCGGCGGAACGACTCGTAGATCTCCATGAGCACCTGCTTCTGCCGCTCAGAGAGTTCGGAGTCGGCCAGCAGGGCGGCGCGGACCCCGGAGTCCGACAGGCGGTCATCCAGGATCCCGGCCTGCACGTAGAGCGCCTCCGCGGAGATCCGCAGGCCCTTGGCGATCTGCTGCAGGATGTCCGCGCTCGGCTTGCGGAGCCCGCGCTCGATCTGGCTCAGGTACGGGTTGGAGACCCCGGCCTGCTGCGCAAGCTGGCGCATGGAGATCCTGGCCTGCTCGCGCTGCTCCCGGATGTACTCGCCGATCGAGTTCACCGAAACGTTAACCATGCCCCTAGTGTGGCACGCGGTGCTTGCAATTGCAAACGGTCAGCTAGCAGATCCGATCCCGAGGAACGCGCGCGCGTCGGCGGGGCTCATCGGCGGCCGCTGCGCGATCCTGGCCAGCTCCGCGGCCCGTTCCACCAGCTCGGAGTTGCGGGCGACGGCCCGGCCGCGCGCGTAGGACAGGGTGTCCTCCAGGCCGACCCGCAGGTGACCGCCGGCCCCGAGCGCCCCGAATATCACCGGCAGCGTGGTCCGGCCGATCCCGGTGGCCGACCAGGTCGCCCCGGCCGGCAGGGCGGCCACGGCGGCCGCCAGGGTCGCCACGTCCCCCGGCATCCCGCCGGGCACGCCCATCACCAGGTCGCAGTGCACGTGGCCGACGGCCGGCGGGCCGAACTCGGCGAGCAGCCGGTGCAGCGTGGCCACGTGCCCGAGGTCGAACAGCTCGAACTCGGGCACCACCCGGCGCTCCTGGGTGAGCTGATACAGGTCCTTGATGAACGGCCAGGGGTTGTGGAATACCTCGTCGCCGAAGTTGACCGTGCCGCAGGTCAGCGAGCAGGCGTCCGGGGCCGCGTCCAGGACGGCCAGCCGGGCCGCGAAGCCGTCGGTCACCGCGCCGCCGGTCGACAGCTGCACGATCAGGTCGGTGCCCGCGCGCAGCGCCGCCACGGTGTCGGCCAGGCGGCCGGGGTCCAGCGTGGGCCGCGCCTCGTCGTCCCTGATGTGCACGTGGATGACCGCCGCCCCGGCCGCCTCGCACTCCTTGGCGGTGAGCACGAGTTCGTTCAGGGTGACGGGAAGCGCGGGCACGGCGGACTTGTCGGCTTCGGCGCCCGTCGGGGCCACGGTGATAAGCGTGCTGCTCGCTGCCATAGCTGGAGACTACGCCTGGGCCGCCTGGCTCGCGGTGAGCGCCAGGTGCCTGCGGGCGAAGGCCAGCGACTCGGCCAGGTCCGCCAGGCGGTCCTGCTTGGTCGGCGCGCGGTTGGTCTTGATCTCGGCTACCACCACGCCCTGGTATCCGGTCGCGGTCAGCAGGCTCAGCAGTTCGGCGCAGGGCTGCCCGCCGCGGCCCGGCACGAGATGCTCGTCGGGGATCGGCCCGGTGGGCGCGCCCGTGCCGTCGGCCAGGTGCACGTGCGCCAGCCGGCCGGTCACGATCAGCTCGCCCGCCATGGCCAGGGCGTCGGAGCCGGAGGCGGCGGTATGCGACAGGTCCAGCGTGCAGTGCGAGACGTCCAGGGTCGTGGGGTCCCAGTGCGGGGCGTACGTGACGACCTCGTTGCCGCCGGCCCGGAGCGGGTACATGTTCTCCACCGCGAAGATCACCTCGGTCTGCCCGGCCAGCTCGGCCAGGCCCTCCTCGAAGCCCCGGGCGTACTCCCGCTGCCAGCGGAACGGCGGGTGGACCACGACGACCCGGGCCCCCACGCGCTCGGCGAGATCCCTGGAGCGGCGGAGCTTCTCCCACGGGTCGCGGCCCCATACGCCCTGGGTGAGCAGCAGGCTCGGCGCGTGCACGGCCACGATGGGGACCTGGTGGTAGTCGCGGAGGCTGCTCAGCACGGTCGCGTCCTGGCTCACCGGGTCGTTGTAGACCATGACCTCGACGCCGTCGTACCCCAGGCGGGCGGCGATCTCGAAGCCGTCCGGCGTCCGCTCGGGGTAAACGGACGACGTGGACAGGGCGACAGGCGTACCCGGTGCCGCGCTGTTCACTGAGGCTGGCCTCCCTCCGCTGGCCGTTGGCCTCCTTCCAGCTTACTGAGAATGTCGGTGGCGACGGTTATCGTGCGGGCCATGGCCAAGTCAACGGCGGGGGCGGCAGGCTACCGGTGCACCGAGTGCGGCTGGCAGGCGGCCAAGTGGAGCGGGCGGTGCGGCGAGTGCCAGGCGTGGGGCACGGTGGTCCAGGCCGGGATTCCCCGCCTGGCCCGGGCGACGGTGCACCGGTCCGGCGCGCCCGTCAGCGCCCCGGCGGTCCCGATCGGCCAGGTCGACGCCACCGACGCGGGAGCCCGCCCGACCGGCCTGGACGAGCTGGACCGCGTCCTCGGCGGCGGGCTGGTGCCCGGCGCGGTCCTGCTGCTAGCCGGCGAGCCGGGGGTGGGCAAGTCGACGCTCCTGCTCGAGGCGGGCGCGCTGGTGGCGGAGTCCGGGCCGGTGCTCTACGTCACGGGGGAAGAATCCGCCGCGCAGGTGCGGCTGCGCGCGGACCGGATCGGCGCGGTCAGCGACCGGCTGTTCCTGGCCGCCGAGAATGACCTCGACGCCGTGCTCGCGCACGTCGAGGCGGTCCAGCCGAGGCTGCTGATCATCGATTCGGTGCAGACCATCACGGCCGCCGGGGTGGACGGGGCCCCGGGCGGGGTGACCCAGGTCCGGGAGGTGGCGGGGGCCCTGACCGCGGTCGCGAAGGAGCGATCGCTGGCGACCATCCTGGTGGGGCACGTGACCAAGGACGGCTCGGTGGCCGGCCCGCGGACCCTGGAGCACCTGGTCGATGTGGTCCTGCACTTCGACGGCGACCGGCACTCGCAGCTGCGCATGGTGCGGGCCGTCAAGAACAGGTACGGGCCGACGGACGAGGTGGGCTGCTTCGACCTCGGCGAGTACGGGATCATCGGCCTGCCCGACCCGAGCGGGCTGTTCCTCTCCCAGCACCGCGAGCCCGTCCCCGGCACCTGCGTCACGGTCACGCTGGAGGGGCGCAGGCCGCTGCCGGCCGAGGTGCAGGCCCTGGTCGGGCCTTCCGTGCTCGACATTCCCCGCCGGGCCACGTCGGGGCTTGACGCCTCCCGGGTCGGGATGGTGCTCGCGGTCCTGCAGCGCCGGGCCGGGATCAACCTCGGCAAGCAGGACGTGTACGCGGCGACCGTCGGCGGCGTGCGCCTGACCGAGCCCTCGGTGGACCTGGCCGTGGCCATCTCGCTGGCCAGTTCCGCGGCGAACCTGAGCGTGCCCCGGGGTGTGGTCGCCATCGGCGAGGTGGGCCTGGCCGGCGAGGTCCGCCGCGTCAGCGGCCTGGCGCGCAGGCTGGCCGAGGCCGAGCGGATGGGTTTCCGCCGGGCGATCGTCC
>Ga0187812_1000400_pt1 | contig 15377 bp, 15 predicted proteins | sample NC_S_2_FD_130582 | JGI IMG/M metagenome (GOLD analysis project Ga0187812, IMG submission 130582) | Wetland sediment microbial communities from Neuse River Estuary, North Carolina, USA - ASW-S_2 | ecosystem: Environmental > Aquatic > Freshwater > Wetlands > Sediment | place: USA: North Carolina...
CCGCCTGGGACTGTGCCGCCTGGGACTGTGCCGCCTGGGACTGTGCCGCCTGGGATTGGGCCGCCTGGGATTGGGCCGCTAGGGCCGCGGCACGGGCTCGAGCGCGGGCCTCCTCGACCCGCCGCTGAGCACGGAGTCGGTCGTCCTGCCAGCGGGCGGCCGCGTGCGTGGCCTGCGTGGCCCGGATCTGGAACGCGCGGACCGCCAGGCTGACGGCCTGCGGGGAGGCCTGCGGGGTGGCCTGCGACCGGGGAACCCGAGCGGCGATGGCCGGGCGCGCGATGACGGCTGCGGCCTGTGCGGCGCCCGCCGGGGCCCGGGCGGGCTCCCGGTTCCAGGTGGCCGCGGTCGCGGACGCGGCACCGACGACGGAGAACGCGCCGGCCGCGATGAGCGCGATGGCCCTGGATCGATTGGATGGGATAGTCCGATGCCGTGGCAAGGGAACCTTTCCATAGTTCGCGTATCACGCGATTTGTTTCACCCCCGATAGCAACTGCCACACCGACGTGGCAGGCATCAGCGCGCGGGACTTGGCGCGGGTCAGGGCGCCGGGCTCACTCGAGGTTGCCATCCCGCACGCGGGGTGCTGTCGGGAATCAACCTTGCCGGACGTTAATGCGATCGGTGACCGATAACCGATGTGACGTAGATCACCACGTTCTGCTGTTTGACCGTCGATGAACGGAAAGCCCTTGTTCACCTAAGCGTTCAGCGCTGCGCGAACGCCAGGCGAGGGCCTTATGATGAAACTCACACTGGAGACGAAAATTCTCACCAGGTTCGATAACGGGCACCCGTCGCGACGGCCGGCGATCAGTAGTACCCGTTTCTGTCGTCGAAGTACCAGGCATTGCACGGGTTCCCGTATAGCGCCTTGATGTAGCCAAGTCCCCATCTGATCTGAGTGGCCGGGTTCGTCGCCCAGTCCGCCCCGGCGCTGGACATCTTGCTGCCCGGCAGGGCCTGCGGGATGCCGTATGCGCCGCTCGGGTTTTCCGCGTCGTACCGCCAGCCGCTTTCGTGGTTCCACAGGTCGAGCAGGCAGCCGAAATAGACCTTCGGGTCGAAGCCGAAGCTGCCCATCATGTTGTACGCAATTGATTGCGCGGTGTTCGGGTCCGGCGGCACCGAGGTCACGTAGATGATCGCCCCGCTCGTCCCGCCGGTGCCCGGGTTGGCCGCGGCGACCTGGGACGGGGACGCGAGCTGCGGCCCGGCGGCCACGGTCAGCGTGCGCGCGGCGTCCGTCATCTCGATGAGCTGCGCACGCTCGTCTTCCAGCAATTGCATGGTGTGACTGCCCTCGACCACCCCGACCGACTGGACGATCTTGAGGGCCGCCGATACCGGAGCGAATATTTCGGCGCCCACCGCGACGCCGATGACCGCTATCGCGGCGAAAATGGCGACAGGAAAGACAATACCGAAACGTCGGATCAGGCCCCGCTTCCGCCTATCGCGGCGAGTCCCTGTCCGGTGACGCGACAAGACTGTCCTTTCTTCCGGCCCGGCCCTGCTGCCACCGGCCGACCTACCGGGTGACCGGGCCGTCAGGCCCGCCTCGCGCAGGTACCGCTGGCGCTCCACAATGCCAGAAAGCTCACCGGAAGGCGCGGGACTTGGCCCAGAAAATCCGCCGCTCGATTACCGGGCGACCTGTGACCACAATCACAAGACAATAACACTGTTTGTAATCGCGCTATATCGGGCAGTCATCAAGGGCCCCGTCGTGACCGTCCGGGCGGCCCGGGGACCAGGCGGCACGGGACCTGGGACTCGGCACGAAACCGGGGGGCCTGCCACAATCTGAACCATGGAAACACCGTTGTCGCCCCTGGATTTCGCCCGCCGGACCCGCCGTCTGCACGCTGACCGCGAGGCGGTCGTCGACGGCGACCTCCGGCTGTCCTACCGGCAGTTCTTCGATCGCTGTGACCGCTGGTCCTGCGCCCTGCAGGCGCTCGGCGTGGCGCAGTCGGACCGGGTGGCCACGATCGCGCCGAACACGCACGCGCAGCTGGAGTCGTTCTACGCGGTGCCTCAGATCGGCGCGGTCCTGGTGCCGATCAATTACCGGCTGACCGCGGAAGACTTCATCTACATCGTGAACCACTCCGGCGCCACGGTGGTGTGCGTGGCCAGCGAGTACCTGGCGGCGGTGGACGCCGTCCGCGACCGGATGCCGGAGGTGCGGCACTTCGTGGCCTTCGAGGGTGCGGCCGGCGCCGGTGCGGCCGGCGGGTGGATCGACTACGAGGCGGCGATCGCCGCCTCGGACCCCGACTTCGCGCGCCCGGAGATCGGCGAGCGGGACCTGCTGTCGATCAACTACACCAGCGGCACCACGGCGCGCCCGAAGGGCGTGATGATCACGCACCGGAACGCCGCGCTCAACACCATCGGGACCCTGCTGCACCTGCCGATCGGGGTCGGCGAGAAGTACCTGTGGACGCTGCCGATGTTCCACGCCAACGGCTGGACCTACACCTGGACGGTGACGGCGGCCGCGGGCACGCACGTCTGCTTGCGCAAGGTCGACCCGGCGACGATCTTCGGGCTGATCAGGGACGAGCACGTGAGCTGGCTGTGCGCGGCGCCCACGGTACTGATCACGATGGCCAGCGCGCCCCCTGCGGTGCGCGGCGAGGTCCCGGCCGGGGTCCACGTGGTGACGGCCGGGGCCCCGCCGGCCGCGGCCACCATCGAGCGGCTGGAGGGGGAGTTCGGCTGGGACGTCACCCAGGTCTACGGCCTGACGGAGACGGCGCCGTTCATCACTATCTGCGCCCCACTGCCCGAGCACGAGGGCCTGCCGCTGGCGGACCGCGCGGTCATCAAGGCGCGGACCGGCGTCGAGCTGCTGACCTCCGGCGAGCTGCGCGTGGTGGACCCCGATGGCGACGAGGTACCGGCCGACAGCCAGACGGTCGGCGAGATCGTCGTCCGCGGCAACGTCGTCATGGAGGGCTACTACCACGACCCAGAGGCCACCGAGCGGGCGATGGGCGACGGCTGGTTCCACACCGGGGACGCGGCGGTGGTCCACCCCGACGGCTACGTGGAGATCCGCGACCGGCTCAAGGACGTGATCATCAGCGGCGGGGAGAACATCTCCTCGATCGAGGTCGAAGGGGTGCTGCTGCGCCACCCGGCCGTGCAGGAAGCCGCGATCGTGGGCCTGCCCAACGAGAAGTGGGGCGAGACGCCGCACGCGTTCGTGGTGCTCCGCGAGGGCGCCAGCGCGACCGACGACGAGATCATCGCGTTCGCGCGGTCGCACCTCGCGCACTTCAAGGCCCCGCGCGGCGTCACCTTCGTGGGTGAGCTGCCCAAGACCGCGACCGGCAAGATCCAGAAGTACGTGCTGCGGAAGGGGGCGCCTAACCTGGCCCGCCAGTAGGAGCCTGCGGGCTATTTGGGGTCCAGGTCCCCCGCAGGCCTCCCGTCACCAGTCGAACGCGTCGGCCAGCCCGCGGTACTCGAACAGCTCATTCGCGTCGAACCAGAGGTCCACTTCGTACTTCGCTTCCTCGGGGTTGCCCGAGGCGTGCACCAGGTTCGCCACCGCCTTGCCGGTGGCGGTGGCGACGGCCTTGGACTGGTGGGCGAAGTCGCCCCGGATCGAGCCCGGCTGGGCCTCGTTCGGGTAGGTCGACCCCACGATCTTGCGCACCGTGGCCACCGCGCTCTCGCCCTCGACCACGAACGCGATGACCGGCCCGCGCTGCATGAACGCCGCGGTCGCGTGGTACACGACCGGGCCCAGCCGCTCCTCCAAGTCGAAGTAGTGCTGACGGGCGAATTCCGCGTCCATCTCGCGCATCTTCACGCCGATGATCTTCAACGACGCGTCCTCGAACCGCTGGATGATACGTCCGGCCAGGCCGCGGGCGACGGCATCCGGCTTCAGCACGACAAGCGTGCGCTCCCGCAACTGCTGAGCGTCGGCCACAGTTTTCCCTTTCCCCTCTCATGGATGGTCACAGGGTAGCGGCACCCGATCACGCAGCGGACACCGTGGGCTGACTGACGCTGGCCCAGCCGACCGGGCTCAGCGGGTCGCGGCGGCCAGCCCCGCGCCCCGCCCGTCGCGTACGGTCCGGTGCAGGAACAGCGCCGTCGCCGGTCCGGGCAGCGCGGCCAGTACCAGGCAGGCCAGAGTGAACTGCGGCAACACCGCCGCCACGTGCCGCAGGATCTCATCCACCCGCTGATTACACCTCCCGCCGCCAGCGACCGCAACGCATAATCAACCGGGGCGTAACGATCGTGCCGTGACGCTCTCCGTGGCGGCGTTATGGGCGTGCGCGGCGACCAGGATGAGCTCGATGAGCGTGTCCACGGGTACCGCGGTGGAGTCGATCACCAGGTGGTAGAGGGACGGGTCGGCCGGGTCGGTGCGGTACAGGCGGCGGACGTAGGCGGTGCGGGCCTTATCGGCCGCGCGCAGGCGCACCCGGGCCTCCGCCACGCTGATGCCCTCGATCTCGGCGCCCCGGGACACGCGGCGGTCGGCCGGGCCGTCGAGCCGGACGTGGAAGCCGCGGTCCTTGCCGAGCACGACCGCCGCCGCCCGGCCCAGGATCACCCCGCCGCCGCCGGCCAGCAGTCGCTGGATCCCGGCTTCGCCGTGGCCGCGCAGGCGCTGGTCCTGGTGGTGGATGGGCAGCGGCGACTGGGTCGAGCCGACCGGCATCGCCTCGGTGAACGAGGCGAGGAGCCGGTGCATGGGGGTGGCCCTGATCTCCTCGTCCGTCAGCCGCTCATCGCAGGGCCCCGGCTCCGCGGGATGCCCCTCCGAGGTGGTGACGCGCTGCAGGAACGGCAGGCCGAGCCGCCTGGCTAGCGCCGGGGCGACAACGCTGCCGCCGGCCCCGTAGGACGCGGACACGGTGATCAGCGTCGGCGAGGCCCCGGCAGGCTCAGGGGTCATGGACGTTCATCTCCTCTGCGCTTACCGCGGCCACGTCGGACGACCGAGCCTCCTGCGACACCGCCACCGCGGACTCGCTCATTCCTGCAGCGTACGCCTTCCTCGGAAGGTACAGAAGGACCGCTAGGTATCGCCGTAAATAGGCCGTGCCGCTCGCGTTCAGGCGGTAGCGCTCAGGCTCACCCTGGTGACCGCGTGCCTGGCGTCCTCGGCGACCAGGTCCATGTTGATCGCCGCGCCGGCCATCAGCCCGGCCGCCGCCGAGGTGATGACCTGGGCTTGCGGGTCGGCCACGTTCCCGGCGACGTATATCCCCGGCGCGGTTGTCGCGCCGGTTGGCTCCGCCGCGATTCGGGTGGCGATCACCTGCCCGCCGACGCTCACCTCCTCCGCAGCAAGGCCGAGCGGCGCGAGCAGGTCCGCGTTGGCCACGAACCTCGGCGCGACGATCAGCGCGTCGAGGGCCACGCGGGTACCGTCCGCGAGCCTGACTCCGGCCAGGTGGCCGCCGGAAGCCTCGACCTGCGCGACGAGGCCGTCGATGACCGGGATGCCGAGCGCGCTCAGCTGCCCGGCCTGGTCGGAGGCGAACGGCGCGGCGGTGTGCCGCAGCACGGTCACGTCCGGGGTGAGCTGCCGGAACAGCAGTGCCTGGTGGACCGCGCCCGGCCCGGTGGCGAGGATCCCGACGCGTTTGTCGCGGACTTCCCACCCGTGGCAGTACGGACAGTGGAGCACGTCGATGCCCCACCGCTCGGCCAGGCCGGGCACGTCAGGGAGCTCATCGTGCAGCCCGGTCGCGACGAGCACGCGCCGCGCGGTGACCACGCGTCCGCTGACCTGGGCGCGGAACAGCCCGCCGTCCCGGCTCAGCGATTCGACCCGGCCGGCCTCGATGTGCCCACCGTACCGGGCGACCTCGGCGCGGCCTGCCGCGTAGAGCTCCGCCGGTGGCGTGCCGTCCCTGGTGAGGAAGTTGTGCACGTGGTCAGCCGGGCGGTTCCGCGGCTCGCCCGCGTCGGCCACCAGGACCGAGCGGCGTGACCGGGCCAGCGCGACCGCGCCGCTCAGCCCGGCCGCGCCGCCGCCGACCACGAGTACGTCATAGCTCTCGTTTACGTCATGGCTTTCATTCATGGGCCTACCATCGGCCGCGAGCGGGCTAGTTGACAAACTTCGTTGCCGGATTAGCAATAGGGATATGGACCACGACCCGGTGCTGGAATCGGTCGGCCCGCGGCTACGCTCGTTGCGTCAGCAGCGCCACCTGTCCCTCGCGGAGCTGTCCGCCACGACCGGTATCTCCACGAGCACGCTCTCGCGCCTGGAGTCCGGCGGCCGCAAGCCCACCCTGGAGCTGCTGCTGGCCCTGTCTCGCGCACACCAGGTGCCGCTCGATGATCTCGTGGGCGCGCCGCCGACGGGCGACCCGCGCGTGCGCATGCAGCCGTTCCGCCACCACGGCCGCACGCTCATCCCACTGACGCAGCGCCCGGGCGGGCCGCGGGCGTACAAGATCATCGTCCCGCCCGCGACCGGCGGCGACGGCGACATCGAGCTGAAGGCCCACGAGGGCTACGAGTGGATGTACGTCCTGTCCGGGCGGCTGCGGCTACGGCTCGCCGAGCACGACTTCGTCATGAAGGCCGGCGAGGCCGCCGAATTTGATACCCGCGTCCCGCACTGGTTCGGCAGCGCCGGTCCCGAGGCGGCCGAGGTGCTCGCGCTGTTCGGCCCGCAGGGCGAGCGCATGCACGTCCGCGCCCGCCCGAAGGCCGCCGGGTTACCGCGCCTGCGACCCGGTGGCCGCTCTGGTTAGGTGCAGGAGTTCGTAGAGTACGTCGGATGCGATTTCGGTGAGTGACCGGGTTTCTCCTTCGCGGATCCACTGGGCGAAGGCGATCCCGAACACGGTGGCGCCGGACTGCGCCGCCAGGGTGGCCGCCGGCTCGCCGATGCCTCGCGCGCGCAGGGCTGCGGCGACCGTCGCGGCGAGGCCCGCGGACTTGTGCTGCTCGCGTTCCTGGAGTGCGGGGTTCTGGTCGATCACGGACTGTCGCAGGCGGGAGTAGGGGCGGCGCTCGTCCGGGAAGAGCGATGCCGCCGCGTCCAGGGCTGAGGCGATGACCTCAAACGGGGATGCGTCAGGCGGTGCGGCGTCCGCCCCGTCCGCGAACGCCTGAAGGAACTGCCGCTGCCCGTAGAACAGCACCTCCCGCTTGTCGCTGAAGTGCCGGAAGAAGGTGCGCTCGGTCAAGCCGACGGACTGCGCGATCTCCGCGGCGGTCGTCTGCTCGAACCCGCGCGCGGCGAACAGCTCGAGTGCCGCCGCCTGCAGGCGCTCCTTCGCACCTGGCTCCCAACGCACCATGGTCCAAGTTTAGTGATGACAGTGACTGTCGTACAGGTGTATGGTGATGTCTGTGGCTGACATCAGTTACTGACATCACTCATTAGCCGCTCCGCCGGTGACGGAGCCGAAAGGGAGACAGGGTCATGCACGTTTTCGTTACCGGAGCCTCCGGATGGATCGGTTCGGCTACCGTCGATGAGCTTCTCGCCGCCGGACATGAGGTCACGGGGCTGGCCAGGTCTGACGCGTCCGCCGCGGCACTGCAGGCAAAGGGGGCTCGCGTCCAGCGCGGCGACCTAGACGATCTCGCCAGCATCCGTGCTGGCGCGGAGGCCGCCGAGGCCGTCATCCACCTCGCGAACAAGCACGACTGGTCCAACCCGGCCGCCTCGGCCGCGGCCGAGCGGGCCGCGGTCCAGACCATAGGCGAAGCGCTGGCCGGCACCGGTCGCCCCTTCCTGTTCGCCTCCGGCGTCGCCGCCCTAGCCCAGGGCAGGCTCGCCACGGAGTCCGATCCGTCCCCGTTCTATGGCCCGGACTCGCCGCGGGGTGGCAGCGAGAATCTCGCGTTCGAGTACGTGGATCGCGGTGTGCAGGCGGTGAGCCTGCGCTTCGCGCCGACCGTGCACGGAGCCGGCGACCACGGGTTCATCGCGGCGATCGCCGCGGTGGCCCGCGAGCAGGGCGTCTCCGGCTACCCGGGGGACGGGACCAACCGGTGGGCCGCCGTACACCGGTCCGATGCCGCGCGCCTGGTCGCGCTGGGACTCGCGAAGGCTCCGGCGGGCACCCGCCTGCACGCCGTGGCGGAAGAGGGCATACCCACGCGCGACATCGCGACGGCCATCGGCCGGTCCTTCGGCCTGCCCGTCACCTCGATTGAACCGGATGACGTGCCAGGTCACTTCGGGTGGATCGGCACCTTCTTCGGCATGGATCTCGCGGCGACGAGCACCGTGACGCGGGAACTTCTCGGCTGGGTGCCCGTAGGCCCGACTCTCATCGAGGACATCGACGCGGGTGGGTACTCGCCGCGCACGCCGCTAGCCGGGTAGCACGCGAGAACGGGCCGCCGGACTCATGTGGTCTGGCGGCCCGTTTACGGCGCAGGCCTGGTTCCGGCCTGCCGAGGAACCTGGCCAGGTGGCGGGTGTTTCCCGGAGCGGAGGCGAGGAGTCTGGCCACCAGGAGGTGACGACATGATCGGGACTGGCCGTGCTGCGGGTACCGCGAAGGTCGCCAGCGCGACCGTCGGCGCGGTTCCGGTGCTGCGCTGGGCCGACCCGCACTGGCCGGCCCTGACCGCCGCGGAGCGCGACGAGATCAGCGCGCAGGTGGCGCAGGCCGGATATGACGTGCTGCGCGGCAAGGGATACACCAACTACGCGGTGGCCCTGGCCGCGGCCCGCATCATCGAGGCGATCATCTACGACGAGCACCAGGTCCTCCCGGTCAGCTCGCTGCTGGCCGGGTACGCCGGGATCAGCGACGTGTGCCTGTCCGTCCCGTCGGTGGTGAATCGCGGCGGGGTGCTTCGCGTTCTACCGGTGCCGCTGTCCGCGGACGAACGCGATGGCCTGCATCGCTCAGCCGCCGCCGTCCGCGCCGCCATCGAAAAGCTCGGGCTCGGACGCGTTGCGGAACGCATCTAGCGCGCCCAGACTAGGCCTGTGAGGCCGGGCCTGAGCGCTCCCGCGGAGCGAAACGCGCTGGTCGGGCGCGACGCCGAGGCGGGGCGGCTGGCTGCTGCGGTATCGGCGGCCCGGGCGGGCCGGGGCAGGATCGTGCTGATTTCCGGCGAGCCGGGCATCGGCAAGACGGCGTTGCTGGCCGCCGTCTGCGATCAGGCTGCGGCCGCGCCCACCCGGGTCGTATCGGGTGCCGCCGAGGAACTGGAGATGCGGATACCCTTTGCCGCGATCGCGGACTGCCTGGGGCTGACCGGCGGCTCGGCGGACCCTGAGGTGGCCGGCATCGCCGCGCTGATGCGAGGCGCGGGCCGGGGCAGCAGCGGGACGGCCACGATGGCCGATACCGAATTCCTCGTCACCGAGGCGATCCTGGCCATGCTGGACGGCTGGTGCGCGGCAGGCCCGGTCGTGCTGGCCCTCGACGACCTCCAGTGGGCCGACCCGGCCAGCGTGCTGGTGCTGCACCGGCTGGGCCGGGTCGCGGGCCAGCTGCCGCTGCTGCTCGCCGCCGCCTGCCGGTCCGGGGCGGGCGGAGCCGACCTCGAGCCGCTGATCCGCAGCTGGGAGGCCCGTGGGGCGGAGACCATCCGACTCGGCCCGTTGGACGACGCATCGGTCGTCACGCTGACCGGCCGGGTGCTCGGCGCAGCCACCCAGGCCCCGCCCCCGCTTCGCGAGGCGATGCGGGCGGCGGCCGGCAACCCGCTCTACGTGATCGAGCTGGCCAGGGCGCTGACCGCCGGACCGCCGCGAACCGGGGACGCGGTGCCGGAGTCGCTGATCGCCGTGGTGACGCGCAGGCTGTCCGGGCTGTCCCGGCAGGCGCATCAGATCCTGCAGGTCGCTGCCGTTCTCGGCCCGAGCTTCACGGTGGCCGAGCTGGCGACCGTCTTGTCCGCGCCGGCGATCGAGCTCCTTGGGGTGATCCAGGAGGCGGCGGTGTCCGGCGTGCTGGCCGCAGAGTCCGACCGGCTGGCGTTCCGGCACGAGATCATCCGTCAGGCGCTGTACGAGAGCCTGCCGGTGTCCGCCCGCAACGCCCTGCACCTGCAGGCCGGGCAGGCCCTCGCGGCGGCGGGCGCTCCGGTCGAACGCGCGGCCCAGCATCTGCTGGCCGGGACGACGCTGGATGCGCGGACGCTCGACTGGCTGGTGGCATCCGCGGACCGGCTCACCGCCCGGGCACCGGAGCTGGCCGCCGATCTGCTGTCCCGGGTCAGCGATCTGGCCGAGCCGTACGGCCCGCAGGCCGGGCCGCTGCGACTCGCGCTGGCTACGGCGCTGCTGCGCGCCGGACGATTCGCTCAGGCTGAAGCGGTCGCCGCGGGAGCGCTACCCGCCGACCATGACGGACAGCGCGCCGGCCAGCTGAGCTGGGTGCTGGCCCTTTCGTACATGAACCAGGGCCGTGCCGCAGACGCGCTGGCGGAAGCGCAGCGGGCGGTGACCGATGACAAGCTCGGCCGGGTGGAGCGAGCCCGATTCCACGGGCTCGCCGCGCAGTGCCTACGGGTGGTGTCCACCCCCAATCCCGAACGTGCGATGGAGGAGGCCGCGGCCGCCCGGGATGCGAGCCTGGCCAGCGGAGACGCCTACGCGGTGGCCTACGGCCTGCAGGCGGTCGCGGGTGCGTGGCGCTGGCAGGGATACTTCGGCCGGGCGCTAGATCCCGCTGGCCAGGCTGCGGCGGCGATCGAACGGGCCGGCCCGATCGTCGACAGCCAGCTCGATCCCCACCTGATTCGCGCCAACTGCCTGCTGGACCTGGACCGGGACGCCGAAGCACAGCAGGCCTACGCGGCTGACCTCCGGCTGGCCGAACGCGGGCTGGGCACGTTCTTCCTCTGCTTCCATCACCTGTCGGTGGCCCGGATGCACTTCCTGACCGGCCGGTGGGACGACGCGCTGATCGAGCTCAGCACGGCACGCGAAGTACCGGATCATCTCGGGCTCACCGTCCACCTGGATGGCCTGGCCGCGCTGATCGCCGTACACCGGCAGGACCGCGACGAACTGAACCGGCTCCGGGACCGCCTCGGCCGACCGTTCGCCACCGGCCCGACCCGGAACACGTACGACGACCGGTCGTGGGGCCGGGCGCTGGCCACCGCGGCGGACGGCGACCAGCCGGGCGCGTTCGCCGTACTGTCCGAGGCTTGGCAGCAGTGCGCGGCCGGGAACCGGGAGTACTGCGGCCATTACCTGGTTCCCGACCTGGCGGCGCTGGCCAGCTCGCCAGCCGAGCGGGACATCGCGCGCCGCGCGGTGGACCAGCTGGCCCGGTACAACGCCGACCGCGACGTGCCGTCGCTGCGCCGGTCCACGGAATTCACCGCCGCGATCCTCGGCGCCGACACCAGCGCACTGCTCGCGGTCGCCGACGCGTACGCGGCCGCGGGCCGGCCGCTGCTGGAGGCGCAGGCGCGCGAGCACGCGGCCGAGGCCCTGGCCACGGCGAGGCAGGACCAGCAGGCCCGGCAGCAGCTCGAGATGGCCCAGGACCGGTACGCGCGGCTGGACGCGTCGTGGGACGCGGCCCGCGCCGACGCCAGGCTCCGCGGCTACGGGATCAGGCGCGGCGCGCATGGCCGGCGGGGCCGGCCCAAGATGGGCTGGGCCGCGCTGACCGATACCGAGCAGACGGTGGCCAGGCTGCTCGCCGGAGGATTGTCCAACCCCGATATCGCCGGGCGCATGTTCATTTCCCGGCGCACGGTGCAGTTCCACGTGTCCAACATCCTGGCCAAGCTGGGCCTGTCGTCGCGCGTCGAGCTGGCCGCGCTCGTCGCCCGCCAGACGGCGTAGCAAAACCCGGCCAACTGGCCGGTGTTCCGCGCCGCGCCGCACGGCAGCATCGGCGGCATGGCCACGAACACCATCAAGCTGACGGAGCACCGCAGATGAGGCCGCGCGGCGAACCCGTCGAGACGGTCGTCATCGGCGCGGGCCAGGCCGGGCTGGCCGTGAGCTACTACCTGACGGCGTTCGGTTCCGAGCACGTGGTGCTGGAGCGCGGCCGGATCGGGGAGAGCTGGCGCAGCTCGCGCTGGGACTCGTTCACGCTGGTCACACCGGGCTGGATGACCCGGCTGCCGGGCCTGCGGCTTCCCCCCGGGACCGCACCGGACTTCGCGACGAGGGACCAGGTCACGGCGATGCTTGAGCGGTTCGCCGGCGGGCTGCCGGTGCGGACCGGGACCGACGTACGCACCCTCACCATCGGCGACCGGGGATACCAGGTCAGCACTCCGGATCACCACTACTTCGCGCAGGCGGTAGTGATCGCCGGCGGCGGCCAGCGTACGCCGGTAATTCCCGGCCTGGCGGCCGGGCTGGACCGCAGCGTCCAGCAATGCGACGCCGCCCGGTACCGCAACCCGGCCGCCCAGCCGCCGGGAAGAGTCCTCGTCGTGGGCAGCGGCCAGTCGGGCGCGCAGATCGCCGAGGAACTGGCCGCCGCGGGCCGCGACGTGCTGCTCGCCACCAGCCGGGTGGCCCGGGTGCCGCGCCGCTACCGCGGCCGGGACAGCCATGAATGGGCGGCCGAGCTCGGCCTGTACGACCAGCCCGCCGAATCGGTCACCGATCCGGGCGAGTTCCGCGAGCCGCACCCGGTGCTGTCCGGCGGCCGCGGCGGACACACGATCGCGCTGCAGCAACTGGCCCGGGCAGGCGTCCGGCTGCTCGGCAGGCTCGTAGCCGCCGAGGACACCAAGCTGACGCTCGCCGCCGACCTGCCCCGCAACATGGCCTACGCCGACCAGCGAGCCGCCGGGTTCCGACGCGCCGTCGACGCCTACGTGACCCGGGCCGGCCTCCCGGCGCCGCCGCCGGACGAGGATCCGGTCGAGCGCCCGTTCGCCACCTACCCCGATCCCCCGGAAAAGCTAGACGTCCGGGCCGAAGGGATCAGCTCGGTGATCTGGTGCACGGGCTTCCGGCCCGATACCGGCTGGGTCGACGTGCCCGTGCTGGGCGCCGACGGCGCACCGGCGCACGTCCGCGGCGTCACCCCCTTCCCCGGCCTGTACGTGACCGGCTACCCGTGGCTGTCGACCCGGGGCTCGGGGATCTTGTACGGCGTGGCGGCCGATGCGGCCCGCATCGCCCAGCACATCGCCGCCGCAGGGGCACGGCGATGACCGCCCCGCGCGGAATGCTAATAAAGGAGCAGCCGTGACCACCCGACGAGGTACACCAGGCTGAAGTTCTCCCCGGGCTTCTGGGCGTGCTTGCCGGGATTGGGGACCGGCGCCAGCCATTGCGGGCCGGCGATCTCCAGCCACATCCCGGACGGCGCGTCCTGGATAACCGCGCGGGCCAGGTCCAGGAGTTCGTCACCGCCGCGGAGCCGTCAGCCGAGCTTCGCCTCGGCCACAGCGAGGGCGGCAGGGGCCTGCCCGGTCCGCAGCCACACCTCCGCCTGGCCGGCGCGGTCGGGATAGAACGCGGAGAATTCGAAGCACAGCCGCAGGCTGCCCTCGTCCATCAGTGCCCTCAGCCCGCCGGCCTTGGCCTGTTCCCAGCTGACGTTCACGAACGGGCTGGGGGGCCGCCGGTCTGGCGTGGCGCCGTAGACCAGCAGCCGGCGCTCGGTCAGGGCGAACGCCAGCAGGTAGTCTCCCCGCCAGTTACCGCGCCGCCCGGGAGCGCGGTACTGACGGTAAATAATGGTGGCCGGCACGCCTTCCTCCATGGCGAGGATCCCCTCAGCAGCGACCTGGCTGCGCAGGTCGTCGGGCAGCTGCCCCTTAGGCCGTGACTGGCGCGCGAATATTCCCATGCCGGCCACCATAGGACCAGCCCAGCCCGGCGAGGCGTCCCGACACGAGCGACACTCGCCGGCCCGTCCGCTAGGCCCTCTTAATCCCAAAGATCCCGGCCGTCACACCGACATCGCCGTATCCGACAGCCGCCGCGGGCGGCGGTCTATGGCCCGAGATGGGATGTCAGCCGAGGACCCAGGGCCGGAGCTTGCCGGGCTGTCCTGCTCGCTGGATGGCATGTTGCTCTAAGCAGTTCGACAAGCCAGCGCTCCGGAATGTGAGGCGAGGCGCCGGCGTCACAGACCGCTGCGCTGTCTTGTCATAACTGGCGAGGGCAGACAGAGGAGAGAGTCACATGGGCTTCGATACACCGACCGGCACGCGCGGTGGCCGTCAACCGCGCGCCGGGCTGATGCTGCGGCTGATCAACAACAACGCCGCCAGCCGGTTCCGTCGCACAGGGAAGCTGCTGGGGTTCAGCGGCCTGAACCTGACCACCGTCGGCGCCAGGAGCGGGGCCGAGCGCACCAGCCCGGTCGGCTGGTGGCCCGGCCCGGACGGCAGCTGGCTGATCGTGGCGGCGGCGAACGGGGCGGCGCGGAATCCGGCGTGGTATCACAACATGGCCGCCCACCCGGGTGACGTGCAGATCGAGGTGGACGGCCGCAAGATTCGCGTGACGGCTGAGCAGCTTCACGGGGCCGAGCGCGCGGACGCATGGCGGCAGATCGCCGCAGCCACGCCACGCTTTGCGCAGTATCAGCGCAAGACCGATCGTGAACTGCCGGTCATCCGCCTGGTGCCTCAATCAGGGTAAGGCAGAAACCCGCAGGTCAACGGCCCGAAGTCCACTACTTCAGTAACGTGCGCGCAAAGGCTACGGGCGGCGGGTGATTCGGTGCATCATCATGCGCAATATTCCGCCTGAGTGCCGCTGTCTGCGCTCATTCGTGACCTCCGATGGCATGGGCGGTGCGGTGCCGTCGGGGGACGGGTGCGGCCTCGTAATGGCAGGGCCCGGAAGCGGATAGGGTGCGGCTGGTTCGGTCATGACGTCTTCCCTTGGTATGGAGTGGCCCGTCGCAGCGTCCTCGGCGACCGCTGGCTGGCGGCCTGCCGGGACGCTGCGACGGAGAATGGGGCGGGCGCGCGGGCGCTAGCCGAAGCCCAGCAATGCCTGGTGTTGGCTGCCGGCAGCCACGGTCAAGGACGGCCGCCATCGTGCTGGCCCTCGTGTCATCGCTGCGGCCGGGCCAGGATCCTGGCCTGGCAGTTTCATCAGGCACCGGCCTCGTCAGCCGGGACGCGGCAGGGCGAGCGTCGCGGGCACCAACGATCGCGATGACCGCAGCGGTGCGCATAAGCTCCTCCGGTAGCCCCGGAAAGCTGGCCGCTATTCGCGGCTGACATCCGGTGCCTGGTTCAGAATCTATACCCGCACCGGTAAACTAGCAAATTTTTTCCGGAATCTGATAACCTTAAAAGATGGTGAGCTGGACCTTCCTGACCCCTCGCGCCCGGGTTCTCCTGCTCGTCGCCCATGACCCCGGGGTGCGCCTGCGCGATATCGCGGCCAGCCTGAACATCACCGAACGCAGCGCCTTCGGCATCATCACGGACCTGACCCAGGC
>Ga0187812_1000401_pt1 | contig 15377 bp, 8 predicted proteins | sample NC_S_2_FD_130582 | JGI IMG/M metagenome (GOLD analysis project Ga0187812, IMG submission 130582) | Wetland sediment microbial communities from Neuse River Estuary, North Carolina, USA - ASW-S_2 | ecosystem: Environmental > Aquatic > Freshwater > Wetlands > Sediment | place: USA: North Carolina...
AATCAGTAAAGAAGATACTTTGCACGCATCTGCTGAAATTTCGCGATGGCGTCCTGCCAGTCTTCCGCAATGCGGCGCGGGTCTTCGCCGGCCAGCAGGGCATCGAGCGTAGCCTTGTTGCGCATCAGCCAGTCCACTTTGGCGGCCTTGTAGCTGCCCGGATAAAGATGTTGGAGCGCCGCCGCCATCTCCAGACCCAGTTCCGGTGCGTCCAGTTCCTCGCGGTCGGTGACCACGATGTTGACGCCGCCGCACTTCTGGCCGGCGTAGATTGAAGCATCGGGCGTGAAATAGACCGGGACAAAGCGCACGCCATCGATATTTCGAGCATTGAGGTAGGCGGCCAGCGTAGAAGCGTCAATCCAGGGCGCGCCGGCCAGCTCAAAAGGCGTGTCTGTGCCGCGGCCCACCGAGATGTTGGTGCCCTCGATCATGCCCATGCCGGCATAGAGCACAGCTTCAGTCAAGCTGCGCAGATTGGGAGAGGGATTGACCCACACGCGGCCCGTGGAATCGAACCAGTCGCCACGCATCCAGCCTTGCATGGGAACGACGGTCAGTTTGGCGCCCAGTGCCTGTTCGCCATTGAACATCCGGGCCAGCTCGCCCACCGTCATGCCGTGGCGAACCGGAGTCTGCCAGTAGCTGACAAACGACCCGCGTCCTGGATCGGCGATGGGGCCTTGTACGTATACGCCGCCCAGCGGGTTGGGACGATCGAGCACAAAAATCTCTTTATGGGCCTGGGCCGCCGCCTCAAGAAAGTAGCCCATTGTGCTTTCGTAGGTGTAGAAACGCACGCCCGCGTCCTGAATGTCGTAGACGATCTCGTCCAGGCCGGCGAGTTCCGCCTCCGTGGGCCGCCGCTTGGCGTCGGTGTCGCCGTAGACGCTGTAGATGGGAACGCCGGTGGCGGCATCGCGAGAGTTGCCGATGGAGGTGGTATCGAGAACGCCGGCAATGCCGTGCTCGGGGCTGAAGATTGCCGTCAACTGGATTCCCGGGGCATGGGCGAGGATGTCTGCGGTACGGCGGCCGCTCGCGTCCAGAGCGGTTTGGTTGGTCACCAGCCCAACCCGCACCGGATGCTCCGGATCGGGATGAAGCTCGCGGAAATTGTCCGCTTCGAGGACGTCGATTCCCACCTTCACATCGCCGTTGCGCGCGGTCACGCGCCGCTCCGCCATCAGCGATTCGTTATAGCCGGTGATACGCGCCAGGCGCAGCTTGCTGGCTTCACTGACGGTGAGCGGCAGCGAAGCGGCGACGGCAGTGGCGATGCGCGAACGAAGCGAGATGGCCGATCCGTGGCCGCGGGGATGCACCGCGTTGGTAAGGATGATGACGTAGGTGTCGGTCACCGGATCGATCCACAGCGAAGTGCCGGTAAAGCCGGTGTGCCCGAACGACCCAACCGGGAACAACTCGCCGCGATTGCGCGAGAAGGGAGAATCGATGTCCCATCCCAGCCCGCGCAGGCTGGCAGCCGTGGCGGGCTGCTGCGGTGTGGTCATTTTTTCGATGGCCGATCGGCTGAGAATCTTATGTCCGCTGAGCAGCGCCTGCGCAAATATGGCCATGTCGTCGGCGGTGGAAAACAGGCCGGCGTGCCCAGCTACGCCACCCATGCGCCGCGCCGTAGGGTCGTGAACCGTGCCGCGCAGCATGTTTCCATGCTCGTCGTATTGGGTGGGCGCGATGCGTGCCGTCCAGGCCGCGGGAGGAAGAAACGTTGTATGGCTCATGCCCAGCGGCTTGAAGATGTTGGCGCTCGCGTACTCGTTGAGCGGCATGCCCGAAACCTTCTCCACCAGGAACCCGAGCGTAATAAAGTTGATATCGCTATAGAGGAAGCGGGTGCCGGGAGGATAGATGGGCTTGACCTGCATGGCCATATTGAAGGCCGTGTCGCGGCCCTCCCAGGGCTGCTTCAAATTCAGGTCGGGCGGCAGGCCGGAGTAATGGGTGAGCAATTCGCGCACGGTGATTTGCGCCTTGCCGTTCTGGGCGAACTCCGGCAGGTAAGCGGCGACGGGGTCGTTGAGGGCTATGCGGCCCTGCTCGAACAGTTGCATGACCGCCGTGGTGGTGGCGATGCATTTGGTGAGGGAGGCCAGATCGAAGATCGTATCCACGGTCATGGCCTCGCGCTCCGGCTCGAGTGCGCGCGAGCCGAATGCTTTGCGATAAATCACCCGGCCGTTATGACCCACCAGCACGACGCCGCCCGGTATTTTCCGCTGGGCGATGGCCTCGTTCATGATGGCGTCGATGGGCGCCAAATCGGCGGCCTTAAAGCCGTGGGCCGCAGGAATGGTCCTAGCCGGCCGCGGATGGCTCGGCACCTGCGCCAAAAGTGGATGTGTGCCGCAAACCCCCAGCGCCATCGCCAGCAGGCAAAGAAGAGTGAGAAGTCGGCCGGCCTTCAACGCATTCCCCATATCAGCCCTCAATCGCCTTGCGGACATTGCCTTTCGCTTTGCGCAGCCGCCGCGCAGCTTCGCCCTTGCCCACATTGGCTTTCAGCATCACCAGCGCGAGCGGAACGCTGCTGTCGGCCCTTTCTAAGGCTTTCACGGCCACTGCCCGGTCCACTCCGGCAAGCGACTCGAGTATCTGGATGCCGCGCTCCAGGAGCTTCTTGTTCTTCATATACATATTGACCATCAGATTGCTGTAGACATAGCCCATGCGGGCCATGGCGCCGGTGGTCAACATGTTGCAGATGAGCTTCTGGGCAGTGCCGGCCTTGAGGCGCGACGAACCGGCCAGCACCTCCGGCCCCACTTCCACTTCAATGCGAATGTCGGCGGCTTCACCAAGCGCGGTGTCGCGGTTGCACGCGATGGCGATGGTAGCGGCTCCCTTGCTGTGCGCGTACTCCAGCGCGGCAACGGTATACGGCGTAAAGCCGCTGGCCGCCAGGCCGACCACCACGTCGCGCTTGCCCGGCTTTTTGGCCGCGATATCGCTCCGCCCCAGCTCGGCGGAGTCTTCACTGTCTTCGACGGCCTCGACCAGAGCGTTCTTGCCGCCGGCGATCAGAAACTGAACCTTGTCCGCGTCGATGCCGAAGGTGGGCGGGCACTCCGAAGCATCGAGCGCGCCGATTCGCCCGCTGGTTCCACTTCCAACGTAGATCAATCGTCCGCCTTGAGCCAGGCGCTCCGCCACCAGATCCACGGCCCTGGCAATCTCCGGCAGCACCGGGCGAATAGCGCGGGGGACCGAGGTATCCTCGCGGTTCATAACGGTAACGAGTTGCATGGCGCTCATGACATCGAGATTCTCGGTGGCTCGATTGCGGCGCTCGGTAGTCAACTTACTTAACTGCATTTCGATTCCTTAGTAGGAGGGTTCTAGCCGCTCCTGGCGTACGGGCAGGCTGGCTGCATAGCCCACGGCAAACGACACCATGCTGCCCATGGCGACATACCACGTGAATGCGACTCCGGTGAACAGCCACAGATAGAGATTGAGCGCCAGGCCGCAGGTCATGCCGGCCAGGGCGCCGCGCTCCGAAGCTTTGCGGGTGAGGACGCCGAGCAGAAAGACGCCCAGCATGGCGCCGTAGACGACCGACGCGATCGACAAGCCCACTTCAATCACCCTGCCGCCGTGACGGGAAAGCAGAGCCAGGCCAAACAGGACGATGGCCCAGGCGACGGTGGCCAGGCGCGAGAGTTGGACGCGGCGCTGCTCCGTCGATGCGGGACGAAAGTGGGCATAGAAATCGACGATGGTGCTGGAGGAGAGCGAGTTGAGAGCGGCGCTGAGGTTTGACATTGCAGCCGCCAGGATCGCGGAGATAAGCAGGCCGCTGACGCCGTGCGGCATGTGGGTAACGATGAATGCGGGAAAGACGGCGTCGGCGCGGGTAAATGCCACGGCCGGCGGAAAGACGCGGTAATACACAAACAGCATGGCGCCAAGTAAAAGAAACAAGGAAAACTGGAAGAATTCAGCGACACCGCTGAAGAGCAGCGCAATCACTGCCTGGCGCTGGCTGCGCGCCGCAAGCAGGCGCTGCACAATCAACTGATCGGTGCCTTCGGAGGCAGTGGTGAGGAACGCTCCGCCAATCACACCTGCCCATAAAGTGTATGTCGCGGTCAGGTGCCAGGAATAATCGAAGACGCGGAATTTGCCCGCCGGCCCTGCCACCGCCAGCACCGTCGCCCATCCTCCCGGCACCAGGTGCAGGATAGTGAAGAAGCCGACCACGGTCCCGGCGGTGTAGATTGCCAGTTGCACTACATCTGTCCAGATAACGGCGGCCATCCCGCCCTCGAAGGTGTAAACCAGGGTGAGCAGCGTGACGATGGCGATGGCAGCCAGGTCGCGCTGGAAGTCGGTCATTCCGGAAAGCAAGCCGCCCAGAGCAATGCGCACCACGATGGCCACGGCAAAGACGCGGACGCCCTCCGCCCCGGCGCGCGAAAGCAGAAACATCGCGGCAGTCAACGTGCGCGTGCGCCGGCCGAAACGGCGCTCCATCAACTGGTAGGCGGTCACCATTTCGCCGCGAAAATACTGCGGGATGAAGATGCAACTTACCACCACGCGCCCCACCAGGTAGCCGATGACTAATTGCAGAAAACAGAAGTTCTTGTCGTAGGCCAGGCCGGGCACGCTGATGACGGTAAGCGTGCTGGTTTCGGCAGCCACGATGGAAAGCGAGATCGCCCACCAGGGAATGGTGTTGCCGGCGAGAAAGTAGCCCTTCAACGTCTGCTGCTTGCGCCGGAAATGCAGCCCGAAGAGTGTCACTCCCGCCAGGTATGCGACGATAACTCCCAGATCCAGCCCGTTCAAAGCCATCGGTCATTTCCCTGCGGCGTTCGTGATTCCAAATCTGACGAAGCCAGATACAGCGATGCTGCGTGCTCCAGCAGATTCAGGGCCGGCCTGTGGCCGGCCCCGATAAGTGGGAGTAAACGCTGCGCGGTTTCGGTCCGGCCTCGAGCTTTGAGAAGCACGAGGCCGGATTCGAGCAGAGCGCCGCGGGGCTAGAAGGTGAACTTGCCCGCAAATTGCATAATGCGAGCGTCGCGATAGCCCGTAACCGTACCGAAGTACGTTCCTTCGGCCGTAGTTACGCCTTGAACGTTGGTGTGATTGGTGACGTTGAACGCCTCCGCGCGGAACTGGAAGTTCAGGCGCTCAACGATTTTGAAGTTGCGGTAAACGCCGAGGTCGCCTGTGGCAAATCCCGGACCGTTGATGGTTCCGCGGCGCGCGTTGCCCGGCGCCGAGGTGTTGATGCTCGGGTTGGGGTTCTCAAACGCGCCTGCGTAGAACCACAGTTGGTGATAGCCCTTGTTGTGGATCTGCGCGTTGTGGCCGGTATTGGGGTTGCCAATCTGGTCCGGCCGCAGGCCGGCGTCGGTATTGCCCAGCACGCTGATACCGGCGTTGTCGGTCGAGTAGCGGGTGTTGGTGCGGCCGTTATAGACGCTGGTCAAGTTGCCAGGGAGGTTATATTGCCCAAGGCTGAAGCCGCCGGCCGTGGCCGTCAGCGGCAGGCCGCTGTTGGCCGTATAGATGCCGGAGATTTCCCAGCCGCCGAGCGCGTGACCGGCCAGACCTTTCTGGTCGCGGAACCACGGCTCTTCCAGCACGCCGTCGACGGTCAGCACGTTGGTACGGTCGTCCGCCGCGCGGCCATAGTCGCCGTTGATGTTGTAGATGTTCTCGATGAACCCGCTGTAGTCGGCCTGGGCGTTGGTCAAGTCTTTCGACCATGTGTAATTGGCGTCGAGGTAGGTCTTGCCTTTGAAGCGCTTGGTCGCCTTTACCTGCAGCGAGTTGTAGTTGGAGCTGAAGATTGTCCGCAGCGCGTCGATCGCGTAGTAGCCGAGATAGGGCTTGATCTGGTTGAGCGGGGCGCTGCAACTGGAGTTCAGGAATGCCGGGGCGCTGGTGTCGGGGTCTACGCAGACGGTGTTGGGAGCTAAGTTGGGATTGGAATCCGACGCCGACACCTTGCCCACCCAGGAGCCTGGCATCGGCTCATTGATGTCCATGCCGCCCATCAGGTGGGTGCCATGGTCGCCGAAGTAGCCGAGGTCGAACATGAACGTTGGCGAGACCTGCTGCTGCACGTCGAGCGAGTACTGCTGTATATAGGGCGTGTTGTAGGTGAGCGGGATCGCCTGTACCCGCCCCGGGCTTTTGGAGAACGCGGTGGTGGAGCCGCCGGTCGGGCTATCAAAGGAGGTCTGGCCCACACTGTAGGTGGCCACCGCCGGCGGGTTATCCCAGTCCGTCGTCTCGTAGTAGCTCACCTCCGTGTCGTCGTAGGCGATTCCATAGCCGCCGCGTAGCGCAGTCTTTCCGTTTCCAAAGACGTCGTAGGCAAAGCCAAAGCGTGGCGCGAAGTTTTTCTTATCGCCGACGCCCACCTTGTTTCCCCAGGGCGAAGCCTGGTTGTTGCTGGCGGCATTCGGACCGTTGTAGACCAGGCCGTTGATGTAGTTGATGCCGACGATGTCCGCGGAGGCGTTGGGCGTGGTCGGCTGACCGGCGTTGCTGCCCTTCTGGTTGCACGTTCCGCTGACGCACATCAGGCCGGTCGTATCTATGGTCGGAGCCTTCGACGCCGAGTACGTGGCCGGATCGAAGTTGCTCAGCAAACCACGCGCATCCCAGGGCTGACCGTAGAGGCTGTAACGCACGCCCAGGTTCAACGTCAGGCGCGGATTCAGCTTCCAGTTGTCCTGTGCAAAACCCTCATAGAGCGCGGACTTGATATCCGCAATGGGGTCATTGGAGATCTGGCTAAAACCATTGTTGGCGTTGCCGATAAGGAAGTTGGCAAATCCCTGCGACATGGTCGCACTCGAATCGCTGACGGGAGCGAAATTACACGAAGCGGCCGAGCAGGCCGTGGTTACATCGGTCGTGAATCCGAAACTGCCCTGCGTGCTGGTGGTGTTGTTTTCGATCTTCTGATAGTGGTTGTAGCTGAACCCGAAGATGAGCGTATGGTTACGCAGCGTCTTGGTGAGATTTGCGAATACCTGGTGGTTGGTGCCGTGATCGATGTACTGATAGCTGCCACCCAGCGTGGTCATGCCAGTGGCAATTGTGGGTAGCACGCCGGAAGTGTTGGGATAGGCAAGCGCCGGATTCACGTCAGGCGACTGCGCCTGGGAGAGGTAGCCGGAAGACAGGGTGGTGATGTTTCCGTTGGAATAAGCGTAGCCGGCATCGAGCACCATAGTCGGGCTGAAGATGTAGGTGCCGTGGGCCATTTGCTGCGTACCCGGATTCTGCGCCGTGGTGGGGTTCATCCCGGGGATATAAACCGAGGTGAACTGGCCGGCCGGATAGAAGACGGGGAAGGTGTCGTGCATGTAGCGGTAGAAGACTGTCGCCCTCTGACCGATCTGCTGGTCGATACGCACCACGGTGTCGTTGTTATTGAAGGTGTTCTTGAAGTTGCTTAAGATGGTGTGCGGATCGAGTTGGTGTGCGATGTCGTAGGCCGAATCCGGAGCGGGAATCTTGCTGTAGACATCCTTCAGGTACTGCTGCGCGGTGGGAGAGAAGCTGGTGACGGACGTACCCGTTGCCGTGCAGGTGTTCTTCTGGGTCGCCGTATTGGTGGTGTACGCCGTACAGACTGTCACCGGTTGCTGCGAGTAGGTTTTCGTGGTCGAGTTGAAGCTGTATGACTGGGTAAAGTCTCCCTTGATCTCGGAGGGCAGGGGCACGGTGGCCGCAGCCTGGGTCAGCGTGAGGATTTCGCGCTGCCACTCCTCGCTGACCATGAAGAACGTCTTGTTTTGGCCGTGGTAGACCTTGGGAATGTAAACCGGCCCGCCGACTTCGAAACCGTACACGTTGTAGTGGTATGGTTGGATTTTGCTGCCGAAATAGTCGTTGAGGTACCCGTTGGCGTCAAAGGCCGTGTTGCGGGCATATTCGTACGCGGTGCCGTGAAGGTCGTTGGTGCCGGACTTGGTAACCACGTCAATCATGCCGGAGGCGTTGCGGCCGAACTGTGCACTGTACTGGCCGCGCAGAGTCTTGAATTCAGCAATGGCGTCTGGGCTGGGATAGGTGTAGAGGGTGAGGTTGGCGCCGCGGTCGAGGTTGTCGGCGCCATCGATGGTCCAGTTATTGGAGGTGTTGCGCCCGCCATTGACCGAGAAGTTCACCACGCTGGAAGAGCCCGAGATTCCCGAAGGCCCACGTGTGACATCGTCGGTGGCGCCGCCGTAAACGACGCCCGGCTCCAGTGTCAGGAGTTGCGCATAGTTGCGCGCCACCAGCGGCATTTCGCTCATCTGCTCATTATTGATGAGGCCCTGCGAGGTCGCGTCCTCGAGATTGAGCTGCGCTTCGGCGGCGCTGACAGTAACTATTTCGCTGGTTGCGCCCAGCGCCAGAGTACGGTTGACGGTAAGCGCATCATTGACGTGGAGAACCAGCCCGGTCACCACTTCGGTCTTAAATCCGGTGTCGGCGATCGTGACCTTGTAGGTGCCCAGCGGCAGCGAGCCCGCCGTGTAGAAACCGGCATTGTTGGTTTTGAGAACGCGAATGTCTTCGCCGCGGTCGGTGTTGGTAAGGGTTACCGTGGCCCCTGAAATCAAGGCGCCCGTCGAGTCGGACACCGTTCCGCTGATACTGCCGGAAACACTGCTTTGCGCGGATGCGTAGCTGCCGGCAAATACCAATGCCAGCGCAGCTAGAAGGGCTGGAATGCTCTTTGTGAGTTTGTGCATCATGGTGATTGGCTGCCTCCTCAGATTTCTCGTGCCGCTGATGAAAAGCACTTCTGGTTCCCTTGCCCAGCCTCAGCTTCACGGATTGAGATGTTGACTGAAGTCGCCGGCCCCCATGCGGGGTGAATCCATGCCGGCGCTGTCTTCATGAAGCGGGAATGTTGAACGCGCTTCGCAGCCTGAAAACACAGCGATGCGCGCGCAAGAACCGATGGTTTGAGATGGGGGATAGAGCGTGGAATATGTGTCCGGTGCTGCCCAGTCCGGGGCCACATTTGGAGTTGCGGAGTGTTCGGTCAGGTTGCTGCCAAGGCGACCGTGGCCCCGGAGCGCGTGGCTGATCGGGAAACCAAAATCGTGCTTCGACGGCAATCTAACCTTCATTGCGTCCCACCCGTGTTCGGAATCTCGACCGCTGGCCGAGTCATATAGATGACTGGATGAATGACAAAGTATCCCTTCCCGGATCGATTGTCAATGAAGATTTTCTGAAGAAATGAAAATTTCGCAGGAAAACGCTCAGAAGCCGCCCCGCGGCGACACTCGGCTCAAGCCGCCCGGTGCCTCTTCCTGAGCATCATCAACAGCGGTAAACCGCTCAGGATCAACGCCGTACCTAGAAGCGAACCCTTCAGGTTGCCGGCATAACTTGCCACCAGCACCGCTGCGGCGCACAGCACAAAGACTGCAGGAAGCACAGGGTATCCCCACACTTTGTAGGGCCGCTCGAGGTCGGGGCGCTTGCTGCGATAGAGGAAGATGGTGCTGGCCGCCAGCATATAAAAGAGCCACTCGGCGAATATCGTGACATCAAACAACTGCTCAAAACGGCTGAGAAAGAGCAACAGCAGGGTGGAGAGAAGACCCTGCACCACCAGTGAAGTGGAGGGGGACTGAAAGCGGGGATGAATATGGGCGAAGCTGCGGAAAAACAGCCCGTCGCGGGCGGCCGCAAAAGGAACGCGCGCGCCGGACATGGTCGTCCCATTGAGAGTTACCAGGATACTGATGGCCATTGCCGCCGCCACCAGCCCCGCGCCGCGAGATCCGGCCGCCGCCGTGAGTGCGGCTACGGCAGGCCGCTGGCTGGCGGCGATCTGCGCTGCGGGCAGAACATATTGAATTGCCGCATTGGTGAGCATGAACAGCGCGCCCACAACCACCAGCCCGCCAATCAGGGCGATGGGCAGGTTGCGGCCCGGCCGCCGTACCTCGCCGGCGACGGAACTTACATCGCTCCAGCCGTCATAGGCCCAGAGCGTCGCAATCAGCGCCAGCATGAATCCCCGAGCACCCCCTACGGCGTGAGGGATCGTGGTTGAGAAGTTGCTCCACGAACCGGAGGCGAACCCGAAGCAGAAAACCACCACCACCAGAATGAGGACCCCTTTGAGCACGGTGAATGCGAGCTGAAAATCGCCGGCTTTCCTGATGCCCAGATAATTGAGCCCGGTGATGAGCCAGGTGACTGCGATGGCGAACACCTGCGACCAGTCGAGCGGGAAGGGCACGCCCGGGATCGAGTTACCCAGGCCATGGAAGGCGGGAAAAAACTCCACGGTGCGCGCTAGGCCCATGGCGATGGCCGCGATGGAGCCGGGCTTGGCCACCGCGAACCAGGTCCACATATACAGGTAGGCCGTGGTATCGCCGTAGGCTCCGCGCAAATAGACGTACTCGCCGCCTGCGTAGGGCAGCATGGCTCCCAGCTCGGCGTAGGTCATGGCTCCAAACAGCGAGAGCAGCCCGCCTGCCAGCCACGCCAGGTAAACCAGCCAGGAGGAGCCCGTATCGCGCATCATCTCGCTGGGAATGAGAAAAATGCCGCTGCCAATAATGGTGCCGACCACAATCGCCACAGCCTGGCTCGCTCCCAGAACGCGGGGCAGGTCGGCGGGGCGGCATTCCACGGGCGCAGGTACAGAACTCTTCATGCGTTGTCAAGATGGAGAAGTGGTGTTAAGAGACTACAGCGGATTCGATTCTGCTGTATACAGAATCGTCGCAATCGAGTGGCTTTTTCCTCTCCGGGACCAGCCGCTCTCAATTCCCCGAGGCCCACGCGGCAATGACAACTTTGGCCAGCCTGGCCATCAGCACTTCGGCCTGATTGTCGGCGGTCCAACTGGTGTCGGCGTTGTCGCGGGTGAATTCCGACAGGACGATGGTTCCCTGTTTGGTGGTTATTACGCCCACGTCGTTGCGAACGTGGTTGAGCGAGCCGGTTTTGTTGGCAATGGCGGTGATGCCTTTGGGCGCATCCGCGCCTTCGAGATAACGGGGAATGCTGTCGCGGTAGAACTGCACCTGGAGCATGTGCTGGGCGGCGGCGCAGAGCGCCTGATCGGCGGGGATTCCGGCGGCGGAAGTTGGAGCCAAAGCGGGCGGGAGGCCCAGATTGCAGGTCGCAAAGCGTTCCATCAGCGCGGCCATCTCGCGCGCCGTGGTCTTGCCCAGCCCGAATTGCTTCTGATCGGCGGGCATGGGGCCGTCCGCGGGTTGTTCAACCTTCTTGTAGAGCCAGGTGTTCTTGAGGCCCAGCGCGACCAGGCGGTCGTCGACGTTTTTGATTCCCACGTAATCCATGGAAAGATTGGCGGCGGTGTTGTCGCTGAGGGCGATCATCAACGTGAGAGCGTCCTTGAGCGTAATGCTCATCGGCGTATCGAAGAAGAGTAGCACGCCCGAGCCGGAAACCTGATCCTGGCGGCGGACGGCGAGCCGGTCGTCGAAATGAATGCGGCCCGCGCGAATCTGTTCCAGCGCCTCGTAAAGAATCGCCAGTTTGATGACCGAGGCGGTGGGAACAGGCTGGTCAGCGTCAATGGCGACCGTCTTCCCGGTAGCCAGATCGTGCGCGTAGAGAGAGACATGGCCCTGGAATCCCGCGATCGTTGACTGCAGCGCCGCGGTGAGAGCAGTGTCGTTCTGAGCCGCTGCGGCCGGGCCGGTGAGAGCGAACGCTGCAATAAGCAGAGCGGGCAGAAGAGCAAAACGGAACCGAAGCATTCACGCACTGTACCATACCGCTGCGGAAACTCATTGCGATTGTCGCGGTTGGTAGCCTGCACGGGCTCGGGCGCCGCCAACCTCCCAGTTCGCATCGTCTTCGTCCGTGGACCGATTGCTCTTGGGCGATCGGGATGCCACATGGTTGGCGGCACAATGTTGAAGGCGCGGAAGGCGTCCTGACCGGGCTTTCCAATTTCCTTTAAGAAAATCGGTTTTGTTGTTGATCTTTCGTGGATCCCCTCACTAAACTGTTGCGCAACGCAGCATCCGGGTTTTCGACGCACCGATCTCTTTTCCCGCGAGGGAAGGAGAGCTTTTGAGCATCGGATTGGCGACGGGAAATCCGCGCAAGGGAAGAATGGAATGAAGCAGAAAACCAGCGGAACACAACGGCGCGCACCAGTTCCCGATTACAAGAACGCAGCTCTCCCCTCGGCGCGGCGAACCCGGGATTTGCTCTCGCGCATGACGCTCGAAGAAAAGGCCGCGCAGATGGTGTGCATCTGGCAGCAGAAGCCGCAGACGCTGGTGGACGGCGACGGGAACTTCGACGAGGCCAAGGCTAAAAAAGCCTTTCGCGACCGTCGCGGCCTGGGCCAGGTGGGCCGGCCCAGCGATGCGGGCAAGGGGAAAAACGCGCGAGAGATGGCGGAGCTGACCAACGCCATTCAGAAGTTCTTCCTCGAGAATAGTCGGCTCGGCATCCCCGTAATGTTTCACGAGGAGTGCCTGCACGGTCACGCCGCTGTGGACGGAACCAGCTTTCCACAGCCGATTGCACTTGGCGCTACGTTCGATCCGAATCTGGTGGAAAGACTATTCACCGCGACGGCTCTGGAAGCCCGCCTGCGCGGCACGCACCAGGCGCTCACACCGGTGGTAGACGTGGCCCGCGAGCCGCGCTGGGGCCGCGTCGAGGAGACTTACGGCGAAGATCCCTTTCTCGTCTCGCGCCTCGGTATTGCTGCGGTCAAGGGATTCCAAGGCGACCGCAAGTTCCGCGACAAGCGCCACGTGATCGCCACGCTGAAACACTTCGTCGGCCACGGTCAGCCTGAGTCCGGCATGAACTGCGCGCCGGCCAACGTGTCGATGCGCGTCCTGCGCGAAACTTTTCTTTCCACCTTCCGCGAAGCCTTGCGCGAGGCCGGCGTCATCAGCGTAATGGCCTCCTACAACGAGGTTGACGGTATTCCCTCGCACGCCAACCGCTGGCTGCTGCGCGACGTGCTGCGCAAAGAGATGGGCTTCAAAGGCTTCGTGGTGTCCGACTACTTCGCCATCTGGGAACTGGGCTACCGCCCGGACACGCACGGCCACTTCGTCGCCAAAGACAGGAAGGAATCCTGCGCACTTGCCGTTAAGGCCGGCGTGAATATCGAGCTGCCCGATCCGGATTGTTACCGCTCGCTTGTGGAACTGGTGAAGAAGGGCGTGCTCAAAGAACGCGAGCTCGACGACCTCGTCGCCCCCATGCTCTTCTGGAAATTCGAGATGGGCCTCTTCGACGATCCCTACGTCGATCCTGCCGAGGCCAACCGCGTGGTGGGCTGCGACGAGCACACGCAGCTGGCGCTGATCGCCGCTCGCGAATCCATCACGCTGCTCAAGAACGAAAACGGGATTGCGCCGCTCGACCTAAGCAAAATCAAGACCCTTGCCGTAATCGGCCCTAATGCCGATCGCACCCTGCTGGGCGGCTACAGCGGCCGGCCCAAGCACGAGATCACCGTGCTCCAGGGCATCCGCGACAAGGTCGGCAAGAAGGTGAACGTGCTCTACAGCGAGGGCTGCAAGATCACCATCGGCGGCAACTGGAACCAGGACGAGGTGGTCGCCAGCGATCCCGAGGAGGATCGCCGCCAGATTGCCGAGGCGGTGAAGGTGGCCAGGCAGGCCGATGCGATCGTGCTGGCCATCGGCGGCAACGAGCAGACCTCGCGCGAGGCCTGGGGCCTGAACCACATGGGCGACCGCACCAGCCTCGACCTGATCGGGCGCCAGGAAGAGCTGGTCAGGGCCATGGTGGCCACGGGCAAGCCGGTTATTGTTTTCCTCTTCAACGGCCGTCCGCTCTCCATCAATTATCTGGCGCAGAACGTTCCGGTCATCTACGAGTGCTGGTACCTGGGCCAGGAGTGCGGCCGCGCCGTGGCCGACGTGCTCTTCGGCGACTACAATCCCGGCGGCAAGCTGCCCATCAGCGTTCCGCGCTCCGCCGGCCACCTGCCCGTCTTCTACAACTACAAGCCTTCGGCCCGCCGCGGCTATCTGTTCGACGACGTCTCGCCGCTCTACGCCTTCGGCTATGGCCTGAGCTATACGACGTTTTCGATTTCCAACCCACGCCTGACCAAGAAGAAGATCGCGCGTAACGGGTCGACGCGCGTTTCGGTCGACGTGACCAACACCGGCAAGCGCCTGGGCTCCGAGGTGGTTCAGCTTTACATCCGCGACGTGGTCAGCTCCGTCACCCGCCCGGTGAAGGAGCTCAAAGGCTTCCGCAAAATCCATCTGCAGCCGGGCGAAACCACGACAGTAGCCTTCGACATCACGCCGGATTTGCTCAAGTTCTACGACGTGAACATGAAGTACGTAGTCGAGCCGGGCGACTTCGAACTGATGATCGGCAACTCGTCCCGCGACGTGGACCTGACGAAACTTCCGCTCAAAGTGACGGCGTAATCGCAACAGGGGACCTGAAAGACGAGGCACGGATGGCGATCAAACTTTCCTTCTCCGAAAAATTCGGCTACGGTCTCGGCGATCTGGCTGCCAACTTCGTTTTTCAGGCGGTCATGGCCCTGCAACTGGACTTCTATACCAAGACCTATGGCCTGTCACCCGCCCAGGCAGGCACCATGTTTCTGGTCGTCGGCCTCGGTTCCGCCGCCTTCAATCCCGTCATGGGAGTGATCGCAGACCGAACCGTCACGCGCTGGGGCCGCTTCCGGCCGTGGCTGCTGTGGACCTCGTTCCCCTTCGGCATCATCGGCATCCTCACCTTCACCACGCCCAACTTCAGCCCCGCGGCCAAGCTGGCGTACGCGTGGATCACTTACCTGCTGCTGCGGCTCATCTACGCCGCCAATAACGTGCCTTACTCCTCCTTGACCGCCGTCATGACCGACGATCCCGACGAGCGCAACGTCATCACTTCCTACCGCCAGTTCTTCGCCAACTCCGCGGGCTTCATCGTGGGCGCGCTCGCGGTTCCGATGATGAAATACCTGGGCGGCAATAACAGCGCGCTCGGCTATCAATTGACCATGGGAAGTTTTCTCGCGCTCTCTGTGGTTCTGTTTCTCATCGCGTTTGCTGTCTCCCGGGAGAGAATTCAGCCCGACACTTCGCAGCAAACCTCCATCACGGGCGACATCGGCGATCTCATCCACAATCCTGCCTGGGTTGCACTGTTTCTGGCCACTGTCTTTTACTTCACCGCTCTGCTGATTCGCGGCAACGTGATGCTGCCGTACTTTGAAACGCTCGCCGGCAACAAGATTCTCTTCAGCTGGCTCAACGGATTCGGACTGGCCGCGCTGCTGGTTGGTGTCACCTGCTCTACTGCGCTGGTGAAGAAGTGGGGCAAGCGCACCGTCTTTTTCTGGAGCATGCTGCTCACCGGCA
>Ga0187812_1000402_pt1 | contig 15364 bp, 11 predicted proteins | sample NC_S_2_FD_130582 | JGI IMG/M metagenome (GOLD analysis project Ga0187812, IMG submission 130582) | Wetland sediment microbial communities from Neuse River Estuary, North Carolina, USA - ASW-S_2 | ecosystem: Environmental > Aquatic > Freshwater > Wetlands > Sediment | place: USA: North Carolina...
CTGTTCCGGCTGTCGCTGTTCAAGATCCGGGCCTTCGCCGCGGGCAACGTCGCGAGCCTGCTCATGGCGCTGGGACGCGGCGGCATACAGTTCATGCTGATCATCTGGCTGCAGGGCATCTGGCTGCCACTGCACGGGTACAGCTTCAGCCAGACCCCGCTCTGGGCGGGCATCTACCTGGTCCCGCTGACGTTGGGCTTCCTGGTCTCCGCGCCGCTGTCCGGCGTGCTGTCTGACCGGTACGGCGCCAAGGCGTTCACCACGGGCGGCGCGCTGCTGACCGGGCTGAGCTTCCTCTTGCTGCTCTTCCTCCCCGTGAACTTCCCCTACTGGGCGTTCGCGCTGATCATCGTGCTCAACGGCTTCGGCTCTGGAGTGTTTGTCGCCCCGAACCGCGCCGAGATGATGAACGCCGTCCCCGCGCACCAGCGCGGCGCGGCGGCCGGCATGATCGCGACCTTCATGAACACCGCCTTCGTGCTGTCCATCGGGATCTTCTTCTCGCTCATGGTGGCCGGGCTGTCCAGCTCGCTGCCGTCCACCTTGTCCGGCGGCCTGATCGCGCAGGGCATCCCGGCGGCGGCCGCCCACACGCTCAGCCACCTGCCGCCGATCGGCGTCCTGTTCGCGGCGTTCCTCGGCTACAACCCGGTCAAGCAGCTGCTCGGCCCGCTGCTCGCGCACCTGCCCGCCGCGCATGCCGCCTACGTCACCGGGCGCCAGTTCTTCCCGCACCTGATCACCAACCCGTTCCACGCCGGGCTCGGGGTGGCGTTCGCGTTCGCGATCGCGGCGAACGTACTGGCCGCCGTCGCCTCGCTGCTCACCGGCCCCCGTCCGCAGGCCGAGGTCGACCTGTCGGCGGGCGCCGGGCCGGCCGCGGCGACGGCCGACGGAGGCGCCAAGCCCAACGAGGTGGTGGTTCCCCGCCTGGCGGCGGACAGGGGCCAGAATGGGGCGGCGCGAGCCAACGGGCGGTCCGCTCCGGCCACCGAGTCGGGAGGAAAGAAACCGGCCTGACCCCTCCGGGCCTCGGCTGCCCCTAGGCTAGGAGGTGGGGCTGGGGTGTCGGAGCCGTCCGGCTGTCGCAAACCGGTCAGCCGATCATGGCGACCGGACGGTATCCTGCAAGTGAGGGATGGGTGAACATTCGCCGTCCCCTGAGTGCGGGCGTAATCCTGAAGGCCCCGGACCGCAGTTATCAGCGCTACCCGAGGAGATTTGCCGCGTGAGCGAACCTCGCCCGGTCGCAGTCATTGTCCTCGCCGCGGGCGAGGGCACCAGGATGAAATCGCGGATCCCGAAGGTGCTGCATCCCCTGTGCGGTCGCAGCATGCTCGGGCACGCGCTCGCGGCGGCCGGCGAGCTCGATCCGCAGCGCCTGGTCCTCGTGGCCGGGCACGGCCGCGATGAGGTCAGCGCCGAGGCCGAGGAGCTCGCGCCGGGCATCCGCGTGGTGGTCCAGGAGCGCCTGCTCGGCACCGGTCACGCGGTGCGCATGGTGACCGAGGCGCTCGGCATCATGCCGGGCATCGTGGTCGTGACCTACGCGGACATGCCGTTGCTCCGGGCCCAGACCCTCGAGGCCCTGGTCCGGGAGCACGCGACGGCGGGAAACGCCGTGACCGTGCTCACCGCGCGGATGGCCGACCCGTCCGGGTACGGGCGGATCGTCAGGGACGGCAGCGGCTCGCTGGCCGAGATCGTCGAGGACGCCGATGCGTCCCCGGCGCAGCGCACGATCGATGAGATCAATTCCGGCTGCTACGCCTTTGACGGGGCCCTGCTGGCCGACGCGATCAAGCGGGTCTCGACCGGCAACGCCCAGGGCCAGGAGTACCTCCCCGACGTGGTCGCGATCATGCGCGGGGACGGCCACCGGGCGGGTACGGTCCTGGCCGATGATCCGGCCGAGATCCAGGGCGTGAACGACCGGGTCCAGCTCGCGGCCGCGCGGCGCGCGTACAACGACCGGCTGCTCGAGCACTGGATGCGGGCCGGGGTGACCATCGTGGACCCGGCCAGCACGTGGGTCGACGCGGACGTGACGATCGGCCCGGACACCGAGATCTGGCCGGGCACCCAGCTCGAGGGCCGCACGGTCATCGGCGAGGGCGCGAAGATCGGCCCCGCCTGCCAGCTCCGCGATACCACGGTGGCGGATAACGCCGCGGTGAGCCACGCGGTGTGCGTGCGGGCCGAGATCGGGCCGGGCGCCACCGTGGGACCCTACGCCTACCTGCGGCCGGGGACCAGGATCGGCCCGGGTGCGCACATCGGCTGCCATGTGGAGCTGAAGAACGCCGTGGTCGGCGCGGAGGCGAAGGTCCCCCACCTGTCCTACGTCGGGGACGCCGAGATCGGGGAGTACGCCAACATCGGCGCGGCCACGATCTTCGCCAACTACGACGGCGTGGCCAAGCACCACTCACGGGTCGGCGCGCACGCGTTCACCGGCAGCGATACCGTCCTGGTCGCCCCGGTGACCGTCGGGGACGGCGCATACACCGCGGCCGGCTCGGTGATCACCGAGGACGTTCCCCCGGGCGCGCTCGGCATCGCCCGCGGCAGGCAGCACAACGCAGAAGGGTGGGTGGAACGGCAGCGCCCTGGCTCGGCGTCCGCCGCGAGCGCCCGCCGGGCCGCGGGCTCCCCGCGGGATGAGGGCTCCCCGCGGGATGAGGGCAAGGGAGCACAGGGCACGTGAGCGACATGTCGCCAGGCGCGAAGAAGCTGATGATCGTCTCCGGCCGGGCCTTCCCCGAACTGGCCGACGAGGTGGCGGCGTGCCTGGGTACCACGCCGACGCCGTCCCAGCTCTTCGACTTCGCCAACGGCGAGATCTTCGTCCGGTTCCTCGATTCGGTCCGCGGCTGCGACGTGTTCGCGCTGCAGAGCCACACCTCGCCCATCAACCAGTGGATCATGGAGCAGCTGATCATGGTCGACGCCCTCAAGCGGGCCTCGGCCAGGACCATCACGGTGGTGGCGCCGTTCTTCGGCTACGCGCGGCAGGACAAGAAGAACCGCGGCCGCGAGCCGATCTCGGCCCGGCTCATGGCCGACCTGTTCGAGACGGCCGGCGCCGACCGGCTGATGGCGGTTGACCTGCACACCGCCCAGATCCAGGGCTTCTTCGACGGACCCGTCGACCACCTGTTCGCGCTGTCCATCCTGGCCAGCTACATCGAGAAGAAGCTGGACGTCAGCCGGGTCACCGTGGTGGCCCCCGACGCCGGGCGGGTAAGGGTCTGTGAGCGGTGGACGGACCGGCTCGGCTGCCCGCTGGCCATCATCCACAAGCGGCGCGACCCGGACGTGGCGAACCAGGTCAGGATGTTCGAGGTGGTCGGCCAGGTCAAGGGGCGCACGTGCATCCTGGTGGATGACATGATCGATACCGGGGCGACGATCGCCAAGGCCTCGGAGGCCCTGTTCGAGCAGGGCGCGTCCCAGGTCATCGCGACCGCCACGCACGGGGTGCTGTCCGGCGCCGCCGTGGACGTGCTGAAGAACTCCAGGATCAGCGAGATCATCATCACGAACACGCTGCCCGTCCCGCAGGAAAAGCGGTTCGACAAGCTGACCGTGCTGTCCATCGCGCCGCTGCTCGCCCGCGCGATCAGCGAGGTGTTCAGCGACGGGTCGGTCACCAGCCTGTTCGACGGCCAGACCTGAGCGCCGGGATGGCAGAGTACGAGTAAACGCGCCGCGGTGACCGTCGTCCCCGCCCCCGCCAGAGGCGCGGGGACGACGGCCATGCCAGCGGCCGCGGGCGGTCCTGGCCCGTACGGCCGGTCCCTCCCCTCCCCAGCCGGGGCCAGGACCGCTTCCCGCCGCCCACCCCGCTAGGCGAGCGGGCGCTCCTGGCGCACGTCGGGCGGCGCCCCCGTGGCCGTCCGGCGTGGTTCATTTCGCCAGAAGGTCTCGTCGCCGAGGCGATAGGGTCATGCTCGGGCCGGGCGCTTACGTCCGGATTGAGCCATTATTAAGCGAAGCTCTGTCGGTCTAGCCGGAGGCGAGTGATCCTGGGTAATGATGAGGTTCCGGCTGCTCGGGCCCCTTGAGGTCCGGGCCGGAGACGACTGGCTAGAGATCCGGGCCCCGAAGTGGCGCTCCCTCCTGGCCGTCCTACTGATCAAGGCCGGGCAGGTCGTTCCCGTCGACGTGCTGATCAACGAGATGTGGCAGGACGCGGCACCAGAAACGGCGGCCAACCTGGTCAGCATCTACGTGCTCCGGCTGCGCCGGCTCCTGGGCGACACGGACGGCAGCCTCCTGCGAACCCGCGCGCCCGGCTATCAGCTCCGCCTGGGCGAGGCGGACAGCGACCTCCAGGTGTTCGACGCCCTGGTCCAAGACGGCCGGCGCGCGCTGGCGGCCGGAGATGCGGAGCGCGCGGCCGGCCTGCTCGCCGAGGCGCTCGCGCTGTGGCGGGGCAGCCCGCTGGCCGACGTCCCGGCGACGCCGCTCGTCGAGGCCGAGGCCGAACGCCTGGCCGAGCAGCGCCTGGACGCCGCCGAACTGCGGATCGCCGCGGAGCTGGCCTGCGGCGGGGCCGCCCAGGTCATCCCCGAACTACGCAGGCTCCTGGCCGATCATCCGCTCAGGGAAAACCTGTGGGTCATGCTCATGCGGGCCCTGGACGCCGCGGGCCGCCACGCAGAGGCGTTCGACGCGTACGGGCAGGCACGGAACGCCATCGCCGGTGAGCTGGGCGTCGACCCGGGGGCCGAACTCCGCCACCTCTACGCCGACATGCTCGCGCAGGACGAGATGCTCGCCAAGGAAAGCGGTGAGGCGCCGGGCAGCATCTCGGCGGGCACGGTCACGCCCGGCCCGGGGCCTCCGGAGTCCGCCCACGGTATCGCGGAGGTCAGGATCCCGCGATCGGTACCGGCCCCAGCCCAGCTGCCCGCGGACATCGCCGACTACACCGGCCGCGAGGACCAGGTGAGGCACCTGTGCGAGCTGCTGTCGAGCGCGCCCGGCGAGGGCGGAGCGGTCCGCATCGCGCTGGTCGCGGGCTCCGGCGGGCTGGGCAAGACGTCCCTGGCCGTGCACGCGGCGCACCGGGTCCGCGGCAGCTTCCCCGACGGGCAGCTGTACGTCGACCTGCTGGGCGCCACGCCGCACCCCCTCGGAGTCGGGGACGTGCTCGCCAGGTTCCTCCGGGATCTTGGCGTCGACGGCCGGGACGTACCGGTCGACGAGGCCGAACGTGCGGCCAGGTACCGGACCGTCCTGGCCGGGCGGCGGATGCTCATCGTGCTCGATAACGCGCGTGATGCCGCCCAGGTCAGGCCGCTGCTACCCGGGACCGCTTCCTGCTCGGTGCTGGTCACGACGCGCAGCCGGATGCCCGACCTGGCCAGCACGCAGCTGGTCGACCTCCACGTGCTCGACGACGAAGAGGCGCTGACCCTGTTCGGCCGGGTGGTCGGCGACGAGCGCGCGGCCGCCGAACCCGAGGCCACCGCCGAGGTGCTGCTGGCCTGCGCCGGCCTGCCGCTGGCCATCAGGATCTGCGCGGCGCGGCTGGCCACGCGGAGCGGCTGGACGATCGCGACGATGGCCAACCGGCTGCGCCAGGAGCACCGGCGGCTCGACGAGCTGAGCGTCGGCGACCTGGCCGTCCGCGCCAGCTTCCAGGTCAGCTTCGCCACCCTGCCCGCCCGCGCTCAGCCGGACGGCATCGCCCCGGCCGACGCGTTCCGCCTGCTCGGCCTGTGGCCCGGGCCTTCCGTCTCGTCCGTGGCGGCCGCGGCGTTGTTCGGGATCACGGAGGACCTGGCCACCGACGCGCTTGAGGCCCTGGTCGACGCGCGACTGCTGGAGTCGACGGGCCCGGACAGGTACAAGTTCCACGATCTGCTTCGTGTTTATGCTGCCGAACGAGCGATGGCCGAGGAGCCCCGGCCCGACCGCGACGCCGCGGTCGGGCGCCTGCTCCGCTGGTACATGCGCACGTCGGACGCGGCCGCCACGGCGGTGGCGTCAGACCGCTACAACGTCCCGCTCGAGCCGGCGAAACGGGTCGACGCAGATCCCGCGCCGCTGACCTTCACCACGGCCGGCGACGCCCTGTCCTGGTACGACGGCGAGCGCGTCAACCTGGTGGCCGCTACCCGTCAGGCGTCGGAATACGGCCTGCACGACGTCGCCTGGCGCCTCCCGGCTCCGCTGTTCGTCGTCTTCCAGAGCCGGAACAACTGGGTGGACTGCATCAGCACGCACCGCGTCGCGCTGGACAGCGCCCGGCGGCTCGGCAACCGCCAGGGCGAGGCGTGGATACTGAACAACCTGGGTTACGCGCTCGGGATTACCGGGGATAGCGACAGCATCGGTTGCCTGGAGCAGGCGCTGTCGATCCGGCGCGAGATCGGCGACCGGATAGGCGAGGCGCAGGCGGCGAACAACCTGGCCGACGCGTACCGGGCGCTGGGCCGCAGACAGGAGGCCCTGGAGTTGCTGCACCGGGCCCTCGACCTGGACCGGGAGGTGGGCTACCGGCTCGGCGAGGGCGTCGTCCTGGTCAACCTGGGGGACGTGCTGCTCGGCCTGGATCGCGCCGACGCGGCGATCGGCTACCTGCAGCAGGCCCGGCGCACCTTCGCCGAGATCGACCACGCGGACGGGACCGGCTACGCCCTGTACTGGCTCGGGCAGTGCTATGCGTCCCTCGGCCGCGACGCCGAGGTGCTTGACTGCCTGGAGCAGGCGCTGGCCAGTCACCAGGTCGCGGGCAACCGGTACCGGCAGGCCGTCACGCTGAAATTCCTCGGCCAGATCCAGGCCCGGGGTGGCCTGATCGCCGAGGCGAGGGGATCGTGGGCTCGGGCCGCGGCCATCTTCGACGACCTCGCAGACAGCGCTCAGGCGGCGGAGATACGCGCCAACATGTGACATCCGGGCATTTCTTGAGACGCCCGCAGGGCGGGCGCCTCGCCCGATACGATGCTGCGCGTCTGCCCCGCGCTTTTCTTATCCTTCTGGCTCCGGGGGCCAGGTAAGCGAGAGGACCACCATGGCACATTCAGCCGTCGCCGAGGAGCTGGTCGGCATCGATGAGCTCGAAGAGCTCTGGGAGCTGAAGGCGAGCGAGTCCGAGGACGACGACGAGCTTGACGACGAGGACGACGACGAAGACGACGAAGACGAAGACGACGAGGACATGGAGCCCGAGGACATGCCGAGCCCGTGAGGCGCGGCGCGATCAGGGTTCTAACTCGGTAAGACGTAGTCGGCATGGCCGACTCGGTGACCCCGGTTGCCGAGTCGGCCATCCGCATCTGGTGGCTTTGTCGGCTACACTTCGAACTCGCATTGCGCGATAGACAGGAGTATTAACCGTGCCCGAGGTCCGCATCGCCGCCGAGACTCGTGAGGAGTTCGGCAAGGGCGCCGCCCGCCAGATCCGCCGCGATGGCCGGGTGCCCGCCGTGCTCTACGGACACGGCACGGAGACCCGCCACCTGAGCCTGCCCGGCCACGAGCTGATGATGGCGCTGAAGACCCCGAACGCGCTGCTGCGCCTGGAGGGCCTCAAGCACGGCAGCGAGATCGCCCTGCCGAAGGCCGTGCAGCGTAACCCCATCAAGAATGTCATCGAGCACGTCGACCTGATCCTGGTCCGGCGGGGCGAGAAGGTCACCGTCGAGGTCCCCATCCGGGTGATCGGGAACATCGCCCCGGACGGGATGCTCGAGCAGCAGCTCGTGCAGATCTCGGTGGAAGCCGAGGCGACCAACATCCCGCAGGGCATCGACGTCGACGTGGAGGGCATGGAGATCGGGTCGATGTTCCACGCCGGCGACCTGGTGCTGCCGCGCGGGATCAGCCTGCAGGCCGACCCCGAGGTGCTGGTCCTGCACGTGAGCTCGCAGACGGCCGCCGAGCCCGAGGCCGAGGCCGAGGCGCCCGAGGTGCCTGAGGCCGTGGACGCGGCGCGCGGCGAAGGGGAGCAGGCCGGCTGACCGGGGAACGCTGGCTCATCGTCGGCATCGGCAACCCGGGACCGGAGTACGCGGGCAACAGGCACAACGTCGGCCGCATGGTGACGGCGCTGCTCGCCGAGCGGGCCGCCGGGCCCGGGACGCGCTTCAAGGCCCACCGGTCGGGCAACGACATCGCGGAGGTCAGGCTGGGTGAGGTTCCGGTCACCGTGGCCTGGCCCCGGACCTACGTGAACCTGTCCGGCCGGCCGGTCTCGGCGCTGGCCGCGTTCTATAAGCTCCCGCCCGAACGGCTCGTGATCGTCCACGACGAGCTCGACCTGCCGTTCGGCATCCCGCGGCTGAAGTTCGGTGGCGGCGAGAACGGTCACAACGGGCTCCGCTCCATTACGCAGGCGCTCGGGACGCGCGACTACTACCGGGTCAGGTTCGGGATCGGCCGGCCGCCGGGCCGGATGGATCCCGCCGCCTTCGTGCTGCGCGACTTCACCGCGGCGGAACAGAAGGAGCTCCCGTTTCTGCTCGACCGCTGCGCCGACGCCGCGGAAACCCTGATCACGGAGGGCCTGGCCGCCGCGCAGAACACCTATCACACCGACCAGTCCGAGGACCGACAGTGACTCCGCCGACCCCGGGGAGACGTGCTGGCCCGGGGGGGCGACCCCCCGGAACCCCCCGCGCACGGGGGGACTCTCCGCCCCCCCGTACCCCCCAGGCCCCCGGGGCCGGCACAGACCATACCCTGGCCCGCGACCTGGCGGTCGAGGCAGGTAGGCGGCTGATTGAGCTGCGCGCGGAAGGCGGCGAGCCGGACCTGCTGCGCAAGGCGGGCGATCGGCTGGCGCACGAGTTCCTGACCAGCGAGCTCGCGGCCCGCCGCCCGGGTGACGTGGTCCTCTCCGAGGAAGGGGCCGACGACCCGGCGCGGCTGGCGGCGAGCCGGGTCTGGATCGTCGACCCGCTGGACGGCACCAGGGAATTCGGCGAGCCGGGCCGTACCGACTGGGCCGTGCACGTGGCCCTCTGGGAACGGAGCGACGTCAGCGACTCCGGAGACCTCGCCGCCGGCGCGGTCGCCCTCCCCGCTCAGGACAAGGTGTTGTCCACCGCGCTCCGGCCGTCAGCCGAACCGCATGGAGGTCACAACCATGTCGCTCTAGCCACTACGTTGTCACAACCATGCCGCTGGGACAGGCCCCAGACATCGGCGGGGTCCCGGAATGTGGTGGCGGAGGGGACTTGCGAGGCGGATGGGCCTGGAGGTGCGACGAACCAGGGGGAGCGCGGGCCGCGGATGCGGATCGTGGTCAGCCGGAGCCGCGCACCTCGGCTCGTTTATGGTATTTCCGATCTTATTGGTGCCGAGTTGGTTCCCCTGGGATCAGCCGGAGCTAAAGTGGCTGCTGTGGTCTACGGCGACGCTGATGCGTACGTCCACGCCGGCGGCTTCTACGAATGGGACACCGCCGCGCCCGTGGCCGTGGCGCGGGCGGCCGGATTCCACGCCTCGCGCATCGACGGGTCCCCGCTCGCCTACAACCAGGCCAACCTGAAGATGCCGGATATCCTGGTCTGTCGGCCCGCCCTCGCGGGCGCGCTCCTGCAAGCGATCCGGGAAGTCACGAATGCGCCCTGATTACCAGCTGTCCCAGCTCGACGTGCTCGAGGCCGAGGCCATCCACGTGATGCGGGAGGTCGCCGCCGAGTTCGAGCGGCCGGTGCTGCTGTTCTCCGGCGGCAAGGACTCGATCGTGATGCTGGCGCTCGCGGCGAAGGCCTTCTGGCCCGCGCGCGTCCCGTTCCCCGTCATGCACGTCGACACCGGGCACAACTTCCCCGAGGTGCTCGAGTTCCGCGACCGCCGGGTGGCCGAGCTTGGGGTGCGGCTTGTCGTGGCCTCGGTGCAGGAATCCATCGACGCGGGCCGGGTGACCGAGGAGACCGGCCGGCACGCGAGCCGGAACCGGCTGCAGACCGTGACCCTGCTGGACGCCATCGAGGAACACCGGTTCGACGCGCTGTTCGGCGGGGCCCGGCGGGACGAGGAGAAGGCGCGGGCGAAGGAACGGGTCTTCTCCTTCCGTGACGAGTTCGGCCAGTGGGACCCGAAGAACCAGCGGCCGGAACTGTGGAACGTGTACAACACCCGGCTGCGGCGCGGCGAGCACATCCGCGTGTTCCCGCTGTCCAACTGGACCGAGCTCGACATCTGGACCTACGTGGAGCGTGAAGACCTGGAGCTGCCGTCGATCTACTTCGCGCACGCACGGCAGGTGTTCGACCGGGACGGCCTGCTCCTGGCCGAGAGCCCGTACGTGATCAGGGGCGAGGATGAGCCGCTATTCACCGCGACCGTCCGGTACCGGACGGTCGGCGACATGACCTGCACCGGGGCCGTCTCCTCCTCGGCCGCGACGGTGCCGGAGGTGATCGCGGAGGTGGCGGCGACCCGGATCACCGAGCGCGGCCAGACCAGGGCCGATGACCGGGCCAGCGAGGCGGCCATGGAAGACCGCAAGCGCGAGGGGTACTTCTAGTGGATATCCTGCGCTTCGCCACCGCCGGGTCGGTCGACGACGGCAAGTCGACGCTGATCGGGCGGCTGCTCTACGACACCAAGTCGATCTTCGCCGACCAGCTGGAAGCGGTCGAGCGGACCAGCAGGGATCGCGGCGAGGACTACACCAACCTGGCCCTGCTCACCGACGGGCTGCGGGCCGAGCGGGAGCAGGGCATCACCATCGACGTCGCCTACCGGTACTTCGCGACCCCGCGCAGGAAGTTCATCATCGCGGACACTCCCGGGCACATCCAGTACACGCGCAACATGGTGACCGGAGCGTCCACGGCCGACCTCGCGGTCGTCTTGGTGGACGCCCGCAACGGGCTGACCGAACAGTCGCGGCGGCACGCGTTCCTGACCACCCTGCTGCGGGTTCCGCACATGGTGCTCGCCGTGAACAAGATGGACCTGGTCGACTACAGCGCCGAGGTCTACGAGCGGATCTGCGCCGACTTCTCCGCGTTCGCGGCCCGGTTGGACATCGGCGACCTGACCTTCGTGCCGATCTCCGCGCTGCACGGAGACAACGTGGTCGACCGGTCCGCCAACATGGGCTGGTACGACGGTCCGTCGCTGCTGCACCACCTGGAGCACGTGCACATCGCGTCGGACCGCAACCTGATCGACGTCCGGTTCCCCGTGCAATACGTCATCCGGCCCCACGCCGCCACCGACGCCGCGCTGCACGACTACCGCGGCTACGCCGGGCAGGTCGCGGGCGGCGTGCTCAAGCCGGGCGACGAGGTGCTGCACCTGCCTTCCGGCTTCACCACCCGGATACGCGGCATCGAGGCGGCCGGGACGGCCGTGGGCGAGGCGTTCCCGCCCATGTCGGTGACGCTGCTGCTCGACGACGACGTGGACATCTCCCGCGGCGACATGATCTGCCGGCCCAATAACCGGCCTCACGTCGCCCAGGACATCGAGGCGATGATCTGCTGGATGTCCTCCGACACCGCGCTGGCCCGGCGCAGCAGGCTGATCGTCAAGCACACCTCGCGCACGGTCAAGGCCATCGTGACCGACCTGCATTACCGGATCGACGTGAACACCCTGCACCGCGACGAGTCCGCCGCCCAGCTGGGCCTGAACGAGATAGGCCGCGTCCGGCTCCGCCTCACCCAGCCCATCTTCTGCGACACCTACGCCAGGAACCGCGCCACCGGCGGCTTCATCGTGATCGACGAGGGCACCAATGCCACCGTCGGCGCCGGCATGATCACCGACGCCAGCTAGCCGGCCCGCCAGCGGGGTATGGTCTGACGCGAGCTTGCCGAGGAGGCCACGTGAGCAGTGACACCCCGTTCCATGACCTGAAAGACTTCGTGGCGATACCGCGGGCTGCGGGCCTGCGGCTGTCGCCAGACGGGAGCTGGCTCGCCGCACCGGTGCAGACGCTGAGCGCCGACGGGAAGAAGTACCTGACCAGCATCTGGCGGATCGACCCGCAGGGCGGTCCGGCCCGTCGGCTGACCCGGTCCGCGGAAGGCGAGGCCAGCCCCCGTTTCCTGCCCGACGGCGCGCTGATCTTCACGTCCCGGCGGCCGGATCCCGGCGCGGACAAAGCGCGCCCGGGCGCGGCCGCGGGTGACGTAGCCGCGCTGTGGCTGCTTCCCCCGGGCGGTGGCGAGGCCAGGATCGTGGCCACCCGGCCCGGCGGCGTGGCGGCCGCCGAAGTAGCCAGCACCACCGGGACCGTCGTGGTGTCATCGCTGGTGCTTCCTGCCCAGGGGGGGCTGGGGGGACGGGCAGTCCCCCCAGACGGGGGGTCCCCGGAGGGTAGTCCCCCGGGGGATGGCACAGACGAAAAGCTGCGCAAGGAGCGCACCGACGCCGGGGTGACCGCCATCCTGCACGAGTCGGCGCCGGTCAGGTTCTGGGATCACGACCTGGGGCCCGACCAGCTCCGGCTGTTCGCCGTCGACCCCGAGTGCCTCGCGGAGGCCGGGCCCGGACCAGCAGCGGGCACCGGGCTGCGTGACCTGACCCCGGAACCGGGACGGGCGCTGGACGAGCAACACTTCGAGCTGTCGCCCGACGGTGCCTCGGTGATCACCGGCTGGTGGCACTGGGATCCCGCCGGGGAGTCGCACGCCGAGCTCGTGACGATCGACGTGGCCACCGGGAAGCGCCGGGTGCTGCTCAGCGTGCCCGAGTACGACTTCGAGGGACCGCGCGTCTCGCCGGACGGCCGGTTCATCGTCTGCCAGCGGCAGAGGCACCAGACCGCGGCCGAGCCCATGGACGTCACGCTCGTCGTGCTCGAGGACGACGGCCCGGGGGCGGCGGGCGAGTCCGGCCGTGACCTGCTGCCCGGCCTGGACCGATGGCCGGCGGAGCCGGCCTGGTCGCCCGACTCGCGGGCGGTGTACTTCGTGGCCGACGACACCGGCCGGCGGCCGGTGTTCCGCGTGGACGTGGCGACCGGGAAGGTCACCCGAGTAACCCGCGATGACGGCGCGTACAGCGACCTGAATCTTGCCCCGGACGGCCGGTACCTGTACGCGCTGCGGGCCGCGGTGGACTCGCCGCCGACCCCGGTCCGGATCGACCTGGACCCCACCGCACCGCAGGCCGAGCCGGCCGCCCTGCCCTGTCCGGGCACCCCGCTCACCCTGCCGGGACGGCTGGAGGAGGTCGAGGCCACCGCCGATGACGGCCACCCGATCCGGTCCTGGCTCGTGCTGCCGGAAACGGCGTCGGCGGACCAGCGCGCCCCGCTGCTGCTCTGGGTGCACGGCGGCCCGATGAGCAGCTGGAATTCCTGGGCCTGGCGGTGGAATCCCTGGCTCATGGCGGCCCGCGGCTACGCCGTCCTGCTGCCGGACCCGGCGCTGTCCACCGGCTACGGCCAGGCGTTCATCGCCCGCGGTCACCACGACTGGGGGACCAGGCCCAGCGCCGACATCATGGCCGCGACCGACGCCGCGCTCGCCCGCCCGGACATCGACGCGGACCGGGTGGCCATGATGGGCGGATCCTACGGCGGGTACATGGCGAACTGGATGGCGGGTCACACCGACCGCTTCAAGGCGATCGTGAGCCACGCCGGGCTGTGGGCGCTGGACCAGATGTTCGGCACCACGGACCACCCGATGTTCTGGCGGCCGCAGTTCGGCGACCCGCTGACCGAGCCCGAGATGTACGAGGCGAACTCGCCCAACCGGCACATCGCGCGGATCCGGACGCCGATGCTGGTCATCCACGGCGACAAGGACTACCGGGTCCCGGTCGGCGAGGCGCTGCGCCTGTGGTGGGACCTGTCACGGTACGGCGTCGAGGCCAAGTTCTTGTACTTCCCCGACGAGAACCACTGGATCCTCACGCCCGGCAACGCGCGGATCTGGTACGAGACCGTCCTGGCCTTCCTCGCCCAGCATGTGCTCGGCGAGCCGTGGGAGCGCCCCGCGCTGCTGTAACCCACCCGTAGGGTGGGTCCATGAGCGAAAGCCGTCTGGAGGCGAGCGGGAAAAACAGAGCCGATCTAGACAAGCGACCCGGCGAGGTGGCGGCGATGTTCGACGCCATCGCGGGGCGCTACGACCTGCTGAACGACATCCTGTCCGCGGGCCAGGTCAGGTTGTGGCGGCGCGCCGTGGCGCGGATCACCGGCGCTCGCCCGGGGGACCGCGTGCTCGACCTGGCCGCGGGCACGGGTACCTCCTCGCTCAGCTTCACCGCGACCGGCGCCGACTGCGTGGCCTGCGATTTCTCCCTGGGTATGCTCCGCGTCGGCCGGTCCAAGCTGGAGAACGGACCGGTCAGCGGGCCGCGGGACGACCGCGGGCGCCTCGGCTACGTGGCCGGTGACGCGCTGCGCCTGCCGTTCCGCGACGCCTCGTTCGACGCGGTGACGATCTCGTTCGGGCTGCGGAACGTGGCCAGCCCCAGCGCGGCCCTGGCCGAGATGCACCGGGTGACCCGGCCCGGCGGGCGGCTGGTGGTGTGCGAGTTCAGCACGATCACGATTGCCCCGGTCGATATGCTTTACCGGCGTTACCTGATCCATGTCCTGCCCGCGATCGCCCGTCGGACGGCCCGCAACCCCGAGGCCTACGAGTACCTGGCCGAGTCGATCGCGGACTGGCCGGCTCAGCGTGAGCTGGCCGGCACCATCGAGGCGGCGGGTTGGTCCGCGGTGCGCTGGCGCGGCCTGAGCCTGGGCGTGGTCGCCGTGCACGCCGCCCGCCGCCGATAACCCGGCGGAACGCCGCGCCCGTGCGGGGCTAAAATGAAGGCCAAGAATTTGTGAAGCGGTTCACAAGACACTCCCCGGGATCTAACCACGTGACCGAGCACCACCCTTCCGCTACCCGCGCCGGCAACGGGCGCGGAGCCGTCCCGCGCCGCCCCGCCGCCGAGGCGGACGTCATCATCGTCGGCGCGGGCCCGGCCGGTTCGACGACCGCCTTTTACCTGGCCCGGGCCGGGCTCGACGTGCTGGTCCTGGAGAAGTCCAGGTTCCCGAGGGAAAAGGTCTGCGGTGACGGCCTGACGCCGCGCGGGGTCAAGGCGCTGGTCGGGATGGGGATCAGCGTCAGCGAGCAGGACGGCTGGATCCGGAACAAGGGCCTGCGCGTGATCGGCGCCGGCAAGCGGCTGGAACTGCCCTGGCCGGAACTGTCCAGCTACCCCAATTACGGCCTGGTCCGGCCCCGGACCGACCTGGACGAGATGCTGGCCCGGCGCGCCGAGCAGGCCGGCGCGCGGCTGCACGAGGGCGTCACCGTCACCGGCCCCGTCCGCGACGACCGCACGGGCCGGATCACCGGAGTGACCGCCATCAGGGGGGGACGGGGGGACGGAGAGTCCCTCCCAAGGGGGGTCCGGGGGGATGGGTCCCCCC
>Ga0187812_1000403_pt1 | contig 15327 bp, 18 predicted proteins | sample NC_S_2_FD_130582 | JGI IMG/M metagenome (GOLD analysis project Ga0187812, IMG submission 130582) | Wetland sediment microbial communities from Neuse River Estuary, North Carolina, USA - ASW-S_2 | ecosystem: Environmental > Aquatic > Freshwater > Wetlands > Sediment | place: USA: North Carolina...
CGACGATCGCGGCCGACCTGCCGACGGCGGAGGCGGCCCTGTTGAGACTCGTCGCCGAAGCATGACGTCTGGCGTCGTCCTGCTGGTGAAGCCGCCGGGATGTTCCTCGCACGACGTGGTCGGTGCCGTGCGGCGCCGGCTCGGCGTGCCCTGCGGGCACCTCGGCACGCTCGACCCGCTCGCGGCGGGCCTGCTGGTCGTCGCGGCGGGGCAGGCGACGCGGCTCGTCCGCTACGCCGAGGGCCAGGACAAGTCCTACGTCGCCGAGATCTGGTTCGGCCTCGCGACCGCCAGCGAGGACTTCGCGCAGCCCGCCGTGGCCACGGCCGACGCGGCCTGGCTGAGCGAGGGCGACGTGCGGGCGGCGCTCGCGGCCGAGGGAGCCGAGGCGCTGCAGGTTCCGCCCGCCTACTCGGCGCGCCAGGTGGACGGCGAGCGGGCCTACCGGGCGGCGCGCCACGGGCGCGCCCTCGACCTGCCGGCGCGCCCGGCCGCGATCCGGGAGGCGACCATCCTGTCCTTCGCCGGCGGCGCACGCGCTCAGGTGCGGCTCGCGCTGCGGGTCTCGGCGGGCTACTACGTGCGCGCCCTCGCCCGGGACCTGGGGCGGCGGCTCGGGCTGCCCGCGGTGCTGGCCGCACTCCTGCGCACGGGCAGCGGAGCCTTTCTGCTCGACCAGGCGCAGCCGCTGGAGGAGGAGCCCGTGCTCTGGCCGGCGCAGGCCCTGGTCGCGCACCTGCCCCAGGTCTCGCTCGACGCCCAGGCGGCCCGGCGGATCTCCTTCGGGCAGCGGCTCCCCGGCGCCGAAGAGCGCGAAGGACGCTGGGCCGTGTACCATGCGGAGCGCCTCGTGGCCATCGTACAGGCGCGCCAGGGCGTCTACCATCCCGAGACGGTCCTGGCGATGGAGGAATGATCCCTGGTGTGGCGTGATGTCTCAGACCTTCGGCGCCCGCTCGGCGGCGCCCTCGCGATCGGCAACTTCGACGGCGTGCACCTCGGCCATCGCGCCGTCGTCGCGCACCTGCGCCGGACCGGCCTGAGCGGGGCCGTCCTGGTGCCGGATCCGCACCCCCTGACCATTCTGGGCCACCCGCAGCCGCTCCTCACGGAGATGCCGCTGCGCGGCGCCCTGCTGCGGGCGGCCGGGGTCGAGCACCTCGTGCGCCTGCCCTTCGACCGCGCGACGGCGGAGATGGCGCCCGAGCGCTTCGTCCAGGAGGTCATCCTCGAGCGGCTCGCGCCGCGCCACGTCGTCGTCGGCTTCAATTTCACCTACGGTCGGGCCGCGGCCGGCGACGTCGACACGCTGGCGACGACCCTCGCTGCGGCCGGCGTGCCGCTCGACGTCGTCGCCCCGACGCTCTGGCAGGGGCAGGTCGTGTCGTCGAGCCGGGTGCGGCGCAGCCTCGCCGACGGCGACGTCGCGCTCGCGGCCGAACTGCTCGGCCGGCCGCACGTGGTGGCCGGCGCCGTGCGGAGTGGCCAGGGCCGCGGCCGCGCGATCGGCTTTCCCACGGCCAACGTCGCGACGGCGGCGGGGCTCGCGCTGCCTGCGGCGGGCGTCTACGCCGTGCGCTGCCGCATCGGGTCGCAGGCCTGGGGGGGCGTTGGCAACCTCGGCCCGCGGCCGACCTTCGGCGAGACCGAGAGCCTGCTCGAGGTGCACCTCTTCGGCGTCGACGGCGACCTCTACGGCCAGACGGTCGAGGTGGCGTTCCTCGGTCGCCTGCGCGGCCAGATGCGCTTCGACGGGCCGGCGGACCTCGGCCGGCAGATCGCCGCGGACGCCGCGGCCGCCAAGGAAATGCTTGGCGTTGCGACGCCTGGATGGGATATGCTAGGATGGCCGGGATAAGAGGAGGTGGCTCGGCTCTGGACGAGTACGGACCAGAGGAACTCCTGCAGCGGTTCACGTCGATCGTCCTTTCCCGGGAGTTTCGGGTGTTGCGGCGTCGCCTGGAGGCGTTCTACCGCGAGACCGGGGCGCAGGACGCCCGGGAGCAGGCGTTTGTCGAGGCGCTGTGGACCATCTGGGAACCGGACCGGCCGCGGGCCGAACTCCACTAGGCCTCTTGAATTTGCACCCCCGCGCGGCAGTCGGCGGCGCGGCGGGCACGTAGGAGGACTCCGCTTGGCGCTCGAGGGTGAGAAGAAGCAGGGGATCATGGCGAAGTACGGTCGGCACGAGGGCGACACAGGGTCGCCGGAGGTGCAGATCGCTCTGCTGACAGAGCGGATCACGTACCTCACAGACCACCTGCGCCAGCACAAGAAGGACTTCCATTCGCGGCGGGGACTGCTCAAGATGGTCGGCCGGCGTCGCGCGCTCCTCAACTACCTGCGCGCGAACGATCCAGGCCGCTACCGGGCGATCGCCGAGCAGTTGGGACTGCGGCACTGAGCTTGGGAGGGAGCGGGCAAACCCGCTCCCTCTTTGCCATGGGGAACAGGGTGACCGAAAGGGAGGACGCTGCTTTGGCGGTGGTGCGCGTTGAAAGAGAGTGGGGAGGGCGCCGGCTGGTCCTCGAGACCGGACGGCTCGCGAAGCAGGCGAATGGCGCGGTCCTGGTCAGCTACGGCGACACCGTGGTGCTGGCGACCGCCGTGGCGTCCCGCACACCGCGGGAGGGCATCGACTTCTTTCCGCTGACGATCGACTACGAGGAGCGGCTCTACGCCGTCGGGCGCATTCCGGGCGGCTACATCAAGCGCGAGGGCCGCTCGAGCGAGAAGGGCATCCTGTCGGCGCGCCTGACGGACCGCGCCCTGCGCCCGCTGTTCCCGAAGGGCTTCCACAACGACGTGCAGGTGATCATCACCGTGCTGTCGGTGGAGCACGACTGCCCCGTCGAGATCGCCGGCATGATCGGCGCCTCGGCGGCCCTGCACATCTCGGACATCCCGTTCGACGGGCCGATCTCGGGCGCCGTCGTGGGCCTCGTGAACGGCCAGCACGTGCTGAACCCGACGCTCGACGAGGACGACGAGAGCCGCATGCACCTCGCCGTCGCCAGCAAGCGCGACGCCGTGGTGATGATCGAGGCCGGGGCCCACCGGGTCTCCGAGCAGGACGTGCTGCAGGCGATCCGCTACGGCTTCGAGCAGAACCAGATCGTGCTGGCCCTGCAGGAGGAGCTGCGCGAGAAGGCCGGCCGCCCCAAGGGCGACTTCCCGATCGTGCCGCCGTCGACCGAGATCCGCGCCGCCATCGAGGAGGTCCTCGGGGGCCGGCTCGAGGGCGCGATGCGCAATGCGGACAAGCTCCAGCGCGAGGCCGACACCGGCCTGCTCGAGGCGGAGGCCACGGCGGCGATGGCGGAGCGCTTCCCCGGCCGCGAGCTCGAGGTGCAGGATGCCCTGAAGGCGGCCCGCAAGGCCGTGATGCGGCGCCTGATCCTGCGCGAGGGCGTGCGGGCCGACGGGCGGCGCCTCGACGAGATCCGGCCGATCACGGTCGAGGTCTCGGTGCTGCCGCGCACGCACGGCTCGGGCCTCTTCACGCGCGGCCAGACGCAGGTCATGACGACCTGCACCCTCGGCGCCATCTCGGACATGCAGCGCCTCGACGACATCGGCTCGGACGAGTCCAAGCGCTACATCCACCACTACAACTTCCCGCCCTTCTCGACGGGTGAGACGCGGCCCCTGCGCGCGCCGAGCCGGCGCTCGATCGGGCATGGCGCCCTGGCGGAGCGCTCGCTCCTGCCCATGATCCCGCCGGAGGCGGAGTTCCCCTACACGATCCGCCTCGTCTCCGAGGTGCTCGAGTCCAACGGATCCACCTCGATGGCCTCCGTCTGCGGCTCCACCCTCGCCCTGATGGACGCCGGCGTGCCGATCGAGTCGCCGGTCGCGGGCGTCGCGATGGGCCTCGTCAAGGAGGGCGACGAGGTCGCCGTCCTGACGGACATCCAGGGCCTCGAGGACGAACTCGGCGACATGGACTTCAAGGTGGCCGGCACCGCGGACGGCGTCAACGCCATCCAGATGGACATCAAGATCGGCGGCCTGGATTGGGCCATCCTTGAGCGCGCGCTCGAGCAGGCCCGCCAGGGGCGGCTGTTCATCCTGGGCAAGATGCTCGACGTGCTGCCGGAGCCGCGCACGGAGATGTCGCCGCACGCGCCGCGCATCACCGTGCTGCACATCAACCCCGACAAGATCCGCGAGGTGATCGGACCAGGCGGCAAGATGATCAATAAGATCATCGAGGAGACCAAGGTCGGCCAGAAGAAGGTCGAGATCGACATCCACGACGACGGCACCATCTACATCGCCGCCGTGAACGCCGCCGCCGGCCAGCAGGCCATCGACCGCATCCAGGCCATCGTCAAGGAGCCGGAGGTGGGCGAGGTCTACCACGGCCGCGTCACGCGGCTGATGAACTTCGGCGCCTTCGTCGAGATCCTGCCCGGCAAGGAGGGCCTCGTCCACATCTCGCAGCTCGCGCTGGAGCGCGTCGGCAAGGTGGAGGACGTGGTGCAGGTGGGCGACGAACTTGACGTGAAGGTCGTGGAGATCGACCATATGGGTCGATTGAACCTGTCGCACAAGGCGCTGTTACTGCAAAAGTGACCTGCGTCCGAGGGAGGGGTGTGCGTTGACCCTCGAAGCTGTGGCGGCACTCGTAACGACCGTGATCGGAGCCGTCCTGGGCTGGCAGCTCGCGCGCCAGTACCAGGCCAAGCACCGACCGTACGCGCTCTGGTGGACGGTGTCCTTCCTGGTCGCGGCGCTCGCGGCCCTGACGCAGCTGATCGGTTTCCTGCAGGGCGGCTTCGCCGGCTGGGACTACCGCAGCTACATCGTGCTGTCGGCGGCCGTGCCCGGATTCATGGGCGCCGGCACCATCTACCTCATCTGGCGACGCTTCGGCCACTGGTTCCTCGGCGCCATCTGGCTCTTCACGCTGATCGGCGCCGTCGGCGCCGCCAGCACGACGCTGCACGCGGCTCTCCTCGGCGACGTGCTCCAGGCGAGCGCCAAGGTGTCCGCGGTCGCGCCCTCGGCCCTCGTGGTCACCGCCTACATCGCCCTCGGCACGCTGGGCGGCGGCGCCCTGATCCTCGGGGCCCTGTACTCGTACATCAGGTCCCGCCAGAACTACAACCTGCTGATCGCGCTCGGCGGCCTCGTCTTCGTCGTCGCGGACACGAGCGCCGGCCTCGGCTCCGGCCTCCTCTTCTTCCCGGGCCAGATCATCGGCATGCTGCTCCTCTACATCGGCGTCGCGGGCAGCCACGAGGTGCCGCGCCGCCAGGAGGCGTCGCGCACCGCCTGACCGCCCCTGCGCACTGGCCGCCGCCCTCCGACGGGCGGCGGCCAGTGCGTCTTCCTGGGCAACCTAGTCCAGGGAGGGATGTCCCTTGCTCGCCATGCTGATGCACCTCTGGCTCCAGGCGGCGCACCTGCCGGAACTCCGCCAGGTGCCCACGTCGCGCCCCGTGATCGCGCTCGCGGTGAACGTCGTCTGGGGCAGCCAGTACCTCAGGCCCATCGTCCTTGCGCTCAAGGCCCAGGGCGCCCGGGCCACCTTCTTCCTCGGCGGCGGGTGGGCCGAGAAGCACCCGGACGAAGCGCGCATGCTGCGCCAAGAGGGCATGGAGATCGGCAGCCACGGCGACGCCCACCGCCACGTGGCGAGCCTCGGCGTCGCGGAGAACGTCCGCGAGATCGCGCTGGCCGACGAGAAGATCGCGCGCGCCACGGGCGTGCACCCCACGCTCTACGCACCGGCGTACGGCGAGCTCAGTCCCGCGGTGCACGAGGCGGCGCGGCGCGAGGGGGTGCGGGTCGTGATGTGGAGCATCGACACGATCGACTGGCGCACCTGGCACACGCCGGAGATCATCCGGGAGCGGGTCCTGCAGCGCCTCGCGCCCGGCGCGATCGTGCTGGCGCACCCGACCGACCGCACGGCCCAGGCGCTGCCGCAGCTGCTGCGCGACCTGCGGGCGCGGGGCTACCAGGTGGTCGGGGTGGGAGAGCTGCTGCGCCAGGCAGGTCGCGCGGGGCAGCCGGGCGAACAAGGAGGCATGAGCAGGCCGAGCGCGATTGCTTGAACCACTGACCCTACCTTCGGGACTGCGCATCCTCGTCGAGGAGGCGCCCTGGCTGCAGGGCGTCTCCCTCGGCCTGTACGTGCCGGCCGGCGTCGTCCAGGAACCGCCGGGGCAGGCCGGCATCGCCCACCTCTTGGAGCACCTCGTCTTTCGCGGCACCGCGAAGTTCGCGGGCGACGAGCTCAGCGAGCGGATCGAGGAGGACGGCGGCGAGCTGAACGCCTACACCACCAAGGAGTACACCTGCCTGTGGGGTCGCACGCTGCCCTGCGGCGTGCCGGCCTTCCTCGAGATGCTGGCGGAGCTCTTCCTGCGGCCGCGCCTCGGCCAACGGGACCTGCGCCGCGAGGTCGACGTGATCGTCGAGGAGTACGAGCTGTGGCTGCAGAGCCCGGAAGAGTACGTCTGCGACCTGCTGGAGGCCGAGGTCTTCCGCCACCACGCCCTCTCGCGCTCCGTCCTGGGCGAGCCGGACGACCTGCGGCGCCTGCGCGCGCAGGACGTGCGCGGCTTCCACGCCCGGCACTGGCGCCTCGAGGGCGCGGTGCTGGCCCTGGCCGGCCCGATCGATCGGGAGGCGGTCGGCAGGCTCGCGGCGGAGCACTTCCCGCCGCAGGCGCCGGCGCCCGGCGGCCGCCGCGGAGCGGGCGGGCCGGTCCGGCCCGCGACGCCACGCGAGGCGCGGGCGACCCAGGTGCACGTCGCCGTCGGGGCACCCGCGCGCCCGTACGGCGACCCGGCACTCGCGGCGCAGGAGATGCTGGTGCAGGAGTTCGGCGGCGGGCCGAACGCCCGTCTCTTCCTGCGCCTGCGCGAGGAGCTCGCGCTCTCGTACGGCGTCTACAGCTACGACACCGCCTACCGCGCCGGCGGGCTCTGGGGTGCCTACGCCGACCTGCCCGCGGACGCGCTGCGCGAAGGGCTGCTGGCGCTGCGCGAGGAGGCGCAGGCCCTGCGCCGCGAGCGCTGGCAGCCGGACCTTGTGGAGCGGCTCAGGCGCTCGGCGCGCGGGGCGTTCCTGCTCGGCCTCGACTCGCCGTTCGCGCGGGTGGAGCGGGAGGCGCTCCAGCTCCTCCAGCTCGGGCGGCGGGAGAGCATCGAGGACGAGATCGGGCGCATCGCCGGCATCGGGCGCGACGAGCTGCGCCGCGAGGCGCAGAGCCTCCTGGAACCGGATGCCTGGCAGATCGTCGCGCTCCACCCGGAGCGGGGCCTGCTGCGCGGCCGCTGGAACGACGTGCTCGAGGAGGTGGACCGCTGATGGTCGACGTCGCGGTGCGGATCCTGCGGCCGGAGGGACGCCTGCCGCAGCAGGCTTCGGCGGGCGCCGCCGGCTACGACCTCTACGCGGCCGAGGACGTCCTGGTGCCGGCGCGCGGCCGTGCCCTCGTGCCGACCGCGATCGCGCTCGGCCTGCCGCAGGGCGTCGAGGCGCAGGTGCGCCCGCGCTCGGGGCTCGCGCTGCACCACGGCATCGAGGCGCACTTCGGCACCATCGACCCGGACTACCGCGGCGAGCTGAAGGTGCTGCTCTTCTCCGTGAGCGACGAGGACTTCCTCGTGCGGTGCGGCGAGCGCATCGCGCAGCTCGTGCTGGCGCCGGTGCTGCAGGCGTCCTTTCGCGCGGGCGAGATCGACGAGACGGCGCGCGGCGAGGGCGGATTCGGCCACACCGGCCGCTGAGCGCATGACGGCGCCGGGATGGGCATAGGCTCATGCCGGAGGGGACGAGGCATGCGCCTATCGGAGCTGCACAGCCGCGAGATCATCAACCTGTTCGACGGGGCGCGCGTCGGTCTCGTCGGCGACACGGAAATCCTGTTCGACCCCGAGACGGGCGAGATCCAGGAACTCCTGCTCCCTGCCCGCGGCGGCCTCTGGCAGCGCCGCCGCTCGCTCGCCATCCCTTGGGAGGCGGTGCGCCGCATCGGCCCCGAGGTGATGATCGTCGACGTGCAGTCGCCGAAGCTCAGGGATTGATCCCGGCGCCCCCGGGGATGGTACTCCCGGGGGTGGAGGAAGAGTGGCACGCACATTGGTGGCGGCGTTCCAGGACACGGCACGGGCGCGGGAAGCGGTGCGCCAGCTCGAGGCTCAGGGATTCAGCGACAAGGACGTCTCGCTGATCGCACCGGGCGACAAAGGGCGTCAGGGTGACCAGGGCAGCCAGATGGGCACGTCCGGCCACGGCGGTGACGGGCGGGGCACCTCGCAGGACTCCGTCATGGACGGCACCGCCTGGGGCGCGGGCATCGGCGGGGCCGCGGGCCTGCTCGCGGCGGCGGGCGCCATCGCGATCCCGGGCATCGGCCCCCTGATCGCGGCGGGCCCGCTCGCGGCCGCCCTGACCGGCGCGACTGCCGGCGGTCTCACCGGGGCGTTCATGGACATGGGCATCCCGGCGGCCAGCGGCAAGCGCTACGAGGACGAGCTGCGCCACGGCCACGCGGTCGTGACGGTGCAGGGCTCGGACCAGAAGCTCGAGACCGCCCGCAAGGTCGTGCAGGCGCAGGGCGCGCACGACGTCGAGGTGGACTGAGCGCGGGGGTCGCGCGAGGGAATGGACGGGCGGGTCGGCCAGGGTGGCCGGTCCGCCCGTTCCGCGTCCGGTGCGCCCGCTCGCCCGCCCGCCGCGGCACCGGGGCCCCGGCCGGCGCATACCATGTCGCCGGACCCAGGGAGGTGGCGCAGTGGCGACCGATCTCACGGGCGTGCGGGTGGGCATCATCGGCGGGGACCGCCGGGAGCTCGAGGTGGCGCGCATCTTCTCGGCGCATGGGATGGACGTGCGGGCCGTCTGCCTGCCGTGGCCCGACGACGTGCAGTACCTCGGAAACCGGCTCGAGGACGTCCTCGGCTGGGCGGACCTGCTGCTGGCCCCCGTGGGCGGCGTCGACCGCTTCGGCCAGGTGGCCTACGTGATCGTGCCCGCGGACGTTCCGCCGCCCCGCCTGACGGCGGAGACCCTCAAGGAGGTCCCCGGCGGCACGCCGCTCTTCATCGGCGCGGCGACGCAGGCCCTGCGCCACGCCTGCGCCGCCCAGCGCCTGCTGCTCGTCGAGTTCCGCGAGAGCGACGAGTTCGCCTGGCGCAACGCGGTGCCGACGGCCGAGGGGGCCATCCAGCTGGCGATCCAGCATACGGAGCACACCATCCACGGCAGCCGCATCCTGGTGCTCGGCTTCGGCCGCAGCGGCACCGTCCTGGCCCGCACCCTGCGCGGCCTGGGGGCGGACGTCAGCGTCTGCGCGCGGGGCTCTGTGGACATGGCGCGGGCCTTCGCGCTCGGCGTGCGGCCGCACCGCATGGAGGAGCTCAAGGACCTCGTGGCGCGGGCCGAGGTGGTGTTCAACACGATCCCGGCCCTCGTGCTCTCGCCGGAGGTGCTGCGCTGCATGACGCCAGGCAGCGTCATCATCGACATCGCGTCGGCGCCCGGCGGCACGGACTTCCCCGTGGCGAAGCAGCTCGGCATCCAGGCCTACCTGGCTCCCGGCCTGCCGGGCATCACGGCCCCCCGCACGGCGGGGCGCATCGTCGCTGACACCGTGCTCAGCCTGTGGCGGGACATGCAGGACGGCGTCGGGGTCTAGGCGTCCCGGATGAGCAGCGGCGCGAGGTCCGGGACGCTCGCCGCGAGGTGCTGCGGGCCTGCGGAGCGCAGCCCGTCGGGATCGCCGTAGCCGTAGAGCACCGCGATCGCCGTGAGGCCATGGTGGTGCGCGGCTTCCACGTCGACCGGGTGGTCTCCGATCATCGCGGCCGACGCCTTCTGCGCGGGGCTCAGGCCGTCCACCGCCAGGGCCAGCACCTCGCGCTTGGTCGAGCGGCGGCCCTCGTCCATGTCCGCCGCGTACACGGCGTAGAAGTAGCGGCTGAGGTCGAAGTGGTCGAGGATGCGCTCCGCCATCGGCTGCGGCTTCGAGGTGGCCACCGCCATGCGCTGGCCGAGCGCCGCGAGGCTCTCGAGCAGCGGCGGGATCTCGGGATAGACCTTGTTCTCGAAGATGCCCTGGGCCTCGAAGTACTCGCGGTAGTAGCCGATGGCCTGGCGGACGCCGGCGGGGTCGAGGCCGAAGAAGGCCTGGAACGACTGGGCCAGAGGGGGGCCGATGAAGGGCGTCAGGGCGTCCTCCGCCGGCGGGGAGATGCCGAGGCGCACGAGGGCGTGCCGCACCGCCTTGGTGATGCCCTCCTTCGGGTCCGTGAGGGTGCCGTCGAGGTCCCAGAACAGCAGCGGATAGCGCGTAGGCATGTCTTCCTCCTCCGGGATGTCAGGCAGGGAAGCGCTGGGGCTCGATCGCGGGCGCCTCGCCGAGTCCGCGCAGCGGCGAGCGGACGAGCCAGAAGAGGCTCGCGAGGACGCAGAGCGCGGCCACCGCGAGGGCGCCGCGCACCGCCAGCGGGCCCGCCATCAGGCCGCCGGCGAGCGCGCCGACGGCGCCGAGGACGTTGCCGAGGAGGCGCTGCGAGCCGCTGATGCGGCCGAGCCAGCTGCCCGGCGTGACCGACTGGCGCAGGACGGCCTCGCCGAAGCCGAAGATGGTCTGGGCGAAGTCGCCGAGGAGCTGCGCCGCCAGGAGAGCGGCGAAGGCGAGGAGCGGCGTCGTCGGGGCGAGAGGCACCAGCAGGGTGAGGAGACCGTAGAGGAGCACGCCCCAGAGGGTGGCGCGCCCGAGTCCGAGCCGGCGCGAGACGGCGGGCGCCAGGGCGCCGCCGGCGAGGGCGCCGAGCCCGCCGCCCGTGATCAGCAGGCCGATGGTGAACGCGGAGAGGTGCAGGTCGCGCAGGGCGAAGAAGGCGTAGAGCGCGTCGAAGATCCCGCCCGAGAGGCTGATCAGGGCCGCCGTGAGCGCGAGCGGGCGCAGCAGCGGGTGACGCCAGAGCGCGACGATGCCGTCGCGCACGGCGTGAGAGACCGGCTGGGGCGGTGCGCTCGCGGGCGGGGGCTCGCGCCGCAGCTGCAGCAGGGTGAGCGCCGAGGCGAGGTAGGAGACGGCGTCGCTCAGGATCGTCAAGGGACCGCCGAGGAACTGGATCAGCAGGCCCATCAGCAAGGGGCCGCCGGTCTCGCCGACGGCGCTCGCGACGGCGAGGGAGGCGTTGGCCGGCGCGAGCTGGCCGCGGCCGACGAGACCCGGCAGCCAGGCCTGGTCGGCGACGTCGAAGAGCGTGCTGAGCGCGGCCACGACGCCGAAGGCGACGAGCACCTGCCAGAAGGCGAGGCGGCCGAGCAGCGCCGCGGCGGTCAAGCCCGCGAGGGCGAGCGCGCGCAGCAGGTCCGCGGCGATCAGGAGCGGGCGGCGGCGCTGGCGGTCCACCAGCACGCCCGAGAGCGGCGCGGCCGCCAGCGCCGCGACGTACGCGACCGCCGCGAGCCAGCTGAGGTCCTGGGCGGTCGCGTGCAGCAGCAGGACGGCGATGATGGGCAGGCCCTCCCGCGTGACCCGCGAGCCGAGCTCGCTCACGGTGCGCCCTGCGAGAAAGATGCGAAAGCTCTGTCCGGCGACCGGCACGGGCTCTTGGCTGCGCATATCGCCTCAAGGCTACCACAGGGCGGCGGGCCGGCATAAGGGACCGGCCCCGAGGGTCCGGTACAATGGGTGCAACGCGGCCGGGAGAGGAAGAGGCACGTTGGACACCTTCATCGCGCTCCTGCGCGCCATCAACGTGAACGGCCGGAACAGGGTGCCCATGGCAGAGCTGCGGGCCATGGCGGAGCGGCTCGGCCACCGGCAGGTCGTGACCTACATCCAGTCGGGGAACCTCATCCTCGCGAGCGCCGACCCGCCCGCGGCGATCCGGTCCGGGCTCGAGGCGGCGATTCGCGCGACGTTCGGCCACGAGGTGGCGGTCGCGCTGCGGCGGCCCGAGGAGGTGCGGGCTGTGCTCGAGGGCTGTCCCTACCGCCCCGGCGACGGCGAGGTCGTCTACGTGGCCTTCGCGGCGCGAGCGCCTGCTGCAGAGGCGCTGGCGGCGCTGCCGGGGCGCCTGCCGCCGTCCGGGGACCTCTGCCAGGCGCGGGACGAGGAGATCTACATCCTCTACCGGGATGGCGTGCATGGGTCGAGGCTCTCGAACGCCTTCTTCGAGCGCCAGCTCGGGGTGCCGTTCACCTCGCGGAGCCTCGGGACGGTGGGGGAGGTCCTCCGGCGCGCCGGAGGGTAGGCAGGCGCCGGACGGGGACGCCCGCGCGCGAGTCTGCTACCATGCCGATAGACGGGGGGGCGGCGGATGGCGCAGAACATGGCCTCCCTGCGCGAGATGAAGCGCAGGGGCGAACCGATCGCGATGCTCACCTGCTACGACTACCCGACGGCGATCCTGATGGAGCGGGCGGGCATCGACGTCCTGCTGGTCGGCGACAGCGTCGGCACGAACGTGCTCGGCTATGGCAGCGAGGTCGAGGTGACGCTCGACGATATCCGCCACCACGTGCGGGCCGTCCGGCGCGGGACCAAGAGCGCCTACCTGCTCGCGGACCTGCCGTACCGCACCTACGAGGACGAGGCCGCGGCGGTCGCCAGCGCCCGGCTGCTCGTCGAGAGCGGCGCCGACGGCGTCAAGCTCGAGGGCATCCGCCCGGCGATCGTCGCGGCCCTGCGCGGCGCTGGCATCGACGTCTGCGCGCACATCGGGCTCAGCATGCAGGCGCAGGACGCGGTGGCGATCAAGGGCAAGACCTGCGCGGAGGCCGCCGGGCTCTTCGCGGGGGCGCTCGCGGTGGAGGCGGCCGGCGCCCAGATGGTGGTGCTCGAGCTCGTGCCCGAGGAGCTCGCCGCGGCCATCTCGGCGGCGCTCGCGATTCCGACGATCGGCATCGGCGCCGGCGCCCGCACCGACGGGCAGGTGCTCGTCGTGCACGACCTTCTGGGCGTGACGCCGCGCGCGATGCGCCACGCCCGGGTCTACCTCGACCTGCCGGCTTTGCTGACGCCCGCCCTCGAGGGGTACCGGGCCGACGTGCGGACCCGCGCCTTCCCGGCCGAGGAGAACCTCAGGCGCATGGCGCCGGGCGCGCTGCAGGAGTTCGAGGGCTGGCTGCGCGAACGAGGGCAGGGGCTGCCGTAGGCCGGGAACGCAATCATCTGTGAAGAAGAGGCCATCCATGAAGCAGATCGAGAAGGGCATCACGCCCTTCCTCACGTTCACCCGCGACGCCTGGGCGCGGCTGCGGGCGGCGACGCCCCTCACGCTCTCGGAGGACGACCTGCGGCAGATCCAGGGGCTCAACGAGCGCCTGGACCTCGAGGAGGTCCAGGACGTCTACCTGCCGATCTCCCGCCTGCTGAACCTCTCGATCGGGGCGGCGCAGGAGCTCCACCGCGCGCGGGCGACCTTCCTCGGCTCGACGGCCGCCCGGGTGCCGTTCCTGATCGGCGTCGCGGGCAGCGTCGCCGTCGGCAAGAGCACCACGGCGCGCCTGCTGCAGGCGCTCCTCTCGCGCTGGGCGGGCCATCCGAAGGTGGATCTCGTCACGACGGACGGCTTTTTGCTGCCGAACCGCGCGCTCGAGGAGCGCGGCCTGATGTCGCGCAAGGGATTCCCCGAGAGCTACGACCTCAAGAGCCTCGTGCGCTTCGTCTCGGACGTCAAGTCCGGGCGGGGCGAGCTGCGCGCCCCCGTGTACTCCCACCTCGGCTACGACATCGTGCCGGGGGAGTACCAGCTGGTGCGCAGCCCGGACATCGTCATCCTGGAGGGGCTCAACATCCTGCAGCCGGGCTCGCCGGAGGGCGCCCGCCAGAGGGTCTTCGTCTCGGACTTCCTCGACTTCTCCATCTTCGTCGACGCCGACGAGGACGACGTGCAGCAGTGGTACGTGCGCCGCTTCCTCGCCCTGCGCGACACGGCCTTCCGCGACCCCCGCTCCTACTTCCACCGCTACGCCGCCCTCGACGACCGCGCGGCCGAGGAGACGGCGGAGCGCATCTGGTGCGAGACCAACCTGAGGAACCTGCGCGAGAACATCGCGCCGACGCGCGAGCGCGCCCAGCTCATCCTGTGCAAGGGGCCCGAGCACCGCGCCCGCGAGCTGCGCCTGCGCCGCCTCTAGCCGCCCCCGGCGGACCACTCCGGCGCCAGGACGGCGAAGCTGAGCGAGTCCCTGTAGGCGCCCCGCACCCAGATGTCCTCGCGCCGCAGGCCTTCAAGGCGCATCCCCGCGCGCTCGAGCACGCGGCGCGAGGCCGCGTTGCCGGGGTCGCAGGTGGCCTCGATGCGGTGCAGGCCTAGCTGCCCGAAGCCGAAGGCGAGCAGCGCCTGGGCGATCTCGCCGCCGAGGCCCCGGCCCCACGCGTCGCGGCGCAGCACGTAGCCGATGTCGCCGCAGCGGTGCTCGAGGCTGAGGATGCCGATCCGACCCGCGCCGACGAGCTCGCCCGTCTCCCGCAGGACCGCCGCGAGCTCGTACTCCCGGCGCGGCCGGCGGCGGGCGTTTTGCATCGTCCGCGCGATGAAGGCCTGGACCTCCTCCGGCCCTTCGGGACCCCAGGGCAGGAAGCGCACGACGTCCGGGTCTGCCGCGTAGCGGAGCACCGCCTGGAGGTCTTGTGGGACGTAGGGACGCAGCGCGATGCGCGGTCCTGTGATGCGCAGCGGGGGCATGGCGGCTGCCTCCTTTCAGCGACCCGATGCGAACGCCCGCCCGCGTGAGCGGGCGGGCGGGCACGCCGTGTCGCTCCTAGAACACGGTCTCCTTCAGGTCCTCGAGCTTGTGGAAGGACGTCTCCTCCACGTCGCGGTGCAGGCTCTGGCCGTGCGCGTCCATGGTGACGATGGCCGGGAAGTCGTGGACGTCGAGATGCCACATGGCCTCCGGCACGCCGAAGAGGTCGAGGAAGTCCACCCCCGCGACGTCCTGCACGGAGTGCGCGTAGTACTGCGCCGCGCCGCCGATGGCGCTCAGGTACACGGCGCCGGACGTCTCGAGACCCTGGAGGGTCTTGCGGCCCATGCCGCCCTTGCCGATGATGGCGCGCAGGCCGTACTTCGCGATGATGTCGGCCTGGTACGGCTCCTCGCGCGAGCTCGTGGTGGGCCCTGCCGCCCCGACGTGCCAGCGGCCGTCCTCGTCCTTGAGCATCACGGGGCCGCAGTGGTAGATGACGCCGCCCTCAAGGTCGACGGGCGCGTCGTGGTGCATCAGGTACTTGTGCAGCTCGTCGCGGCCCGTGTGGATCCGCCCGCGCAGCAGCACGACGTCGCCGACGTGCAAGGCCCGCACGTCCTCCTCCCGCAGCGGCACCTCGAGCACCTTGGC
>Ga0187812_1000404_pt1 | contig 15306 bp, 2 predicted proteins | sample NC_S_2_FD_130582 | JGI IMG/M metagenome (GOLD analysis project Ga0187812, IMG submission 130582) | Wetland sediment microbial communities from Neuse River Estuary, North Carolina, USA - ASW-S_2 | ecosystem: Environmental > Aquatic > Freshwater > Wetlands > Sediment | place: USA: North Carolina...
CGCCGCCAGCGTGATCTACGATATGGCGCCCGGCGCCTCCACTCCGACCGTGATTGTTGGGCCCGAGCCGTCCAATAAGGATCAATCCGATTGTTCGCTGCTCGAGTACAAAGGCTCCTACTGGAACGCCGCCGTCGCCTTCGACAAGTGGGACAACATGTACGTGACCGACCGCTACGGTTCGTCTGTCCAATTCTGCCGCGTTCCCTACGATGCCAACGCAGGCACCTGGATCTTTAGCAACGCGGACATCTGGAAGGGGCCGACCTACACCAACAGCAAGGGGCAGTCGGTAGCAATCCCTCCGCAGGATCTGCAGGTCGCCGACGACGGCGTCACCTTCTACGTCAGCACCTCCAGCACCAGTTCCATCTACAAGTACACCGTGGACCAGGCGGGCGATGTGAGCAATGTTACGCCCCTGGCCTCGGGCCTCGAAGCAGGCGCAACCCAGCTCGGCGTCGACCATGCCGGCAACGTTTATTTCGTCGAGAACCAGGGTGCATATCCGAACAATGTGCATGGCATCCGCGAACTCGCCGCCGGTTCGCCGGTCCTTGTCGGCGATGGAACCGGGTCGGCCGAATCGGCTTTGCCGCGTATCGACCAGGGTGGCTGGAACGGCATTACCGGCATGTTTGTTGACCCGCAAGGCGATCTGTACTTCGGCAGCACCAACAATATTTCCTACGGCGGACAAGCCGACGGCGTTTTCATGATTCCGAATGAGGGCACGCCTGCCAGCCCCAACCTGGTATGGAACGACACGGCGATGGTTTCGCCGGTCGACGGCGGCTACCCGCCTTTGGTCGATCCCAGAGGCTTTTTGTGGATCGCTACCAGCTACAACAACAACTGGAACCCCTCCGGCCAGAACGGCCCATCCTGCGACTCCACCAATCTGCAAACCCAGACGGCAACATGCTTGACGTCGACGATTGTGCTGTGGAAGCCCGGGGCTCTCAATCTGGGCGCTTCAGCAGTGGGCGGGCCGAGTGCTGTGCCCATCACCGCCTACTCGGTAGCATCGGGCGGCGGAACCGTGACGCTGACGGCAAACAATTCCTTCACCGAATACCAGGTCGTCACCATCTCCGCGAAGTCGGGCGATCCCCTCTACCCGCTGAATGGGATGAGTTTCCTGGTGTCGGGGACCGGCCTCAGCAGCACGGCCTTCCAGATTACCAGCAGTCTGATTGCAGCCGGCGCAAGCGGCTCCACTGCCGCTACGGCTTCCCTCAACCAGACGCAAGCCATCTACTACATGTTCAACCAGCCCACCACGCCCAACAAGTTTGCTCTTGCGGCGCCGAGTAACGCGAGCTTCCAGCCGGTTGCCAATTATCCGGTACTGAATGCGACGGCCACGAACCCGGTGCTCCCATGCACGGGCGGCGCCTCGTATCCGGCCTTCGGCGCCAGCATGACTACAAGCAACGCCTATAGCTGGTGCCCATATTACGTGCAGTTAAACTCCGCTTTGGCGGGTTCGGTGGAGGGCGAGGTGCAGATGCTCGACTCCAGCAACAATGCCATCGCGGGAAGCAACGCCTATCTCACCGGCGTCGGACAGGGTGCCGCGATTTCCGTGGTTTCTTCGGCCGCGGTGCTGGACCTTGCTTCCGGACTGAACGATCCGAGGCAGGTGGCGGCCGATCTCTGGGGCAATACCTATGTCGCCGATTCCGCGTTAAAGGCGATCGAAAGATATCCCGCCGGCACCACCAGCGCAACGGCCGGCAAGGTTTTGGGCAGCGGCCTCTCGGCGCCCACCGGGGTTGCCGTTGACGGCGTCGGCAATCTCTATATCGGGGACTCGGGCAACGTTTACGAGATTCCCTTCGTGAACGGCGCTCTGGCCACGTCGCAGCAAACAAAGATTGCTTCCGGTCTGGGCACCGGCAACCTGAATCTAGCCGTCAATGGCCAGGGCGATATCTTTGTGGCCGACCAGAGCAAGAAACAGGTGGTCGAGATTCCCAATCCACAAACCGCGCTGATGATGCAGGGCTATCCGCAGATCGTGCTCGGTTCCGGTTTCACTGGTCCGTCCGCTATTGCTACTGACAGCTCGGGCAACGTGTGGGTGGCCGATGGCGGCAATCTGTTTGAAATCTCTATCCCCTGGGGAGGCATGACCAAGGCGGCAAGCGGGCTTCAGACCCCGGTTACGGGCTTGGCCGTGGATCCGTCGGGTTCTGTCTTTGTGGCGGGAGCAAACGGGCTGGAGTGGATACCCTACAGCACCTCTACGGGGGCTCTCAATCCCAACAGCTCGATTCTGATCGCCAGCGGCTTGGGCAGCGGCCCCGCCATACCGTGGGGGGTGGCGCTCGACGGCTACCAGAATGTCTATGCCAGTTACGGCTCCGGTGCGAGCGCGGGCCTGGCCCAGCTCGGCATCGGCGGCGCCATCGACTTCAACAACGGAGGAGTTGAACTCAATCCCCTCGTTCCCGCCGAATCCGATGCCCAGATTCTGAACCTGGGCAACCTGCCCTTGGCGGTTTCCGATGACCCGGCTGTCGACCTCATCACCGGCGCCGACGCCAGCGATTACACCGTGATGGCAGCCACGCAAAATGCGCCGGCATGCAAATCTTCCACGAGCACGCCGCCGGGTGGCTCCTGCTATCTCGGCTTGACCATTCAGTCGCCGGTTCCCGGCGACACAACCGCGGACATCGCGGTCGTGAGCAATGCGGTGAATGCAACCTCGGGCGTCAATATCGCCCTAACGGGAAAGGTGGTCCAGGATCTACGGCCTTCGACCACAGCCGCCATTACCATCACTCCCACTACCGGCAAAGGATGCTCGGGCGCGACGTATCCGGGGTGCAACACCATCACGGTTGTGGTGAGTGCCGACCCAACCTACGGCACGCCCCAGGGAACGGTGACGCTCTCGGTGGGCAGCGCCAACGGCAATCAGCCCAAACAGACGCAGACCCTGGATAGCACCGGCACGGCCAGCTTTAGTTATAGTGGCCTGCTGGGCGGAAGCTACAACGTGACCGCGAACTATAGCGGCTTCGGGACGGCCGGCGCGACCCAGAACACTTGTTCGACTCCCACCTGCTTCGCCGGCACCGCCGGGACCACCACGTTCATCATTGCCCGCGCAACCCCGCTTATCACGCTGGGGACGGAAATGACGAACAGCCAGTGTTTGAACGCGACCACTCCATTGCCAGGCGCACCGCCGTCGACCAACTGCGGGCTCAATTCCACCTACGTGACCTTGTGGGCCGGAAACACTTATGTGGGTTGGACCAACCCGGTTTTCGTCTCCGCAATCGTGAATTCCACGGTGGGAACGCCGACCGGAACCGTAACCTTTGAGCAAAGCGGCAAGCCGGTGGATGCAACCCAGGGCGTCAATGGAGCCATTGCGCTGAACGGCAATGGCGTGTCCACTTTCACGCTGCAGAATATTGCCAAGGGCAACTACAACCTGACCGCCGTGTACAGCGGCGACGTGAACTATGCGCCGCAGAGCATCCCGCTATCCACGTTCTACGTGATCAGCTCCAGCATTCAGATTACCGCGTCATCCGGGGCCGTAAATATCACCCCCGGTACGCCCACTGCGGTGACTCTCACCCTCATGCCGCTGGTGGGGTTCAGCAGCACGCACGTCAGTTTGGAATGCAACACCTCCGACGCGCCTGTCAAGCTGGCGCCCACCAACCCCGCATCAACATTGCCTCAGTACTCCGAGTGCACTTTCAACTACGCCGATCCCAGTACGGGCACTCTGGCTGTGGGCACCAGCGGAGCTAACCCCTCCACCATCGTCATGACCATCAGTACGAATGTCGCGGTGAATGGAGGCACCTCGGCTTCCCTTGCCAGGCAGTCGCCCTGGGCGCTGGCCGGCCTGTTCGGGCTGGGTTTGGTCGGTCTCATCACCGGCCGAAAGAAGCTCTATCGCTATATGGCGATGATCTGTGTGGCGATGGTTCTTTCCAGTCTGTTGATGGGAATCACCGCTTGCACCAACGCCGGATACTCAACGCCGCCGCCCGCGCCCAAAGTAACGACGCCCGGTGGAACCTATAACGTGCAAGTCGTCGCCTACGACCCTGAGGCTCTCACCCAAACCTCGCTGACCTCGCCCATGTTTACCTTGCCGGTTACGGTCCAGTAGTGGTTGGGGAGACCAAGAGGAGCCAAACATCGGTTTCCGGGAGTTGGAGGCGGCTCCCGGAAACTTGAAAAAGCGAAAGCCTCGATGCGCGAGTGCAGTAAAGCCCTCGCGGTAGTTCGATAAGAGTTCTTTTGGGAGGAATGGTATGGCCACCACGTCGTTCACCGCACTGCGCCGGCTCGCCGGCTTTGTTTTTACGCTGACGCTGCTTACCCTTTGGCTGCCCGGAAAAGCGATGGGCCAGGGTACGCCGCTGGTGACCGCGACTTCCGCCGTAGGTCTGTCGCATCCCACCAGTCCAGCTTGGGGCCCCATCCAGCAGACGGCGATCGACTCGTACGGTGACTGGGTGCTGGTGGACTATGGCAACGGCGCGGTGTATGAGTTTCCCGCGGGCGGCGGAGCGGCCATCACCCTTTTCCCGGCCAACGGGTTGGGCGGCGGCTATGAGAATCCTGCGGTAGCCATTGACCCCAATAATAATCTTTACCTCGGCGGCAACTGGAACAACGCAATTGCGATGTTTCCCTGGGACCCGGTCCAGAAGACCTGGACGGCCTGGCAGCCTACCATTGGCTCGTCCGGCAGCCCTACCGGATGGTCCACCTTGTCAACCTTGACCGCGGTGGGAGCCACCATCCCAACCACCACCATGTGCACCAACAGCGGAAAAATCGACAGCCCCAATTGCTTCGCGCAGTACAGCATCCAGGACCTGACCGGCTCGGGCATTATTGGAAACTACGGCTATTTTCAGCCTTGGGGCATGGCCATCGGCAACAACAACAACTTGATTATCGGCCTTCAGGGCGGCAACAACGGCATCGACGTGCAGAGCCTGGCCGTCAGCGGCGCGTGGGCCAGTCCAACCGCGAGCGGATGGAACTGGGTGCCGGCGACGGGACTGACGGCGCGCGCGATCTCGATCGCACAGGATCCCGAGGGCAACGTCTATTTTGTCGAGGATTCCGGCGGAGTCTCCGGGGTTCTTGAAATCCCCGGCACCGCGACCAACGGTCAGTACCAGAAAAGCGGCAAAATCTATGGCGACGCGACTTTGGCCCGCGTCGATCCCAACCTGCCTGCCGTAACCGGCGTGGTCACCGATGCCCAGGGCAACCTCTACATCAGCGATTCGCAGGTTGGCGTGGTCATGGTCCCCAATCCGTCGGGAACGCCGCAGACTGCATCCGCGGTCCTGCTGACCCCGGTGACTGCCCAGGGCGAAGTGGCTCTCGACCGCGCGCGCAGCCTCATGTATGTGCCCACCAAACAGAAACAGACCAACGGCGAGGCGGACGTTGCCCAACTCGGCCTTGGCTCCGCGGAACTCGGTTCTTCCACGGTGGGAACCGCCTCCGCCACCTCCGCGAATATTCAATTCGCCTTTAACGGCAGCGCGACGCCTGCCAACTTCACGATCGTCGAAGATGGCGTGCAGAAACCCGACTTCGCCATTACCGGCGGCACCTGCACCACCGGAACGGCGTATGCGGCAAATGCTGGCTGCCTTGAGAATGTGTCCTTCACGCCGACTTCCGTCGGCGGCATCTCAGCCAAACTGCTGATGCTCGATGCGAACAACAACATCCTGGCCTCGATGATGCTGCATGGCACCGGGTTGGGCGCCAATATTCAGGCCTCACCCGCCCTGGAAGCGGCGATTGGCGGCAATCTGCAAAATCCCAGCCAGGTAGCTGTCGATGCCAGCGGCAATGTTTACGTCGCCGATTCGGGCTCGGGCAAGGTGCTGATGTACGCTGCTGGGTCGGGCGCTTCCGCTAAACCGGTTTCGATTGGCACCGGTCTCACCTCTCCGTCCGGCGTTGCCGTTGACGGCGCCGGCGATGTGTTCATCGCCGATAGCGGCGTGGGCAGCGTCTTCGAGGTTCCATTCGGGCCCACCGGCCTCAACGCGGCCGGACAGACGACGGTGGTAAGCAACCTGGGTACGGGACTGAGCCTGGCCGTAGGTCCGCGCGGCACGCTCTACATCGCCGATCCAGTCAACAAGCGAGTGGTCAAGGTGAGCAATATCGGCGCCTCCACCGTCTCCAATCTGGGTCAGACAGAGACGATGCTGACCACGGGCTTTACCACTCCCACTGCGGTAGCCGTGGACGCAAACAGCAATCTCTACGTGATTGACGGCGCTAACCTCTTCGAGCTAGCTGGGGGCACAGGCGCCCCGGCAACCCTGCTGAACAGTCTGGCCGGCGCCACTGGCGTGAGTGTCGATGCTTCAGGCGCGGTGTACATCTCGGCGGCGGGCGGCGCGATTCGGATTCCTTATGTCAGCGGCGCTCTGGCGCCGGGCAGCGAGACTGCAATCGCCGCCTCTGTCACCAGCCCGATGTCCGTGGCCCTCGACCGCTGGGGCAATGTCTATTTGATCGATGGCACGGCCCTGAATGTGCACTTGGTCGAGTACAGCGGCTCCGTAACCCTGCCCACGCCTGCCTCTCTCACTGCGTCCACCACCGTTACTGTCACCGTCGTCAATACCGGCAATGCTCCTTTGAGCGTAACCGGGTATACCAGCACCAATGCGGTCGATTTCACCGCTGCCGATGGTACCTGCATAGCGTCCAGCCCCGTGGCCGTTGGTGGCTCGTGCGCGGTGGTCGTCACCTTTGCCCCCGGCGCCGGAGAGCAGGGAACTCTCGCCGGCCAGATCGGAATCACCAGCAATGCTCAGAACTCTCCTATCGTGATTGACGCCTCGGGAATGGGCTTGGCATTGTCAGGTTCCAAAACTACCGCCAGCGTTGGCAGCGGGGCCCAGGTGATCGATACTCCGCTCACCGTCACCGTGACTCCTCAAAGCGGCTCTGGAATTCCCAGCGGACAGGTCACCGTCTCCTATCCGACATGGATCGTCCAGACCATGAACGGAACTCCAACCATCGTTCCGCAAACCGACAAAGTGACGGCTACCCTGGACGCGACCGGAAAAGCCACCTTCGCATTAGCGCCGGTATTGGCGGGGAACGATACTTTCAGCGTCAGTTACAGCGGCGACCGCGTATATGGCAGATCCACCGGAACAACAACCGTAGCCGTGGCCAAATCCGCCATCACCGGCATTGGATTGCCCGTCTTCCCCGATCCAGCCGATATTGACCTTCCATTCGTCGCGGCGGGAACCGGCAGCGGCACCACTCCCTACGATGGATCGGAGCAGCCCTTCCAGTACAACGTCGTCATGAAAGTGAACACCGCCGCAGGCGTTCCCACCGGCACCATCACGGTGATGGACAACGTAACTTCCTGCCCGCCGGGAACCTCCGCGACGGGAGTCGGTCCTTCCGCCTGCATCCTGGCCGGATATGCGACCCCGGGCGGATATTCGGGCGTGGCCTGTCCTAACTCGTCCGGCTCCGGTGTGTTGACCATCGCGAATGCTGGCGCGCCCACCGGCGCTCAGGCTTCGTTCCCGGCAAGTTGCTTGTGGTTTGTGCCGCAGGGCATCAGCTATTCGCCGGTGATGTTTACGCACTACATCAATCCGGTGTATAGCGGGGATGCGAACTTCCTCACTCTCACCGGCTCGACGTCGACGTTGCTGCAGTCGGTGCGCGGCCCCATGCTGCAACTCACACAAGCCGGCAATGCGGCGTCGCAGACCGTGGCTCCCACGCTCACACTGCACGCCGGTTCCACGGCCACCATGAATTTGACCCTGACCTCGGTGCTGGGTTATGGAATTGCCGGGAAAAATGCCCAGTTGAATGCTTCTAACTTCCCGGTTTCCTTGAGCTGCGACAATCTGCCGCCGCACTCCCAGTGCGTGTTCACCTATCCCAACCCCGACCCGAGCCTGCCCACGGCCACGGATATCAACTGTCCGTCCGGCGCAACCACCACGCAGATCGCCAACGGTACGGCGCAATGCACGCCGGCACAGGTCACCCTCACTCTCTACAGCAACGTTGCGGCGGGCACCAGCATCAGCAGGAACGCCACTGCCGCATCCGTCACATTCGCTGCGATCTTTGGCTTTGGCATGTTCGGCCTCTTCTTCCGGCGCAAGGCTTTTGAGAAAGGCCGGATGGTCCTGATGGTGTTCCTCATGATCGTGGGCGGAGCGCTGGCAGTCAGCATTACCGCGTGTAACACCACGACCCTGTCGACGGGGGCTACTTTAAGCACGCCTTCCGGAACCTATGCCATGACCGTCACCGCCGACGAAGTGGGAACGCTCTGCGTCTCCGAGCCCGGCGGCGCCGGCGACAACTGCATCGTCTCAGGCAGTGGATCGAGCACTAATAATGGCGTCCTGGTCTACGGCACTGAAAACCAGGTTTCGCTGCCGTTCTACGTCAACGTCACCGTGCAATAACGGTATTCACCCAACTAGGTTGCAAAAGCACAACACGCCGCGTAAGCGGCGTGTCGTGCTTTTAGAGCAGTTCCAGGCTTGCTCTGCCCAGATGCCCGGGTGCTCCATGCCAAAACAGAATCCTCAACTCCGTAGGGGCTGGCCGAACCCCATCCACACACCCGCGGAAGGAGCAGGGGCCTTCAGGCCCCTGAACGCCTGCGCTCCCCAGGAGATTGGCTATGCGGCGCGGCGAAAGCCGCGCCGCATAGCCCCCCCCTAATTCCCACCTGCTCGGACTACCCCGTGCCTCATCCATTTCACACCCCGGGTTCCCGCGGACAGGTATTAGTCCGTGGGGTGGACAGCCTCACCGTGAAATGGGTGGGAAACCATAAGGCAGGTACACCAAGTCTGGAATTGTTTTTAGGGCGCAATTGCCGGCAACTCCGCGGAAACAATCGGGGAACCCCGCATTCATGGAGCTGGCCAGTTGTACGACGCCAGCAGTTTGCCGTCCGTGCCAACCAGAAGGACCGCCGCGCGCCCGCTGGCCAGCGTGCCGCTGAATCGCATTCCGCTGCGCCGATCGGTGAATCCCACCTGCTGCTGGTTCGATTCCGACGTGATGACGTACAGCGTCGCCCCCGGAAACTGCGTCGGGCAGATCATGATACCCGGGTCGTTGAGCATGGTGGCGTAAACCGGCGTCACTCCGGCAACTTTCATCGCGTAGCCATACGCATCCCCGATTGCCTGCAGATTATCGTTGAGCTCCAGCGGAAGAGGAGAGAAGAGTATCCGGCCCTTGCCCAGCGGTACTTCCATCCATTCCCGGCCGTTGGAAAGGGAAGCTCGGCTTAACTCCGTTGTTTTGGCGCCGCCAAAGGTAAGCTGTTCCGCGCCGAAGGGGAATCTTACCCGATCGTCGCGAATCGTGAGCGGCTCGGTGCGATAGGGCAAGCCCACCGAATCCTGCCGGCCGGTTTCATGCAGATGCGCATCGCCCGCGAATGGACCGGTGACCAGCAGCACCGCGCCATCGCGCACCCGTGCCTCGATTGCATCCCATGCCTTCTGTGTCAGTCCCATCGGCGACGGCAGCAGGATGAGCTTTGGCGTTCCCAGCAACTCGATCTGATATTCGCCCACCACGTACGCTTCGCCGCGCGCGTAGCCGTAGAGGGCTCTGACCGCATTCTGCTGCGCCTCGATAGCCAGCGACTTTTCTACCGACAATTGCAGCGACTGTGGCAGCACCATCGCGATCTCGGGCAGCTCGATGCCGGTGGCCAGCGGAGCAGCCTTCTGCGCAAACAAGCCCAGCGCGCGCAAACGGCCTTCCCAGATTTTGGCGGAGCCGTCGCTGCGTTCCATGCCGAAGTCCGGATCGCGCGCCCAATCCCATTGCAGCGCGCCGCTCGAGCCGGCGGCAAAGCCCAGCGCCCATTTGCGCTCGATCAGGTCGGCGCCGGTCATTTCGTCGTAGCGCCACGCGCCGTCGGGCAGCCAAACGGGTTGATACCCGGTCTCGCCCACAATGTTCGGCACGCCGGGCCGTTTGGCGGCAACAGAATCCCACAGCAGCGCGTCATCCTGCCAGTAGGTGTGGTTGGTGGTGAATGAAACACCGGCCCCGCCATAGAACTGGTTGAGCAGGCGATCGCTGATGCCGCCCTCGTCCTGGCCAACGTCGACGAGCTGTTTGCTGCCGGTGGCGCGGATCATCGTCACCATCGAATGAACCCAATCGCTGAACATCTGCTGCGCGAACAGGTTGTAGTCGACGGCGCGAATCTCGTTGGGGTTGCCAAACCGCTGCGCCGCAAAGTCGGCGGGCGAGGGAAGCGGCGCTGCGTCGAAGCTGCCCAACTGACTCGCCGGCACGCGCCACGCGCTGGCCAGCGCATTGAGATTGCCATCGTATTTTTGCCGCAGCCATTTGCGCCAGGCGGCAAGTTCTACCGCGTCGCCGTTGGGATAGTTGCCGTTCCAGATGTGCCTCGGGTTTGAGAAGCTGGGCTCGTTGATCAGATCCCATGAGAGCCACGGAACATCTTTCAGCGGCTCAACCACCGAGCGAATGTACGCCTGCTCTGCGGCAACTGCGGTTGGGTCGAGATAGGGATTGGGAGCGGGGTATTCCGCGCTCTGCGGGCCCGAGTGCGGAGAGAAAGCAAAGAAGTTGAAGTTGACCGCAATGTTGTGGCGCTGCGCGCAGAGCAGGTAGCCCTCGAGGTTGCGCAGAAAGCGCTGGTTCACGCCGCCGCTGGCTTCGATGAAGCTGGTGTTCGACATCCACACCCCGGTGCGGACAAACGTGACGCCGTGGCGCTCCATGTTGGCGAAGTCGCGCTCCCAGATCCACGCGTTGCGTGCGTTGGCGAAGTCCCAGCCATTGTCGTCGGTCGTGAAGTAGTTTGTTCCGACCGGGAAATACGGAGCTCCATCGCGGGTGAGGAAGTCGCCGCGCACGCCGAGCGTGGGCCCGGAATTGAGCGCTTTCGTCTCCGCGACCCAGAAGCCGTTCTGGGAGAACTCGCGCAGACGGCCGCCGGCACGCAACTCGGCTGAGACCGTATAGAAGCCAGGCGGCAGCGCCTGGTGGAACGGTGCGGGCAGTTCGGCGAAGCCGCTTGCCGGAACCGGCAGCTTGGCGGAATCGACGACTCGCTTCTCCGAGCGGAGCGTAAGCTTGACTTCCTGGGGCGAACCCGTTGAATGCGTTTCGCTTATATGCACGGTAATGTTTGGCAGCTCGCCCGGGCGCAGCGTTGCGTAGAGCGTTTCAATGTTGAACCAGGTTGCGCCCTGGCTTGCGTAGAGCGCGGCCTGGTGGATGAGCGCAATGCCGTCGGCGCTTTGCCAATAGTTGGGTTGGGGATCGAAGTCGAGTGCGACAATGCGGCTGCCTTTCATCGGCCCGCCAAGATGATCGGCGGCAATCACTGGCGCGGCCACGCGCTCACCTAATTCGTTCACCAGGTACGCCATACCGCTGAGACTGCCTTCGACGGCGAAGTAATGGCGGGCGCTAAGCGCAGGCGTTGGAAGATTGTAGCCGAGGCGCCAGGCGAAGTGGGCGTCGGCGGGGACGGGAACTTCGTAGGTGTGGGAGAAACCAACGACGCGGGCGTAAGTATCTTGAGGATCAGCGAGTTGGAAACTGTTGCTCCCTTCGTCTACGGGAACACGAAACGGCTGGCCGCCGAGGATGAGCAGGTTGCCGCCGGCGTGAAGGTAGGTTTCGATTGTGGGCCAAATGCTTGCAGGAAAAGCAGATCCATAGGGAAGGACGAGCAGATCGGCGTTGGTGAGCGTGGCTGGATCGGCGAGAGCTTTAAGATCGGCGAACTGGGGATCGAGCTTATCGAGAGCTTGCGTAAGCGTAGCGCGATCAATGGGTTGGCTGGCGACGGTCGGGAACCCGGGCTGCCAGAAGACGATGGTCTTTGCGGCGAGATGCTCCGGAAGCAGGAGGGCGAGAAGAAGCGAAACTACCGCTGTACGGAGGAGCGCGGCCGGACGGATTCCGGGAAGCAAATGAAGGATCATGGAGGCGGCTCCTGAAGCCGCTACCTTTGTACCACGCGGCCAAAAAAGCACGCGAAAATGCGCAGAAAAAGCGCGGGAAAAGTGCGTTTTTGGGCAAGAATACGCGTGATAAAGTGCGGAAAAAGCACGCAAAAAGTGCGTATTAGAGCACCAACGTGCGCGAAAATGTGCGGAAAATGCGGTGTAAGGGCGCGTTTTCGAGCAATTACGTGCGCCAAAGAGGGCCTATTTGTGAACCGGTGAAGCGCGGCGGGGAAAGCGTCGGACCCGGAACTTGCGCAAAAAAGAGCGGGGACCCGGAGGCCCCCGCTACAGCCGGTCAGGAGACCGGCGTTACCTTTAACGCTGCCGCTTAGCTGCATCCGGAGGTGCTGCCGCAGCTCATGCAGCGGTAGCAGCTCCCATTGCGGACCATGATGGCGCCACAGGTGGAGCAGCTCGGGGCGTCGCCCATTTCATACATGTCGCGCATGGCGTCGGAGGCGTGGTAGAGGCCGCGGTCCTTCAGCTCGGGAATGGTGGACGATGACGATGCGGACTCGTGCGACTTCCAGGGCTGCGGTTCGGGAGCAATGCCGCCGCCGCCGGTCGGGGCGCCGGGATGACCGCTCACTTTATTGAGGCGCTTGGCGACTTCTTCGGCCAGGCGGGTCAGGTGCTCCTTCGAGACTGCCCGTTCTTCCTCGGCCTCTTCGGATTCGAGGATGGAGGGAGCGGCGGGCAGTTGCGGAGCGGTGGGCGCGAGGCCGGCGAAGAGCGCAAGCTGCTGGCCGCTGAGGAAGCGCAGATGCAGCCAGCGGAAGATGTAGTCCATGAGGCTCTTGGCGTAGCCGATCTGCTCGTTTCCGGTCCAGCCGGAGGGCTCGAAGCGGGTGTGCGCGAACTTTTCGCAGAGAATGCGGAGCGGCACGCCGTGCTGCAGAGCCAGGGAGATGGAGGTGGCGAAGGCGTCCATGAGGCCGGAGACCGTGGAGCCTTCCTTGGCCATGCGGATGAAGATCTCACCGGGTTGTTGGTTCGGATAGAGACCGACGGTGATGTAGCCCTCGTGGCCGGCGATGGAGAATTTGTGCGTGATGGAGGCGCGCTCCTCGGGCAGGCGATGACGAATGGCGCGCGGCGGAGCGTTCGGATCCTGCGACTCTTCGCGCGGGGCGACGGGCGGCGCGGGCGTGGGCGTGAGGACGGGTACGGCCGCGGCACGGGCGATCTCTTCAAGACTCGCGGCGAAGGCCTGCGCGGCGGCGAACAACTGCTTTGCGGGAACCTCGACCTTGTCGGCAGAGTTGCTGAGTATCTTGAGATCGGATTCGGCGGACGGCTGTGCGGAGACCATGTGCGCGAGGACGCGCGCGCCCACGACGTCGAGAACCGTGGGTTCTTTTTTCCCTTCGGACGAACTCATGCTGGTATTCAAAGGCTGGGTGCCCTTGGAGCCATCGCGATAGATGGCGACCGCCTTGATGCCGCGGCGCCAGCTCTCGGCGTAGGCTTCAGCGATGTCGTCGACGTTGGCCTCGTGGGGCAGGTTCACGGTTTTGGAGATCGCGCCGCTGAGGAACGGCTGCGCGGCGGCCATCATCTTGATGTGGCCCATATATTGAATCGAACGCGTGCCCTTGGCCGGCTTGAAGCTGCAGTCGAAGACGGCCAGGTGCTCGGGCTTGATGCCGGGTGCGCCTTCAATGGTTCCGGTGGCGTCGATGTAGCTGACGATAGCGTTGACCTCGTCGTTGGTATAGCCGAGCTTGAAGAGCGCGGCGGGCACGGTGTTATTGACGATCTTGATCATGCCGCCGCCGACCAGCTTCTTGTACTTGACGAGGGCGAGATCGGGCTCGATGCCGGTGGTGTCGCAGTCCATCATGAAGCCGATGGTGCCGGTGGGGGCGAGGACGGTGGTTTGCGAGTTGCGGTAGCCGTGGCGCTCGCCGTAGAGCAGGGCCATGTCCCAGCACTCGCGGCTGGCGTCGATGAGGGCTTCAAGCTGCGGAACGAGAAACGGCTCGGAGGACTGGCGCGACTTGCCGATGTTGTTGACCTCGGCGCGATGCATGCGGATGACATCGAGGAAGGGCTCGCGGTTGACGTAGAAGCCGGGGCAGGCGCCCCCTTGACGTTCGACTTGCGCGGTAAGCGGAGTAGCGGAGGCGAGCGGCGGGCACTGCGCCGCGACGATGGCCGACTGCAGGTACGACTGGCCGGTCATGATGGCGGTGAGCGCGCCGGCAACGTCGCGGCCGGCCTCGGAGTCGTAGGGCAGGCCGAAGGCCATGAGCAGCGCGCCCAGGTTGGCGTAACCGAGGCCGAGCGGCCGATAGTCGTGCGAGTTGCGGGAGATGGCTTCGGTGGGATAGCCCGAGTTATCGACCAGGATCTCCATGGCCGTGATCATGACGGAAATCGCGTGGCGATAGGCGGGGATGTCGAACTGGCCCGCGGGCGTGAGGAACTTGAGCAGGTTGAAGCTGGCCAGGTTGCAGGCGGAGTTGTCGAGGAACATGTACTCGCTGCAAGGATTGGAAGCGTTGATGCGGGCGGTGTTCTTGCTGGTGTGCCACTTGTTGATGGTGGTGTCGAACTGCATGCCGGGATCGCCGCACTGCCAGGTGGCTTCGGCGATCTTGTGCATGATGTCGCGGGCCTTGTACTGCTTAACGGGTTGCTTGTCCTTGACGGTTTTGGTCCAGAACTCGCCGTCCGCTTCGTAGGCGCGCATGAACTCGTCGGAGACGCGGACGGAGTTGTTGGCGTTCTGGAAGAAGATGGACGAGTAGGCCTCGGAGTCGGGGCCCGAGCCGTCGTAGCCGGCCTTGATCAGCGAGAAGGCTTTGGCTTCCTCTTTCGCCTTGCACTCGATGAAGTCGACGATGTCGGGGTGGTCGACATTAAGGATGACCATTTTGGCGGCGCGGCGGGTCTTGCCGCCGGATTTGATGACGCCGGCGAAGGCGTCGAAGCCGCGCATGAAGCTGAGCGGACCGGAAGCGGTGCCGCCGCCGGAGAGCAGCTCATTGGAGCCGCGGATGGCGGAGAGGTTGGTGCCGGTGCCGGAGCCCCACTTGAAGAGCATGCCCTCAGTCTTGGCCAGGGTGAGGATGGAGTCGAGCGAGTCGTCGACGGCGTTGATGAAGCAGGCCGAGCACTGCGGGTTGCGGTAGCCGGTAGCCGAATATTTGACGCCGCCGGTAGCCGCGTCCCAGTGCCAGTTCTGGCCGTCGGACTCCGGCTCGAGCCGGTCGCAGCCCACGTTGAACCAGACGGGCGAGTTGAAAGCCGC
>Ga0187812_1000406_pt1 | contig 15274 bp, 10 predicted proteins | sample NC_S_2_FD_130582 | JGI IMG/M metagenome (GOLD analysis project Ga0187812, IMG submission 130582) | Wetland sediment microbial communities from Neuse River Estuary, North Carolina, USA - ASW-S_2 | ecosystem: Environmental > Aquatic > Freshwater > Wetlands > Sediment | place: USA: North Carolina...
GCCACCGTCATCTCCGGCATAAACCACGCCGGATGATCCGGGAACAAAAGTTATGGCATGATGATCAGCATGAATTACAGGAGTACCATAAAAGCTATCCCAATATGTTAATTGACTCCACGAATTTCCCCAATCAGATGATTTCATCATATCAACGCCGCCGACATAAATGTCGGCTGTATTATTAGGATCAACCGCAATTACATTTCCGTACCAACCTTGCGTACCAAGGTAAGAGAGAGTGTCGGTTGAAAGAATAGTCGGCGGCTTTGTTAAAGCGAACCATGTGCTTCCAGCATCTGTAGATTTATAAATTCCTTTTAAGCCCGCATCGCCGCCGGAAGTGTTATCGGTTGATTGAATAGCGGCGTAAACGGTGTTTGCAGTATCCGGGTTTTGAGCGAAAGCAATTCTGTTAAAGTTGCTCAAAGGCAGGCTACTGGTTATTTGGTTCCAGGTAGATCCGCCGTCAGTAGTTTTAAAAATCCCATTCCCAGTGGTAGCAAAAAGAATTGTAGTAGAGCTTACTGCTATTACGTCGCATGGATTATAATAATTTGTTATTGAAGAATTAGAAATCTTATTCCAAGTAGCTCCACCATCACCTGACTTATAAAGACCTCCGTTTGTATAATGGCCGCCCACATTGTCTTTATAGTTATAGGCAAAAGTAGCCGCATAAATATTATTACTCGGATCAATAGAAATTTTCATAATATTTCTAAAGTTCCATACACTACCTCCGACAGTAGAAGAAAGTAAAGTCCAGGTACTTCCAAAGTCGGTAGATTTATAAACACCACCACCATAAACTGCGTCAAGGTTGCCCCAGCCTTCCCCGGTGCCGGCGTAAACCGTGTCGCCGTTATTTGCCATACAGTTAATAGCAATCGGATTGTCGTTATCCATTTCGGCAGTCCAGCTCGACCCGCCGTCGGTTGATTTCCATACGCCGCCCGCAACAGCTCCAACAAGAATTGTATTTGCGTCGGATGGTCTTACCAGTATTGAGCGGATTCTCCCGCCTATATTTCCGGGACCTAAAGCGTTCCATGAAGATATTGTTGTTAGATCGTTTGGATTTTTTTTCATTAGAAATTTTTTAGAGTAGTCAATGGCTCTTTGCCGCGCTAAAGGATCTAAAAATTGTTTTCTGCCGACGAGCATTTTATAACGGAACAGCATTGCGGCGTAGGGATTATCCCTGTCTCCCTGCATTGGCTGCTCAGGAGCGTGGCTATTTCTTGCGGCTGCGGAGCTTGTATGTTTTTGTGCATACCTGATTCCAATTATTAAGAAGATGACAAATAGTATAACTAATTTTTTCATAGATACCTCATTAATAAATTATGAATACGATAGTTCTCCGCGGAAAGATTTTTAGTCATTCTTTCATTAGGGATCTTTTAATGGCTTAATAAAATTTTATTCGTAAAAGTTTGTTTGATATAAATTATTTTTACCGCTGACGCATATTATTTATCCGGTATCAAATTTTCAATAAAGCTTTTCACGAATTTATTTCGGTGTGATCTTCACAATATTAAAATTTCCGATCTGCCCGATAAAAATTTTGCCGCAGCTTGCTTCATAAGGTGGTAAATAATTGCACCTTGAAAAACCAAACCTGATTAAACCAGCTTCTAAAGCTTCGGGTCTAATTCATCAATATGAAGATGAAAAGATGACGAAGCAGAAAAGAATACTGATTGTAAGGCAGGACAGAATTGGAGATGTTGTTTTATCAACTCACATTCCGCGTGAGATAAAAAAGAAATGGGATAAAAGTTTTGTAGCTGTGCTTGTTTCAAACTATACAAAAGATGTTTATCTAAATAATCCTTACGTAGATAAAATAATTTTGTATGATGATATTGCTCCGGCAGGGTTTAAGAATTTTTTTAAAAAAGTAAAAGAAATAAGAAGTTACAAATTTAATTACGCACTCATGCTTCTGCCTTCCGAAAGGATTAATTATATGCTTTTCCTTGCAGGAATAATTCACCGGGTAGGCGTCGGACAAAAGTTTTATCAATTTATAACTTTTGCAAAGGGAGTAAGCAGGCATAAATATATTCCTCTTCGGCACGAAGCGGACTATTGTATGGACTTAGCGCGTAGAATCGGAATAAAAACAAATAATATAACTCCGGAAATATTTTTAACTGATGAAGAACAAAATAAAATAATAAAGATTAGAAGCAGAGCAAAAGAAAATGGGAAATATTTAATCGGAATAAATACCACTAGTAAAAACTCCGCGCCGAATTTGCCGCCGGAAGTTTATCTTAATCTTATTAATCGGCTTAAGAAAAATGAAAGTTATCAAGTTGTTGTTACAGATTATGAAGTGCCTGAAATCTTGACGGATATAGATGGAGTAGAGTATCCGAATGACAGATTGGCGCTGCGTAGATCAATTATAAATATTGCCTCGCTTGACTGCTTAATTTCTTCCAGCACAGGGCCAATGCATATTGCAGCCGCGTTTGGCGTATATACAATTTCAGTGTTTTGTTCTTTAAATGCGTGCTCACCTGAATTGTGGGGACCGATTGGAAACAGAAATAAAATTATTTTGCCGGATGATAATTATTGCGGACATAATTGTTCCCGCGATCCAAAGACATGCACTTTCGCAGGTAAAGGCGGCATCAGTGTAGGTAAAATTTTGGTAGCGCTAAAAGAATTTATTGAAGAAAAAGAAAATGTTAAAGCTCCGATGGTTTATGAAAAGCTTCAGAAAGTATTTGTTAAATAACCGTGCTTTATTTTATAAAAATTAATTTAGTTGTCTTAAAGAATTTTTCCGATTGCATTCTACAGAGATAGATACCACTATTAAGGTTTGCCGCGTTAAAATTTATTTTATAACTGCCTGGAAAAATTTCTTCACTCACGAGGGTTTTAATAACTCTTCCTAAGACATCGTATATTTTTATTGTTACAAAACTAGTTTCGGGTACAGAAAATTTTATAGTTGTGCTTGGATTAAAAGGGTTAGGAAAATTTTGTTCTAAATTATAATAGGAAGGTAGAGATTTTCCGTTGCGAAAAACATTTGTAATAGAATTTATTTTCACAGCCTTGACTATCAATTCCATTTCCTGCTTATCTGAAGGAGCGTTACCCTTAATTAGCCAAAAATTTATGTGCAATCTTGTAGAATCGGGAACGGGATTCTGCAAGCCGGAATAAGTCCAGTCATCTAAAACAGAATTACTTGAATCCTTAGTTAAAAAATTTCCGGCATAGCTCTGGAAATTAATGTTTTGATAAGTCCATTTTATTTTATGTGTTGTTAAAGTATCTCCGGCACTTAATTGAAATGAAGCTTGAGTTCCGTTTGTAACCGGCTGAACGGAATACCATCCCGGATTATTCAAAATATTTCCCCAGCGGGAAAATTCAATATCAATTTCGTGGTTATCATCCTGATATAAAAACAATCCGACAACAGCGTTAACGTCGAACTTTGTAAGGTCGCTCCCGATGTAAAAAATATATTCGCCGTAAGACATATAATTTTCAGAATAAATTTCCGGGCAGTACCAGGTATTATTAACATTGGTAATTTTTAAATGAAGATAACCGTTAGTATCAACCCATGCGTTATTCATATTATCGGACCAGTAATTGGGACCGGGATTACCGGCTCCGTTTCTTACTATCCAATTAATGCCTGAAAAAGTTATAGTTTGATTTTGATTTTCATAAATGCGTAATTTGCCGCCTGTTTGTGCAGCAGTAAAAATATTTATGAAAAAAAGCAGCGTGATAAGATAAGAGAGAAAATATCTTGTCATAAACTCTTAAATTTTTTGCGTAATATAATCAATAATAAGATAGAACATTATGTTCGCATATATTCTTAAATCAACGCGCAATTTTTATAGGCAGCTTAAGAATTAGAAAATGGAATTTGAAGAAATTGTAGATTTATCTAAAGGCAAGTTAAATGAAGGGCTGAAAAAATTTGTTCCTTCAGCTTTAGGGTTATTGTTTTTTTTCATTTTGCTTCGAGCTTACGAAATTATTTTCGTCTGGCGTCAGACTTTCTTCCAGGATATTCAGCCGGGAATAATTGTTTGGGGATTTTTCTACGACCTTGTATTTTTCTTTCAGGTATCGGCGCTGCTTTGCATTATTTTTTTAGTGATTTTTTTTATAAATCAAAAAACCGCCGTAATTGTATTTAGAATTTTTGCGACAGTCTTTACATTCATTTATCTTCTATTAATTCTTTACTTTTCTAAATCCGCAATACCGCTCGGATCGGATCTGTTCGGCTACACATTAACAGAAATAACCCACACCGTCGGCTCCGCAGGCGGATTTAATTTTGTTTACTTAATTTCTTTTATAATTGCCATCACCTTGATTGCAGCGGTTATTATGAGGTTCGGCAAAATTAAAGTGCCCGGCTGGATTCAATCATTTTTTTATATTTGTTTAATTGTTTCTGTATTGGCGGCGAAAAGCCTAACTCCCAAATTACAAAGCTTCGGCAACACTACAGACTACTCTTTGGCGGTAAATAAATTTCAATTCTTTGTTTCTAAATCCTACCATTATTTTTTTGTAGGGGATTTTGAAATTCCGATTTCAAATTATTACTACGATTCCGACACGACAGATAATGCCGGCTTTAATTACATCGACAGCAACTATCCTTTTTTGCATACCGAAAATTCTCCCGATGTTCTCGGTAGCTTCTTTAATATCGGAGATAAAAAGCCGAACTTCGTTTTTCTTGTAACGGAAAGTCTTGGAAAAGGCTATTCCGGCGAAGGCGCGTACATGGGAAGCTTTACGCCTTTCTTAGATTCTCTTGCGCGGCATAGTTTGTACTGGGATAACTTCTTAAGCTGCGGAGGAAGAACTTTCGCTTTCCCGCCTTCGATTTTCGGATCGCTTCCTTTTGCCGACAAAGGATTTCTTGAGCTTGGCGATAACATGCCGCCGCATTTTTCTATAATTAAACTTTTAGTCAGCAACGGTTACACTGCCAAGTTTTTCTACGGCGGCGACGCCCACTTTGATTTTATGGATACATTTTTTAAAAGGCAAGACGCCCAGATTATCGATATAAAAAGTTTTGGACCAGGCTACAAAAAAATGCCTTCGAAAGGAAACGGCTTTACTTGGGGATACGGCGACAAAGAATTATTTGAAAAATATTTTGAGGTTACCAAACAGGATAAAAGCGAACATAGAATTGATATTTCAATGACGCTTTCAATGCATGATCCGTTTTTAATAGCAAACCAGGATTATTACAGGAAGCAAGTTGATGACATTATTAATAAATCAAATTTAACTCCCGATATAGCAGCGCAGGATAAAAGCTATAGAGATATGCTTTCAACGGTTGTTTACACAGATGACGCATACAGGTATTTTTTTAATCAATATAAAAAAAGATCCGATTACAACAACACGATCTTTATAATCACCGGCGATCATAGGATGCCGGAAATTCCCATACTAAATCAGCTTGATAGGTTTCATGTGCCGCTGATTATTTTTTCCCCGATGCTTAAACGTACCGCAAGATTTTCTTCGGTATCTTCACAGTTCGACATCGCTCCGTCCTTTATTGCTTTCTTAAATAAAGATTATAAAATTCAAATACCAACTGAAACAACTTTCATGGGATCGGGCCTGGATACAACGCGGCAGTTCAGGGATGTTCACAGCTATCCTTTGATGCGAAATAAAAATGAGCTTCTCGATTATTTGTATCATGATTATTTGTTGTCGGATAAAACGCTGTACCGGATTGACGAGAGTTTAAATCTTATTCCTTCCAACGATCAAATGATGATGGATAAAATAGGAAATTTGTTTGACGAGTTTAAGCAAAGACAAAGTTTCATGATGAAAACGAAAAGGCTTATACCTTCTCAATTTATTTTCTGATTTGCCTAATTATTTTTTATTAAGAGAAGAATAATATTCATCCAGGATTGTTGAAACCATCGGCTCGTAATAAAGCCAGAAAAAGCTTTCACGTTCGGCAACGTTATTTGCCGAGTAAAATAATCCTCTAAAATTCGTGATGCCTACAAATTCCGTGAACAGCATATCAACCGGGTTATCGCAAAAGTCGCCGCAGAAATAATAGAACTTGTAATCCTTATCGTAATGTTCAATTACAGCGGGAAAAGGATTTGGAATATTTATGGAGTTTAGAATAGAATCTCCGCGAGTGTTTGTCTTTATCTGGTAGACTGAAACTACATTGTTCGCGTGTGAAGTAAGCATTACATCGAACCAGTACGAATATTTTATTTTTTGCGGAACCCTGAATCTGTCCTGGTTTCTTTCATTGGTTAAAATATACGGCACTTCTTCTTTTAGGTCGCGTTTATTCTCAAGTATTTCTATGCGCCCGCTTTCGTGAACAAAAACGATTCCCGAATTTTTAAATGACCATTTATTATTATGCTGCGCTTTGTAATCTCTTAATAGCCACACAGGAATTTCTTTGTTTTGTGTTGTGTCCAGGCTTCCGAAATATCTTCCAACCCAGCCCGTCCATCTCACGCCAAATGCGTCTTCGAACTTGCTTCTAATATCTTTTGAAGTTGGAGTGGCAATGTCGTTATATTCAGCCATAATTAATTTATGCTGCGCTTTCATCAACAAAAGATATTTTAAATCTTGGACTGACATGCCGCCGTAAATGTATTGGGAAACATCTCCTCTATATATTTTGCCGTACCATTCTTTTTTGTATACGCCGTAGGTATCGGTGTAATAAGTCATATCGGAATGGTCGGCGAGCTTTTGTAATTGTTCATTGGAAAAATTTTCTAATCCCTTTATTTTATAATGTCCGTCGGAACCCGGGAAAAATCCGTAATAGTCTTTTGAGATTGAATAGAGCGAGCGGTCGGCTTTGCAATATTTTTCATGGTATAAAACCCAGTTGAAGGACCGGTGCTCAATGCCGTCATCGGTTGTAGTTGTTTTATCTACCGTTACAACTTTTAGTTCTTTCTTTCCTTCTAAATACCATGCAGCGCGCATCCAAACTGGAAGAGTGAAAAGGATAACGAGTCCGGCAATTATAAAATATCTTTTCATCTTGGCGTTTAGTTAGAATAAATATTTTAGACCCATGCCGACGGTAAATTCTGAAATAAAGCTTCCGGGCAATCGCTCTTCGTTTGAATAATCGCCTGACAAATCAATTATTATCGTGTTCGTAATCTTTGATTGGTATTCTATTCCGCCTGAGTTTGATTTGAGCCAGTAATTTTGATTATCGATTGAGCTTGCATCCGGGCTAATTCCCGAACCGCCGGAAACAGCGATATAATCGTCCGCTCCTGATAAATAATATCTTATTATAAGCGAATAAGAATGCGACGCGTATTGCACGCTCGGCGTAATAAATGTGCGAAGTGAGAACCAAAAATTGCTGTAATATTTCCCAAGTGCCGCGGTGTAAATCCAGACGTCGGAAGAATATTTTAATAAACGGAAGCCGGCGTCAACTTCAAAGCTTAAAGGAAGGCTGTAGTAGAGCGAAGCGCCATATCTTGTCTTCGGAAATATCGATGAGTTTGAGTAGCCGAAATTTAAATAAGCGTATAAACCGTTAGCGAATCTTGGATACATATCAATTTCGTATTGCATTCCCTTAGTGTCGAAACGGTCGCCGTAATTTGCGCGAAGAATAGTCGTCCCAATCGGTGTCTGCCTTGAATACTGGATATAGCCAAGCTGCCACGGTGAGAATATTTCGTTGAATTTTTCGTAAGAATAATTTACCGTGATGGCGTTGATCCTAACATCTTCTTTCAATCTTTCGGCAAAGCTTAGTGCGTCCGCGTTTGAGTTATTAATTTTTAGCAGCGCTTCAATTGTGCTGAAAGCGTCGTCGTACTGCTTTAAGTCTGCCAACACTCTTGCTTTTTTCAATAAAAAATCTTCGGACTTCGGATATTTTTCTAATCCGAGGTTACAATATTTTAGCGCCTGCCTGGAATTATCCGACCAATATTCAAGATCAATAGCGGCATTTATTGCGTCGTAGTTTGAAGAATCTCTTGCAAATATTTTTGCGAAAACAATTCTTGCGGAATCATACATATCGTCCCACGTATACAGCCTTGCGAGGAAAACTTCCACGTCTGTATAGTTTGGGCTCCGCTTCAAAATTTCGTAACAAATTTCTCTTGCTTGTGCGCGGTCTTTTTTTCCGAACGCAACTTCGTGTGCCTGTTTAAATAGCTCGTCGGACGTAAGCTTGTTCTGTGCGTAAATATTTGAGAATGAAAATACTATCAAGAAAAAAAATAAATATTTCATGTATACGTTTTTCTTTTCGATAAATTTTGATTGGCGATATAAAATATTATTATATTTATATAAAGAAAGATAGATAATAGGTTCTAAATAAAACAATAGTTGATATGGAAAACAAATTGCCGCAAATTTTATTGGCGGAAGACAGTGAAATAGCAAAAAGGATTATTGTTCATAAACTCGAAAGCGAAAATTATTCAGTAGTTCATCTTGCAACTGGAGAAAAAGTTGTAGAAACAGTTCTGGAATTAAACCCGGCACTAATAATTCTGGATTTGCTTCTACCGATTAGAAACGGATTGACGATACTGCGTGAGCTTAAATCGAACGCTGCGAGCTTAAATATTCCCGTAATTATTTTTACGACTAATAATAATGAAGAGATGCTGAATAGCGCTTTAGAATTGGGAGCGGTTGATTATATTTTAAAGCCGTTTTCTATTTCGGAAATGATGGCTAAGATAAAAAAATATACAAGCACTTAATCCAGTATTAAAGAGTAAAAGATCGAATTGAATCCCGACGATATCTATCATTTTATAATCTTAACAATATTACTTTTGCTGCTTACAAGCTATGTGCTTATCGTTTTTGTTGTTATTTTAAGAATAGCCAATAATTTCCGCGCGAAGCAGCAGGCAAAATTTTTTGACAAATGGGAATCACTCATCTTTTCCTTTTTAGAAAGCAATGAATCGCCGTCCGGGTTAACCGATAAAATTCCCAGGAGAAAATATAAATACCTTCTGGAATATCTCAGAGAATTTTTACTTACACTGAAGGGCGAGGACTTTGAACGCCTTTCGTCTTTGATAATTCATACGAAGCTTTCGGATTATATTTTAAGGAAACTACAATCGCGCAGGAAAAAGAAAATAATCTTTGCCGCATTCTTTGCCGGCGCTACAGCGATGGAAAAAGCATTACCGCTTTTGCATAAGAAAATTAAAATGCATAACCAGCAGGTATTTTTCAGCTGTGCCGTGGCTCTTGCAAAAATTAATTCTTACGACAGCATTGATTTAATACTGCATGAGTTTCTTAAGTACAATAATCTTGGAAATGATTACCTGCTTCTTATCCTTACTGAGTTCAATGAAAAAGTATGTGTGGAAATAATAAAATTACTGGAAGTAGAAACTTCAATTTCGTTAGCAATTACTTTTCTGCGGGTGCTCAGATATTATAAATATCAAAATGCAGGCGCAGCCGTTCTTCAAATGCTGGTCTATACTCATTCAAAGGAAATTATAATCGAGTGCTTAAAATTTGTTGAAGAGATCAAATATGAAAGTGCCGCCTTCGCCGTAAGCAAGCTTATTGAACATAAACAGCCCGAAGTTAGATGCCAGGCTATTAAAACTTTAAGCCGTCTGGAAAACAAATCTTTTGAGACGAAAATTTTTTCAAAGCTGTTTGAAGACAATTATGATGTTCAGTACCAGGCTGCGCTGGCTATTCTTGATCATTATGATGACGGAGAAAAAAAATTATCTGAGTTAGCTTACAGCATTGAAAAAGGAAATTCGGCGGCAATTTCTCGGATGCTTCTAAGTGAAAAGAAAGTAAGAGACGGCAGATGAATATTATAGATTTTATTATTATCGGCTATAATTATTTGCTCCTTGGATACTCAATTGCTATCGGTACTATTTATCTTCTATTGAATATTCTTTCGTTCAAAAGAATTTCATTATACAAACAAAAGATGGCTTACATCGATCTAAAAAAAATATTCAAGTTCCAAAATTATAAGCCGATCTCAATAATAGTACCGGCATACAATGAAGAGAACACGATTGTCGACAGCATCAAGTCGCTACTGCAGCTTGAATATCCCGATTTCCAATTGGTAATTGTAAATGACGGCTCTAAAGATCAAACGCTCGAAAAAATATTCAGCAACTTTTCCATACGGCAGGTTTCATTCATCCCTTTCTATGAGTTAAAATCGAAACCGATAAGAGCTGTTTATATGTCCCACGAATATCCGTCGCTTGTGGTGGTTGATAAAATTAACGGCGGAAAAGCCGACGCAATAAACGCTGGAATTAACATCGCAAAAAATCCGCTGATCACGGTGATTGACGCGGACTCTATTTTAGAAAGAGACTGCCTGCTCAAAATAGTGCGACCGTTTATGGAGAACGAAAATATCATTGCCGTCGGCGGAACCATCCGCGTGGCAAACGGCTGCGAAATAAATCATGGCAACATGGTCAAAGTTGGTATTGCGGATTCATGGCTGGCGCGTTTCCAAACTGTCGAATACTTGCGAGCCTTCTTATTCGGCAGAAACGGCTTTGATGTTCTGAATAGCGTTATGATTATTTCAGGCGCGTTTAGCTGCTTCTCAAGAGACGCGCTTATCAATATCGGCGGCTACAGGGAAGGATCAATCGGCGAAGACATGGAAATAATTATTAGAATGCACAGCGTTTTCAGGAAGAAAAATCCTAAAACAAAAATTACTTTTATACCGGACCCTGTTTGCTGGACCGAGGCTCCGGAGAGATTAAAAATTCTCCGCAGCCAAAGAATACGCTGGCAGAAAGGAACTATCGACAGTTTAAGGCTGCATATAAAATTATTATTCAACCCCGCTTACGGCGCGCTCGGATTTATCGGCTTTCCTTATTATGTTTTTTTTGAAATGGTCGGTCCCATAATTGAAATGACGGGATATTTTATCTTTTTATTCGCGTTGATCTTCAATATTCTTTCTACATCATTTGCTTTTGCGATTTTAGCCGCCGTGCTTCTTTACGGAATAGTTTTATCTGTTCTGTCTGTAATATTGGAAGAGCTGTCATTTAAAAAATATCCGCGAGTTAGAGATTTATTTATTTTATTCAGCGCCGCTTTGTTTGAAAACTTCGGCTACAGGCAGATTATTACCTGGTGGCGCTTCAAAGCTACAATTGATTATATTGCCGGCAACCGCGGCTGGGGCAAGATGGAGAAAAAAGGATTCAGCGCTCAATCCGGTGAGCAAAAAACAATCTTATAATTCAGGCTTACTTAAAAACTTTCCGGCTAACTTCGAATTTCATTATTTGTAAATAGATTATTATAAAAAACGAAGCAGCTTAATTTAATCTTACCTCCTTTATCATTAGTCATCGTTGCTCTCTCCGCCAAACTCAAAATGATATTGAGTTCCATTATAAGACAAAGCCAATAAAAATACTCAGCCGTTTTCAATTCATTTTCCGCATTTTTTCTTTGGTCTGAAAATAGCATAGGATATAAAAAAAATAAATTGTTGGAGATCAAAGTGAGAAATAGATTTACGCTTATTGTTGCTGCAATCCTTTTTGTTATCGGGACAAATGCTATTGTAAATGCCAAGATAAAAAGTATTGCGCAAGTAATCGGAACTAATATAGGAGTTGGAATATATCTTCCGCCTCCTGTAAACGATACATATTTTGCCGGCACATTTAAAGCCGAGGTCGATGGGCAGTCTACAAGTTTATATTGCATTGACTTATACCATCATATGATTTATAACAGCGACTATCAAGATGTTTCTTTTACGAACGATACGCTTTCATATATCTTAAATAATTATTATCCGTTTAAAACTTCATACGCCGGAATGCTTAGCGACATTCACCGTGAAGCCGCTGCTATTCAATTAGCTCTTTGGCATTTAACCGACAGCCTGAACATCAGCACTCTTTCCGGACAAAATCACGCGGATATAACCGATATTAAGAACAGGGCAAATCAAATAATAAATGACGCTTTAATAAATGCTCACGGCTATAGTCTTAAAACATTTGTAATTAATATTCCCCCGCAGTCTTTTACTGTCGGCTCGCCGGTAACCTTTACTGTGCAGGCATATAATGATGAAGGCTTGGCCATGCCTAATGTTCAAATTACTCTTTCTGTTACTCAAGGAACTTTAAGCCAGACGAGCGTTAAGACTGACTCCAGCGGCGTTAGCCCTCAAATTACATTAACGCCTGCGGCAGGACAAACTACAGCGACAATAACAGCTGCCGGTATCGTTGGAATTCCCTGCGGAACTAAATACTATAATGTTGCCGACCCTAATGGTAAACAAAAATTAATTCTCGCGACGCCGACAACCGCGTCAAGAACGATTACACAAATTGTTAACTGGTCAAGCTCCTACAATCTGATAGTAACCAAGACAGCGGATAAAGCAAATGCTTCTAACGGCGATATTATTAATTATACTATCACCGTAAAAAACACAGGCAACGGTGACGCACAGAACGTAAAGGTTTCAGACCAATTATCTTCGCTGCTTGATTTTGTTTCCTGCACGCCATCGGGTGTTTACGATCCTGCTTCCGGAGTTTGGAACGCAGGTACTGTTGCGGCAAATGATTCCGCAACATTAATGATTAAAGTAAAAGTGGATTACACCAATGTACCTTCACTTACTTATGATCTTGGCGCCGCTGCCGGTTATAATCTTTTTGTATTGGATACTTTGATTCAGCCTTCATCCGATACGCAGGGCAAAGCTGCCATTGGCGGTTATGCCGATCTAAGGAAGTACAGCGTCGGCTTTGATCTTCCAAGTTATTCAGGCGATGTGCTTGTAGTAGGAAATCATTTAACTTTTATCAGCGGCGCGGTCGTTCACGGCAGGGCAGTTTACCAGAATTACATAACGACTACCACGCAGTTTACTGCCGACAGCGGCATAGTAAAAGATTCTGTTATCGATTTTGAGGCGGCACGAACTCACTTGCAGAATTTATCTAACCAGCTTTCAGCTCTTGTAAGCACCGACACTGTGAAAGATGAGTACAACCAGGTTGAGCTTGTAGGACATAATGATACGCTTAATGTCTTCAATGTTGACGGAGCTTTGGTATCCAAAGAAAATAATTTCATTGTTGATGTTCCATCCGGTTCAACAGTTATAGTTAATATTCTCGGTAAGGTAGTCACTATGAAGGGCGGCTTCAACGTTACGGGAACATCGATTGATAAAGTTCTTTTGAACTTCCCGCAGGCTGATACAATTTATCTTTCATTTATAAATGTAACAGCGTCCATTCTTGCACCTTACTCTGTTTTGGAATTCCCATCGGGCGTAGTTAACGGGCAGGTTATTGTCCGCTGCTTCTACGGTGCGGGACAAATGAATATAAACCTCTTTGACGGATACGTTACCAACAATGTAAACATCGCAAACTTTGCAACTTTAATTTCCGCCAAACAGGCAAATATGCCGGGCATAGTTAGCAATGTTCTTCCTTCATCATGGCTCGTTGCAAGCAACCCGGGCAGCGTAACTAACGTTGCAAATGATAAGTTGGCTCCGAAGCAATTCAGCCTTGACCAAAATTATCCGAATCCGTTTAACCCATCTACGATAATTTCCTTTAGCGTTGCCAAAAGAGAAGCGGTTAACATTTCAATCTTTAATGTTATCGGGCAGCAGATTGCTACGCTAACAAATAAAGAATATTCGCCGGGTTCTTATTCAGTACAGTTCAACGCGAGCAACTTACCGAGCGGAATTTACTTCTACCGGTTAGCTACTAAAGATTATGTATCAATTAAGAAAATGATTTTGATGAAATAAAATTAGCTGTTAACTTGACTACATAACTGAAGCCGTCTCAATTTAATTTGGGACGGCTTCTTTATTTGTATTAGCCTTGCGGAGCCTGCATCAATGCAGTGTGTTTATTATATCCTCATTCATCTTACATCTTTGTATGCCGTCATCAGGAACTTCTTAATAATCTCATTAGCCAATGCCGGGCGTTCCAGCAGCAGTCCGTGACCGGCGCCGGGCATAATGCAAAGCTCTGAGTGCGGAAGCGCGTGGAATAGTTTCAATGTATGTGTGTCGATAATAATATCGTGATCTCCAGCCATGACAAGAGTAGGCGCTTTGATTGAGTCAAGCTGCTCTAATGTAAAATTCGGATGATAAAGATCCAGACGGTTTAGCTTGTCATAAATTAGTCCGGCTCTTTGAGGGAAATGCGAAAGTTTAATTATGTTTTGTTGTGAAGCCGGATCGAGTTTTGTAAAAGATGAAGCTCTCATATCTTTGATCATCTCAGCAGGCAATGCAGTTGAATCGGGTACGAAATTAGCGCCGGAAGTTACCAGCTTTGCAACCTTCTCAGGGTATTTTAATGCAAGCTCAAGCCCGATAATTCCACCATCGCTCCAGCCAAGCACATAGGCGCTGTCAATCTTTAGCGAATCCAAAAGCTGATCCATGTCAGAAGCCATTAACGAAAATGAAAGCTCCTGTTCAGAATCGGTGGACAATCCCTGCGCCCTGCTGTCGACCGCGATTACCTTAAAGTACTTTGCAAATTCCTTTATCTGGTTGCGAAGATCGTATATCGATCCTCCGTTGCCATGCATAAGTAAAAACGGGTGACCGCTTCCGTATATTTCATAATATAGGCGGATACCGTTGACGTGAACATAATGACCCGCATTCGGGTTTGAGCCGTAAACAATTTTTTCCTGCCCGGCAGCAGTAAAGACAATTAAAACCGTCATGCATAAACTAATTACTAACCTATACATTTTTAACTTCTCCATAACTTGAACTATTTTGTTTCTTATAATTTCCATGCTTGAAAGCCTATTTACTTTAATTCGGTTATTGTTATTAAACCATTCTAATAATCTTTTTCAACTTAATAATTTCCTTTTTCATTTTCACGGAGAAAATGAAATTATAAAAGACGGTAAATCAGCAAGGATTACTATCGAGGAAATTTATTTCTTAAACTCGTATGTTAAAATTGTTAATAAAATTGATTTATTTTCCGATATAAAAAACCGGCTTAACAGATGAGAGAACGGTCTTAAACTCGTATGTTAAAATTGTTAATAAAATTGATTTATTTTTCGATATAAAAAACCGGCTTAACAGATGAGAGAACGGTCTTAAACTAGGTAAGATAAATTCTATACCGTGATCAAGGGA
>Ga0187812_1000407_pt1 | contig 15225 bp, 9 predicted proteins | sample NC_S_2_FD_130582 | JGI IMG/M metagenome (GOLD analysis project Ga0187812, IMG submission 130582) | Wetland sediment microbial communities from Neuse River Estuary, North Carolina, USA - ASW-S_2 | ecosystem: Environmental > Aquatic > Freshwater > Wetlands > Sediment | place: USA: North Carolina...
CAATGGCCGCGTCGATCAGCCGCTGGTCGTTGGCCAGGCCCAGGTAATTGTTGCTGGCCAGGTTGATTACTTCCTTGCCGTCGTAGTGGCACACCGGCGCCTGCTGGTCGTCCAGGACACGCAAGCGGAAATGGGTTCCCTTCGCCCGGAGGTCGTGAAGCGCAGAGGTGAGATGCGATAGTTGCAAGCGGTCTTTCCTGTATGTCATGAGAGTCACCGTCAATGAGGGAGAGTCTGGCAGCTTGCGATGCCGCCTATGCGGACGATCTCAAGCTGGCCCGCGCAGCCTTGGTCTTCCATCGGAATCTCACCGCCAGAAATCGAGCTAGGAATCCGGCAAATATGCTGAGCCATGTGGATAGAACCCCGTTTCCAGTGAGGCGATTTGCGATGAGGAAAACCGCCGATGCAAATGCGGCGACAAGTGCATAGGGCTCTCCGCGCTCGAATACCTTGGGAGTTCGGCCGCTGAACACGTCGCGCAGAGACCCTCCACCAACTGCTGTAACAACTCCGATAATCAGCGCGGGAAGAACTGTGAAGCCGGCCGAGATGGCCCGCGTCGAACCGGCAACGGCAAAGAATCCCAGGGCAGCAGCATCGATTAACCCCAGGCTGCGATCGAAGGCGCTGCCGGGAGCTGAGCCGCACAATAATCCGATCAGCCCGCCAGTCAGCGCCAGAAAAACATAGGTGGGATCGCGAAACGCGAGCGGCGGTCCGTGCTGGAGCAGCGTGTCACGCGCCAGCCCGCCTCCCAAGGCAGAAATGAAACCGAGGCCGAGGACACCGACAAAATCGTAATGATAGGTGCGGTTTTGTTTGGCTTCCAGCGCGCCCGCTGTCGCTCCCGCAACTACACCCGCAAAGTCGATCGCCGAGAAGAGAGTAGAGGGTCGAATCGGGATCACTTGCGTCAACCTGCATTTCGCCAGTCGAGAACGACCTTGCCGGCGTTGCCCGTGCGCATGGCTTCAAAACCGAGTTCGAAGTCGTTCCAGGAATAGCGATGCGTGATGACCGGCCGGATATCCAATCCCGATTCCAGCATTACCGTCATCTTGTACCACGTTTCGTACATCTCGCGGCCATAGATGCCGCGGAGCGTGAGCTGATTGAAGATGACCTTGTTCCAGTCAACCGCGACTTCCGAAGGCGAAGGGATGCCAAGCATGGCCACTCTCGCTCCATGGCTCAGATTCGCCAGCATTTCCCGGAAAGCCGCAGGATTTCCCGACATCTCGAGACCGATGTCAAACCCTTCCGCCATTCCAAGTCTCTTCTGCACTTCCAACAAGGGAACGTCGCGCGGATCGATAGCCAGGGTCACACCCATCTTTTCCGCGAGCTGGAGGCGGTTGGGATTGATGTCGGTAATCACCACGTAACGAGCTCCGGCGTGGCGTGCTACCGCCGCTGCCATCATGCCGATCGGGCCGGCCCCGGTAATCAGGACATCTTCCCCCAACACGGGAAATGCAAGCGCGGTGTGCACCGCGTTGCCGAAGGGATCGAAGATGGCGGCTACTTCCTGATCGATCCCGGGATTGTGCCGCCAGATGTTGGTCATGGGCAGCGCGATGTATTCGGCAAAGGCTCCGGGGCGATTGACACCCACGCCCAGCGTTGCCGCACAGAGATGCCTACGGCCCGCCAGGCAATTCCGGCAGCGGCCGCACACTACGTGGCCCTCGCCGCTTACGATTTCTCCCACCGCAAAACCGCTCACATTCGAACCAACTTCTACGATCTCGCCTACAAATTCGTGCCCGATCGCCATGGGCACGGGAATGGTCTTTCGGGCCCATTGGTCCCATTCGTAGATGTGCACGTCGGTTCCGCAAATCCCCGTATAGCGCACTCGCACCAGGACGTCATTGATGCCTATCTCCGGCTTCGGAACTTCTTCGATCCACAAACCCCGCTCGGCTTTGCTCTTGACCAGCGCTTTCATTGCTTCTCCCCATAGGTGCGGCCCTCGCAAGGCGCGGGCGTATTCTCATTCGACTCGAAATGAAATCAATGCGATCGGACAACGGCCGCAGTAATTGCCTCTCCCGGCCGCACGGTCACTATTGTGTACCGCTCCTGTACTCCACCGTCTCGACGGCTGCTTCGCGTGGGTGCGTCCTTTCCGTCCACTTGAATGGAGCTGTGAGCCGCCGGAAATCCGGCGCGCCATTGCAGAGCCGGGCCATATTTATTCGTCAGCGTTGTCTTGCCGTTTGCGTCGTGACGAACGCAGATCCGATTCGCTCGAATCGGAACATGATCGATGGATGCCCATGCCGTCTCATCAACCAACTGCGGAAATGTCCGAATTGCTCCCGTCGCTGCGTCAACGCCTATCCCCATAAAGCCGGTGGCGAGATTGCCTACCACCGAATAGGAGACTTCCGGATACTCCCGGCGGGGCAGAGCCGGATTCATAAGACCCAGCAACGCGTCGTATCCCGCCAGGGATAACCCGTAACGGTAGTAGATATTCGGAAGATAGGTCCGTCCTTCAACTCCCTCGCGCAGCTTCGGCGCCATCTTCTCGTCAAGCGGATACTGCGCCGCGAGGTTCTTGAGAGACGATTGCGTTCTGGCTCCGCTTTCGGTCAGACCAAAATAAAGCGGAAACATAGCCAACGATCCGCCAACCGTAGCCGGGAGATGATTGATTAAGGAGCCATTGTTCCCTATTGCCAGGCTGTAACAATGGTCCTTCTCGTTCCACCACATGTGGTTAAACTTCTCTTTGATTTGTTCTGCTTTCTCCCGAAACTCTGCAGCACGAGCCGTCTTACCAAGAACCTGTTGAATACTCGCGTAGGCGCAATAGGCGGCATACTGCGCGGCAACCAGGTCTGCACCGACGCGCACGTTGTCAATCACGTCTTCGTCATAAGTTGCGATGCCGCGGGCTCCGTACTCGGGTAGGTGCTCCGGAAAGCCACTTCCGTCTTTATCCCACGTGCGGACATAATCCGTCACGGTATGATCGTAAAAGGCAAGAAAGTCGGCGGCGAGGTAGTCTCGATCGCCTGTCCAGACAAATTGGCGGTAACAGGCGTTCAAGACATCGAAGTTAGCAGGCAGGTTATACCAGAACTTACGGTCGTTTTGATAATCGACCGGAGCTGGCTTGTTATCGCGCGCGATCTCCCAAAAGCTGCACCAGTCCCTCGATGCTGTGATCCCCTGCGCAAACTTGCGCAGCATGTTTTTGGTTCGACTTGCCATGCCCAGAACTTCCGCGCCGGTGCTCATATGCGCTGTGTCGCGCATGCAGAACGCGTTTCGTCCCGGCAGGCTGGCCTCAAACCATGGCCCCACTGGGTCTCCGTCGTGCACGTATGCCAGCGCCTGTGCTTTTGCCCAGCGGAACCCCGCGACAAGACTCGTATCCGACGAGTTGAACTCGACGGCGCCTTCTCTCCCGATTTGGCGGGCCGGCGCAAAGCCACCCCTCGGATGCAAGGCAAGTGCCGGCGGAACACACACGAGGCCAAGGCTGCTTCCGCCCAATCCGCGAATGAATTCACGCCTCGTGATCGCTTGTTTCATTTTGCGTCGCAACCCCTCATGTCTTTTAGTGCGCTATTGAATTGCCAGCACAGCTCCTGGCGATGAGAGATCGCCGGGCGTGGCGTCGCGCAGTCCAATGTGTCGCAGAAGTCCGCCGTCGATGCGCAGAGTTGTGCGTCGCATCTCAACCAGACTGGTGATGTCGATTGCCTCATCGCCGGCGAGGTCTTGCGCAACGATTCTTCTGCCCGTAATGGAACGGTCAAACGTGAGCGTCAACTCGCGAAGCTCCCCGAAGACGCCAAAGGGACCGGGTGCATCGCCAACGTGAAGGGTCACGTCACATTCCGGCATATACCAGGCTTTGTCTGGCTCTGTTCGTTCGTGTGCGCCGACCGCGACCGCGCCATTAGGAAACTTTGCGGCAAAGACAAACGGCATCTCTTTCGATAATGAGACGCTTGGTAGTTCGATATTGCGAGCAAGACGCGAAGGCGCTCCCTGATGTACAAGGGATCCGATCAGACTGCTATCCCAGGTTTGCCCCTTGGAGAAAACCCAGCTATCGATCAGCGCAGCATTGTCCGCGCGGACAAAGCCTGAACCTGTTGCAAACGGCGGTGCGATTCGCTGCCAGCGCACTGCGCGCACCACTTCGTCCATCCGCTTCTTTGCTCTCCGCGGCCCATTGAAGAATAGATCCACGTCGTCGCCAGGCCGAAGCCCAATAAGAGGATGACGCATCACGCCCATCGTACATCCGAGCACAGCGGCTAAATAGACTTCGTCTTCAAGGTTGAGCAGACTCCTCGCTTCATCATGACCGGCAGCTCCTCGCAGCAACTCGGAGGCGCGATCCAACGTGGTCGGCACGGAAAGAGCGGACGTTACGTCGTAACTTCGATAGACGTCTGTATTGCGCAGGATATTCATACGCCTGGAAGACCACGGCTGCGCGCCAAAGCGGCCATCAGTTGCCCAGTCGCCGTTAACCGGGCCTTCGCCGTGCACGTGCTCGAGCGTTAGGGAGATTCCCTCACGATTGCGCTGCTGCATCAGATTGAACCCACGGTCTCCGAGGTCGATCTTCCAATAGTGAACGCCGGCGAGTTGGCTCATCCGCTCCAAGCCGAGCCCGACTTCTCGGTCGGGTGTATTTCTGCACCACAACGCGGCGCCGCGCCAGCCGAACTCTTTAGTCGCCTCATTGAGCTTCTGAAGTCGTTCCTCGATACTTCCCTTAAAAGAGGGAAATTTTGCCGCATCGAGTTGGAACGTCGCTGTACCGCCGCTCTCCCAGCCATCGTCGAGGAGCAGAAAGAGATCTTCGCGTACGCGCGGAAAGAACTTCGCGGCCCATCCATTAGCGCCGAAAACATTCCCTTCCCTCATTTCGCTTCGGGCGAATCGAGCCCCGAGATCGCCTTCCAATAGCCCAGGGTCTAATGCTCGCAGATTCTGACCATACATGTAATTTTGAACCGACCAGGTACACCAATAGTTTGGCGCACCTGATGGCTCTTTTGGAATCAGGCTCGGCTGTATCCTGAACAATGACTCAACAGTTGTACTTAATCCGCGAACGCCGGAACAAGTACTTGCAGCCAGCAATGAGGCAAGGAACGTCCTTCGGTCGACCATGTTCTGTATGTAACTCCGTACGGGTCGCGCTCATTTCATTTCTCCGATGCATTTGAATCTGCGCCTGCCGAAAGAATGCGCGCAAATGCAGGAAAGACTAACTGTGGCCCGCGTGATGCAAGTCGGCGCCGGCGAAGGCTTGCTGTAAATCAACTTCGCCGGCGCATGTTCAGCATGGATCGCCACGGAATAGATATTGACGTCCCGTTTGCTTCGGAGTCACAAATCAAAACGTGAAATGCGCCCCAAGTTGCAGCATCCGCGGTTGGCCTACTGCACCAGAGATGGTTCCGAATTCGTATGTACCTAGGCCGCTCTTGTTCAACTTGTCGTAGATACTCGTATCGGGAGCTCCATAGTGGGGATGGTTAAACGCGTTCATGGCGTCGAGCTTCAACTGAAAGTTCATTTTTCCCTCTCTGCCGATCGCCGTATTCTTCGCCAGCGACATGTCCATGTTGGTGTAGCGGGGGCTCCGTATACTGTCCTCTCCGGAGTTTCCGATCTGATCGAGTTGCGGATCTTGAAAACAACCGGCATCGAACCACCCGTTCACAGACCCATACTGAGTAACACTTGAGCAGGTTTTCTCGGCGCGATCCGAGATCTGGCCGTCGGTCTGAAGAACGTCATAGCTAGCCCAGACCTGCAGCGGCGTTCCCGATTGGATGTTCAGGATCGAGCTCCACTGCCAGCCTCCTGCGAGCGTGTTGACCAAGCCCGAACTGCCCGCCAGCCAGCGGCGGTTTCTACCAAAAGGAAGCTGATACAGTACATTGCCGACAATATCGTTTGGCATGTCGTCGGTGCCGCCTCCGGCGCTCAGCGCGTTGAAGGCGCCGTACGGATCCCAGACATCCATATTGTCTTTTTCATTTGACCATGTATAGGAGATCTGCCCAGATAGCCCATGTGCGAACGTTTGATTCACTTGCACCTGCATCGCGTTATAGATCGACCATCCGTCGGACGCGAGTTTGAGAATGTTATTAAATTCATTGGGATCGACTGCCCCATACGGATATTTGTAACTTCCGCCCGGCATAATTGAGTTGATCATCCAATTCCGGAAGAGATGCATGCCCCTCGTGCCCACATAACTAAGCGTCAGGGCGGTGCTGTGAGTGAGCTGTTGCTCAATGCCAAGGTTCCAATCGTACTCTTGGGCAGGCCTGAAGTTCTTTTGCATATACTTCACGAAAGTATAGGGAGGAAGGACCATTGTGTTGTTGTTCGTCGCTGCCGGCTTCTGTGGCGTAAACAGTCCTGCCTGCCCGCCTGCCGGAACATATGGATTGTTGGCGCCTAACGAGGCATATGGCGTATCTTGCTCATTCTCAGACGAACTGGTTTGGGTGAAGAATGGATAATTCTCTTCCAGCGCTCCCGCCATTCCGCCGAACGGGTCGTTGTACTGCGTCATGCCAAATGCGCCACGAAGGATTGTCCGGCCGCCAAACATGCCGTAGGCAAAGCCAACGGTAGGAAGAATACCGCCGTAGTAGTCATTCACGTTGGGGTGGCGATTTTTAGACGTCGCGGTATCCATAAGGCCGGTGTTCGGGTCCCAGTTTGCCTGCCAATTGTGCGCTTCCACCGGATTAGTAATGACATCCCAGCGCAAAGCCAGATTTAGCGTGAGGTTTCTGGTCAGCCGCCAGTCATCGCGGCCATAGATACCCCAAAGCGTCGCGAAGTTGTTGGGCGATCCAAGAATTTCGCTCTGGCCGACCCAATCGGGTAAGCCAAGGAGGAAACTCGCATAACCGCTTCCGGCTTCCGCCTGACAGGCGACATTGTTTCCGCTGCCGGCACAGTTGCTGGTCATATCGTTGCCGAAGTAGAAGGCGCCGCTTCCGGGATAGTTCCCGTTGGTCAGGGATGCATTCATCCGTCGGAAATCTTCACCAACTGTAATCTCGTGCTTACCGAGCACCTTCATGAAGTGGTCGTCTACTTCATAAACGTTGCTGATGCGGTGCGCGTTGGTCCACCAATTGCCGTCGCCCAGGGCGCTATATTCCAGGCCGTATATGAACGCAAGCCCATTGTCGCCTTGGATTCCCGGGTTGTTCCCATTGGGGATTCCCAGCTTGGTGTTCTCGTTGCTTCCAGCATCGGGGGCGCCATCCCAGGTATAGAACCTGTTATAGCCAAACCGAAGCTGGTTGGCAGCCGTGGGCGAGAAGGTATGGTCCCATCCAAGCGCGGCATTGTGATCGCGCGGAGTGGAATTCACGCCCTCGCCGAGGAACGCGGTCGCACCCGGCTGCTGCAGGTCTCGCTTCTGGTAGGATTCGCGTGCAAATAGATGATTCGCGTCGTTGAGCTCGTAATCGACTTTTATGTCGAGCTTATACGAGTTGTCGGGCTGCGTAATTGACCTCGAGTAGTTGTTGACCCGGGTATTCTGATTCTGTGCGGCCGGCCAGAAGCTGTTACTTGTAACAATTTGTTTCGCGACCGGATCCCAGTCCGACTCCGGAATGCATTGCGAATTGGGAGGAGCATCGCTCGGACATCCGCCGATGTAAGCGCCGGCGGGCATTCCGGCCGTCGAAAGATTGGTGCCGTTGCTATAGCCCCAGGGGGTCGCCGTCCCGGTCGCGGCGTTATAGGAATTGGGCACGTAGATGGGCTGCTGATACTGTCCAGTTGCCGGGTCTTCGGTGAAGACGCCTTCCCGCGCGAAACTTGTCGGAACCGACTCGACAAAATTCGCTCCGTAACCGAAACGCAGGGCTTCGAAATCGCCAAAATAGAAGAGTCTGTTTTTGCGGATGGGGCCTCCGATCGAGCCCCCAAACTGATTGCTGTTCCACTGCGGATTTACAATCGCAGGGACTTGTGTAAGTGGCCCCTGATTCACCCACGGCGTTGCCTCGTACCGATCGCCCCGGTAGAACTCATAGGCCGATCCGTGAATCGCATTTGTTCCCGACTTGATAAATGCATTGACCTGCGCCCCGCCGTAGGTGCCGACGCTCGGATCGGCATCGTTGGTGGAGATTTTTGTCTCCTGAATGGCATCCAGGGCCGGCGTAACGTTCATGAAGGAATTGAGGAGTTCCATGTTGCTCACGCCGTCGAGCGTATAGGTTGTGGCCTCCCAGCTCTGACCGTTGACGCCCGCGGTAATCGGGGTCCAGGCTCCCGCGCCGGAAGCGGCTTCCTGGGGGTTAATCCAGGCTCCATCCCAAATCCCCACAATCGATCCAGGGATCGTGTTGATCACCTGCGAGAAGATGTTGCCGTTAAGCGGAAGGGCTTCAAGTGTCTTCGAATCGACAACCTGCCCCATCGATGCATCTGTGGTATCGATGACCGGCGTTCCTCCATACACCTGGACGGTGGTGTTTGTTTGTCCCACCTTGAGCGTAAAGTTCACCTGTGTCGAGTTGTCCACGGTTACGCCATTGCCCTGGGAGATCATCGGCGCGAATCCATTTGCCTGGACCCGTACTGCATAGGCTCCCGGAGGCAGGTTGTCGACGACGTACTGCCCATTCCTGTCCGTGATGGTCTTCGTTACAACGCCGGTGGCCTGGTTGGTGATGCTAATCGCCACGTTGTTTACAGCCGCTCCCGAAGGGTCCACTACTGTCCCAAGAATGCGTCCGCTGACTCCCTGACCGAGAGCCGTGAGTGAGATAAAGAACACGCACGCCAGCCCAATCAAGGGCCAGGCCAAAAATCCATGCAGTCTTCGGCCGCTTGCGCCGACTCCGCTGTGCATTGTTTGCCTCCTCCGAATTTCCATTGAAATGCTCCTTTTTTCTGCCAGCCCGGAGGCAGCTTTCCGCTTGCCTCGCCCCTGGACGATCCGACGATGGAGCCTGGCTTGAATTGTGATCTGAGCGGCCTTAACCCAATCTCGCACTGGCAAATCGCACGCTATAGTCGGCAGCAGGCAGGGTCAAGTTAACCGGGGAGACGGAAATGCTACAACGCTGTGACATGGACACAACATCAATCAAAAGTTGCGGTTGCGCTTCGATGTTACACGTCATGTCTCCCCCGCCCTCGGCCGGCATTGGTGCACGTCGGATCCATCGATAGGCAAAAGGCTTTGGACGCCCTGTCCCCGGTCGTCCGGGCCTTCGCAAACGGCCGAGATCAGCCGGGCAAGTCCTCTGCTGGGCCGGGAGACAAGCCTTCCGCGAACGACGATTGCCGAATTCAGACGCCGGGAGCCGCAAAAAACGGAACGCATATTTGGCTCGACTCGGCGATCGGAAGGGTTGAAGAGAAATCGATTCATGGTGTAACCCCAAATGCATGGGCTGTCTGGAAAGCATATGCAGTTTGGCCTCTGGTTCTCAAAACGCCACCGCCGCTCAGTCAAATAAAGGCGTTGGGCTGGATTTCTGTTCCGCTGTAACCGGCCGCGGTGGCTGTGTATCCCCTTTTCACTCTGACCACGCCCCCATGTCCAATAGAGTTTCGAAACGTGTTGCACGAAGCGCGAACAATCAGGTGCTCCGTCGCAATTCTTCACCACGCTGGAAGGAAGAACGAGGATAAGCGGAATGAGAAAAGACGTAATCTGGTCTTCGATGGCCGGATCTGTGCTGCGCATGTGCGGCGCGTTTTGCATCGGACTTTTGATTCTGTGCAATAGCCACGGCATTGAAGCGCAGACGCTGTCTCATCCGTCGCCTGCACTAGCCATCGGCGGATCGTGGATCGGCTCGGTAGAGGGGCCATACGGGACGGTAGAGTTCCACTACGAATTCAAACTAGCCAAAAACGGAACCTTGTCCGGAGCCCAACAGGCCAACTCAGGTGACTTTCCAATTCTGGATGGCCGGGTAATTGGAGACGCGATCCATTTCACCGAAATTCTTGGAGACTTCGGCTCAACTGCGAAGACCGAATTCAATGGTGAAATCGAAGCAGACCAGATTCGACTGACCATCGGTTCGGCAGGACCACAGGCAGCTTCCTCCAAGAGTGGTGCACCGGCTTTCCCTCCCTTAGTGCTCCACCGTGGCGAGCCTCTCCCGTCGTTTCGCGCAGGCCCTCTCGATTACAGGACGCTTCCCAGGCCGGTATTGCCGGCCTTAAGGAACCTTCCCTGGAATGGCCTCGCAAAAACTCCACCAATGGGTTGGAACAGTTGGAATCGATTCGCGACTGCCATCGATGACAAGACGGTACGCGAAATCGCCGCGGCCATCGCCGCAAATGGCATGAAGGACGCAGGTTTTCAATACATCGTCATCGACGACGGCTGGGAGTGGAAACGGGATAGCGACGGCGCCATCCTGCCAAATCCGAAGTTTCCTGACATGAAGGCCCTGACCGCATACGTCCATTCTCTCGGCTTGAAGATCGGGATCTACTCCTCGCCCGGGCCACGCACCTGTGGAGGCTACGAAGGCAGCTACGGTCACGAGGAACAGGATGCCCGGACACTTGCCGATTGGGGTTTCGACTACCTGAAGTACGACTGGTGCAGCGCCCGGCGCATCTACCCGCGCGCTCAAATGCAGGTTGTTTATCAAAAAATGGGCGAGGCGTTAGAGGCAACCCACCGGCCCATTGTGTTCGCGCTGTGCCAATACGGATTGGATCACGTGGAGCAGTGGGGCCCCTCCGTTGGCGCAAATCTCTGGAGAACCACAGAAGATATCAGCGACAGCTTCGATTCCATGCTCCAGAATGGCCTGGCCGAATCCGATCTGGCGAGCTTTGCAGGCCCGGGTCATTGGAACGATCCCGACATGCTTGAAATCGGCAACAGCGGAATGTCTTCGACGGAATACGAAACCCATTTGAGCCTTTGGGCGATGCTGGCTGCACCGCTGCTGGCCGGCAACGATGTCCGCACCTTGAGCGCCGACACGCGCAAGATTCTATTGAACAAGGAAGTCATCGCAGTGGATCAAGATCCGCTCGGCGAACAGGGACACCGCGTTTCCCGGTCAGGCAAAACGGAGACATGGATCAAACCGCTCCATGGCAGCGCCTACGCAATTGCCCTATTCAACTGGTCCTCGACGGCGCAGCCACTCTCGATCCGATGGTCCGATTTGCAGTTGCATCCAAAATCGATCAGGGATTTGTGGGGTCATAGAAACCTGAAGACCCATGGGAACGAGTTGAGCGTGCAGGTTCCAGCTCACGGAGTGGTCATGCTGCGCGTGAAGAACTAACCTCCCGGCGAGGCAATCGCAGGCAGATTGCCTCGTCTTACGGTTTTCCCTTCCAGGCGTGCGCTGTCAACATCTGCGAGCTCAGCGCCTCTTTTCCGTTCTGAAGCTCGACCTTGATCAGTGCCTGAAAAGTTGAGAGCGGACGTCCGAATTCGCCGTTCTTTGTCAAAGGAGCAACGCCGCTTCTTATCAGATCCTGAATACCTCGGCTTGATGTAACAAACATCACCGCGCCCTTGGTCCCGGCGGTATCAAGCCCCGCCAGCAGCATGAGCCGATGGCGTCCATCGATACTCGGCAAGACCGACACCACGGCGGTATCGCTCAAAAGCGTACCGGTTGCGTCGCGCTCGGTCTGATAGCTAGGCTTCTCGCCTGCCCGCACGTTTGAGTTCAGGATCCTGCCCTGCCAGGCCTCAATGTTCCCCTCCGGGCTGATGAACTGGAAATCGCCTCGGTTGGCATGCTCGCGTACAGCGCTGTTTTGAAACGACGAACCCAGAAGAATGACGCTATGGTGCATCAGATCGTCCGGGGTAAGCTCGCTACTCGGCTTCACGATCAGGTTCGCTCCGAGTTGCGCGACCAACGGTGCGATGAGGGCGACACTCTCCAGTTCCCCTGCTCCCGTGTATCCGTTCTCGTAGTAGAGCGGGCCTGCCCTTTCCACCTCTTCCGGATTGGATGCAAACGATTTGGCCAGATGAGGGTCAACCAAGGTGCCCCGTTGATCGACAGCTCCCTGGCGAAAACGGAACAGGTCGTTGGTTTGATCGAGAAGGAATGTCGCATCAGGATATACCAGGACCGGCGAGGTGTCGCCTTCCAAAAATGAGGACCAAAAGGACCGGACATCTTTGGGTAGATCGTTCCCTGCTTCTGTCCGGCCGTTGCGGTTCATAAGTAAGCCGACAGAGATGCCGATCGCGACTCCGATCAGGCACATGGCAAGAAGAACCAGAGGTTGCCGGCGGAAGATTGAACCTCGAGCCATAACCGCTGGCTCTACAGGCAACGATGTTTGAGCCGAAAGCCCTCCATCGGCTCCCGCCGAAGCCTTCTGGACTTGATCCGCGAAAGATTCCTTTTCCCCAAGCTCGGACGCAGCCTGATCTCCGACCTGATTCGTTCGCTGGACCGGCTCATTGCTCAGCTCGGCCCGGGACTGAAAGATTGGCGCATATCCACCACGAGGAATATCGATGACGATGTCGTCTTTGGCTCCCTCGCTCGCATAGTATTGTTTGAGCTTTACGCGGAGCCGGTGGGCCTGCACACGAACGATGGTGTCGATCTTGGGATCGTATCCATATTCGCGCCCAAAAACTTCCACTCCGATTAAAGGCTCCTTCAAGTCGCCTTCGCCGCCATCCAATGCAGCAGAGCCCAGGTAACGCAACAAACGCTGTAACACCGGACCGTTACGCAAAACAGCGGAGTTGGCAACGCATTCGATCTGCTCGCGAATGCGCTCTTTATCCACCGTGGATTCAGGCAATCCGGCGTGATGTTTTTCTGACAAAGGCGCCATTTTGTCTTTCAGGACTTTTAGAGGAGCCATAAATCGGCTTGCCATTGGCTGTAATCACACCCGTATCCCCATTTGACTTCAATGACAAACGAGGAAGCGATACGATCGCTCCATCTCACACTCTGTCGAATGGCCGGATTCAATGTTAAAGACACCTCGATCTATCTGGCAAGAGCTTCCCGCGCCTGTCCTTCATGTTGCTGCTGAAGCAGGTGTAGCGCACCGCGACATGTTGAAATTTCTGGAGAGGCAATGAAGGCACCGCGGCGAGATTGTTAGTGCGGCGGTGATTTTGAAGGGCCCGGCGAACCAGATTGAATCCAGCGCGCCGGCTTTTACAGTGTTGAGCTGCGCGGCGCTCAGATGCCCGCGTACCAGGCGTACCCAGCCTCCGGCTCCACGGAGCCCCGGCCATCGCCGAACTTCTTCATCGAATCGGTCGCGGTAATGCGGGTCAGGTACTTCACGTTCTTGTAGCCGAGCTGGCGCGGCACGCGCATGCGCAGCGGCCCGCCAAACGGCGCCGGCAAGTCGCCGCCGTTCATGCCCCAGGTGAGAAGCGTCTGCGGGTGTTGCGCTTCGACGATATCGATGCTGTCCCACCAGTCGCTCTGGCTCGAGAAATAGGCGATGTAGCGCGCCTGGGGATGGACGCCCGCCTCGCGCAGCACCTGTTCGAGCGGCGTGCCGATCCACTCGGCGATGTAAGACCAGCCCTCTTCGCAGGCAATTTCGGTGATCTGGCTGCGAGTCCCCATGCTTCGCAGATCGGAGATCGACAGCGACAGCGGCCGCGCGACCATGCCGTCCACCGTAAGCCGCCAGTCTTTAAAGCCGGCGGCCTGCTGGCGCTTGAACTCCTCGGTCGGCGGCGCGGTTTCATTGGCGAACGGCGCCTTCGAGATCATGCTGCGCGGAAATTGATGCAGCGGCAGGTGCACGGTGAGCAGTCGCTGGCAGGCGTAGGTGAGCGTTTCGCCGGGGCCGAAGAGGCCGCCGTGATCGGGCGGAATGAGGCCATAGCGCCTGGCCAGGCGGTCGGCAACGGCGAGCCCTGAGACGCCGGCCGCGGCAGCAACGCCGCCGGTAATAAGCTTGCGGCGGGAAACCGGATTCATGAGCCATCCTCCGAAGTTCCTGCCCGGCCCGTAATCATCGCGCGCATGCGGCTGCGGAATCCCGACAGGGCGACCATCGCCACGTGCACGATAAGGAAGAGCAGCAACAGCCACGACAGGAAAAAATGCAGCGTCCGCGCCGACTGCCGGCCGCCGAGCAGAATGGAGGTCAGCGGAAATGCGGAGACGAACGCCGGCGACATGGCCAGGCCGGTCCAGATCGTCAGCGGGAACAGGACGAAGATGACGATGACGTATGCGGTACGTTGCAATACGTTATAGGAGTGCGCTTCGGCCGGATCGGGCGGCGCGCGGCGAAGAGTGCGCATCAGCCGTCCGCGATATGCGCGCCAGTCCAGGTCACGGCGCTGGGGAACGATTTGTTTGCGGAAGTGCCCGGTCCAGAAACCGAAGATGCCGTAGACCAGCGCGCAGAGGAACAGTACCCACGCGGCTTCAAAATGCAAAGCCCGGCTCCAGCCGTTCTGGTCGGGCATCACGTAGCCGTAACCGGTGGGAACCGTGTCGCGGGAGGACGGGATGGGCAGCGTAAACGCCGGATGAACATTCACATTTCCCACTTCGCCCCAATAGAAGCGCGGATGCGAAATCACGATTTCGAATCCGGTAACCAGCAGCGCGATGAAGGAGACAAACGTGAGCCAGTGCGTGGCGCGCACCACGCCGGAGTGCCGCAGCGTCTTCTGTTGGGCCGGGGAAGCGACCGTCACGCGGCGAGCATAGCATAGTTGCAACGCGATTGGCCCCAACTTTTTCGCAGCGCTGTAACATGGCCTGTTTCGCGGGATTCTTTACACTGGTAGTCGAAGAGCGCGAATCCGCATCTTTAGTAAATGGGGAATCGCAGAGCAAAGGAGCACACCATGGCGACGACCGCAGCATCCGGGATCCAGGCCACGCAACCACTCACCACGCACAACGCATGGAAGTCGCTCGAAACGCACGCCCAGCAACTAAAGAACATGACCCTGCGCGATCTGTTCGCGAGCGATGCGCAGCGCGGCGAGCGCATGACCGCCGCGGGCGCCGGGCTCTTCCTCGACTACTCCAAGAACCGCGTGACCGCGGAGACGCTGGGCCTGCTGATCCGCCTGGCGGAAGAATCGGGGCTGAAAGCGCGCATCGAAGCCATGTTCACCGGCGAGAAGATCAACATCACCGAGAACCGCGCCGTGCTGCATGTGGCGCTGCGAGCGCCGGCGGGCGAGAAGATACTCGTTGACGGCGAAGACGTCGTCCCGCA
>Ga0187812_1000409_pt1 | contig 15202 bp, 8 predicted proteins | sample NC_S_2_FD_130582 | JGI IMG/M metagenome (GOLD analysis project Ga0187812, IMG submission 130582) | Wetland sediment microbial communities from Neuse River Estuary, North Carolina, USA - ASW-S_2 | ecosystem: Environmental > Aquatic > Freshwater > Wetlands > Sediment | place: USA: North Carolina...
AGGTCATGGACTACCGCGAGGGCAATCCCGCGCTCACCCGCGGCCTCGACAACGCAACCTCAATCCTCAGCCTCATTTGTCTTGTCGCCATGGTGCTCGGCGCCATTGGCGTGGCCATGGCCATGCACGCGCACCTCGAGCAGCGCATGGACATGCTCGCCATCCTCAAAGCCATGGGTGCCGACTCCTGGGACCTGCTGCGCATCTTCGTGCTGCAAACACTCGGTCTCGGCCTCGCCGGCGCGCTCATCGGCGTAGCTGCGGGCGTGCTCGTCATGACCGCGCTGCCCGCCGCATTCGGCAAGCTGCTCTTCGTCAAGCCGGTGCTGCATTTCCCATGGCAGTCATCGCTCGCCGGCCTCGCCACCGGACTGCTTACCACGCTGCTCTTCTGCCTGCCGCCGTTGCTCGATGTCCGCGCCGTCCGCCCCGTTCTCGTGCTGCGCCGCCTCGTCGAGCAAGGAGCGCAGGGCTTTCGCGGCTGGGTTGCGCGCTGGTGGGCGCGCCGCCTCCAGCTCGGCATCGCCTGCCTCGTCATTGCCGCGCTCGGCGTCATCGCCTGGGCGCTCTCCGACTCCCGGGTCGTGGGCACCTCGTTTGCGCTGATGTTTACCTGCGCGCTCGTCGTCTTGCTCACGCTCGCCTGGCTGGCCCTGCGCATCATCCGCTTCGCTCTCGACCGCGTGCGCCTCCATCTGCCTTCCTCGCTGCGTCACGGCCTCGCCAATCTCTACCGCCCCGGCAATCAGTCGGCCGCGGTGCTGGCTGCGCTCGGCACCGGCGTCATGCTCATTCTCGCCGTCTACCTCATGCAGGCGGCGCTGCTGCGTGACCTGCACGAGACTGCCTCGCCCAAGCTGCCCAATGTCTTCCTCGTCGACATCGGCTCCGATGAAGTCAAAGGCGTCAAGACTTTCTTCGTGCACCAACCGGGCGTCACCGCGCCGCTCGATCTTATCCCCATCGTTAGCGGCCATTTCGTCTCCATCAACGGCCGTCCCGTGGAGCAGATGCGTGGACAGCACTATCCCGTGCGCATGCTTCAGAATGCCGAGCTCACCTGGGCCGACGCGCCGCCCGTGGGAGATAAGATCACTGCCGGCGCGTGGTGGAAGAAAAGCGATGCCGACGAGATTGCCATCGGCGAAGGCTTCGCCAAGCGCCTGCATCTCGGCATCGGCTCGTCCATGGAGCTCGAAACCGGCGGCGTCGACCACACCCTCCGCGTCGCCGTCATCTACCGCGCCGACGGCGAGCATCTGGGCGCGCGCGTCGAGTTCGTTGTGCCCTCCGCGCTCATCCAGGACTTGCCGGCCACCTGGTACGGCGGCGTGCACATGGATTCCCGCCAGATCGCCGAAATGGAGCGCGCCCTCTTCGCGGCCTATCCCACCGTCACCGTTATCAACGTCGCCGATATCCTCGACCGCATTGAGAGCGTCATCGACCAGGTCACGCTCGTCGTCCGCATCCTCGCCGGCTTCTCTATCCTTGCTGGGCTCATGATTCTCGCCTCCAGCATCGCCAGCACGCGCTTCCGCCGCATGCAGGAGGCGGTAGTGCTCAAGACGCTCGGCGCCACCCGCATGCGCATCGTTCGCACCTTCAGCGTCGAATTCAGTATCCTCGGCCTGCTCGGCGGCGCGGTCGGCATCGTCTTTGCCAACCTGCTCACCCGCGTCTTACTGCACAAAATGGAGATCGGCTTTCACCTTGAATGGGGCGCAACGGTCATCGCGCTCATCGGCTCCGCCGTCCTCGCCACTGCCACCGGCTGGATCGCCAGCTACCGCATCCTCGGCCTCCGCCCGCTCGAAGTCCTGCGAGAGGAGTAAGGCAGGAGACGAGGGACTGAGGAAATAGGGAATAGGGAGCAAGGCAGCACGAAGCGAAGTAGCGAGAATGCTGGCTTTGGTGTTTTGCGACCAATGGCGATTTGTGAGCGCCGAGAGAACTTTCATTCTCGAACGAGGCCGCATCCTATTCCCTATTCCCTATTCCCTATTCCCTAGTCCCTAGTCCCTCAGTCCCTAATCCCCGCCCTCCGCCCTCTCCAACGCCGGCAGCACATCGTTCTCCCGCGCCACCCACACATACAGCGTCGGCAGCAGGAAGATGCTCATCGCCAGGTTGGTAATCAGCCCGCCCACAATCACAATCGCAAACGGCCGCTGCGAGTCAGAGCCGATGGCGTGCGAAACGGCTGCCGGCAGCAGGCCCAGCGTCGCCACAAGCATCGTCATCATGATGGGCCGCAGCCGCACTACCGATCCCTCGATCGCGGCTTCCTCAACCGAGTGGCCGCGGGCGCGCAGTTGGTTGATGTACTCCAGCAGGATCACGCCCGACTGTACTGAAACTCCAAACAGCGCCAGGAAGCCCAACTCCGAGGAGACGCTGAATTCGGTCCCGGTAATCAGTAGCACCAGCAATCCCCCCAGGCTCGCCATCGCCACCGTGCCCAGGATCAGCAAGGTCCACTTCAGCGACTTGTACATCGTGTACAGAATGATGAAGATCAGCAGCACGGTGAGCGGCACGATCACCGCCATACGGGCCTCGGCGCGCACTTCGCTCTGGTACTCGCCCTCCCAGCCCAGATGGTAGCCGCGCGGCAGCTTCACCTGCGCGTTCACGCGCTCAATCGCCTCGCGCACCGCGTCGCCCAGCGCGCGATCGCGCACGCTGTACTTGATGGCCACGTAGCGCTCGTTGTTCTCGCGGTAGATCTCCGAACCCTCGTCCGCTTCGCGGATATCGCACAACTGCGCCAGCGAAACCCGCTCGCCCGAAGGCGACAGCAGGCGGATGTTCTCGATCGCCTCGCGCGTATTGCGGTATTGCGGCAGGTAGCGCAGCGTCAGGTTGTAGACCTCCTCGCCCTTCAACACCTGCGTCAGCGACGTGCCTCCCACCGCGGTCTGCACCGCGTCCTGCACGTCGGCCACGTTGATGCCCCAGCGCGCGGCCTTGGCGCGATCCACCGTGACGTCGAGATCGGGCTGTCCCGTCACCTGCAACACGCCCAGGTCGGTAATCCCGCGGACTTTACTCATCACCGCGGCAATCTGGCCGGCCAGGTCCTCGAGTGTGTGCAGGTCGCTGCCGTAAACCTTGGTTGCCAGCTCGCCCTTCACTCCGCTCACCGCCTCTTCCATGTTGTCTTCGATAGGCTGTGAGAATCCCCACAGCACGCCGGGAAACTTCTTCTCCAGCTCCATCTGCATTGAGGCGATCAAGTCGTCTTTGTTCCCGTGAAACACAGGACGCCACTGCTCTTTGGGCTTCAGCCCGACATAGTATTCGGTGTCGAAGAAGCCGGTGTGATCCGTGCCGTCATCCGGTCGGCCGGTTTGGCTGGTGCACTCGGTGGTCTCGGGAAACGAGCACAGCAGCAGCCGCGCCCCGTTGGCCACCCGTACGCTCTCATCCGGCCCCACGCTCTGTTCCAGAGTGCCCCGCACCCACAGCGCGCCTTCGTCCAGGTGCGGCAGAAACTCCGATCCGATAATGCCGCTGAAGGCAAGAAAAATTGCCAGGATCAGCGCACTTACGCCCCCGGTGAGCACCGCGCGATGGTGGCGCACCGCCCAGGTCACTCCGTTGCGGTAATGCTTGCGCAGATACTCCATCATCGGGTTCTTCCACTCGGTGGCCCCTTGGCGGAAGGCGAAGCTGCTCAACACCGGCGCCAAAATGATGGAGAAGAGAAGTGCGCCCAGCAGCGCGAACGCCACCGTCCACGCCATTGGCCGGAACAGCCGCCCCTCTACCGACTGCAGCGTGAAAATTGGCAGGTACGCGGCGATAATGATGGCGATCGAGAAGAACACCGGCCGCTGCACTTCGTGCGAGGCCTCGCTGATGCGCGCGAAGGTGGTGCGGCCGTTCTCTTTATCGCGGGAGAGATGGCGGATGATGTTCTCCACCATCACCACGGCCCCCTCCACCACCATGCCGAAGTCGAGCGCGCCCAGCGAAAGCAGGTTGGCGGGTATATGCTTCAGGTCCAGGCAGGTCGCCGCGAACAGCAGCGAGAAGGGAATGGTGAGCGCAACAATCAGCGCGCCGCGCACGTTGCCCAGGAACAGGAAGAGAATGATCGCCACCAGGATCATGCCCTCGGTCAAATTTTGCAGCACCGTGTGCGTGGTAAAGTGCAGCAGTTGGCTGCGGTCGATAAAGGGAACAATCTTCACGCCCTTGGGCAGAATCTGCGCGTTGAGCTGTTGCACTTTGGCGTGAATGCCTTCCAGCGTCGGCTGCGCGTCGGCGCCCTTCTGCAGGCACAGGATGCCCGACACTACGTCGTCGTTATCGATCAGCTTGCCATGCTTGCCCGGGTAGGTCTCGCCGAACTGCCCCAGCCGGATCATCGGCCCCTGCGTTACCTCGGCAATGTCTTTCACTCGCAGCGGCGTGCCGCTCTTGGTGGTGATGACCGTGTTCTCAATATCCTGAATGTCTCGCACCAGGCCCACTTCGCGCACGTTGATCTGCTGGCTGCCCGCCTGGATAAAGCTGCCGCCGCCGTTGGCGTTGTTGTTCGCGAGCTGCTGCTCAACCTGCCCGATGCTCAGCCCGTAAGCTACCAGCTTGTCCGGATCGAGCCGCACCTGGTACTCGCGCGTCGGCCCGCCAAAGGGATTCGTATCCACCACCCCCGGCACCGACTTCAGGTTCTTCTCCACCACCCACGTCTCGAGCGACTTCAGGTTCATTACGTCGTACTCGGGATTGGTGCTGCGCAGCATGTAGAAGTAGATTTGCCCCACCGGGCTCCAGTCGGTGCCCATCTGTGGCGTCACGCCCGCCGGCAGGCTCACCTGCGAAAGCCGCTCCAGCACTCGCTCGCGATTCTCGAAGTCGGTGGTGTCCTCGCCAAAGACCATCTCCACCGTCGACAGACCGAAGATCGACCACGAGCGCACGTGAACCACGCCCGGAATGCCGTTCATCGTCACTTCAATCGGGATGGTGACCTGCTGCTCCATCTGCTCGGCCGAAATCCCCGGCCATTGCGCAATTACATCCACGTAGTTGTTGGCCACGTCGGGATACGCTTCCACCGGCAGATTGTGAAACGAAATTACGCCCCACCCGAACAGCAGTATGCCGATCGCCAGGACGAGGAGCCGGTTCTGCAGCGCGAAATCGACAAGCCTGCGGATCATTGCGCCTCCACCGTGGCTTCCAGCGCCACCACGTCGCGCACCACCGGCTGGCCGGGCGCAATGCCGGAGAGAACGATCTGCCGGTTGCCGGGCAGCATATCTCCGCTCATCACCGCAACGCGCCGGAACTGGTTATTCGGCGCGGGCACGAAGACCCAGTTGCGATCGTGCAGGTGCAGAATGGCCGTCGATGGTACCACCGCGCGCGCCACTGCATGCTGGCCCACAAGCGTCGCCGTCACAAACATGCCCAGCCGCAGAATGCCCGGGTTCGCCACCTCGATGCGCACCTTGGCCGTGCGAATCGCCGGATCGAGCACCGGCCCGATGTCGCTCACGCGCCCGCTCAGCGGCCGGCCGGGATACGCAGCCAGTTGGATCTTCGCTTCCTGGCCGATGTGCACCTTGGCCAGATCGTTCTCATACACATCGCAGAGAATCCACACATTGCTCAGGTCGGCGATGGTGAACGCCGTTGCCGTGCCGGAGAGCGTAACCCCGGCAGCCGCCGCGTCGGTCACGTTCTGCCCAATGATCACGCCCGAGATCGGCGCATAAACATTCACCAGATTGGTCGGATGACTCTTGTTGACTCCCAGAACCTTTAGCTGCTCTTCCGCGGCAACCAGGTCGGCCTTGGCGTCGTTCTCTGCGTCTTCCGCTTGCTCCAGCATCGCCTGGGAAATGGCGCCGTGCTTATACAGGTCTTGCGCGCGAAGGTAGGCCTTGTCGTTCATCTGCTCGTCGTTCACGGCCTTCAAATAGGCGTCGAACGCATTGGTCACATCGGCGCTCTGCACCGTGAACAGCAACTGGCCCTTGCGCACGTTGTCGTCGAGCCGCGTCTTGATGTCCACCACGCGCCCGTTGGCCAGCGAGATCACCGGCACCTCGCGCGCAATATCGGGGAACACCGCGCCGGTCACGCTCAGCGTGTCGGGTATGTCCACTTCTTCCGCCGCCACCGTCGGATACTCACCGGGATGCGCGACCGACACCAGACCCGCATCGCCCGTCTCGATCGTCGGTGCGGGCTTGGCTTCGCCGTTTGCCGGGTCGAACTTCTTCTGGCAGCCGGCAACAACGAGAATGGCTGCGAGCCCAAGAAAGAATTTTGAAAAAGAAAAAGTCATTGCATCACCTCGCGCCCCACGGCAAGATTCAGTTGGCTTACGGCGGTCAGGTACGCGCCCACCAGTTGCGCGTACGCCAGTTGCACCTGGCGGTAGTCGCTCTGCGCGTTCAGGAAGTCCATCAGCGAAGCCCCGCCGTGCATGTACGAGTAGCTCACCGTATCTCGCACATCGAGCGCCTCTGCGTTGTATTTCCCCTTGTACGGCTTCAGCAGCGCGATGCTCGCCTCCACCTGCGCGTAGGCCGAGTCGACGTCGCTGAAGACCTGCGCGCGCGCCGCCTCAGTGGCCTCCTGGCTGCGGTCGATGTCGATCTGCGTCCGCTGCTTCTCTCCCTGGTTGCGGTCGAAGATGCGCAGCGGGATGCTCACGCTGCCGCCGAGGGTTTGCAGCCCGATGGGATTCGAGTTATTTACTGCTGAATTCCACGTGTACCAAACGCCGAAGGTCGGGTCTGTCGAGCCGTTTGCAGCCGCCAGTTTGTGGTTAGTCTGCGCCTGCTGCACTGTTTCCAGCGCAGCCTGCAGGTCGGGCCGCGCGGCCAGCGCCATCTGCCGGTAGTTGTCCAGCGGCTCCAGCGTATCGGAAAAGTCGAATTCGCCGGAAACGTCGAACTGGTCCACCGGCGTGCGATCGTTCAACAACTGCAGCAGTTGAATCTTCGCCGTGCGCAGGTTCACGATCGCCGATTCCAACTCCGACTCGTACTGCACCCGCATCAGATCGATCCGGCTGAAGTCGATCTCGGCAATGTCGCCGGCCTTCAGCCGGTCGCGGCTGATGTCGATGATGTGGTCGTAGTAGCCCAGATCGGCTTTGGCCAGATCGACAATGTCCTTGGCCTCTAGCGTGTTCACAAACGCCGCGCGCAGTGTGAACTCGAGTGTCCGCTGCAAATCCTCGTGTTCCGACTGCGCGATCTTCGTGCCCTGCTGCGCGCTCTGCAATCGCAGCTCCCGCTTGTGGTCGCGCTCGTGCAGGTAACTGATGCCGGGTTCAACAAATGTTCCTTGCAGCGGTTGCCAGTGGCCGTTGTTGGGTACGATTTCTGTGCCGTCCACGGTCGTGTTGAACTGCGGATTGGGCCGCAGATACGCCGTGATCTCCTCGGCCTTCATCTCGCCCACGTTGTCGGCATCGGCCTTCAACGCCGGATTGTTCGCTTCGAATCGCGCCTTCACCTGGTCCCAGGTAAGGGCCTTCTGCGCCGGAACAATTCCCGGCGCCAGCACAAGCAGCATGGCCGCCATCGCTGGCGGAAAAAGAATAGTTCGCTTCATGGAATGCCTTTACGCCGCATATGGACGCGGCGGATCGCTGGTCAACAAACACCTGGTCGAGAGAAGCCTTTGTTGAGAGGGATCAGGCAGCCGGCGGCGGTCGAGTCTCGAGCGAGCTCAACAGCGGCTCATTGGCAGGCGAGGAGGGAAGAGTCCGGGCAGCAGCCACGCGCACCGTATGCAGCGAGAACCCGGCGAAGAAAGCCACCACCAGCGCCGCGGTGGCCGGCGCCAGAACCTGCGGTGTCAGCCAATCGTGATCGCGGCGCACTGAAGTCTCGACATCGGCAGGATTGCGCGTCGCCATCAGGTCGTCGGTCATGGAAATCGCCGGAAGCAGAATCAAAATCACCAGCCCAAGAGCCACAATCTGCGTCCGCCGATCTACGCCGCTGCGCGGCGCATACTTCAGCCACGCCCATACCATGCACACGGCAAGCAGCAGCCACGCGAGATTGAGTGCCAGTTCCATTGACTCGTTACGATTCTATCCTGATCGGGGAAAGCAATGATAAATAAGAGGGAAAACTTGGATGAGACGGGAAACGATACCGCCCTTCTCTAATCCGTATCCGGATCGCGTGCGGGTTCTAGATCAGGTGTTCCAGGCGCACGTTCTCTTCCGCGTATCTCTTCCCGATCTCCCGCAGCTTCGGGATCGCCTTAACGGCGTCGATGTGCGCCAGTTGCGGTTCCTTGCTCAGTAGCTCATCCATTTCTTTCTTCTTGTAGGTCCGGTTGTAGCGCACGTAGCTGAACCAGGCGCGCAGAAACACTTCCGGGACGCCCAGCAGGTCGCCAACTTCGCTATCCAGCGGTTCTCCGAACATGCACTGGCCCAGGCTGCGGCAGAGGTAGTCCTGCTGTAACGCCGTTCCCTGCAGAAAGGCCTGGGGTATCTGCGCCGCATAATCGCCCAGCCATAATTTCCGATTTTTGACGCGCAGCTCTGAGGAAAACGCGATGGTTCCTACGGAAACGAGGCGGATATTTTCGGGCCCTGGCGTCCAATTCATCTGGTAGCCGGGCAGAACGGCGGTCAGCGCCGCAATCGCAGCTGGATTCGCATAGGGCGTGATGGAGCCGTCCATGAACACTTGTTTGTTTCTTTCCGGCACGGCCCCAGCGCTCGGCGGGCCATTCACCCCCCTCTTGCTCGGATCGGTCGCGTCCATCCGGCTTGGGGTGGGCTCTGAAGGCAGCGGACCGTCTATGTCGTCAGGCTCCGACTCCAGGTCAACCTCCTCCGGAGGATAATATGTTGGCGCCGCGGTGCTGGCCCGCACCAGCTTCCACAGCGGCATCTTCAGATTGCAGTCGGGGCGGTCTCGCTGGTTGTACTTCGCTTTCGGATTGTTAGTCAGCGGCCAGGCCGATCCGGTGGTATGATTGCGCACTACCACCATCAGCAGCTTGTCGTCGCTCTCGTGCTCCCGCCTTAGCAGATGCTTGCTGCCCAGCCGTGCGTGTCTTCCGTCTGCCTCTTGAAAAAGCTTTTGCAGCAGGTTGGAAAGAGGCACGGCTTTGAATTTCGCAACCAGATAGCGGCGCGGGTCGTAGCGCGGCCGGGGCGGGAATATCCTCTGCCCGTACCGCACATAGAGATCCAGAATCTGGCTGACCGGCGCGCCCCAGCAGAGCAGGGTGGCAATAATGGCGCCGGTGCTGGTGCCGGCAAAGAAGTCGAAGTGATCGCGGAGCACGAACTTATCCGCCAGCACCGGATCGCGCTGCCGATAGTATTCGCGCAAAAGTTCTTCCATGCGCAGCAGCACCTCCAGCGTAAACACTCCGCGGATGCCGCCGCCGTCAAGCGCAAGAATTCGTTTCATCGTTCACTTCCCGTGGTGCGCCGCCAACTCCAGTTGCGAGCGCCATTCCAGCAGCTCAACCAGCAGCGCCCGCTCCACCTTGGTAACTACCGGCAGCACCGTTCCCCAGGTGTTGAGCGCTTCAATCTGCGTGTCCCAGCGCGCCAGCGCCTCGCTCAGTTCCCGGTACCGCCGCCGCCGCCGCGTGCTGTCTTTCATCACTGCGAACGCCCCGGCCATGGTGGCGATTTCGAACAACCCTGACATGGCCAGCGCGATCCACTGGTGCGCCGGAAAGATGTGCAGGCCGATCCAGCCCGCCTCGCCGGCCAGGTAGGCGCCCGCGATCAGCGTCGCCATCGCTCCGCACATCCAGCTCACCGCCCGGTAGCGCCGCTCCTGCCGCTCCGCGCGCGCCGCCTGCCGCGTAAAATACCCCATCTGGTCGGCCACCCGCTGCTCCCGGTACTCCTTCTTGAACTCCGCGAGCGGCGGCGCCTCTCGCCGCGCCTCCTGCATCTTCAGATAATTCAGCGAGCGCAGCATCCCCGCCAGCTCCGGCGCCACCTCCGGACCCAGCAGGTTGTACACCATCGGCGATCTCCATAGCGCCAGGACCGAGCGGCAAACTTCGGCCGCCGTCCGCGTCCGCGCCCAAAGCGCCTGCCGCGCGTGAAGGCGAAGCGCCGAAGGCAGCCCAATGGCCACCACCCCCAGCACCGCACTCACCGCCAGCCACGGGGCGGCATAGGGAATCTCCGGCGCCACGCCGCTCAGCACCGCTGCCGCCGCCGTGTACACCACCGGTATCGACGCCAGCCGCCGCGCCTCGGGAGCAAAATGGTTGGCGCTCTCGTCCATCTTCCTCAGCCACGCTTCCGCCAGCGCCCGCGGGGTCGTGTCCGTCGGCGTCGCGCCGTAATCCGACAGGCCGTTCAAAAACTCCAGCTCGCTGCGCCCTCCGCCCTGCGCCGCATGACTGTTGATCGCGCGCAGCTCGCCCGTCCCGCTATGGATCCACGCCACCGGGTGCCCGGTCTTCTCCGCAAACGCCACAATTTCCTGCGTGCCGCCCATGCCCCGCGAAGGCTCGCCGTTCCACAACGCGATCAGCAGTTGGCTCTCCGTCACTGTCTGGATGCCGCAGTCGTAGTACTGCTCCCGGCGCTCGCGTCCCTCCGCCACCACCTCCACCGAGATGGCCTTCTCCAGGATCTTTTCCGTGCGCTGCCAGCCAGCCGCATCGAAATCTCCGCGAAACTGTTCCACCGGCTTGGGCAGCAGCACCCGCAGCGGAATCTCCAGCTCCAGGCAGCTCTCGGCAAAAAGCTGGTCGCCGCCTGCCGCCGCCGACGACACCCCGAACACGATTCCCTCGTGCGCGCGCTTCTTCCCGCGCAAAAACTCGCGCAGCGCCTCGCGGCACTGTTTTTCGTTCTCCAAATGGCGATGGCCGGTGAAGCCGATGGCCAGCACCGCCGGCAGGCAGACCGCCGGCCGGCCGCGATGCGGATGGGATGGCATACGGATCGAGCTTACCCCACGCGGCTGAGTGTCACGGTACCAGTTGCAGCACCGCCGGCAGCGGGAACTTGGAAATGTCCACCGTCACCTGCGACGACAGTTCGTTAATCAGCCGGAACATATTGCGGTTCCAGTATTGGTTTTCCCTGGCGTAACAGATCCCATCCCGGGCCGCGGCATCGGCTTCGCAGGCTGACCAATTCACACCCGAAAGATCCGCATCCGTCACCATGAATTCCCGGCCTTCGTAGTTGATCATGAATCCGCTCGCTTTCAACTCGCTCGCTTTCCCCACCGGATGCAGATAATTCGACACGTTCTCCCGCTTTTGCCCGGGCTTCTCCCCGATTTCCTTCGCTGGCGACCAATCAATCTGCAACACCGGTTGCCGTTCAATCAGCGGGACAAGCCCCTTGAATGCTCCCCATTCTCCCTCGTTGCTCTGCGCATTCACCAGGAATTCGATAGCCCGGCTGGCGTAGGGGCTGGTCGGGTCCGCCAGGGTCTTCTCAACGTCCGCCATAACGGCTTTCTCGTCCACGGCCTTACCCTTCGGCTGTTGCTGAAGCACACCGAGCATCACCATGCCCAGGTGTATCTTCGCAGTCATCTGCGCAAGCGGGCTGAATTGGTCCACATCCGGCTTTTGTCGCCGGCCTTCCACGAACTCCTGCGACGCCGCCATCAGCTCATGCTCCAGCGCGTTGCTGGTTGCGGTGAGTTCCCCCGGATACGGCTGGCCCTTCTCGTCGGCTTTCAGCAGAATCTGGGGATCGTCTGCTTCCAATTGCTTGAAGGCATCCTCTTCCTGAGCCGCCGCCGCCATCACCCCGATCAGCGACCGCAGCACCAGTCGCGATGGCGCGCCCTTCGTCCAATCTACGGGGCAAAACCCATTCTCGATTTCTTGCTGGTCCGATTGCCCCTCGATCGAGAACCCGTTGTACAAAATCTCTAAAATGTCGGTCAGCTCCGGTGCTTTTTCCATTCCCTTCAGGCTTTCGTCTGCGCTGAAAATTGCGCGCAGTTGGTCCTCGATATCCTGCACGTGCTCGCCATACGCGCTTTCCGGGTTCGCCTTCGCGGCGCTGTTGCCATTTGCAGTGCCCGACGTCAGTTGAAAGATCGTGCGGTGTGCCATCTGCCCCAGCACCCAGGCGTTCACCGGCTTGCCGTCCGGGCCTGGTATCTCCATCTGTTGCCAATACTCATTCTTGGCCGCTGTCTCGTCGAACTCCTTCGCCGTGGGCGCCGCTGAATTGCCGCCTCCCCCGGATTTGGCCCCCGGCACCGACACCATCACCGTTGTCCAGCCATTGACCGTCGTTACCTGGGGCGTGTCCGAAGCTGGCGCCTTGCTTTCGTCGCTGGCAAGTTCGCTTTCTACCGGAAGCCACGAGTTCTTATCCAGCGGTTCGAACTGGGTCGCCCCGCGCAACTGCAGATACCCATACTTCTGCAGCGCATACACCACTGCGCTGATGCGAAGAAAATTGACGTACGAAGCAATCGAAGCCTGCTCGTGACCGTAGTCAATGGATGGCGTGCCGTTCCTGAAAACCGGCGGCGGTTCATTGCGGATAATCTGTACCGTGCAGCCATTCCCATTCGGGTTCGGCAGCGTGATCTCGATCCGGTCCACCATCAGCCGGAACAATTGGTCCACCCGCCAGCCTTGGTAGTAAAGATCGTAGAAAACGTCGGACGGCACCGGCGAAAGCAGCAGTCGCGCCAGCGTCTGGTCGTCCACCGGGATCATGGTGAACTGCGGATCGTTCTCCAAAACCAGCCCAGGCCCGCCGGCCCCGCCGGGAAGCTGATTTGTGCCCGCGCTGCCAACCGGCAGGTAACTCCCGGTCGACGTGAGCGAAGCCTGCATGCGGTATTGGCTCGAAATCTGTCCCAGCTTGAAGAAATACGTCGGATCCCGCTCCTCCAGCCGCGCCAGGTTCAGCAGCACCTCGTGGTTCGAGGTCACCGCATAGCTCTTCTCGTAGTTGGTAAAGTCCACGCGCACCCGCCGCGGCCCGCAGGCCGTGATCGACAGGCACACAACCCCGAGCAGGAGTGCGATAGTCCAGCGCATTGCTGCGTTCAGACATCCGCAGCGGTGTTTCTGGCTTTGCTCAGGCCCACACTCAGTCATTCTCATATTTGATTGCCGGGAAGTGAAGTGAATTGTCTGCCAGTATACGGCGGATCACCAGGAGAAGAGCCTTTTATTTTTCAGGCGATTGGCCGAATCTGCTCTGCTGGACGGCTCGGTCCGGCAGTTCTCCATAATTTTCAATTTGCACTATTCTCTTCACATGAATGATCGAAATAGTTATGTATGATCATTTCTGTAGCCGGAGGTACGCATTTTTTGATCCGGCCGGGATGAGCTCAATGTCCGATTTTTCCCACGAAATGCTCCGCGAAATCTACGAGCAGCCCCAGGCTCTCGTACGCACCATCGCCCTCTACCTGGCTGGCGGCAACCTGCGCCCGGAAATCGAAGCGCAGTTGCTCAACTGGCCCGGCCCGGCCGGCGAAATCCTCATCGCCGCCAGCGGCTCCAGCCGCCACAGCGGCCTCTACGGTGAAATCCTGCTCGAAGACCTCTGCGGCCTCGCCGTCGACGTCGAGTATGCCAGCGAGTACAGTTGCCGCGGCGGTCCGGGCTATATCGACCTCCGCCATCCCAGCGTTCTGGTCCTCTCCCAGTCCGGCGAAACCACTGACACCCTCGCCGCCCTTGAAGAGGCCCGCCGTCAGGGGCACCGCACCCTCGCCATCACCAACGTTGCCGCCTCCACCATGGCCACCGCGGCTGACATTTCCATGCCTCTCGCCGCCGGCCCTGAAAAAGCCATCCCCGCCACCAAGAGCTTCACCTGCCAGCTCGCCGTCCTCTATCTGCTGGCGCTCTATGAAGGCGCTCGCCTCAGCCGCATGGACGCTGCGACCGTCTCCGCGCATCTTCGCGAGCTGTGCGTCTTGCCCGCCGCCCTCGAATCGTGCCTCGATGCATGGCGCGAGCAGGCGGCCGCGCTCGCCCGCACATACAGCTCCGCCGCCACCTTCCTCTACCTCGGCCGCGGCATCCATTACGCCATCGCCCGCGAAGGCGCGCTCAAGCTCAAGGAGAGCTCCTACGTCCACGCCGAGGGCTACCCCGTCGGCGAGCTCAAGCACGGCCCCAACGCACTGGTCAGCGACCGCGTCCCCCTCGTCGTCCTGGCCACCGTCGATCCCGCCCTTGAAGCCTCCGTCCTGCGTTACGAGAAGACTCTCCAGCTCCTCCGCGACATGAAGGCCCAGGGCGCTCGCGTCATCGCACTCGCCAACCAGGACGACCGCAACGTCCCGGCGTTCGTCTCCGACTGCATCTTCATTCCGACGGCCAGCGAATACCTGTTACCCCTCCTCGAAGTCGTCCCCCTCCAGCTCTTCGCCTACTTCATGGCCCTCGAGCACGGCGTCGACGTCGACTGCCCCCGCAACCTGTCGAAAGCAGTGGTAGAGAAATAGGGAACAAGGGAACTAGAAAGCAGCTCAGGACCGCAAGCTGATAGCTGAGAGCTAGAAGCTGGAAGCTGCTTTCCCTTCGAAGTACGCCTCAATCTCCTCCAGCGTCTTGCCCTTCGTCTCCGGCAAAAAGAGAATCGCCACCAGCAGGTACACCACCGTGAAGCCCGCGAACAGGAAGAACATCGATGAGTAGCCGTGCTTGCTCACGAAGGGCAGAAATATCCCCGCCAGCGTCGTCGATACAAGCTGGTTGATCACCAGCGCAATGCTCATCCCGTTGGAACGAATGCGCGTCGGCATCAGCTCGCTAAGCGCCAGCCACACCACCACTCCCGGCCCCAGCGCGTAGAAGCACACAAAAAGATACAGCCCCAGCGCTACCAGCCATCCATGACTTGCGCCCGGAATGGTCCCGACGATCGCCTTCTCAATCCTCAGCGGCGCGGTCTGCGCGGCCTTCACGTCGCCAAATGGATTGCTGAAGAACGCCTGCACGCGATTGGCCGGCACCGCGCTCGCCCGCGTGATCTTGATCGGCGCAGCCGCCGCATCGTCCGAGCGCACAAAGTTCGTCGCCGCCGTGAAATCTCCGTACGAATAAATAATCGCCAGCGAAGCCCGATCGCTCGCAATGGCATTGCCCGCATACCCCTGCGCCGCCAGCAGCCGTTGCGCCTCGGCCGGATAGAAGTGAATCGTCAGCGCATCGCCCGATCCCGCCAGCGTCTGCACCGCCGCCCGGCAATCCACCGTCGCCCTCTCGGTTG
>Ga0187812_1000410_pt1 | contig 15177 bp, 14 predicted proteins | sample NC_S_2_FD_130582 | JGI IMG/M metagenome (GOLD analysis project Ga0187812, IMG submission 130582) | Wetland sediment microbial communities from Neuse River Estuary, North Carolina, USA - ASW-S_2 | ecosystem: Environmental > Aquatic > Freshwater > Wetlands > Sediment | place: USA: North Carolina...
ATCTCCTCTCGGCAACCTCACGAAAATTGCGCGATAGTAGCTGCCGTCGGTATCCATCACCACATGTGATGCCGTAAGGATGTAGCCGTTGGGAGAAACAATGAATCCAGATCCTCGACTTTCACCGCCGCCATCGACAGAAATCACAGCATCGCTGAACTTTGCGCAAGCATCTCTCTGACTAATCGCAGCATCTTGCGCAAAAGAGTGCACCGATAATATCGCGGCAACGATGCCCACCGCAAAATGCACGCGCATATCGATTCTCCTGGGAACCGGGATTCAGTATACATTTCCTCAGCCGCGAGCTGTTAGAAACCACCATCGCCGAGTATGGATGCGGTCGGATTCGTACGATTGGCCCCGTGAGCGATTAACCGCTTGTGCTGGTGGTGCGTTCGAAGTTCTCCGCTGCCAAGGCTTTCTCGTGCGAAGGTCACAGGTTTCACCGCCGCGCTTCACATGCAGCGCGATGAAGAGAAGGCACCTGCGCTTCGCCCTCCGGCTCGGGATGGTATTCCTCCAATACCTCGCGCAGAACCGCCCGAATCGAATCCACGCTGCTCCTGACCTGCTCCGCCGACTGGGAGTGGACAAACGCTAGCAGGTCGATGGCCTGCAGACAGTTGCGCACGCGATCGTTCATCCATTGGATGGTCTGGAAGCGCCGCAGCATCTCTTCTTCGTGGCGGCGGATCGACCTTTGCCAGCGCATGACCACGCCGCCGGTGAGCACCGCGGCCAGCAGGCTGCCCACAATCTGCAGCGGCCCGGTTCGGTGCATCCAGTCGTCGTAAACCAGCCACTGCACAAAAATGGCGATGGCCAGTACGCTCAGCCCCGAGGCAAGCGATAAAGCCAGATCGCCAGGGAAGAAGCGATGCGGCGGGAGCGGAATGTGGCTGTCATCGCAACCTTCCCGAGGCTTTCCAGAGAGGGTGATAGGTTCGTCCGGGGCTGGTCCTGGGGAGCCCGGCCGTCGCCGGCTGCTTTCACTGCTTCATCATCGAAAAGAGAATCGCGGGCCAGATCTCAAGCCCGCGCGCCTGCGCTGGGTCATCTGCTTAGACGTGCGGAATCCTCGTCCGTAATGCCCGGCCCGTCACCGGGCTTGCGGCGAGATTGAGGCGGCAAAGGTCCGTATAATCAAGCCCATGAGCGATCAGAAGGATGCGCGCGCGCTGGTAGGCGTGGTGATGGGGTCGAAGAGCGACTACGAGGTGATGTCGGCAGCCGTCGAAATTCTGCGCGCGCTCGACATTCCCCACGAGGCACGCATCGTGAGCGCGCACCGCACGCCCGACTGGCTCTTCGAATACGCTGAAACGGCGCGGTCCCGCGGGCTGCGCGCTATCATCGCCGGCGCCGGCGGCGCGGCGCACCTGCCCGGAATGCTGGCGGCCAAAACGCTTGTCCCGGTGCTGGGCGTGCCGGTGCCGGCGACCGCGCTCAACGGGATGGACTCGTTGCTCTCCATCGTCCAGATGCCCAAGGGCGTGCCGGTCGGCACGCTCGCCATCGGAAAAGCCGGCGCAGCCAACGCGGCGCTGCTGGCGGCCCAGATGCTCGCCACCACCGACGCCGCGCTTTACGAGCGGCTAGCCGCATGGCGCGCGGCGCGCACCCAGGAAGTGATGGAGCAGCGGCTATGAGCCGAGTGGGCACGGCCGATTGAAGTTCGTCGTTTCCCTGGTCTCAAAATCGAGACCTGTGGCACCCAGACTTTCAGTTTCTTGAGAGCGAGAAACCTTCCGAATGCTTTCAAGTCATAAAGGAACTTCCGAAGTGAATCGTTCTTCTTCCCCGAAATGTGAAAGGGAAATCCCGATCGTGCGCCCCGGCGGCCTGCTGGCGATTCTGGGCGGCGGACAGCTTGGCCGCATGACGGCCATGGCCGCCCGCACCATGGGCTATCGCGTTCGCGTGATGGACCCCGAGGCCAGGTGCCCGGCGAGCTTTGTGGTCGACGAAACCATCGCCGGCCGCTGGGACGACGTGGACGCCGCGCGGCGTCTCGCCCGCGGCGCCGATGCGGTGACGCTGGAGATCGAGCAGATTGGTGTGAATGCGCTCGAAGAAGTTGCGCGCCTCGCGCCGCTCAGGCCGGGCGTCGAGCCGATTCGGATTATCCAGGACAAGACGCTGCAGAAGCCGTGGCTCGCCGAGCATGGATTTCCGGCGGGCCCGTTCCGCGTGGTGCGCAGCGAAGAGGAATTGCGCGCGGCCGTGCCGGCGCTGGGCGGAGATGTGTTTTTGAAGATCGGCCGTGGCGGATATGACGGGCGCGGGCAGGCGCGCATCCAGCCGGGTGCCGATCTCGGACAAGCGTGGCGGGAGCTAGGCGGCAACCCCTGCGTCGCCGAGCAGGCGCTGGAACTCGATTGCGAGATCAGCGTGATGGCGGCGCGCAATCCGGCGGGCGAGGTGCGCGCCTATCCCGCGGCCCGCAATCATCACGAGAACCAGATTCTGGCCTGGAGCGTGCTGCCGGCGGGGATTTCGCCGGAGCTCGAATCGCGCGCCGAGGCGCTGGCCGCCGCCATCGTCGCCCGGCTCGGCATCGAGGGGCTGCTCTGCGTGGAGATGTTCGTCACCAAACAGGGCGAGCTCTTCGTCAACGAGCTTGCGCCGCGGCCGCACAACAGCTACCACCAGAGCGAACGCGGCTGCGCCACCAGCCAGTTCGAGCAGGCGGTGAGGGCCGCATGCAATCTGCCGCTGGGCTCGACGGAACTGGTTGCGCCCTGCGCCATCGTGAACCTGCTCGGCGATCTTTGGCTCGACAAGGAGCCGAATTTCCCCGCCGCACTCGAAGTCCCCGGCGTGCGCCTGCATTTGTATGAGAAGCTGTCGGCGCGTGCGGGCCGCAAGATGGGGCACCTGTCGAGCGTAGGCTCCACGGCCGAAGAGGCGCTGGAGCGGGCGCTGGAAGCCAAGCGTCGGCTTTAGCCCTAATTCACCAGTTCCATCGATTTGTCATCCTGAGAGGAGGTCGCGTGAGCGGCCGGAGTCGAAGGACCTGCGGTTGCTTTCCTAAGCATCGACCGCAACCGGCCCTCAAACCCACACATCGTTCGGCGCGGTGCGCTCCCCGCCTTCGCTACCCGTGTTGCGCACCCCGCGCGGCTCGATCAGCAGCAGCTTCACCTCGCGCTCCGCGTACGGCTTGTGCTCCACGCCTTTGGGGGCAACAAACATCTCACCTGCCCGCAGCGTCACCGCGCCGTCGCGGAAGTCGATGCGCATTTCGCCTTCGATGACGATGAACGCCTCGTCGGTGTCCTTGTGATCGTGCCAGACGAAGTCGCCCTGGAGCTTCACCAGCTTGAACTGGTAGTCGTTCATCTCCGCAATGACCTTGGGCTGCCACTGCTCGGTGAACAGCCCGAGCTTTTGCTGGAAATTGATCGCCTGATAACTCATGCGACTTCTCCTCAGCTTGCGGCTCCGGCCTTCTCCCACCGCTTGGGCCGCTTGTTCTGCTGCAGAATTTTCTTGCGCAGGCGCAGGCTCTTGGGCGTGATCTCCACCAGCTCGTCATCGGCGATGAATTCGATCGACTGCTCCAGGTTGAGGATCGTCACCGGCACCAGGCGAATGGCGTCGTCGGCGCTGGAGGCGCGCATGTTGGTCAGCTTCTTCTCGCGCACCACGTTCACGTCGAGATCGTTATCGCGCGAGTGCTCGCCCACGATCATCCCCTCGTACACTTCCACGCCCGGGCCGACGAAGAGGATGCCGCGCTCCTGCAATCCATTCAGGGAATATGTAGTGGTCACTCCCTGGCGGTCGGCGATCAGCGCGCCCGTGGGCCGCTGCGGAATCTCGCCCTGGTAGGGAATGTAGCCGTCGAAGAGCGAATTCATCACGATCGTCCCGCGCGTCTCGGTCAGCATCTCGCTGCGCAGGCCGATCAGCCCGCGGCTGGGCACGCGGAACTCCAGGCGCACGCGCCCCGAGCCGTGGTTGTGCATCTTGGTCATCTCGCCCTTGCGCGGCCCCAGCTTTTCGATCACCACGCCGGTGTGCTGCTCGGGCACGTCGATGGTGAGATGCTCCACCGGCTCCATGCGCGTGCCGTCCACCATGCGCGTGACGATCTCCGGCCGGCCGGCCATCAGCTCGAAGCCCTCGCGGCGCATCATCTCAATCAAAATCGCAAGCTGCAATTCGCCGCGACCCAGCACCTTGAAGGTGTCGGGCGAGCCGGTCTCTTCCACGCGGATCGACACGTTGGTGAGCAGCTCTTTTTCCAGGCGCTCGCGCAGATTGCGGCTGGTCACATATTGGCCTTCGCGGCCGGCAAAGGGCGAGTTGTTCACGCTGAATTGAATCGCGATGGTGGGCTCGTCGATGACGATCAACGGCAGCGGCGCGGGGTTTTCTACGTTGGTAATGGTCTCGCCGATGGTGATGCCCTCCACGCCGGCAACGGCAACGATGTCGCCCATGGTGGTTTCCGTAGTCTCTGTGCGCTTGAGACCGGAGAACGTGAACAGCTTGGTGATCTTGGTCTTCTGCAGCGAGCCGTCGCGCTTGGAGATGTTCACTTCGTCGCCCACGTGCAGCGTGCCCTGGAAGACGCGGCAGATGGCGATGCGGCCGAAGTAGTCGGAGTAGTCGAGATTGGTGACCAGGATTTGCAGCGCGCCTTCGGCGTCGCCGGTGGCCTCGGGAATGGTATTGACGATGGTCTCGAAGAGCGGCTTCAAATCGGTGCCGGGGATGGCCGGATCCAAGCTCGCCGTGCCCGCCTTGGCTACCGCGTAGAGCACCGGAAAATCGAGCTGCGACTCGTCGGCGTCGAGATCGATAAAAAGATCGTAAATTTCGTTCAGCACTTCCTGCGGGCGCGCGTCGGGCCGGTCGATCTTGTTAATCACCACGATGGGCGGCAGCTTGGCTTCGAGCGCCTTCGACAGCACGTAGCGGGTCTGCGGCAGCGGGCCCTCCGCCGCATCCACCAGCAGCATCACCCCATCCACCATCTTGAGCGCGCGCTCCACCTCGCCGCCGAAATCGGCGTGGCCGGGCGTGTCCACAATGTTGATTTTGCCGCCGGCAAAGTTGATGGCGGTGTTCTTGGCCAGGATGGTGATGCCGCGCTCGCGCTCCAGTTCGTTCGAGTCCATTACGCGCTCAGCCACCTGCTCGTTAGCGCGGAAGGTGCCCGACTGGCGCAGCATGGCGTCAACGAGAGTGGTCTTGCCGTGGTCCACATGGGCGATGATGGCGATATTGCGTATCGTCTGGCTCAAAACTTGTTTCCTTCAGTGTCGGGGTCCGGCCCGCGCGGAGCCGTCAAAGGTCGGCCCGAAGTGTGAATTCGGTGCGTGAGGTTGAGGCCTTGGCCGCGCAGAGCGGCAGATTCCAGTCTAACAGGCGCCAGCGGGTATTCGAGCCGAAAACAGGTAGTGGGTCAGATGATTTCCACAGGTAATGGATTTAGCATCCAAACCGCCATAGATGAATCACGGATCGCGCAATGATTCGCATTCGCCATTGCCAACCCTCAGCGCCTGGGTCGATAATTTCGGCCATCATCATGGCTGAATCCATTCGCATCAGTCTCCGCTATCACGGTCCCGAAGTGGATGCCGGGGAAATGAACGTTGACGACGTAATTAGAGCACTTCAGGGGTTTTCTGGCGCATATATAAAAATTAGCTCATGGATCGCACCAGACGCGAGACAAGAGCTAAAAGTAACCGCGATCAAGAATGAGTCCTTCGATCTGATCGTACTGGCGGGACTCTACCTTGCCTCGACGGGCGATCTTTTCGAGAAAATCGACGCGAGCATAAATGTTGCCAAATTCGCATTTGGCCTTTTTGCTGATGTCATAGGACTAAAAAAGCACACAAAGCAATTGCCCTACACCGCCCGCGTAGATGGAGACGGGAATAACGTCACCATCATCAATGCCGAAAACGTCACGATGACCGTGCCACTTCCCGCGTTTGAGATGTATCGGGAGAAACTTCTGGACAACGATTTAGCGAAAATTACGAATCCCTTATCGCAAGGAAGAATCACAGAAGCCGAATTGAGAGAAGAAGCCGAAGAGGGTATCGGAGTAACAATAAATAACGGCGAGCGGGAATATTTCACGCCGGAAAGCGAAGTCACCACTATCAAGGAGCAAGAAGTCACAGGGACACTTGTATCTCTGAATAAGAAATCGAATCGGGGAACATTTGAATTTGGAAATGGCCATACGGCGCGATACCTTTTCGTGGGAGACGACAAAGACGCTTTTCATAGAGACTTCGCACACAAAGGACCAGTGAAAGTTACAGCGGATATTGAGTTCGATGAAAACCTCACTCCGATGTATTTGGCGATTAAGCGAGTATCCCCCTCACAGATGCGCTTGGGACTACCCGAGCCGAACAATTCAGGCAGTCTGCAAGAGTCCGAATAAAATAGAGCGGCTATCGATCAACTTCACCATTTCCTCAACTGACCAAACATGATCGGCTAGGCCAGCTTCCATCGCAGGGGTGACTCTGAGTGTCTGATGTACCCGGCAAAAATTGTAGTACATGAAATAAATCGCTAGCATGTGCTCGTGGTTCTCAACCTTTTTCGAGAATGCATTGGTCAGTCTCGTAAACCGCCTCATGCTCATGCGCATGGTGAGATTCTGTCGCTCCACATAAGATGTGCTGATGTGCTTTGGGTCGGGGTTACCGATCACTTGGACTGATTCAGTGCCAATGCAAACGCCGGGGCTGTAGCGCGTGTCCGGCTGCGCAGGATTTCCATACAGCTTTATCAGCATCGCGTAGTCCACGTCCATTCCAAATGCACCCTCGACAGCTTCTACATAGGCCCTGTGGCCGTCCGTGGTGATCTGGACACGCGTGGCTAAACGCGATGCCACATCCTTCATGAACTCCATTGCATAATCGGCATCTCTGCCGCCGCACAGGTAAGAAACGATCAGCTTGGAATCAGCATCAAGCCCGGTCCATGTCCACAGGCTTCCAGCGCCCTTGGCCCGCTGCTCTTCGGAAACGTTCTTTTCCTTCCCGTAGCAGAACGACCAGATTTCATCGCATTGAATACGCTTCGCCGCCACGTTGCGGACATGCTCATCATGGTAGGCCGCGCAGACACTACCCAGATCGGCCAGGAGGGAAAGAACCGTCCCTTTGGCGATTCCTGTCATGCGGCAAGTTGAGCGGATGCTGTTTCCTTCGACCAAGGCCGATACGATTTGAACTCTCTGGGATGTGCTCAGGCGGCTCATAATGAGAATATCCTATGCTTGAGCGGTCAAGAAGTCAAGTAAATAATGCAGAATTCCTAAAATACCTCTTGCAAAGTTGGGAACTTCGCATTACTCTCATAATTGCGAGGTGCGATATGGCAGAACCGGCGATTCAAAAAGACGATCTTTCAACCGTTGACGACACTCAGGGGGGGAAGCAAGAAAAGGACCGCTCCACCATTGATTTTCCCTACGGGGGTCTTGAGGATGCCATCACAGTGGCTAAGGCCGTGCACAAGCTCGGCGGAAATCAGTGTCGGCTGGACTCTCTTGCTGCTGAACTTGGCCACGATACCGTAAAGAGCGGCGGCTTCCGGCAAAAGCTCTCCACGGCACATACCTTCGGATTTACCTCGCTCTCGCAGGGCATTGTTACTCTCAGTGCGCTAGGCGTCCGGGTCATCGATCCTGAGCAGGAAAAGGTCGCCCGCGTCGAAGCGTTTTTGAAAGTTCCCTTATACAACGCCATCTATGAGCAGTTTAAGAATGGCCCTCTCCCGCCCGCCCAAGGTCTCGAAAGCACAATGGCATCTTTGGGTGTTGCTGTAAAGCAAACCAGTAAGGCGCGACAGGCGTTTCAAAAGTCTGCCAAGGAAGCCGGTTTCTTTGCCTATGGGGCATCGAAACTGGTATATCCGGCGCTCGGAAATCAGGCCAACTTTACAAAGACGAAAGATGCCGATCCCAAGCCCGATCCAAACGGCTCGGGGGGTAATGGTGGGAACGGCGGCGGAGACGACGGCAACCAGTCGCTGATTGACGGATTGATTAAGGTTCTGCCAAAAGCGGGAACCCCGTGGCCTCTTGAGGCTCAACGGAAGTGGTTGCAAACGGCTGCCGCAAACTTTGCTTATGCCTACAACGGCACCGATGAGACGCGATCCATCAAGGTGACGATTGAAAACGATTGATCTCTGCTATATCAAGAGCCGTCCAGCAGCAGACTGGACGGCTCGGAAGGGAGTAACTATGTGCGGACCGTGACATTCATCTCAGTCCAGACCAGAGTGGCTGTAATCATCCTTTGCAGTGGCGACGAAACCCTCGTGGTCGTTATCCCAATATAGGGTAGCCCAAAGGCTCCCGCGAGTCCATAGTCCGATCAGCCGTGGTTCTCTTGCAGTGAACCCTTCACCTTCGCCCAACGAGCCTTTGCTGCTTGTTGGGCGATCTCATGCTTGCGATCACCTGACAGCTTATCAGCACGTCGCTTGCCTCCCTTCAAGCCTCCTAGACGGCCTAGCGCGACAGCGGCAGCATTTTTCTCTTTCGGCCTTAAGGGTTCGCCGGTTGAAATCTCTACAACCCGCAGCGCATTCTGTGCGAAGTCTTGTTTCGCCTTTGCCATGCCCTTATGATGCTTGAGTGCTAAACGCTACGCAAGAGCCTGTGCAAAACACTTGACCCACTACCCGAAAACAGGGTCCATTTCGCAAATAGACACAATAGAATGAGCCGGAGCAGATATATATTTCGTGTAGACGGAGTGCGACGGTGCGAGAGCCGCATCTGATTCTGGGCATCGGCGAATTGCTGTGGGACATTCTGCCCGGCCCGCGCCTGGGCGGCATCCCGATTGGCGAATCGCGCGTGGCGCTGCTGGGCGGCGCGCCCGCCAACTTTACCGTGATGGCCGGGCGGCTGGGCAATCATGCCGCCATCCTCAGCCGCATTGGCCGCGATGAGCTGGGCCGCATGGCGGTGGACAAGCTCGACCCGTTGCCCGTCGATACCAGCTTTCTCGAGATCGATCCTGGGCACGAGACCGGCCGAGTGACGGTGGATTTTGTCGGCGGCGAGCCGCGCTACACCATCCACCATCCCGCCGCCTGGGACTTTTTCTTGCTTTCGGATGAATGGGTGAAACTGGCGGAGAGAGCTGACGCCATCTGCTTCGGCTCGCTCGCGCAGCGCAGCGCGCTCTCGCGCCAGACCATCCAGAGCCTGGCCGCGCAGACCAAGGCCGGATGCGTGCGCGTCTTTGACGTGAACCTGCGCCCGCCGTTCATCTCCGGCGAGGTGATCCAGGAATCGCTGGAGCTGGCCACGGTGGTGAAGATGAACGACGAGGAGCTGCCGCAGGTGCTGCGGTTGCTCGGCCTCGGCGGAGACGAAGAGCCAGCCAAAGGCGATCTGCGCAACGGCGCGGAACGGCTGCTGGCCGAGTTTCCTTCGCTTGAGATTGTGGCCATCACGCGCGGCAGCCGCGGCAGCCTGCTGGCCACGCGCGAGGAGTGGGACGACCATCCGGGGTTTCCGGTGACCGTGGCCGACAGCGTGGGCGCGGGCGATGCGTTTACGGCAGCCCTGACCCACTACATGCTGCGCGGCGCGGATTTGGCCACGCTCAACGAAGCCGGCAACCGCTGGGGCGGCTGGGTAGCGTCGCAATCGGGCGCCATGCCCGCGCTGCCCGACTCGGTGCGCGAGGCGATTGCCGCGGCCATCGAGCGATGATCTAACCCTGTAACGCCGGTCTCCACTGGCTGCGCAAAAACTTTACGGAAGAGCCATGAAGTGTCAAGGCACGGCTTTAGAGCTTGGTGAAAAACTCACTATTTCGTTCATCGGAAGGAGCGTGAGGCTTCAGCCTCACGAATAAGGCCCATTGATTCAGCGCGGCTTTAGCCGCGGGCCTTTCCTCCCACGCGTCAGATGGACTTTTTCCGCAACCTGTTTAGTCGTGCCGCAACCAGCGCAATCAACAATCGGGGCTTTAGCCCCTGAGGGATGCTTTTCGCCATCCTCGCCTGACTTTTGGAGTTTTTTCGAGGCCTGTCCAAACCACCAGTGTTGTCTTCCGCGCGTCCTCGTCCTAACATGTCTCTGACCATGCAAAAGCCATCCGCATTCGCTTCGGTTTTTGGTGTTGCGCTGCTTTCTCTGCCCAGCCTCACAGCACAAACCCCCACACTCACCATCCGGGCCGGCCACCCGGCAGGCAACGTCAGCCCCACGCTCTACGGCCTGATGACCGAGGAGATCAACTACTCCTACGACGGCGGCCTCTATGCGGAGCTGGTGCGCGACCGCGCCGTCGGCCATGGCTTCGGCGCGCTGGTGCACTGGCCCACGGTGGTGCGCGGCAATGCGCAGGTGAAGGTGTCTGTCGATGAGTCCGCCGGCCCCAGCGATGCACTGCCGCGAAGCATCAAGGTGCACGTGACGCAGGCGAGCGCCGCCGCGCCCGCGGGCGTGGAGAACGACGGCTACTGGGGAATCCCGGTGCGACCGCACACCGCCTACTCCGGATCGTTCTACGCGAAGGCCGATACGGCGGGCGTGCCGGTCACGGTGAGCCTGGTCAACGACCAGACCGGCGCGGTTGCGGCAAAGGCGCTCGTCACCGGCATCGGCTCCGAATGGAAGCAGTACACATTCAAGCTGAAAACCGGCGATGTGCCGGCTTCTGCCAACGATCATCTGATCCTGGCCATCGATCGTCCGGCGACGTTGTGGCTGAATCTCGTCTCGCTCTTTCCGCCCACCTATCGCGATCGCGCTGGCGGCAACCGCGCGGACATCATGGAAAAGCTCGCGGCGATGCATCCGAAGTTCCTGCGCTTCCCCGGCGGCAATTATCTTGAAGGCAACCACATCGACGAGCGCTTTGAATGGAAGAAGACGATCGGCCCGTGGGTCGACCGGCCCGGGCATCGCAGCCCGTGGGGTTATCGCTCGTCCGACGGCATGGGGCTGCTCGAGTTTCTGGAGTGGTGCGAAGACCTGCACATGCAGCCCGTGCTGGCGGTGTATGCCGGCTACTCGCTGGCGCAGGAGCACGTTGCTCCCGGCCCGGCGCTCGAGCCTTATGTGCAGGATGCGCTCAACGAGATCGAATACGTTACCGGCGGCCCGGATACAAAATGGGGCTCCGAGCGCGCGCTGGACGGCCATCCCGCGCCCTTCGCGCTCAAATATGTGGAGATCGGCAACGAAGACCAGTTCGACCGCTCCGGCAGCTACGACGGCCGCTTTGCGCAGTTTTATCGGGCGATCAAAGAAAAATATCCCGATCTCCAGTTGATCGCCACCACGCCGGTGAAGAGCGTGACGCCCGACGTGCTCGACGAGCATTTCTATATGTCGGCGGAGGAGTCGTTTGCCAGGGTGCATTACTACGACAAGCACGAGCGCACCGGGCCAAAGATCTTTGTGGGCGAGTGGGCCACGCGCGAGGGTGACCCCACGCCCAACCTCGAAGCCGCGCTGGCCGACGCCGCGTGGCTCACCGGCCTCGAGCGCAACAGCGACCTCGTCATCATGTCCAGCTACGCGCCGCTCTTCACCAATGTGAACCCCGGCGGATTGCAGTGGGCGCCGGACCTGATCGGCTACAACGCGCTCTCCAGCTACGGCTCGCCCAGCTACTGGATGCAGGCGATGTTCGCGAGCCACGTGGGGACCGAGATTGTGGCGGCGGCGTTCAGCAACGCCGGCCCGCGGCTCTATGCCTCGGCCACCAGCGATCCGCGGCGGCACAAACTCTTCATCAAGATAGTGAATGCGAACTCGACGCCGCAGCCGCTGGCCATCGATTTGGAAGGCGCAGGCAAGCTCGCGCCGCAAGCCATTCTCACCACGCTCAGCGGCAGGACGCCTAATGCCACCAACAGCATCGAGAATCCTCGCGCCGTCGTGCCGGTCGAGCGCGCCATTCCGGTCACGGGCCCGAAGTTCACCCAGACATTCGCGCCGTGGTCGGTCAACGTGCTGGAGTTGAGCGACTGAGCCTATGCGGCCTGGAAAATTCCTGCAACCGGCAGCGTCCTCTGCTCTTCAAATAGGATGGAGCCAGGCAGAGTTCGCTTCCCTTATGTCAGGAAAAACGTTCCACGATCGTCTCCGCGCATTCTTGGATTTCTTCGTACTGTTCAGCGGGATTTCGACGGCCTCGAACCTGGCCCGCACGCAGGGCCGCCGCCTGCTCACCCGCGGCATCTTTTTGTTCCGGGCGCGGTAGGTCCGGCCGCTTGGTCCCTTGTTTTCTTGGTCCCTGTATCTCGGTCCCTGTATCATCGAACTATGCCGATCACGCGCCAGCAGGCTCTCGACTACTTCCGCTCCCCCGACCTGATCGGCCTGGGTTTTGAGGCGGATGCGGTGCGCCGCCGCCTGCATCCCGAGGGCGTGGTCACATACATCATCGACCGCAACATCAACTACACCAACTTCTGCACCGAGTACTGCACTTTCTGCGCCTTTTACCGCCCGCTCAAAGGGCCGCAGGCCGCGGAAGGCTACATCCTCGACTTCGAGACCATCTACGACAAAATCGCCGAGACCGTGGAGATGGGCGGCACCGGCGTGCTGATGCAGGGCGGCATTCATCCCGACCTCAAGATCGACTGGTTCGAGAAGCTCTTCCGCGGCATCAAGGAGCGGTTCCCGCAAATCTGGCTGCACTGCCTCTCGGCCTCTGAGGTGCTGGCGATTGCGGAGTACTCGAACCTGAGCCTGCGCGACACCATCGCGCGGCTGCGCGACGCCGGCCTCGACTCCATCCCCGGCGGCGGCGCGGAGATTCTCGACGACGATGTGCGCACCCGCATCGCGCGCCTCAAGTGCCGCACCGAGGACTGGGTCAGCGTGCACCGCACCGCGCATCAATTAGGGATGCGCACCACGGCCACCATGATGTTCGGCGTGGGCGAGACCTTCGACCAGCGCATCAACCATTTCGAAGTGGTGCGCCGCCTGCAGGAAGAAACCGGCGGCTTCACCGCGTTCATCCCCTGGAGCTTCCAGCCCAAGCACACGGCCCTCGGCGGCCGCGGCTGGGACGAAGCGACCTCCGTCGAATATCTCAAGGTGCTGGCCATTGCGCGCCTCTATCTCGACAACATTGAGAACGTGCAGGCCAGCTGGGTGACGCAGGGGTTGAAGGTGCTGGAACTCGGCCTCCACTTCGGCGGCAACGACGTTGGCAGCGTGATGCTCGAAGAGAACGTAGTCCGCGCGGCCGGCACCAGCAACTGCACCACCGAAGAAGAGCTCCGCCGCATCATCCGCGACGCCGGCTTCAAGCCCGTCCAACGCGACACGCTCTACCGAACGATGTTCTTGAATTAGCCGGCTACTTCCCCGCCAGCACCGTCGTGCTTCCGCCAATCCAATCGAAGTAGGTTGGCTTCGTCAGCCCCTGCACGATTACCTCCGGCAGCTTCCGCTCCGGAAAGCGGTGCCGATAAAACTCGAAGCACGCGAAAAACTCCGGCGAGTTTGCCTCAAAAATCTGCGGCTCCGGCGTGTAGGCCTTCACCAGCGCCGGGTTGGCCGCGAGCGCTCCCAGAAAATCAACCGCATCCGCAATCGTGTGGCCGGTCTCCGACCGGTAGTCATACAGCGGAATGCCCTGCCGCTCCGCGAACTCCGCAATCGGAATCAGCGGCTGCAGCGCGAAATCCTGGTAGTGAATGGAGCGCTCGCTGCGCGCCATTTCCAGCGGTAACGCGCCACGAGCGTCAATCTGGTCGACGGCATCGCGATACGCCCGCAACCCGAAGTCGAAGAGCGAGGCATCGCGCGAGATCACGCCGGTCGCGATCGCCGCCAGCCCGCGCCAGTTGTGGTGATTGTTCAGTTGCTTCTCTTCGCCGGGATATTCGATCAGGTGATGCGCCACCTTGTTCATCCAGGCGATGTCGCGCGCGGTCTCGGCGTGGTCGAGCCTGTCGTCGTTCACCAGCACCGATTCCGAGATCGCGATGGTGCTCAGCGTCCACTCCACCTGGTAACTCGACTGCCTCTGCTCCGCCTCAATGTAATCGAGCAGCGCGCCAGCCTTTGCCCAGCGGTCGATCTGATCCTGCGCGCACTGCGCCTCGGCGTGATCGCCGCTCGAGAGAAAGCGGTTCATGCCGGCGGCCACGCGATGCGCAAACCGGTTGTAAATCCGCGTTGCCGCCGCCTCCGCCGGGTTGGTAGGCCCGTGATTGCCGTGCAGGTAGTGCATCGGGATGCGCATCGGCCCCTGCGGTGCTTCCACAAACGGCAGCCCCTCGCAACTGGCAAGCTTGGCCACAGCCTGCTGTACACGCTCGCTGGGATGGTCCTGCAACTCCGCCTGTCGCGCCGCAACGTCGATGTACGAGGCCTTCGGGTTCAGGACGATCTTTTTCGCACCGGAGCAAAGCGCAACCGCGGGCGAAACCAAGAGCGCCAAAGACAAAACGAGCCGAATCGGAATGCGCATAGGCGCCTCATTCAACAGGAGTGTTTTTCAAGTCGAACCGGCGCCGACCGCACCGGACTGATCCATCTTATCGAACCACGCGCAGCGTTCATGGCAGTCCCGTCTGCGCTATGCTGGTCGGTATACGTCGCCCGGCGTATCGGGAGTGGTTCATGGGCGAGTTTCTTTTGAACGTCAACGGCGCGCCGCAGCGCGTGCATGCCGATCCTGAGGAGCCCCTGCTTTCGGTCCTGCGCGACCGCCTCCATCTCACCGGAACAAAGTACGGCTGCGGAGAAGGCCAGTGCGGCGCGTGCACGGTGCTGCTCGATGGCCGCGCCGTGCGCTCCTGCCGCACCCCGCTTTCCACGGCGGCAAACGCGCAGATCGTCACCATCGAAGGTCTGGACCACGAGGGCCGGCTCAGCCCCGTGCAGCAGGCCTTTCTCGATGAGGGCTCGTTCCAATGCGGCTACTGCACATCCGGCATGATCGTGAGCGCCACGGCGCTGCTGCGCGCCACGCCCCATCCTACCGAGGAGCAAATCGTTGCGCTGATGAACGGCAATGTCTGCCGCTGCGGAACTTATCCGCGCATCGTCGCGGCCATCCAGCGCGCCGCCCGCATGCAGGAGGCGAGCCGATGAGCCGCCGCGACGAATTCGAGCGCGAATTTTACGAGGGCGGCTCGTGGTCGCCTCCGGGAGGATGGCAGCTCGGGCGCCGC
>Ga0187812_1000411_pt1 | contig 15137 bp, 13 predicted proteins | sample NC_S_2_FD_130582 | JGI IMG/M metagenome (GOLD analysis project Ga0187812, IMG submission 130582) | Wetland sediment microbial communities from Neuse River Estuary, North Carolina, USA - ASW-S_2 | ecosystem: Environmental > Aquatic > Freshwater > Wetlands > Sediment | place: USA: North Carolina...
CCTTCGAGGAGCCTGCGGCTGCGCTCGGCGTCCACCGCGATGCCGCTGACGCAGCGCCGGTCGAACGCCTCGCAGGCGTTGCCGAGGGTGACCAGGGACTCGACGAGGCGGTCCGCCACGACCGGCATCATGACGTTGAGCTCGAGCTGGCCGTACTGGGCGGCCGTGGCGATGGTGGCGCGCGCCCCGATCACGTCCAGAGCCACCATGTTGACCATCTCCGGGATGGAGGGGTTCACCTTGCCCGGCATGATGGAGGAGCCCGGCTGCACCGCCGGCAGCTGCAGCTCGCCGACGCCCGCGTGCGGTCCCGAAGAGAGGAGTCTGAGGTCCGAGGCGATGCGGGAGAGCTCGATGGCCAGCACCTCGAGACCCGAGGCGAAGAAGACGAAGTCGCCCAGGCTCTGCGTCAGGCGAAAGCGGTTTCCGGGTGGCCGGAACGGCAGGCCGAGGGCCCGCGAGAGTTCCTCGGCGGCGGCCTCGGGGTATCCGGGTTCCGCGTTCAACCCGGTGCCGTTGGCCGTGGCGCCCAAGTTGAGCTCGTAGAGGTAGCTTGCGGCGTGATCGGCCTGGGCAACCGCCTGCGCGATGGCGGCGGCGTAGCCCGAGAACTCCTGGCCGTAGCGGATCGGCACGGCGTCCTGCAGGTGGGTGCGGCCCGTCTTGAGGACGTCGTCGGTGCGCCGCGCAAGCTCCTCGAACCGCTCCGCGAGGGAGAGGGCCTGGGCGCGCGTCGTCCGCCAGAGCACGGCCGACGCCACCCGCATCACCGTGGGGAAGATGTCGTTCGTCGACTGCCCCATGTTGACGTGGTCGTGGGCCGAGACGCGGTGGTCGCCCGGGGAGCCGCCGAGGCGCATCCCGGCGAGGTTCGCGAGCACTTCGTTGAGGTTCATGTGGAACGACGTCCCGGCGCCGGCCTGGTAGACGTCGACGATGAACTGGTCGAGGTGGCGGCCCGCGATCAGCTCGTCCGCCGCCCAGACGATCGCGTCGGCGATCTCGGGCTGCAGCCGCCCGGTGCGGCGGTGCGCGATGGCCGCCGCCCGCTTGACCTGCGCGCCGGCCGCCAGGAACGCGGGCCGGGGCAGGCGCCCGCTGATCGGGAAGTTCTGGTGCGAGCGCTGCGCATGAGCGCCCCAGAGGGCGTCGTCGGGCACCTGGACCTCGCCCAGCGCGTCGCGTTCGATGCGTGCCATATCCCTACTCCCTTCGCCAGGACCCAGTTCATGGGACGGGTTGACTGCAAGTATACCAGAGGTGTCCGGGTCGCTTGGTGCCAGCGCGGCAGGGGGCGCGGCGGAGGACCGAGAAGCCACGGCGGAGGCAGTGGAAAGGGGGCAGCCGGGACGGTCAGGCCGTCCCGCACACCGTGCAGATCCTCGTCTACACCCGCGACCATCCAAGGTACACCGAAGCCCTGCGGCTGGTGGCGCCCGACGCCGACATCCGGGGGGCGGCGACGCTGGCCGAGGCGCAGCCGCACCTCGAGGGCACGGAGATCCTCTTCGCCTGGGGGCTCGAGCCGGACGCGATCGCCCGCATGCCGCGCCTGCGCTGGATCCAGTGGCTCGGCGCCGGCGTCGACCTCGTCCTGCCCGGACTGCCGGACAGCGTCACCCTGACCCGCGTCGTCGGCGCATTCTCGACGGTCATGGCCGAGCACGTCTTCGCCTACCTCCTCGCGCTGCGCCGCGGCGTGTTCGAGATGCGCGCGCTGCAGGAAGCGCACGTCTGGCGCCGCCTGACGGGGCGTTCGCTGCAGGGCCAGCGGCTGGGCGTGGCGGGCCTCGGATCGATTGGCGGCGAGATCGTCCGCGTCGGCCGCACCTTCGGCATGGAGATCTGGGGCCTCAGCCGCAGCCTGCGGAGCGCCGAGATCTGCGACCGCCACTTCCTGCCCAAGGAGATGCGGCAGTTCGCGGCCGGCGTGGACGCGCTCGTCCTGGTGCTGCCCAAGACGGCCGAGACCGACGGCATCGTCGACCGCGCGGTGCTGCGCGGCATGCGCGAGGGCTCGGTCCTCATCAACATCGGTCGCGGCAACGCTGTCGTGGAGTCGGATCTCGCGCAGGCGCTGGCCGAGGGCAGACCCGCGATGGCGCAGCTCGACGTGTTCGAGCGTGAGCCCCTGCCCGCCGAGAGCCCGCTGTGGGACCTGCCGAACTGCTTCATCTCGGCCCACTCGTCCGGCCCGAGCGAGCCGCACCTCGTGCGCACCTTCGCGGCCGCGAACCTCGAGCGCTTCCTGCGGGGCGGGGAGCTCGTCGGCGTGGTGGACCCGCAGCGGGGCTACTGACGCGACGGCCGGGCGGCCTGACTCCCGCCGCCCGGCCGAACCTGACAACTTGTGGCAAGACAGTTGACGCGTCACCCCTGCCTGGCCGACGCTCTACCCGGTGGAGTTGACCGGCGGGCAGGAGGCTTGGTCGATGACGGATGGGCGCCCAGGGCCAGCGGGCACTGGCCAGGAGAATCGGGTCCGGGAGCTCGTGGACCGGTTGCGCACGTGGAGCGGGCGCTACCCGCGCATCGGCTTCACCTGCAGCTTCGGCGGAACGAGCATCGTGGTGGCCCACCTGATCGCGACGCGGCGCCTCGCGATCCCGATCTACTTCCTCGACACCGGCCTCTTGTTCGAGGAGACCCTGGCGCTCCGCCACACGTACGAACAGCGCTTCGGCGTGCCGATCGTCGACGTGCGCCCGGACGCGGACGACCTCGCCCGGGCCGCCTCGGGCGGCGTGGACCTCTTCCGCCGCGATCCGGACCTCTGCTGCGACCTGCGCAAGGTGCAGCCGATGCGCCGCCTTCTGGCCGGCCTGGACGCCTGGATCGGCGGGCTCCGGCGGGACCAGTCCCCGACGCGCGGCGCCGTCGAGACGGAAGAGCGCCATGTCCTCGAGGACGGGCGCATCATCGCCAAGCTGAGCCCGATGGCCTACTGGACGCGGCAGGAGGCCTGGGACTATATCCGCGCCATGGATCTGCCGTACAACCCGCTCGCCGAGCGGGGTTTCAAGAGCATCGGCTGCCGGCCCTGCACGCAGCCGGTGGGTGCGGACGAGGACGAGCGCGCCGGCCGCTGGGCCGGGACCGGCAAGACCGAGTGCGGCCTGCACACCTTCACGCGCCGCCTCTCGGACGACGCCGTGCGGCTCTAGTCCCCGACCTGTTCGAGGTAGCCGCGCAGGGCGTGCAGCATGCGCGCCGTCGCGCCCCAGATCTTGTGGCCCTGCCAGGGATAGAAGGGCAGGTGCACGCTGCCGCCCGTGCGCAGCGGCACGTCCTCCCACCGCTCGAGCGGCCAGAGGTCGTCGAGCGCCGGTTCGAGCAGCGACGCGACCTCTCCCGTGTGCGGCGCGAATTCGGGCGGCCACGGCAGGTGGCCGACGCAGGGCGCCACGGCGAACCCCGACACCGGGATGAAGATCGGCGGCAGGAAGCCGAGCTTGCGCGGCGAGCCGAGCAGGCCGACCTCCTCGCGCGACTCGCGCAGGGCGGTCGACCAGTAGTCCCGGTCTCCCGGGTCGCACGAGCCGCCCGGGAACGCGATCTGGCCCGTGTGGTGGGCCAGGGCCTTGGCGCGCTCGGTGAGGGCGACGCGCAGCTGCCCCGCGTGCGGATACAGGAGAACGAGCACCGCGGCCGGGCGGCCGGCCGGCAAGCTGATCTCCTGCGGCAACAGCCGTCCGAGGCGTTCCATCGGATCCACGCGCGGCGCGCCGGGGTCGGATGCGGGTTGCGTCGCCACCGCCTCCTGTGCGAGAGTTGGGCAACAGGTACGCGTCCTCCTGCCGCCGGCGGGAGGGAGAGGGGAGGTGCGCGGGCGGTGTACGTGCTCTTCGACCTGGACGGGACCATCGTCGATTCCGTGCCTGCGCACCGCCGCGCCGCGCAGGCGGCGTTCCGGCAACTCGAGATGCCCGTGGACGAACCTGGCCTGATGCGCTTTCTCATGGCGAGCGACGCGGCGGGCGCAGGGCTCCCGTCCGACCTCTACCTCGAGGTCTGGCGGCGCATGCAGCCGCTCTACCGCCGCGAGCAGCACACGATCCAGCCGTTCGCCGGCGTGCCCGAGCTCCTGTCGCGGCTGCCGTCGCTCGGGCTCGGCGCGGGACTCGTCACGTCCAAGCGGCGCTGGGCCGTCGAGCGGGAGCTCGAGCGCCTGGACCTGCGTGGCCATTTCGCATGCACAGTCTGCCGCGAGGATACCCGCACCCACAAGCCGAGCCCCGAGCCCCTGCTGCATGCGCTCGGCCGGCTGGGGGCGCCGGGCGTGGCCTACGTCGGAGACGTGCCGAGCGACGTGCAGGCGGCCAAGGCCGCCGGCCTGCCCGCGATCGGCGCCGCGTGGGGCTGGGCCGGCGCGGGCGCCTTGCGCCAGGCGGGAGCCGACTGGGTGCTCGAGCGCCCGGCGGAACTCCTGCCGCTCGTCGCGTCCCTGGCGCAGGCGGAGGGAGCGGTCGAGGGAGCCTAGAGCCCGCCGCGCACGGGGATGAGCGCGCCCTGCAGGTCCCTGGCCCAGGGCTCCCCGAGCGCGAGCGCGAGCTCGGCGAGCCGCTCCGGGCGGACCCACTGGCCGGGGTCTCGATCAGGCATGGCCTGGCGGTTCGCGGCGCTGTCGATGACGGAGGGCAGCAGGGCATTCACCGTGGCGCCCGTCCCCTGCAGTTCGCGGCCCGCGGAGCGCACCATACTATGGAGGGCGGCTTTGCTGAGGGCGTAGGCGGCCTGCCCCGCGCGCGGCTCCTCCGCGGCGAGCGCGCCGATGAGGACAGCCCGGCCCTGCGCCCTGCGCAGAGGTCCGAGCAGCTCCTGCAGCAGGTAGAACGGCAGGCGCGCGTTCGACCAGAGCAGTTGTTCGAACACATCCGCGGGCGTCGCTTCGATGGGCGGCCCGCCGGCGTAGGCGCCGCTCGCGACGAAAAGGCCGTGGACCGGTCCGCGGGCCGCCTCGCGGCAGGCCTCACGCACCTCGGCGGGCCCGGAGAGCGGGGATACCACCACCTGCGCGCCCTGCGGCTCCTTGTCGTACGGCCTGCGCACCATGGCCACGACCTGGGCGCCCTGGCGCAGCAGGGCGGCCGCGATCGCCTGGCCGACGCCTCCCTGGGCCCCGACGACGATGGCGCGGCGATCGCGCCACGCTTCGACCATCCGATCGCCTTCCTTCCTTGAATGCATGGACCGCGCGGTCCCATGTCCGAGCCGTTTCGCCCAGCGCAGGAGCGCTCCTGCAGATGAGATGGCGAGGAGGTCTAACCCTGATCGCGCTCTTCGATTCCGGCATCGGCGGACTCACCGTGCTGGCGGCGCTGTGGCGGCGCGTCGGTCCGGGCGACTACCTTTACCTCAGCGATCAGGCCCATTTTCCCTACGGCGACCGGCCGCCGCAGGACGTGCGGCGCGACGTCGCCGCATGCGGCGCCCTGGCGCGCCGCGAGGGCGCCCGCGCGTTCGTGCTCGCCTGCAACACGGCGAGCGCCCTCGCGCTGCCGGATGCCGCGCGGGCGTTCGGCGGGCCCGTGCACGGCGTGATCGCGCCTGCGGCGCGGGGGGTTGGGGAAGCGCGCCGCGTGGGCGTCCTCGCGACGAGCAACACCTGTCGCACCCACGCGTACCGCGACGCGATCGACAGGCTGGTGCTGGAAGTGGCCTGCCCGTCGCTGATCGCCCTCGCCGAGGCGGGCGGCGCGCGCTGGGCCGACATCGCGCGCGAGGCGCGGGCGCCGCTCGAGGAACTGCGGCAGGCCGGCTGCGACGCGGTGGTGCTCGGCTGCACGCACCTGCCGCACTTCACCGAAGTGCTCAAGGCGCTCACCGCGGGGTGGGCGCGTCTCCTCGATCCCGGCGAGCTCTTGGCGGCGGAACTGGCGCAGACGATCGTCGGCGCCGACGCGCGAGCGCGCGTCCGCTGCGCCACGAGCGGCGACCCTGAGCAGTTCGCCGAGCGCCTGGCGAGCGAGCTGCCGGAGCTCGCGCAGACGGCGACGACATGCCTTCTCGGCCGCGATCGGGAGGGCTGGCTGTTCGTTGACGCGGCTTGCGGCGGATGATATCATGTCGCATGCGATCTGGTGAATGTAGCTCAGTTGGTTAGAGCACCAGGCTGTGGCCCTGGGGGTCGGGGGTTCGAGTCCCCTCATTCACCCCATCCATTTTCGGTGTTGCGGCGTGTTCGCCTCGCTGGGGCGTAGCCAAGCTGGTAAGGCACGGGACTTTGGATCCCGCACGCGTAGGTTCGAGTCCTACCGCCCCAACCAAGTTTGGGCCATTAGCTCAGCGGTTAGAGCGCCCGCCTTTTAAGCGGGGCGTCGATGGTTCGAATCCATCATGGCCCACCAGGCGGGCGTGGCGGAATGGTAGACGCGCGGGACTTAGGATCCCGTGGGGACACCCGTGAGAGTTCGAATCTCTCCGCCCGCACCAAAGTGGTTTCTGCGGAAGTGGCTCAGTGGTAGAGCGTCGCCTTGCCAAGGCGAAGGTCGCGGGTTCGAATCCCGTCTTCCGCTCCAAATTTCCACGGGCGACCGCCGGGTCGCCCATTTCGTGCAACGGGGCCGGACCCGGTGTCCGGCCTCGCCGACTGGGAAGAGGTGGACATGGTGGTCGAGCTGGAGAAGCTGAACGAAGATGAGGTCCGCGTCCTGATCGACATCGAACCGGAGCGCATGCAGGAAGCCCTTGACGAGGCGTACCGCAAGATCGTCAAGCGGGTGCGGGTGCCGGGATTCCGCCCGGGCAAGGCGCCGCGGCCCATCGTCGAGCGCGCCTACGGTACGCAGCGCCTGTACGAGGACGCCCTCAACGAGCTCGTTCCCAAGGCGTACTCCGACGCCGTCGAGGAGCTCAAGCTCACGCCGTTCGAGGACGGCACCATCGAAGGCATCGACCCCCAGGACGACAAGGGCGTGCGCGTCAAGGCGCGCATCCTGTTGCAGCCCGAGGTGGAGCTGCCGGACTACCGCGTCTGGAAGCGCGACGAGCCCGAGGTGCCCCCCCTGGACGAGGACGCCGTGGATCGCGCGCTCGACGAGGAGCGGCGCGGCCACGCCACGCTCGTCCCTGCCGACGAGGTCAAGGAGAGCTCGGTCGTCGAGCTCACCGGCACCTTCGTGGACGAGGAGGGCAAGGCGGGCACCATCGAGCGCACGCAGGTCGCCCTCGACCGTTCCTTCCCCGCCTTCCGCGAGGCGCTCCTGGGCGCGCGCGCGGGCGAGGCGCGCCAGGTGCCGCTCGACAGCGAGCACCCCGACCACACGGCCCTCGTGACCGTCGAGGACGTGCGCGAGATCGAGCTGCCGGCGGCGGACGACGCGTTCGCGCAGGAGCACGGGCACCAGGATCTGAAGGAGATGCGTCAGAACCTCGCGAATGCTCTGCAGGCGGAGGCGCAGCGCGCCGCCGAGGACCGGCGGCGGAGCGCCCTGCTCGATCGCATCATCGCCGAGTCCACGTTGCGCGTGCCGGAGGTCCTCGTCGAGCGCGAGGCGCACGGCATGCTGCACGAGCTCTACGGCGAGGCGGCGCACGAGCACGAGGTGGACGAGGACCTGCACAAGCAGGCCGAGCAGCAGGTGCGTGCGAAGCTGGTGGTCGGGCGTATCCTGGACCAGGAGGGCATCGGCCTCACCCAGGCGGAGTTCGACGGCGCGCGCCGGATCCTCGAGCGCAGCCGCGGCGGCACGGCACTGGGGGAACAGGAGCAGCAGTCGCTCTATGGCATCCTCCTCGACGAGAAGCTGCGCAGCTTTTTGGGCACCTTGGGTGAGGAGCAGGCAACGACCGCTGCCACCGAAGCCGAGGCGGAGCAGCCGGCAAGTCAGGAGTAAGGCGGTAAGGAGAGAGAACCGATGGGCTACACGGTGCCGATGGTCGTCGAACAAACCAACCGCGGCGAACGTGCGTACGACATCTACTCGCGCCTGCTCAAGGAGCGCATCATCTTCCTGGGGACGCCGATCGACGACCAGGTGGCCAATCTGATCGTCGCGCAGCTTCTCTATCTGGAGTCTGAGGACCCCGAGAAGGACGTGCACCTCTACATCAACTCGCCAGGCGGTGTCGTGGACGCCGGGCTCGGCATATACGATACCATGCAGTACATCCGCCCCGACATCTCGACGATCTGCGTGGGGCAGGCCGCCAGCATGGCGGCGGTGCTGCTCGCGGGCGGCGCCAAGGGCAAGCGGTTCTCGCTGCCGAACTCGCGCGTCATGATCCACCAGGCGGGCGTTGGCGGCGGCCCCCCGGGCAAGGCCAGCGACATCGAGATCTTCACGCGCGAACTGCTCAAGGTGAAGGAGATCACCAGCCAGATCCTGGCCAAGCATACCGGCAAGGACATCCAGGAGATCTACCGCGACACGGACCGCGACAAGTTCATGTCTGCGGACGAGGCCAAGGCCTACGGCCTGATCGACGAGGTGATCGCGTCGCGCGAGGTGCTCGGGTCGAACCCGTCCCGCTAGCAAGGGGGTGTCGCGGATGTTCAAGTTCACCGATGAGAAGGGACAGCTCAAGTGTTCCTTCTGCGGCAAGTTCCAGGATCAGGTCAAACGCCTGATCGCCGGGCCGGGCGTCTACATCTGCGACGAGTGCATCGAGCTCTGCTCGGAGATCATCGACGAGGAGCTTGGCGACGACGTCGAGGTCGAACTCAAGAACATCCCCAAGCCGGCCGAGATCAAGGCCATCCTGGACCAGTACGTGATCGGCCAGGAGCGCGCCAAGCGCACGCTCTCGGTGGCGGTCTACAACCACTACAAGCGCATCAACCTGGGATCGAAGATCGATGACGTCGAGCTGCAGAAGTCGAACGTGGTCATGATGGGCCCGACGGGCTCCGGCAAGACCTACATGCTGCAGACCTTGGCGCGCATCCTCAACGTCCCGTTCGCCATTGCCGACGCCACCTCGCTCACCGAGGCGGGCTACGTCGGCGAGGACGTCGAGAACATCCTGCTGAAGCTCATCCAGGCCGCCGACTACGACGTCGAGAAGGCCGAGAAGGGCATCGTCTACATCGACGAGGTCGACAAGATCGCCCGCAAGTCCGAGAACCCCTCCATCACGCGCGACGTGTCGGGCGAGGGCGTCCAGCAGGCCCTGCTGAAGATCCTCGAGGGCACGGTGGCTTCGGTGCCGCCGCAGGGCGGCCGCAAGCACCCGCACCAGGAGTTCATCCAGATCGACACGACGAACATCCTCTTCATCTGCGGCGGCGCCTTCGACGGCATCGACAAGATCATCAAGGCGCGCACCGGCAAGAAGGGGATCGGGTTCGGCGCGGACGTCGGACACACCCGCAACGAGCGCATCGGCGAGGTGCTCGCGAAGGTGCTGCCGGAAGACCTGCTGAAGTACGGGCTGATCCCGGAGTTCGTGGGGCGCCTGCCGATCATCGTGACGCTCGACGCGCTCGACGAGGAGGCGCTCGTTCGCATCCTGCTCGAGCCGCGCAACGCGCTCGTCAAGCAGTACCAGAAGCTCTTCGAGCTCGATGGCCTGGACCTCGAGTTCAAGGACGACGCCGTGCGGGCGATCGCCCAGGAGGCGCTCAAGCGCAACACCGGCGCGCGCGGCCTGCGGGCGATCATCGAGGACATCATGCTCGACGTGATGTTCGACACCCCTTCGCGCAAGGACGTCACGAAGTGCGTCGTGACGAAGGAGGTCGTCCAGCGCCACGAGGAGCCGCTGCTGGTGACCGCGGAGCGCAAGGGCCGCAAGAAGCAGGAAGAGACCGCCTGAAGAGCGGAACGGGCCCCATCCTCGAGCGAGGGTGGGGCCTTTGCGCATCCTGCGGTCCACGGCGCGGCAGGACAGGGAACGGGCGCGGCGAAGTGCGAGATGATCGTTCCACGGTAGGATTAAGACGATGGAGGCGGTTTCGTTGGCCCTCGACTTCTCCCACGGACTGTCGGACGACGTGCTGGCCCTGCAGGGCGTGGCGCGGGACTTCGCCCTCTCCCGCCTGCGCGAGGGCGGACGCGAGGCCGACCGCAGCGGCGAGGTGCCCTGGGACCTGCTCGCCGAGGCGGGAGAGCTCGGGCTGTGCGCGCCCGGAGTGGCGGAAGCCTACGGAGGCCCCGGCGTCTCGACCCTCGGCCAGGTCGTGATGATGGAGGAACTCGGTTTCGGCAACCTCGGCCTCGCCATGGCGATCGGCAGCCAGGGACTGCTCGCGGCCGCGATCTCCCGCCATGGCCTGGACGTGCAGAAGGCGGCGTACCTGCCGCGGCTGGCCGGTGAAGGCGGCCTGCTGCTCGCCTCGCTCGCGGTGACGGAGCCCGAGGCGGGCGCCGAGCTCGAGATGGCGTCCCGCGGTGAGCAGCAGCGCGTGCGTACCGAGGCCAGGCCCGCGGCGGACGGCTACCGCATCGACGGGCGCAAGCGCTTCATCGTCAACGCCGGCCGGCCGGGGCTCCTGCTGGTGCTGGCCCAGACCGAACCCGAAGCCGGCCTGCACGGCGCGAGCCTGTTCCTCGTCGCCCAGGACGCGCCCGGCGTCAGTTTCCTCGGGCGGACGGAGACCTCGGGCCTGAGAAGCCTGCAGATCGGCACGCTCGAATTCGAGAACTGCCTCGTGCCCGCGACCGCGCGGCTCGGCCAGGAGGGCGAGGGGTTCCGCATCGCGCGCGAGGTCCTGCAGCTCGGCCGCGTCCTGACGGCGGCGGCCGAGGTGGGGACGACCCGCGCCGGCTACGAGGCGGCCCTCGCCTACGCGCGCGAACGCAAGACGATGGGACGGCCGATCATCGAACACCAGCAGGTGGCCGGCGGTCTCGCGCGCATGCGCACCGCCGTGGACGCGGCGCGCATGCTCGTCTGGCGGGCCGCCGGGGACCTCGACGCGGGGCGGGACGCCTCGCTCTCCGCGGCGGAGGCGAACTTCCAGAGCGCCGAGGCCGCCGTGACCGGGCTGCGCCAGGCCGTGCAGACCTTCGGCGGCTACGGCTTCACGCAGGAGTTCCCCGCCGAAATGTGGCTGCGCGACGTGCTGGGCAGCCGCATCGCGTACGGCGGCGGCGACGTGCAGCTGATGGAGGTGGCGGAAGCCATCGCGCGCGGCGCCTGAACGCAGGAAGAGGGCCCTCCCCCCGCCGAATCCCCCGGCCGGGGGAGGGCTTCACATGCCTGCGCAGATCCTCGCGAAGCTCACCGGGCGCCTGTCGGAGGTGGCCTGGGGCAGGCAGCGGGCCGCGGAGCGCCTGCTGATCGCCGTGCTCGCCGAGGGCCACGTCCTGATCGAGGACGTCCCCGGCGTCGGCAAGACGTCGCTCGTGACGCGGCTCGCCCAGGCTCTCGGCGTCGGCTTCCAGCGCATCCAGTGCACGCCCGACCTCTTGCCGTCGGACGTCACCGGCTACACCTACTACGACCCGCAGGCGCAGGCGTTCACGTTCCGGCCGGGGCCGGTGCTGACGAACCTTCTGCTGGTCGACGAACTGAACCGCACGTCGCCGAAGACGCAGGCCAGCCTGCTCGAGGCGATGGAAGAGCGCCAGGTGACGGTGGACGGCGTGCGCCACCCGCTCCCCTGGCCGTTCATGGTGCTCGCGACGGAGAATCCGGTGGAGTTCGAGGGGACGTTCCCGCTGCCGGAGGCGCAGCTCGATCGCTTCCTGCTGCGGGTGCACCTCGGCTACCCGCCGGCGGAGGCGGAGCTCGGCGTGCTGCAGGTGGAGGGCCCGCGCCAGATGGCGCCGGAGCTCGAGCCGTGCGTCACGCCGGCGGAGCTCGGCGCGCTCGTGCGCGAGGCACAGGCGCTGCCGGTGGGGGAACCGGTCGCGCGCTATGCCTTGGACGCGGTGCAGGCCAGCCGCGAGCATGGCGCGCTCGCGCTCGGCGTCTCGCCGCGCGGCGCCATCGCCTGGATCCGCGCCGCGCGCGCGCTCGCCTTCCTGCGCGGCGAGGCGTACGTCACGCCAGACCACCTGCGCGAGCTCGGCGAGGACGTGCTCGCGCACCGCATCGTCCTGCGCGGTGACGAGGCCCTGCACGGCGCCACGGCGCAAGCGATCGTGGCGGAGGTGCTGCGGCGAACGCCGTTGCCGGGTGCGGGTTCCCTGCGGTGAAGGCCCTCCGGCGGGCTGGAGCGTTCCTGCCGCCGGTCCTGATGCTCGTCGGACTGGCTGCCGCCCCGGGGCCGATCTGGGGCTACCTCGGCCGATTGGGGCTCATCCTGGGGCTCGGCTGCCTCCTGGGCTGGCTGCTCGCGGGACGCGCCAGGCCTGAGGCCGTGGTCCACACCGAGCGCCCGGAGGCGGGCGACTTCGTCGAGCTCGAGGCGATCTGGCGGGGGCTGTGGCCGGGCTTCTGGCGCGTCACGATCGAGGACCGCGACGCCGCGCACCGGCACGAGGGCTGGTTCGGCATCGGCCGTCAGCACCTGCGCTGGGTGGAGCGCGACGTGCGCCGCGGCCTGCATGTCTTCGACGTGTCGCTGGGCTACCGCGACCCGCTCGGCCTCTTCGCGCGCACGCTCCCGCACCGCGCCCGGCTGGCCGTCGCGGTGCGGCCGCGGGCGGTGGTGCTCGCCTCGCGCCCCTTGGCGCGCTCGGGCGACGAGAGCCTGCGCGGCGTGCTGCGCGCGTCCGAGCAGCAGGAGTTCGCCGGCGTGCGGCGCTACGAGGCCGGGGACCGCCTCGCGCAGCTGCACTGGCCGCAGACGGTGCGCACCGGCCGCCTGCAGGTGCGCCAGACCTTGCGCAGCGGCGCCCGGGTGCGGGAGATCCTGCTCGACACGGACCGCTCGGACTACCCGGATGCGGCGCTGTTCGAGCTCGCCGTGAGCGTCGCCGCCTCGTTCGCGCTCACCTTCGCGCGCACGGGGCAGCAGGTGGCGCTCGCCGCCGGCGCACAGTTCGTGAGCGCGGGCCAGGGTCGCGGCGAGCGCCTGATGGAGGCGCTGACGGCCGTGGAGCTCGGCCGGCGGGCCCTACCGCGGAGCGGCGGGCGCCATGTGCTCCTCGTCGGGCCCGGTCCGGCGGCGGCGGCCTTCAAGCAGCGCAACCCGGGCGCCGTCGTCGTGGCCGTGGGGGAGTCTCCGGCAGGGCCCGATCTGACGGTGCCGAACTTCCCGGCGCTCTGGCGCCTCGGGCGGCGGATCCGACCATGAGGCGGCGCGAGGGCTTCGGGGCCGTCTGGTCCCTCGCGGCGGCTGCGGGTTTCTACGTCAGCATCGGCGGCGCCTCGGACCTGCTCCTCCTCTACGCCGCCGTGTACGCGCTCATCGCCTTCGACCCGCTCGCCCTCCGCCGGCGCCTCGGGCGCCTCGCGGTCTGGCTCTTCGCGCTCGCGGTGGCGACCGGCCTCGTGCAGCACGGGCTCGCCCTGGAGCCGCTCCACCACCTCCTCAGACTCGGCCTTTCCGTGCGCCCCAAGGCGCTCGACACCGCCGACGCCACCCTGCTCTTCACGGCCCTGCTGCCGCTCCTGGTCGCGGTCTTCGAGATCCCGGGCGGCCTCAGCCTGCGGCTCGGCCAGCTCGTGGTGGGCGCAGGGCTGCTCAGCTACGTCGGCGGACTGCAGGTGGAGGTGGCTTGGGAGGCGGTGGGGCTCTGCCTCGGCTTCGCGCTCGTGCGCTACTGGGACCTCGCGGCGCAGCCGGCGCGCGGCCGGCGCTCGCTGCAGGTCTACGCGCTCGCGACGATCGCGCTGGCGCTCGCCCTGGGTCAGACGTTCCCGTCGCTGCGCCCAGGCACCGGTGCCGGCGTGCAGGTGCAGCAGGGCTATCCGCTCGACGTCGCCCACCTCGACCACACGCTCACGCCGTCGGGCAGCCAGGCCTTCCTCGCCCACACGCGCGCCGCCCTCTACTGGCAGGTGTTCACCGCGTACACCTACACCGGGCAGGGCTGGCGGCCGCGGGGCGACTGGCGCGCGCTGGGGCCGCAGGACCTCGCCGCCGCGCCCGGCGCCGGCACGCGGCTCGTCGTCGAGCGCTTCTCCCTGACGTCCAACCTCCCGACCGACCCCGTGGCCGGACAGGTGGTGAAACTGCTCGCGCCCAGCAGCGCGTGGCGCTACAACGCGGGGAGCGGCGCCTACCAGGCTCCGGGCCGGCAGATCGCGATCGTGGCGGCTCTGCCGACCGTGTCGCTCGCCCTGGCGTCCAAGGTGGCGGTCGGGGCGCAGGGCGCGCCCGCGGCCGCGCTGGAGCTGCCCCGGGCCCTGCCGGCGGAGGTGGGCGGCCTGGCGCACCGGATCGTCGCGGGCGTTCCCGCGACCGTGGGCGCGCAGGCGCAGGCCATCATCCGCTACCTGCGCGGCCACGAGCACTATGCCCTTACGGTGCCGCCCGACGGCGGCAAGGATTTCGTCTGGGACTTCCTCTTCGTCCACCACCAAGGGGACTGCAACGCCTTTTCGACGGCGTTCGTCGTGCTGGCGCGCCTGGACGGCATCCCGGCGCGCTGGGTGGCCGGCTACCTGCCCGGGACTGTCGTCGGCGCGGACCGCGCCGTAACAGCCGCAGACGCCCACAGCTGGGCAGAGGTGTGGGTGCCCGGGCACGGTTGGCTGTCGCTCGACCCGACGCCCGGCTTCGCACTGCCCACCCTGCAGCAGGGCGGCGGCGCGGCGGCCGCGGCCAGCCGCACGGGCGCGCTGCCCGCCGTGCAGGTGGGCGCGCTGGGGCGCGCGCAGGCCATCCGGCTGCTGGAGCAGGCGGCCCACCGCCAGGTGGCCGCGACGGCCGCCGCGGCCAGGGCGTCCGGCGCGGCGCTCTACCTGTGGCTCGCACTCGCGCTCATCGTCCTGGCGGCGCTCGCGGGCATCCTGCTGCGCCCCGCGCAGGCGGAGGTGCTCGGGCTGCGCCTCGCGTCGCGCCTGCTGGGCCGGCCGTGGCGGCAGGACGAGACGGTGCGGTCCTGGCTCGGCGGCCTGTCGCCCGGGCTCTGCCGCCGCGTCGAATGGCTGCTCTACCGGCCGCCCGGCGCCTGTCCCGTCGGCTTCGGGGCGGCGTGGCGCGAGCTGGGCGAGCTCGCGCGCCGCGGCGGCGCGCCGCGCATCAGACATCCTCTGCGGCGCCGGGGCGCGCCGCACGGCCCAGCGGCGCGCTGAGGCCGGCCCGTGCCCTGCCGGCCTCTGTCGCCCTGGACCTCGACGGGCGGCAGAGCGCGGTCGGC
>Ga0187812_1000412_pt1 | contig 15135 bp, 12 predicted proteins | sample NC_S_2_FD_130582 | JGI IMG/M metagenome (GOLD analysis project Ga0187812, IMG submission 130582) | Wetland sediment microbial communities from Neuse River Estuary, North Carolina, USA - ASW-S_2 | ecosystem: Environmental > Aquatic > Freshwater > Wetlands > Sediment | place: USA: North Carolina...
TGCGCCGACTCGTCGGGTACCTGCGCGACCGTTTCCCGTGCACGGCGCGGGTGACCGTGGCCGACAACGGCAGCACGGACGGGACCTGGGCGGTGGCGCGGTCGCTCGAGGCGGCGCTGCCGGGGCAGGTCCGCGCCGTGCACCTGGATCTGCCCGGCCGCGGCCGGGCGCTGCACGCGGTCTGGTCGGCCAGCGACGCCGAGATCCTCGCCTACATGGACGTAGACCTGTCCACGGACCTGAACGCGCTGCTGCCCCTGGTGGCGCCGCTGCTGTCCGGGCACAGCGACGTGGCCATCGGCACCCGGCTGGCGCGCGGCTCGCGGGTGGTGCGCGGGGCGAAGCGCGAGATCATCTCGCGCGGGTACAACCTGCTGCTGCGCGCGACGCTTGGCGTCGGGTTCTCCGACGCCCAGTGCGGGTTCAAGGCGATCCGCGCGTCGGCCGCCAGGGAGTTGCTGCCGCTCGTCGCGGACACCTCGTGGTTCTTCGACACCGAACTGCTCGTGCTCGCCGAGCGCGCCGGGCTGCGGATCCATGAGGTGCCGGTGGACTGGATCGACGACGCGGACTCGCGGGTCGACATCCTCGCGACCGCCTTCGGCGACCTGCGGGGCGTGTGCCGGGTCGGCTGGGGACTGGCGCGGGGGCGGCTGAAGGTGCCGGCGCTCGGTTCGGCCGGCGCCGCGCGGGGGCTCGCCTGGCAGCTGCCCAGGTTCGTGGCCATCGGCGTCGCGAGCACGGTGGCTTACGTGCTGCTGTACCTGCTGTTTCGCGGGTTCATGGGGGCTCAGGCCGCCAACCTCGCGGCGCTGCTGCTGACCGCGATCGGGAACACGGCGGCGAACCGGCGGCTGACGTTCGGGGTGCGGGGACGGGCGGGAGCCGCCCGGCACCAGTTCCGCGGGCTGATCGCGTTCGGCGCGGGGCTGATCCTCACCTCCGGGGCGCTGGCGGTGCTGCGCGCGCTGTCGCCCTCCCCCAGCCGGGGCACCGAGGTCGCGGTACTCGTCACGGCCAACCTCGCCGCCACGCTGGTACGGTTCGCGCTGTACCGGCGCTGGGTATTCGGCTCGCCGGGCGGTTCACCCGGTTCGCCGGCCTTGAGCGCGGCGGCTCCGGCCGGTGTCGCGCCAGCCGATGCCGCGGCGGCGGGCGCCGCGGCGGTTAACGTCGTCACCGAGACAAGCAGGAGCACGCGATGAGCGCCACGACGATCCCCGTTCCCGCCGCTGCGCGGCCCGGCGGCGGGGGCCAGGCCTTCGCCAGGCGGCTGTGGCGCGGACCGCTGCACGACCCGGCCTGGGCGCGGCCGGCGCTGCTCGGCCTGCTGGTCGTCACCGGGTTCCTGTACCTGGTGAACCTGAGCAGGAACGGCTACGCGAACGATTTCTACGCCGCCGCGGTGCAGGCGGGGACGCGGTCATGGAAGGCGTTCTTCTTCGGCTCGTTCGACGCGTCCAACTTCATCACCGTGGACAAGACGCCCGCGTCGCTGTGGGTGGACGAGATAGCCGCGCGGATCTTCGGGTTCAGCTCGTGGTCGCTGCTCGTGCCGCAGGCCCTCGAGGGTGTCTGTTCCGTGGCGCTGCTGTACGCCGCGGTGCGGCGCTGGTTCGGGCCGGGGGCTGGCCTGGTAGCGGGGGCCGTGCTCGCGCTGACTCCGGCGGCCGCGCTGATGTTCCGGTTCAACAACCCCGACGCGCTGCTCGTCCTGCTGATGACGGCCTCCGCGTACTGTGTGCAGCGGGCGATCGAGCGGGACCGCACCCGGTGGCTCGTGCTGGCGGGCGTGCTGCTCGGGTTCGGGTTCCTGACCAAGATGGCGCAGGCGTTCCTGGTGCTGCCCGGGTTCGCGGTCGCGTACCTGTGGGTAGGGCAGGCGCGGGTGCGGCGCCGGCTGTGGCAGGTCGTGGCGTTCGGCTTGTCGGTCGTCATCGGGGCCGGCTGGTGGGTGGCGATCGCGCAGCTGTGGCCCGCGTCGTCGCGGCCGTACTTCGGCGGGTCGACCGACAACAACATCCTGGAGCTGGCGCTCGGCTACAACGGGCTCGGGCGGCTCGACGGGACCGAGACCGGATCGATCGGGTTCGGCGGCGGTGGCGGGGCCGGCGGTGGGGGGTTCGGTGGCGCGACCGGGATCTTCCGGCTGTTCGGTTCGGAGTTCGGCGGGCAGGTGAGCTGGCTGATCCCGGCGGCGCTGATCTCGCTCGGCGCGCTGCTCTGGGTGTCCCGGCGGGCGCCGCGCGTCCGGGTGGCCGCTGCGGTGACCGGCCCGATGGTGGAGCCGATTACTGGGTCTGGCGGCCCGTCGCCCGTTGCCAGGATGCGGGCGTTCGCCGCGATCTGGGGCGGCTGGCTGCTGGTGACCGGCCTGGTGTTCAGCTACATGCAGGGGATCATCCACCCCTACTACATGGTGGCCCTCGGGCCGGCGATCGGCGCGCTCGTCGGCGTTGGCGCCTCCAGCCTGTGGCAGGCGCGGCTCGGCATCGCCGGGCGCGTGTGCGCCGCGGTCGCGGTGGCGGTGACCGCCGTGTGGTCGTACGTGCTGCTCAACCGGACCCCGGACTGGCTGCCGTGGCTGCGGTGGGTCGTGCTCGTCGCGGGCCTGCTCGCGGTCGTGGCGTTGTTCGCGGTGCCGCTCGTCGCCCGCATGGCGCGCGTGGCCGGCGTGGCCGACGCGTCCGGTGTGCCGAGCGAGTCTGGTGTGCTGGGTGCGTCTGGTGCGCCGGGCGCGCCCGGCGGGCGCGCGGGGCTCGCGCGGGGGCCGCTGGCGTGGGTGCCGCTGGCGTTCGCGCTGGTCGCGGGGCTCGCCGGGCCGCTGGCGTACTCAATCTCCACGGTGAACAGCACGCATACCGGGGCGCTGCCGAGCGCGGGGCCGACGGTGGCGGGGGCGTTCGGCGGAGCCGGCGGGCGGTTCGGCGGCGGGCTCCCCGGCGGCGGGGCCGGCCGGTTCCCGGGCGGGACGGGCGGGTTCCCGGGCGGCGGGACCGGCACCGGGACCGGCGGCGCTGGCACCGGGACCGGCGGGTTCGGCGGGTTCCCGCGGTTCCGGGGCGGGACCGGCACTGGCGGCACCGGGTTCGGCCCCGGCGCGGGCGGCGGGTTCGGCGGTGGCCTGTCCGGGAACACGCAGGTGAGCAGCGCCCTGATCAAGCTACTCGAGCAGGACGCGTCGAAGTACAAGTGGATCGCGGCGACTGAGGGCTCCCAGGAGGCGGCACCGATCGAACTAGCGACCGGCGGGGACGCCGTGATGGCGATCGGCGGGTTCAACGGCACCGACCCGACGCCGACGCTGGCCCAGTTCGAGGCGATGGTCGCCAAGGGCGAGATCCACTACTACGTCGGGCGCGGGAGCGAGAGCTTCGGCGGCGGCGCGGGATCCTCGGCGATCGCGTCCTGGGTGGCGGCGCACTTCACCGCGCAGACCGTGGGCGGCGTCACCGTCTACAACCTCACCCAGCAGAAGTAGGCCCGGCTTCGCCGGTCAGCGTCAACCGGTGTACTTACGGGTGCTATGGCACCCGTAAGTACACCCGCCGTCACGGTCACCTTCGCCGGCAGCGGCGACGCGTTCGGCAGTGGCGGCCGTTACCAGGCGTGCATCCACGTGCGCAAGGACGGCGCCAGCCCGGTGCTCCTCGACTGCGGCGCTACTTCGCTCAGCGCGCTGAAGCGGCTCGGGCTCGACCCCGGCGAGATCTCCGCGGTGTTCGTCTCCCACCTGCACGGCGACCACTTCGGCGGGCTTCCGTTCCTCATCCTCGACGGCCAGTTCTCCCGGCGCACCAGGCCGCTGGCCGTCGTCGGGCCTTCCGGCACCGCCCGCCGGCTGGCCGGCACGATGGAGTGCCTGTTCCCGGGATCGTCGGCTGCTCCCGGCCGGTTCGGGGTCGAGGTGACGGAACTCGCCGCGGGCGCGGGCGCCACCGTGTGCGGGGTCATGGTCCGTGCCTGGGAGGCGGACCATCCCAGCGGCGCTCCGGCCCACCTGCTGCGGCTGGATCTCGCTGGCAAGACGATCGCCTATACCGGCGACACCGCCTGGACGGCCGCGATCAGCGACGCCGCCGCGAACGCCGACCTGCTGATCGCCGAGGCCTACTACCGGGACAAGAACGTCCCGTACCACCTGCGCCTCGCCGACCTCGGCGCGCACCGGGACCAGCTCACCGCGCGGCGCGTCATCCTCACCCACATGTCGGCCGACATGCTCAGCAGCCAGCCCGGACCATCCTTCGAGCACGCGTCCGACGGCCTCACCGTCAGGCTATAGCGGCCTGTTCGCGTTAGCGCTGAAACCTTGGCCGCCCATGACCGGCCAGACTTTCAGCGCTAATTGGACCTTGGTGAGCCTGGGACGTACGGGGCTGTTGGTGCCGCCTCGCAGCGGGTCGCCCCAATTAATTCCATGATCACGAAGGTTGCGCATCGTATAGGTGCACAAACTCTTCGTGATCATGGAACGCGAGCATCGCGGACATGCTCGCGAGCAGATAGCAGGGGCCAGATGTACCCCTGATGCGAACGTGGCGCGCCGGCCTGGCACGCTGCCTCTAGGGCCAGCGGGTCCCCTGGAGTCCCCTGGAGCAGGTCGAGTGCGCAATCGGCGGTCCCGTCTCGGGTTTCGTCCGCGGGGCAGCGTAAGGCCACCAGGACGGCTGGGGCTCTGGGGGCCCATGTGGTGGGTGAGGGGTGGAACACGGGCTCGTTCGGGGTGATCGGGAGCGGTAGGGGCGGAGGGGTGAGGCGACGGCTGCTGGGAAACCACTTGACAGCGTGAGATTACTCTCGTGATACTAATCTCATGAATCTTACGCGGCTGATGGCGCTTGGCACGCTCGCCAGGTACGGGCCGCAGCACGGGCACCAGATCCGGCGGCTCGCGGACGTGACCAACGTGGGCGAGTGGGGCGGTGTCTCCGTCGGGGCGCTGTACCGGGAGCTGCGGACGATGGAGCGCGAGGGGCTCGTCGAGGCGCTGCGCACCGAGAAGGTGGGCAGGCGGCCCGAGCGGACCGTCTACGAGATCACCGACAGCGGGCAGCTCGAGCTGACGGCCCTGCGGGAGCAGGCGATCCGGCCGCTCGTGCCCGGCCCCGATCCGCTGGGGGTGGCGCTGACGTTCGCGGCCGACGGCATGGACCGCGAGCAGCTGCGCGCCGTGCTGCGGGCGCGGCGGGAGCGGCTGGCCATCTCCGCCGCCGAGATCGAGGCGGACCGGCAGCGGCTCGTCGGGAAGGGGTACATCGACCCGCTGTCCGCGGCGATCATGCGGCGCAGCGCGCTGCACTTCGAGACCGAGGTGCGCTGGCACGACGAGATGGACGCGCTGCTGGCCGAAGACGCGACAACCGACTTGAATTGAATCGAGATATTACTCGATAATGGTGTGTGCTGAACTTAACGAGGGGAACCGGAGTCATGTCAATCATTGAGGCCAGCGGCCTCAGCCGGACGTTCAAGAGCCGCAAGCGTACCGTGCATGCGGTGCGCGGGGTCGACCTCACCGTCGAGGACGGCGAGATCGTCGGCTTCCTCGGCCCGAACGGCGCCGGCAAGACCACCACGCTGCGGATGCTGACCACGCTGCTGCGGCCGACCTCGGGCACGGCCGTGGTCGCCGGGGCGGACCTGCTGCGCGACCCCCTCGGGGTGCGCAAGCGGATCGGGTACGTGCCGCAGGCGATCGGCCAGACCCAGGGCGGGACCAACGACATGTGCCTGGTCATCGAGGAGCTGCTCGACCAGGCGGAGGCGTACCGGATCAGCCGGGCGGAGGGCACGCGGCGCGCGGCGGCGCTGGTCGAGCAGCTCGACCTCGGCGGGCTCGACCGGCGGCTGGTCAAGACGCTGTCCGGCGGGCAGCGGCGGCGGCTCGAGATCGCGCTCGGCCTGGTCCACCAGCCGCCGCTCGTCTTCCTCGACGAGCCGACCACGGGGCTTGACCCGCAGAGCCGGTCGAACATGTGGCAGCACATCCGCGCCCTGCGCGCCGACCTGGGCACCACGGTGTTCCTGACCACGCACTACCTGGACGAGGCGGACGCGCTGTGCGACCGGGTGTTCATCATCGACCACGGGGTCATCGTCGCGGTCGGGACGCCGGACGAGCTGAAGCGGCAGGTTTCCGGTGACGTCGTGACGCTGCGGGTCAACGGGGCGACCGAGGCGGCCGGGTCGCTGCTGGCCGCCGAGCCCGTGGTCCGCGACGTCTCCGTCGCGGACGAGGAGCTGCGGCTGACCGTCGATCACGGCGAGGAGGCGCTGCCCGCGCTGCTGCGGGTCCTCGACGGCGCGGGCATCACGATGAGCGCGATCAGCCTGTCCCGGCCGACGCTCGACGATGTGTTCCTCACGCTGACCGGGCGGTCGCTGCGGGACGACTCACCCGGCGGCACCGGGCATGGCGACGGGCCCGCGGCCGCTGAGCTGGCGGGCGCCGGAAGCAGCGCCGGAAGCAGGGAGTAGGCGGACATGTCCTTCATTCACGACACGCTGTTCATCTTCCGGCGGCAGGTGCGGCTGATCCTGCGCAACCCCGCGTTCCTGACCATCGGGCTGCTGCAGCCGGTCTTGTACCTGGTGCTGTTCGGGCCGCTGCTGACCAAGCTGCCCGCGGGCACGCTGACCGGCGGCTCCGGCACGGGCGGCCGCGCCGAGGCCTACCAGTTCTTCGTGCCGGGGCTGCTGATCCAGCTGGCGCTGTTCGGCTCGACGTTCGTCGGGTTCGCGATCATCTCGGACTGGCGGGCCGGGGTCATCGAGCGGTACCGGGTCACGCCGGTGAGCCGCGTCGCGATCCTGGCCGGGCGGGTGCTGCGGGACGTGCTCGCGCTGATCATCCAGTCCGTCGTGCTGATCCTCGCGGGCCTGGCGTTCGGGCTGCGGGCGCCGCTGCCCGCGGTGCTGCTCGGCTTCGTGTTCATCGTGCTCGTGGCGATCGGGCTCGCCTCGGTGTCCTATGCGGTCGCCCTGCTGCTGAAGAGCGAGGACGCGTTCGCGCCGCTGATCAACTCGGTCGTCGTGCCGCTCGTGCTGCTGTCCGGGATCATGCTGCCGCTGACGCTCGGGCCGGGCTGGCTGCAGGGGATCGCGCGGATCAGCCCGTTCCGGTACGTCATCGACGCCATGCGCGAGTGGTACGCCGGGCGTTACTTCGACACGATCGTGGTCGAGGGCCTGGCGGTGTCCGTCGGGCTGGCGGCGGTGTTCCTGTGGCTCGGGTCGCGGGTGTTCGTCCGGGAGAACGCTTAGCGAGCCCTCCGCTCAGCGAGCCCTCCGCTTAGCGGGGCGGCTCGGGGAAGTGGCAGGCGGCACGGTGGCCGGGGGCCAGTTCGGCCAGCGGCGGTTCGGCGGTCTTGCAGATGTCCTGCGCCTTCCAGCAGCGGGTGTGGAACCGGCAGCCGGGCGGCGGGTTCAGCGGGCTGGGCACGTCCCCGGTCAGCCGGATCCGCTCCCGGCGGACGCGCGGGCTGAGCGCGCCGGCGGGCGCGCCGTCTGCGGCGGCCACCGCCGTGCGGACGGCGGCCGGCTCGGGGACCGGGACCGCGGACAGCAGCGCCACCGTGTAGGGGTGCCGTGGGCTCGCGTACAGGTCGTCGCGGCTGGCGATCTCCACGATCTTGCCGAGGTACATGACGGCGACCTGGTCGGCGATGTGCCGGACCACCGCCAGGTCGTGGGCGATGATCACGTAGCTCAGCCCTAGTTCGTCCTGCAGGTCGTCGAGCAGGTTGATGACCTGCGCCTGGATGGACACGTCGAGCGCGGAGACCGGCTCGTCCGCCACGATCAGCTTCGGCCGGAGCGCGAGGGTGCGGGCCACCCCGATGCGCTGCCGCTGGCCGCCGGAGAACTCGTGCGGGTAGCGGTTGTAGTGCTCGGGGTTCAGCCCGACCATCTCGAGCAGGTCCTGGACGGCCCGCTTGACGCCGTGCTCGGTCCGCACGTTCTGCACCCGCAGCGGCGCGCCGATGATCGTGCCCACCGTGTGCCGCGGGTTGAGCGAGGAATACGGATCCTGGAAGATCATGCCGATCTCGCGGCGCAGCGGGCGCATCTGGCCGGCCCGCAGGTGCGTGATGTCCCTGCCCTCGAAGACGATCCGGCCGCTGGTCGGTTCGTCGAGCCGGGCGACCATCCGGCCCGTGGTGGTCTTGCCGCAGCCCGACTCGCCGACGATGCCGAGGGTCTGGCCCGGGAGCAGGGAGAAGTCGATCCCGTCCACGGCGCGGACCTTGGCCACCGTGTGCCGGAAGATCGCGCCGCGCGTCACCGGGAAGTGCCGGGTCAGCCCGGTGACGGTCAGCAGGTCGTCGGTCATGATGCCTCTACTTCGGTAACGTCCTGGCCTGACCCGGCGGGCGCGGCGGCCGACTCGGGCTGGGCCGGCTCGGCCGTCTCGGCCCCGGGCGCGGCCCCGGGCGCGGCGGCCACGCCAGGCGCCAGCTGCGCCCAGATCTCCCGCTGCCTGGCCAGCGTCAGGTGGCAGGCCACCCGGTGTCCGGGGCCCGTCTCGCGCAGCACCGGGACCTCGGTGCGGCACCGGTCGCCGCCTACCTGCTCCGGGTAGGAGCAGCGCGGGTGGAACGGGCAGCCGGGCGGCACGTTGATCAGGCTGGGCGGCGTGCCGCGGATCGGCCGCAGCCGGTCCACCCGCGCCACGTCGAGCCGCGGCATGGAGCCGAGCAGCCCCCAGGCGTAGGGGTGCCCCGGCTTGAGGAACACGTCCGTGGCGCTGCCCGTTTCCGCCACCCGGCCCGCGTACATGACGAGGACGTCGTCGGCGACCTCCGCCACGACGCCGAGGTCGTGCGTGATGATGATGACCGCCGACCCGAACTCGGCCTGGAGACCCACGATCAGGTCCAGGATCTGGGCTTGCACGGTCACGTCGAGCGCCGTGGTCGGCTCGTCCGCAATCAGCAGTTCGGGGTCGCAGGACAGCGCCATCGCGATCATCGCCCGCTGCCGCATGCCGCCGGAGAACTGGTGCGGGTAGTCATCCACCCGGACCGCCGGCTGCGGGATGCCCACCCGGCCGAGCAGGTCGACGGCCCGCCTGCGGGCCTCCTGCTTGGACACCTTGTTGTGCACCCGGTACGCCTCGGTGATCTGCGCGCCGACCGTGTAATACGGGTGCAGCGCCGACAGCGGATCCTGGAAGATCATCGCCATCTTGCTGCCGCGAAGGCGCCGCACCCGGTCGGGTGACGCGCTCACCAGGTCCTCGCCGTCGAGCCTGATCTGGCCGGTGACCTCGGTGTCGCCGCCCTGCCGGTGCAGGCCCATGATGGCCAGGCTGGTCACGCTCTTGCCGGAGCCGGACTCGCCGACGATGCCGAGCGTACGGCCCCGCTCCACGTCGAACGAGAGCCCGTCGACCGCCTTGACGAGGCCGTCGTCGGTCCGGAAGCGCACGTGCAGGTCGCGCACCTCGAGCATGGCCATAACGAGAGCCTCACCCTCGGGTCGACCACCGCGTACAAGATGTCCACGAGCATGTTAGCCACCACGATGAAGAACGCGGCGAGCATGACCACGCCCATGATCTCGGGGAAGTCCTGATTCTGGATCGCCAGGATGGTGAACTGCCCGAGTCCGGGCAGCGAGAACGTGGTCTCGGTCAGCACCGCGCCGCCGATGAGCAGCCCGAGGTCCATGCCGAAGATGGTCAGGATCGGCGTCAGCGCCGCCCGCAGGCCGTGGCGGACCACCACGGTGCGTTCGCGCAGGCCCTTGGCGCGCGCCGTGCGGATGAAGTCCTCGTTCATCGTCTCGAGCATGCCCGCCCTGGTCAGCCGCGCGTACAGCGCCGCGTACAGGAACGCGAGCGTGACCCAGGGCAGCACCAGGTTACGTGCCCACAGCGCGGGATTGGTCGTGAGCGGCACCCACTGCACGTTCGGGAACAGCGGCCACTTATAGCTGAACAGCTCGAGCGAGATCAGGCCGGTGAAGAAGATCGGCAGCGACACGCCCGCCAGCGCCACGCCCATCGACAGCCGGTCGAAGATGCTGCCCCGCCGCAGCGCGGACAGCACGCCGATCGCCACGCCGCCGACCAGCCACAGCACCGCCGCGCCGACCGCCAGCGACGCCGTCACCGGCAGCGCCGTCATCAGCTGCGGCCAGACGGGCTGCTGGCTGCGGAACGAGTAGCCGAAACACGGCGGCGGGCAGTAGGTCACGCTCGGCCCGGAGTTGTAGTGCGCGCCGGCCACGATGCCGGACAGGAACCTCCAGTACTGCACGACGAGCGGCTCGTTCAGCCCGAGCTTGGCCTCCATCTGCAAGATCGCCGACGCGGTCGGGTTGCGGCCCACGTACTGCGCGGCGAGCTCGTAGGAGTTCTGCCCGGCCAGCCTCGGGATCAGGAAGAAAATCGCGAACGTGATCATGCTGACCACGACGAGCAGGAAGACCGTCATGATCAGGCGGCGGACGATGAACGTGATCATTGGGTGTGCGGGCAGCGCCCGGCCTGACTGCTCGTGGCGGCCAGGCCGGGCGCTGCTGCCTCCTTAACTAACTCTCGGGGGCGTCAGGTACCGGCCGGTCAGGTGCCGGTGCTGACACCGAGTACGGCATAGTTGTACATCCCGTAGTAGGCCTGCACGTACACGTTGGTGACCGCGGGGTTCCTGTAGAGCAGGGACTTGGCGTACACCTCGGGCAGGATTCCGGCGTCCTTCATGATCTGCTGGTCGATCTGCGGCCAGATCGCCTGCTCCTGTGCGGCCGTCAGCGTCGGGCTCGTCGCCTGGGTGAACAGGTTGTTCACCACGGGGTCGTTGAGCTCCTCGATGTTGGTGTTACCCGAAGGGACGATCGTGTTCCCGTTGCTGATCTCGTCCAGGAAGCCGTACCCGTCCGGCCAGTCGGCGGCCCAGCCGCCCATGTCGATGCCGAGGTCGTGCTGGTGGACGTAGTTCGGGGAGCCGGCGAAGTCCGTGTAGTACGTGCCCGACGGGTACCCGTGCAGCTGGAGAGTGATCCCCACGCGGGCCAGCGCCGCCTGCAGCGACTGGGCCGCCTGGACCTCCTTGGGCCGGTCACTGCGGTAGGCGAGGCCGGTCGTGAACCCATTGGGCTGGCCGCACGCCTTCAGCGCCGCCTTCGCCGCCGTGAGGTCGCCGGACGGCTGGCTAACGGCGTTGTAGTAGTCGAAGTTCTGGTGGCCGATGATGTTCGGCGGCATGACCGTGCTCGCGATGGCACCGCCGGCGTACGGGCCGCCGTAGGCGGTCTGCTGGTCGGTCTTGTTCGCCGCGTACTCGATCGCCTGGCGGCAGGACGCGTTGTTCAGCGGCGCCACCTTGGTGTTGAGGTAGGCGAACCAGAGGAAGCCGCTCAGCGCGTCGTCGGATTGCTTCATCAGCGACGGGCTGGACAGGATCTTCGCCCGCGCCGCGGCCTGGACGCCCGTCCCGGCCGCGTCGATGTCGATGTCACCGGCGAGCAGCCGGTTGTCGATGTCGTCCGCGTTCACGTTCAGGTCGATGACGACCTTGCTCGCCAGCTGCTTGGCCTGCGGGTCCTCGTTCTGCGTCCAGTTGGGGTTGTCGACGAGGGCGGCGCCCTTGTTCAGCTGGTAGCTCTGGAACATGTAAGGGCCGGTGGAGACCGGGTGCAGCTGGTAGTTGGAGCCCGTGTCCTTGTCCGGCGGGACCGGGGCGGTCTGCGGGATCGCCGCCACGTAGTTGAAGTCGGGGAACGGGTGCTGGAGGTGGAACTGGATCGTGTACGCGTCCGGAGTGGTGACCGAGGTCAGCCCCATCAGGTTCTTGCTCCGGTCCTTGTACGGCCCCGGGTAGGTCGGGTCCGCGAGCAGCGTCGGGAAGTACGACGGGCCGTTGGCCAGCACGGACCGGTCGTACGTGCGCTCGACCGCGTACTTCACGTCCTCGGAGGTGACCGGCGTGCCGTCCTCGAACTTCAGGCCCTGCTTGAGGTGGTAGGTCCACACCAGGCCGTTGTCGCTGACCACGCCGAGGCTCGTCGCGATGCCGGGGGTGAGCTGCAGTCCGCAGTTGCCTGGGCACGACTCGTAGGTGACCAGCGGGGTCGCCCACAGCCGGGTGATGTTCCACGTCCAGGCGTAGTAGGTGTTGCCCGGGTCGAACGAGTCAGGCGTGCTGCTCTCCGCGAACGTCAGCGTGCCGCCCTTGTGCGTCGACGGATTCACCACGCCGCTGAGCGCGGCGTTGAATGACGCACTGCCGCTCGTGCTCGAGCCCGAGCCACCGCTGCTCGTGCTCGAGCCGCCGCTCGAGCACGCCGCGAGACCCAGGCCAGCCAGTAGCGCAGCGCACGTCGCGATCATTACGCTCCTGCGTCTTCTCATGAGCGGGCGCTTCTCCTTTCACATGAAACGGTGGCCGGGTCAGCGCGTCCGCGGATCAAGCGCGTCGCGCAGCCCGTCACCGAAGAGGTTGAAGGCCATGACCGTGATGAAGATGGCCAGGCCCGGAATTACCATGTACATCGGGTCGATGTAGTAGAACCCGTTAGTTACCGCGTTGGACAGCATCTGCCCCCAGCTCGGGGTCGGCGGGATGAGCCCGACTCCGAGGTAGTCGAGGGCAGCCTCGAAGAGGATGTTCGTGGGGATCAGCAGGGTGGAGTAGACCAGGATCGGCGCCACCAGGTTGGGAAGCAGCTCGCGAAACAGGATGTAGGGTCCGCGCGCGCCGATGCTGCGCGCCGCGTCCACGAACTCCCGCTCGCGCAGCGAGATCACCTGGCCGCGGATGATCCTGCCCATGTACGGCCACGCGAAGAACCCGATGATGAACACCAGGAGGGACACGCGCAGCGTGTTCCCTGACAGGCCCCACGCGGAGTTCGGGACCACGCCGACGATGGCGATCGCGAACACCAGCAGCGGGAAAGCGAGGAACACGTCCATCGCCCGCGCGATCAGCGTGTCCACCCAGCCGCCGAAGTAACCGGCGATGATGCCGAAGAACACCCCGATCACGACGGCGAGCGCCGTCGCGAGGAACCCGATCAGCAGCGAGTACCGCGAGCCGACCACGATCCGGGCGAGCATGTCCCGGCCGGTCACCGGCTCGACGCCGAGGGGGTGCGCGAGGCTGATCCCGCCCCACGAGCCATTGGGCCGGCTGAACGTCGGGTTGATCAGGTTGGAGTTGTACGTGTTCGGGTTCTGCACCAGGTACGGACCGACGATCGCGACCAGGATGAGGAGGATGATGATGATCCCGCCGGCCATCGCCACCTTGTCCCGGCGCAGCCGCCGCCAGGCGATCTGGCCGAGCGAACGGCCCTCGATGGGCACGCCCGGCGAGGCCGCCACAGCCTCCGGCGCCGGTTCGCGCTGACCCGGTGACGGCTCAACCGAAACGGTCACGTGCTGTCCTACCTGCCTATCTAGTGATGCTGCTTACCGATCAGTAACCCTGACATCATGCGGAGCGACCTGCGTTTTCACGTAGATCTTCCGGCGTTAGAGACAAGGTTCCGCATTCTGGCTCGCGGCACCAGACCGCGATCGGCATCGTGGCCCTATCGTGACATAAACCGGATCTATCCGTCACCGATGTCACATAAATGAAATGTGCAACAACTGTGCGTTGTGAGACGTGAACTCACGGTTGTGGCAGATGTGACTTGATCAGATGCCCCGCTTGCGGAGGATGTCCTCGATGTCCTTCATATCGTCGTCGACGGGCGCGACCTCCTTGCCCGCCTTCGCCGGCTTCTTGCCGCGCCCCGTCGCCGCGGGTTCCGGCAGCCTGGATGCCGGCAGCGTCTCCGTGGCCGCGCCCTGCGCCCGCTCGAGGCCCGCGGGCGCCGTCGCGCCGCCGGCCGCCACGTCGCTCCGCTCTCCCGCCCTGGCGGCCTTCCTGGCCTGCCGCGCGGCCTTGCGCCGCGCCCGGCCGCCGACCGACATGAAGAGCACCACCGCGAGCGCGGCCACGCCGACGCCTGCCCACCGCTCCGGCGAGAACACGAACCCGGTGGCGAAGTTCCCGATCGCCGAGCCGATCTTCCAGAACATCTCGATCGACCCGGTCAGGTACGCCGCGATCGGCAGCAGCGACCAGGCGACCCCGAACAGCGCCGCGCGCAGGCCGCGGCGCCGCCAGGCGAAGTAACTGAGGATCACGCCGATCACCGTCAGCCCCGCGGTCAGCGGAAGCCAGGCGATGCTGTTGTAGCCCATGACTCGCCTCCCTGCTCACTCCATCGTGTCACAGGCGGCGAGCGCGCGCAGCATGCACAGGTTCACCTCGGGCAGTGAACCTACCACCACCCGGCCGGCCGCGGCCGGGATCGGCACCAGCGACGGCACCGCCACCACGCGGCAGCCGGCCGCGGTGGCGGAGGCGACGCCGTTGGGCGAGTCCTCGAGCACCACGCAGTGTTCCGGGCCCACGCCGAGCAGCTTGGCCGCCAGCAGGTACGGCTCCGGGTCCGGCTTGGTCGCCGTCACGTCCTCGCCGCACACCGTCACGGGAAACGTCATCGCCGTGGCGCCGAGCACGGCCTCGGCGAACGCCCGCTGCGATGAGGTCACCAGCGCGTACGGCAGGCCAGCGCCGGCCACGGCGGCGAGCAGTTCGCGCGCGCCTTGCCGCACCGTCACGAGGCCCGCCCGCACCCGGTCGAGCATGCCCGCCATCATCCAGCGCTCGACCGTCTCGGGCGGGGCGGGCCTGGTCGCCTTGGCCAGCAGGTAGCCGACCGTCCGCTGCATGCTGCCGCCGAGCAGCGCCTGCTGGTCCTCCGGCGTCCACGGCGCGCCAAGGCGCGCCATCACCTCGGTCTCGGTCTCGAGCCACAGCGGCTCGGTGTCGACGAGCAGCCCGTCCATGTCGAACAGGACCGCCGCGAGCCCGTGTGTCACGGTTCTCCTTCGCGGGCAACGGCGTGCCGCATGCTGGCGCAACGCTACGGCACAGCGGAGAATGATCCTGGGCGCGACCGTGAAAGCCCGCCGGGATCACCAGCCACAACCCGCAACAACCCTAGGAGCAACGGCCGTGGAGATGAAACTCGAGGGCGCATGAACGGCTATGACTATGACGTGATCGTGGTGGGGGCGGGGTCGCCGGGTGAGCATTGTGCCGGGGAGCTGGCCGACGGGGGGCTGAA
>Ga0187812_1000414_pt1 | contig 15125 bp, 14 predicted proteins | sample NC_S_2_FD_130582 | JGI IMG/M metagenome (GOLD analysis project Ga0187812, IMG submission 130582) | Wetland sediment microbial communities from Neuse River Estuary, North Carolina, USA - ASW-S_2 | ecosystem: Environmental > Aquatic > Freshwater > Wetlands > Sediment | place: USA: North Carolina...
CGGCAGGACGGCAGAACCATCCCAGAGCGGCCCAGAGTTCGAACCAATCGCGCACCGTTGCGACGCGCTCGGCAACGGGCATGACGGATTTCCGGAAAGCGTCCGTGACCGCCGCGCGGATGCTCTTCCCGTCTCGCAGGGCGGCCAGCAGGCCATAGGCTTCCGGCTCGAGGCGGCGGAAATAGACGGAGTCGTCGTGCCGGTGCACGGCGAGGAAAATCGGCTGCGGCCGGAGACTGCGGAAGCGGCGCAGGGAGGCGCGTTTGTGCCCGCCGGCCACGGCGTTGCTCGCGGCCTCGCCGTCCTCGGTTTCTTTGTTCACTTCGAGCAGCAGGTCGTCCACCGGATATTGGAGCGCGAGCAGGCCGATGTAAGGCTGGAGGCGCAGCTTCATCCCCGGGCCGAAGCCTTCCACCAGGTCCTGCGGCTGGAGCGGGGTCTCCTGCGGCCCGTCGAAGGCCACCACCTGCGCCCATTCCAGCCGCGCCATGTCCAGCGCCGCGCGCGCGTGTGGCCGGACAAAGCGGGGATGCTTTTCGATCCACGCGGGCAGCCGCGATCCCAGGTTCCGCAGCGTGTAGGAACGCGAGGGGCATTCGGCCAGGTAGGCCTCCGACAACCGGTCGAAGCGCCTCTCGCCGAGCACCGCGCGCACTCCGGGAAAATCATCGGCCAGGCAGGTGAGCACGCGGAACCAATACTGGCGGTTGTAGATCTCCAGCCGCTCGAACGAGGTGAGCCGGTCGTTCGGTTTGATGAACGAGGCGGCATAGCGGCGCATCGAGCCGCCGCCAGGCGCGCTCCGCCGCATGCGGTAGCCGGGAGCCAGCGGCGCCATCACGGCGCGCGCCATTTTCCGCTGGATGCGGGCCAGGTTCACGGCACCACGAGCTGGCTTTCCGCAGGGGAGGCGGAGGACCCGGCGGCGCGGCGCCTGCCCGCAAGCGCCTGGAGGAAGCGATTGGCCTTCAGCGCCTCGCGGTGGACCTCCTCGAACGACGGGATGTGGTCGTCCCATTCGAGCAGCGTGGCCGTGGGGCCGCAGCGGCGAATGGCGGTCTCGTAGAGATTCCACACCGGGTCAATCACCGGATGGTCGTGCGTGTCCAGAATATACTTCCTGTATTTCGAATGTCCGGCGATGTGGATCTGCGCGACCCGCTCGTGAGGAACGTTTTCCACGTAGTCCATGGGATTGAAGCGGTGGTTCACCGACGAGACGTAGATATTATTTACGTCCAGCAGGATCCCGCAGTCCGCCGCCTCCACGACTTCGGTGAGAAACTCCCACTCAGTCATCTCCGAGACGTGATACTCGGCGTAACTCGAAACGTTCTCGACGACGATGGGGATTTCCAGGAAATCCCGCACCTCGCGGATGTTTCGCGCGGTGATCTTCGCGGCCTCAAAGGTGTACGGCATGGGCAGCAGGTCGTGGGTGTAGGTCCCGTCCACGCTGCCCCAGCAGAGATGGTCGGAGAGCCAGGGCGTCTTTGTGCGCCTCACCAGCGCCTTCAGGCGCCGCAGGTGCTCGCGCGCTGGCGGCTCCGCGGAGCCGAAATACATGGAAACGCCGTGCTGCACCACGCGGTAGCGCTCCAGGATCTGGTCGAGCACGCGCAGGGGCCGGCCCGCATCCACCATGAAATTTTCCGAAATGATCTCGAACCAATCCACCACGGGCTTCTTCGTGAGGATATGGTCGTAGTGCGGGATGCGCAGTCCGATGCCGATTCCGTAATCCGTGAACCCGTTAAAGCGGTTAGCGGGCATACTTCTCCCTCAAAGCGGTAAAGAAGCCCGGAGGGACCGGAGCGGACGCCCCGGCCCCGCCGGGAAGAGGTTTACAGCGCGGAAAAAGCGATTACGACTTCGGCTTCGAGCCGTCCGTCGCGCAGCCGCCCTTGCCCTTGCAAGAGTTCTTGCCCTTGCATCCATTGTCACCGGTCTTGCAGCCGCCATTGCCCTTGCAGGAGTTCTTGCCCTTACAGGCATGCTTCTCCGTCTTCTTCTTGGTGCTCTTGGTCTCGTCCTGGTTCCGTAGCGACTTGGACGCGGCCACCGTGGTTACGGCTGTGCCGGCGACCAGACCCGCGACTGCGGCCCCTGCCACCAGCGTCTTCATGTGTTTCGTCATTTCTTTTGCCCTCGCTTGATGAGTTTTTTCCGGAGCAACCGGCGCCCCCCGACCGACAAACGGGCTCGCACCAGTTTTGACACCGGCCCTACCGGAGTACGGAAGAAACAGGCAGGTAGATTCCCCGAAGAACTTCCCCGCCGCCCCTTCCGGCCCGCGCCCCCGAATTCCCCGGCCGGTCTGCATCAGACGCACCCCCGCCAGGGTCGCCGTAGGACTCCGGAGAGACTAGAGCAGAAAGCCGTCCCTGTCCAGTGTCACGTTTGGGAAAGAGCGCCCCGGACCCCGTGGCCTCCCTGCCCGCCCTGGGGGACGGAAAGGGCTCTGCGCTGCGGGCCAACATCGCCCGCAAAGCGCGGGAAGATTTGCGCGCTGCGGGGAAAAGCTCGCGGAGCCACCCGGCGAAACCGGCGCACGCGCACGTTAACGCGAGCGGTGCCCTACAGAATGTTTTCCGTCCAATGCTCCAGCGCGGTTTTCACTTTGTGCAGGAATTGATGGGCGATGGCTCCGTCCACCACGCGATGGTCGTAGCTGAGCGTCAGATAGAGCATCGAGCGGATGGCGATGGCGTCGTCCACCACCACCGGCCGCTTTTCGACCGCGCCCAGGCCCAGGATGCCCACGTTGGGTTGGTTGATCACCGGCAGACCCATGAGCCCGCCGAACACCCCCGGATTGGTGATGGCAAACGTGCTCTCGGCCACTTCCTCGGGCTTCAGCTTTTTCGTGCGCGCGCGGTCCGCCAGGTCGTTGATGGCGCGCTGCAGGCCCAGGAAATTCTTCTCTTCCGCGTTCCTGATCACCGGCACCAGCAGCCCCCAGTCGAGCGCCACAGCCATGCCGATGTTGAACTCCTTGTGGTACACCACGTTCGTGCCGTCCAGCGACGCGTTCATCTGCGGGAATGCGCGCAGCCCCTCGATGGCCGCACGCACGAAAAACGGCATGTAGCTCAGCTTCAGGTCGTACTTGCGCTCGAATTCGGTCTTCACCTTGTTGCGCAGCGCCACGATCCCGCTCACGTCCGCCTCCTCCACGGAGTACACGTGCGGCGAGACGTGCTTCGATGCCAGCATGTTCTCGGCGATGTTCTGCCGCATCGTGCTCAGGGGCTGCACTTCGTCGCGGCCGAAATAAATCCGCTCGCGAGGCACAGCGAGTTCCAGTGCGGGCCGGTAGAGCGCCCCGGAAGCCGGGGGCGGGGCCGGCGAGGGGGCCGTGGAGGCCGTCGAAGAAATACCTGGAGCAGGCGCGGGCCCAGCAGCCGGAACGCCGTGCTCGATGGCAGCCACAATGTCCCGTTTGCTCACACGCCCGCCCGCGCCCGTGCCGGGCACTTGCGTGAGGTCCACGCCGTGTTCCCGCGCCATCCGCCGGACGAGCGGAGAACTCCGCACCTTTTCGCCCTCCGCACGAGCCGCAGCCGGAGCGGGTGCAGCAGCAACAGGCGCCCGAGCCGGAGGCGCTGGCGCAGGCGGAGGCGCCGCAGCACGCGGCGGCGGTTCAAAATGCAGCGGAGCTTCCACGGGAGCAGGCGTCGGCGCGGCAGCCGGGGGCGGCGCGGGCTGGGCCGCGGCAGCAGGCTTGGCCGGCGCCGGCGCAGAAGCCGCGCCGCCGTCCGCATCAATCACCGCGACGATCGTTTGGATCGGCACGGTCTGGCCTTCGGTGATTTTGATTTCCCTGAGCACGCCGGCGGCGGGTGCGGGAATTTCCGCGTCCACTTTGTCGGTGGAAATCTCGAAGAGCGGCTCATCGCGCTCCACGTGCTCACCGGGCTTCTTCAGCCACTTGGTGATGGTGCCCTCGAAAATGCTTTCCCCCATCTGGGGCATAATGACGTCTACTGGCATGGCGTTCACCTCAAATTCTAATAGTGCGCGAGCTCCCGCGCGGCCGTGACCATGTCCTTCACCTGGGGCAAAAACCGTTCCTCGAGCGGCGGGGAATACGGCACCGGCGTATCCAGCGCCGTCACGCGGCGCACCGGCGCGTCCAGATCGTCGAACGCTTGCTCGAACACCACCGCCGCGATCTCCCCGGCGATCCCGCCGAATCTCGTGTCTTCGTGGACCACCAGCAGCCGGTTAGTCTTCTTCACCGAGGCAAGGATGGCCTCCTTGTCGAGCGGCGCGAGGGTGCGGAGGTCCAGGACCTCGGCCTCGATTCCCTCTTTGGCCAGTTCGGCCGCTGCTTCCATCGAGGTGTGTGCCATGGCCGCGTAGGTCACGATGCTCACGTCGCGCCCTTCGCGCCGCACCGCCGCCTTGCCCAGCGGCACGGTGTAGTCGCCCCCGGGGATCTCATCCTTGATGCGCCGGTACAGGAATTTGTGCTCGAAGAAGAGCACGGGATTGTTGTCGCGGATGGCCGACTTCATCAGCCCCTTGGCGTCGTAGGCGGTCGAGGGATAGACGATCTTCAGTCCCGGCGTGTGCGCAAAGTACATCTCCGGGTTCTGCGAGTGGAACGGCCCGCCGTGCACGCCCCCCCCGGACGGCGCGCGAACTACCATGGGCACCGGCGCGCCCCACAGGTAATACGACTTGGCCACGAAATTCGTGAGCTGGTTGAAGCAGCAGGCGATGAAATCCACAAACTGCAGCTCGCAAACCGGACGCAGGCCCAGATAGCTCATCCCGCAGGCCGCGCCGATGATGGCCGTCTCGCTGATGGGCGTGTCGATCACGCGCTCCCAGCCGAACCGTTCCAGCAACCCCGCGGTCACCTTGAAGGCGCCGCCGTACACGCCGATGTCCTCCCCCATGCAGACCACGGCTGGGTCGCGCTCCATCTCTTCAAAGAGCGCCTGGCGAATCCCTTCGAGCAGGGTGACGAGCGCCACCTCTATTTTCTCCCTCGCACGGGCGGCGCGGACTTTGCGGGCCGCTTGGACGGCGTGCGCCCGGCAGGCTTCGTTCCGTCGCCGGTAGTCTTGCCTCGTAGGGGCACGGTCCCGCCTGGGCGGGATGCCCCTACAAGCTCGTGCTGCGCGCCGTCGCCGGAAGCTCGCGGTATTGTGGCGGATGGCGCCCGCCCGCTGGACGGGACTGCGCCGGCCCCTTCGATCGCGTCCGCCTGGAATTCATCGAACTCCGTCTTGTGCCACTCCGCCTTCACTGATGAGCGCGGCGGCGTGACCTCCGCCACCGGGCGCTCCCACTGCGGCTCGACGAGCAGCGCGCCTTCGCAGTAGATGGCGCTTTCGGCCAGCTCGGGTGGCGGGAACGGAGAATTCTCCGCAAACGCCAGATCCTCCTGCACCACGGCGTGAATGCCTTCCAGAATCTCCGCCTTTTTCTGGTCTGTCAGCACGCCGGCCGCGGCCAGACGCTTCTCGTACATCGCGATTGGGTCCCGCCGCTTCCAGGACTCGATCATTTCCTTGGGCACGTATTCGGCCGGATCGTGCTGCGCGTGGCCGCGCATGCGCATCGTCTTCGCCTCGATGATCACCGGCCCTTCGCCCGCGCGGCACAGGCGCACCGCCTCGCGCGCCGTGGTAAACATGGCTTCGACGTCGTTTCCGTCCTCGATGAACGCGCGGCAGCCGTAAGCCTTGGCGCGGTCGGCCAAATTCTCGATGGGCACCTGGCGGCCCACCGGCGTCGAGTAGGCCCACCCGTTGTTTTCGATCACCAGCACCAGGGCTGCGCGCTGCTGCGCGGCCAGGTTCACGCCCTCGTGGAACGCGCCGGTGGAGGTGCCCCCGTCGCCAATCCAGGTGAGCGCGACAATCTTCTGGCCCAAGTACCGCCCGGCCATGGCCACGCCGGTCATCACTGGGATCAGGTCGCCCAGCATCGAGATGGGCGAGACGATGTGCAGATTTTTCAGGTCGCCGAAGTGGCTGGTGCCGTCTTTGCCCAGCGTCGGCGAGGTGTAGCGCGCCATGTGCTGCGTGAAGATGTCGCGCGGCCGCACCCCCTTCACCAGCAGCCCGCCGATATTGCGGATCATGGGGGCAATCCAGTCGCGCTTTTCGAGCGCGTAGGTGGTCCCCACGGAAATCGCTTCCTGGCCCAGGCTCGAGTACAGCCCTCCGACGATCTTGTTCTGCCGGAAGAGATTGGTCATTGTGTCTTCGACGGTGCGGTTGAGGAACATGAAGCGGTAGAGATCGAGCTGCTGCTCGCGCGTCACTGCCGGGTTGGCCTTCTTATCCACTGTGCTTTGAATCCCTCAATTCCTTCTTCCTCTGCGCTCCTCCGTGTACTCCGTGCCTCTGTGGTGGATTTTTTCCTATCTCTCCCCGCTTAGGCGCTCACCGGCAGAGGGGCTGGCGCTTGCTCTCTCTCCCACGCCTCCAAATGCGCCGCCAATCCATCCACCGGTACCTGCTCCAGCGCGAAGCCAAACACGCGCCCGAGCCCGCCGGCCAGCCGTTGCGCTGCCTCGCCGAAATCCACCGCGTGGCCCAGCACCTGCTCGACCGACGCGGCCCGGAACCCGGCGATCCCGCACGGCACGATCAGATCGAAATAGCGCAGGTCCGTGCTCACGTTCCAGGCCAGTCCGTGCGAGGTGACCCAGCGGCTCACGTGGACGCCGATGGCGCCGAGTTTCGTCGGCGGAACTCCCGGCGGCCCGCCCGACGCGCGCACCCACACGCCGGTCTTCCCTTCCCAGTTCGCCAGCAAACGCTCGGCAGGAATGCCCATTCCGGCCGAGGCGGCGATCATAGCGTCTTCAAGCCGCCGGACGAACCACACCAGGTCGCGCCGCAGTCCCGAGAGATCGAATATGGGATAGGCCACCAATTGTCCGGGCCCGTGGTAGGTCACGTCCCCGCCGCGCCGCGTCTCGAAAAACTCAACGCCCATCTGCTCCATCACGCGTTCCGATCCCAGCAGGTGCTCACGCCGCCCGTTGCGCCCCTGGGTGATCACGTGGGGATGCTCGCACATGAGGAGCACGTCCGGCACGGCCGCGGCCTTCCGCGCCGCAACCACGCGCTGCTGGAGCGCGAGCGACCGCGCGTACGGCACCAGCCCCAGGTCCACCAGCCAGCAGGTCTTGGGCGATGGTGTCTTCACTGGAAGTTCCTACGGGCGAAAAGCGAAACTCGAAAATCGAAATTCGAAACTCGGTAGGAGGACGAATCCGACGATGCCGGTTTTCGAATTTCGATTTTCGAGTTTCGCTTTTCGCCTTTACGCATTGATGCTCATCCCCCGCACCGCATTGAATCCATCCCCCAGCGCCTCCCAAACCGTCGGGTGCGCGTGGATCATGCCCATCATGTCGTCCACGGTGGCTTCCATCTGCAGCGCGGTCACGGCTTCCGCGATAATCTCCGTGGCCAGCGGCCCGATGATGTGCACGCCCAGAATTTCGCCGTATTTCTCTTCCGCCACCACCTTCACGAAGCCTTCGTGCGCACCGAGTATCGTCGCCTTGCTGTTGCCCAGGAACGGGAACTTCCCGACCTTCACTGCGTAGCCGGCCTCGCGCGCCGCGCTCTCGCTCAACCCCACCGACCCGATCTGGGGCTCGCAATACGTGCAGTTGGGGATGCGCGCGCGGTTCACCGGCTGCGTGGGCCGCCCGGCGATGTGCGTCACCGCAACGATGCCCTCCATCGAAGCCGCATGCGCCAGTTGCGGCATTCCCGCCACGATGTCCCCGATGGCGTAGAGCCCCGGCTCGTCCGTCTCCATATGCGGCCCGGTGAGCAGGAAACCGCGTTCCAGGCGCGCGCGCGTCTTCTCCAGGTTCAGGCCTTCCGTCACGGGACGGCGGCCCACGGCCATCAGAATTTTCTCGGCCGCGACGGACTGCATCTTCCCGTCCTTGTCCGCATAGGTGACGGTAGCGCCCTTCGCGTCCTTTTTCACCGAGGCCACTTTCGCGCTCGTCTCGATCCGGATGCCTTTCTTCTTGAAGGCCTTGGTCAGCTCGGCGGAAATCTCTTCGTCTTCCAGCGGGACGATGCGCGGGAGCATCTCGAGGACGGTCACCTGGGTCCCGAACGCACTGTAGATGGACGCGAACTCCGAGCCCACCGCGCCCGAACCCACTACCACCATGGTTTTGGGAATGGCCGGAAGCGAAAGAATTTCGCGGTTCGTGAGCACGATCTTGCCGTCAATTTCCACTCCCGGCAGCGTGCGCGCGTCGCTGCCGGTGGCCAGCAGGATGTTGGCCGCCTCGATCTCCGTGGTCTTTCCTTCCTTTTCCACCGACACGCGGCCCGGCCCGGCCAGCCGGCCGAACCCCTGCACGCGCTCCACTTTGTTTTTCTTGAACAGGAACTCGATGCCCTTGGAATGCTTCAGGATGATCTTGTCCTTGCGCGCCAGGATGGCCGGCCAGTTGACCGTGACGTCCTTGACTTCGAACCCGAATTCTCCGGCGCGCTTGAAGTGCTCGTAGAGATCGGCGTGATGGAGCAGGACCTTGGTGGGGATGCAGCCGATCAGCAGGCAGGTGCCGCCGAGCGGCGCGTCTTTCTCCACCACCACGGTCTTGAGTCCCAGTTGCCCGGCCCGGATCGCCGCCACGTATCCGCCCGGACCGCTGCCGATGATTGCCAGATCGTATTTGGCCAACCCCCGCCTCCTGAAACGTCAGAGTGCGTGGCCGTGCCCCGAAGGAAAAAGCAGCGTGCGCTGCACGGCGCCGCGTCATGATGCGGACAAGGATGGCCAGTCTATCAGCCCCGCCGCTGGGCTCGCAACCGCGGCTCGCGCCGCGCGCCTACCGCGCCTACTCTCCCTTTGCCGTCGGATAGCCTTTGGCCACCCAGTTGGTTCCGAAGTTTTCCTCGATGCGCAGCACTTTCACCTGCGTGAAACCCAGCGCGCGCAGCGCCTCATAGGCCGGCTTCACGTTCGGGCAGTGAGCCCAAGGACAGCAGCCGCAATAAACCACAATGAATTTGCTGCGCGCGAGCGAGGCCACCCGCCGGCGCAGTTGCTGCACACCCTCGTCCTTGGACGCGGGACCGAGATATTCCGCTCCGTGGATGTGCGCCGACTTGTAAAGGAATCGGACGCCGACTTGGAAGACGAGCGGCTTCTCGCCGCTGCGCGCTTCGAGGATGTGGGCGAGTTCCTCAGGCTCGATAAGGGCGGAGCCGGGGATGGCCGCATTCGCCCCTTCCGGCTGGGACTGCGCCGCCGCACGCCGGGCGGTCGTGGGTTCTCTTCGGACGTCTCTGCTGGTAGCCACGCCGACCAGGACGGCCAGGGCGAGCGCGAGAGCAAACGTGGAGGAATAGATTGTGTTTTTCATAATCACCCACAAATCTATCCCCATGGGGCGGGAAGGTCAAAGCCGCCCGCTCGCGAACCCCGCTTCTTCCCGTCTCTATTCCCCAATTACCACCTGAGCGGGAAGGGGCTAACGATGTACCTTCCCAATTCCATTCCATGTGGTCGTTTGACAGTGCTTACGCATCTCTGTAAGCTATGGGTTTTTGTGGGCGGCGTTTTGCCTGCCTGTAAGGTTGGGAATGGATAAGAAGCGCACCGAGTACTACAAAAAGAAGCTGCAGACCCGCCGGGATGAGCTGATGAGGTCCATCGCCCGCACCGAGGAAGCCGGGCGGCAGGCGGACGAGGATACGACCGTAGACCTGGCCGACAAAGCAGCCAACTCCTACACCAAGGAGTTCCTGTTCGGCCAGACGGACACGGATCGCGTGACCCTCCAGCTCATCGAGGACTCGCTCGCCCGCATGCGCGTGGGTTCCTACGGCCTCTGCGCCAGTTGCGAGAACGAAATCCAGCAGAAGCGGCTGGAAGCCGTGCCCTGGACCAAGCATTGCCTGGCCTGCCAGGAAAAGCAGGAGAAGGGGCTTCTGTAGAGAATCGAAATTCGAAAATCGGTCGGACGGAACTCAACGTTGTGCTCCTCCCTTGCTTTCTGGCCTTCTTTCTATACCCCTTCTGGTTATCTTCCAACTGTGGTAAATATCCTGCCGCTTTCCTCTCAGGCGGGAGAATATGGGCGGGAGATGGCCGGGGCGGCTGGCGGATGCCGTGCGACGCGTGCTGCGTGAAGCGGCCGGCGGAATCGTGGCACTCGCCTTTCCGGACGACTGCCGGGTCTGCGCCTGCCCGCTCGAGGAGCCGTCCCGAGTTCCGCTCTGCGCGGCATGTCTGGATTCCTTCCGGTTGATTCGCGAGCCGTTCTGCCCCACCTGCGGCCGGCCGTGGGTGGCGGGAGCGCACATGGGCGCCGCGGGACCGGTGTGTGCCCTGTGCCGCCGCGGCGTGTACTCCTTTGACCTGGCGCGGAGCTATGCGGCCTACGACGATGCCCTGCTGCGAACGATTACGCTGCTGAAGCACGAAGCCATCCGCCCGCTGGCCGCATGGTTCGGCAGCCGGCTGGCGGAGCTCGCGCGCAACGACCCCCGGACCCTGGCTGCCAGCCTGGTGGTGCCCGTGCCCCTGCATCCGGACCGGCTACGCGAGCGCGGATTCAACCAAGCCGAGTTGCTGGCCCGGGCGGTGGCTGCGCGGCTGGGATTGCCGCTGGAGCCGCGGGCCCTCGAGCGGCGGAAGCCGCGTCCCCCAAAACTGAAGCTCTCGCGGCACGAACGCTGGCAGGCGGCGCGTGGCGCGTACGCGGCTGTAACAGGAAGGCAATTTGACAATCGGAGGGTCTTGCTGATAGATGATGTATTTACGACCGGCGCGACGCTGGATGCCTGCGCGAGAGCGCTGCGCGAGGCGGGTGCCGCTCACGTTGCGGCGCTCACGGTCGCTCGGGTGGTGGATGCGTGGACGGGGCCTCCGCGGTAACCGGCGCGTGACGCTGCGGCGGGCAGGTAGCTTCCTTTGGTTCCCGGCGTGCATCAGATAGTGGATATGAGGCCGTACCGCTACAAACCGCTCTCCCGATTGCCGGAAGGCAAAAAGGACGCACGCGTGCGGCTTCTGCCCTCTGCCCTTCCCGGCGCGGCCGGAGAGCTTCCTCCGCCGGCCCGGCGATCCGTTTTGCAAGAACCGGTGCTCGTGCTCAATTCGACCTTCGAGCCGATTCACGTGACGGCGGTGCGGCGCGCGCTCGTGCTGATGCTCAAGGGCGTGGCGCAGATGGAGGAGACCGGCCTGGCGCGTGTGCACTCGCCGCGGGAAGCCCTGCCGGTGCCTTCGGTGATCCGTCTGCTCACCTACCGGCACATTCCCCAGCAGACCCGGGCGCTTTCGCGCAAGAACATCCTGCTGCGCGACCGCTACACCTGCCAGTTCTGCGCCAGGCAATTCTCTTCCTCGGAGCTGACGCTGGACCACGTGCTGCCCCGCTCGCGCGGCGGGCCGACTTCGTGGGAGAACCTGGTGGCTTGCTGTTACGAGTGCAACAACCGCAAGGGCGACCGCACCCCGGAAGAGGCGGGGATTCAACTGGAGCGCCGGCCCCGGCCGTTCACGCTGCACACTTCCCGGCAACTCATGCGCCTCATGGGCCGTCACGATGAGAAGTGGCGGAAATATCTGTTTTATTAAGGCTTAGGGACGACCTCGGATCCTCAAAATATTTCTGGCAACCTTTCGTGTCTTGGTGCATCCTATTAGCAAGTACCACCCAAGACCACCCCGGGAAGCAGCGTTGGCTCCGCCAAGGCTGCTTCTTTTTTTGGGACCCGCTTTTTTCCTCGAGCCCGATTCTCTCGCCATGTCTGGGCACGCATAAGCGTCTGGCGAATTGCCGAGCCCGCCGGCGGTAGGGGCACGACATGTTGTACCCCTACGGCGTGCAGCGATCGCCCCGGGGAGCAATCAGGAATTTCAACAATTCCTGCGGGAAGTATTGTGAGTACCTAGATCGGTCTCTTGAGAAACTCGAGCTAACCGGTGGAAGCAGTATTGCGGGAGCTACCCCCTGCGCTCCTGACGGAAGATGACCCGCACGCCCTGCCGCCAGTTTTCGTTGAGCCCTACGCGCACCACCTCTACTTCCCGCGAGACGAATCGCAGAAGCGTCTCTGTGGCTGGATGGAACCGCAGCCCGGGAGCCACCAGATAGAGCAGGGGCAGACGGTCCGCCAGGGGCAGTCCGCGAAAATAGCCCAGCGATTCCAGGTCGCCTTGCTCGCGATGCCAGCGCACGCGCAGCCAGTAGTCCAAGGCCTGCGGAAGGAGCTGCAAGTCCTCGTCCACCTTCAATTCGAGAACCACCAGGCGGCCGTCGCGCGTGGCCCCGAGCAGGTCCAGCACGGCGCGGTCGGTGAAGGAGAACGCGGGCACCTGCGAATAGACGAATCGCGGGTCGAGCCGCGGCTCGATGCGCCCCGGATCCTCCAGGATCATGCTCTCCAGCCAGCGCTCCGCCTGCGCGCGATACAGCGGATGCCGCGCGTCCGGAGGCTCCGGCTGGCGGAAGCGGCGCAGTTCCTCGATACGAGCGGAGACGAGAACGGGTTGCGCGCCCGCGGGAACGAGATTGCCGGTGTCGTCCGCCACGCGCATCAGTCCCGCCTCATAGCGCGCAAATTCTAGCCCACGGAAGCGCCAGGAAACGGCGGGGGTGCCGGGAACAACCACGGCAGCGAGGCCTCCCGCTAGGGATTCGCTCCCGCCGAGACCGAAGGCTTCCCCCGCGCGCGCCGCTTCCGCCTGGAGCCGCTCGATTTCGCGGCGCGGCACGAGATGCGAATCGAGGTTGCCGGCATCCCGCGGGTCCACTTGCCGCACGCTCTCCCGTGCCCAGTCGAACTCGTAGAGTTCCAGTGGAAGGTCTCGCGAGAGCGCCTGGAGCCGGTGGCAGGTGACTGCGCTGCGTCCCTCCGGCAGGAACAGCCGCACGCCGGCCACGTGTTTTTTCGGATTGCGCTCGCGCGTCCAGTCCAGCCACAGCAGGGCGCACACCAGCGCCGCGTCGGTGGATGCCGCGCTCTCCGTGGGCGGCACGCCGACCACGGCGCGCGCCTCGCGTCCCCGCGCCTGCAGCCCGCGGGCGTAATTGCCGGAGAGCGAGCGCTTCAAGTCTGGCGCCGTGGTGAGCGAGAGAATGTCTTCGTCCGGAAACCGCCCGGCGAGCAGCTCCCGAAAACGCGCGCGGAACTGCTCGCGCGTCAGCCGGCCGGGATCGAGCGGCGCCTCGCGAGCGCGGAGTTCCAGGCGCCCGGGACGGGCCTTTCCGAATTTCTGGACCGCCAGCTCGATGCGCTCGTCCGATTGCTCGATCACGGCCTCGATGCGGCGCACCAGCGTGGCGTCCCCGGACCACAGGCTGAGCACCAGGCGTCCGCCCTGCTCGCGCAACTCGTGCTCGGGATTCACCAGTCCGGCCAGCAGCTCCCCATCCTCGCGCACCTCCACCTGCCCGCGCTCCCGGAGGGCCGCGAGCCGGCCCGCAAGTTCTTTCGCGGAGGGCGGGGGGAGAGCGTCAGGCGTTCGCACAGGAGCTCATTGCAGGTCGAGACCGGACACGCGGATCGAAGGGGGCTGCTGGTTCCAGCTCGACGGCACTCCTTCAAACGTCAATTGAAACGCGCGCTCCTGGCCCGGAGCGAGAGGCCCCGCGGCCGGCGGAAACACCCGCGCGGTTTCCCTCAGCACCACCTGCTGAACCAGATCGTGGAACTCGACCGTCACCTGGATGGCGCGGACGCTGCGGGTCCCGGCATTCGTCACGCTGCCGACCACATAGGTGAATTCCTGATGGAGCATGTTCGTGGCCTGGCTGAGCTGCAGTCCGGAGAACCGGATCTGCGCCGCGTAGGCCTGCTCCGCAGCGCCGAAGGGAAGCTGTGCCGCCTCGCCTCCGCCCTTCGCGCCGCCGGAACTCCTGCTGTACAGCACGGCCCCCGCGATGAGCAGCAACACGATTCCAGCGCCCGCGGCCAGTCCGAGCAGGAAGCGGCTGGGAGAAGATTTCTCAGCGGCGGGAAGATTCATCTCCATGCTCCGCTCGCCCGCGTCAGCGCCCCAGAGCCAGGCGCAGGATCAGCGATTCGTGCAGGCCGGCGCGGAACATGCGCTGCTGCACGGAGCGGATCTCGTAGGGCACCCGCCAGTACTCGATCACCTGATGGCCGAGGTCTGCGATGATGAAGCCCGCGCGAGCATCGCCGTCGCGCGGCTGGCCCACCGAGCCGGGGTTCAGCAGGTAGCGCGTTGCGGCTTCCACGTGCAGGGGCCACATTCCGGCCTGCGCGCCGTATTTCGGATGGATCACCGCGAGCTGGTTCTCGTGAAATGAAAATCCGCCTTGCAGATGCGTGTGGCCGAAAAAATTCAAGTCGGACGGCGCTTCCAGCAGCGAGGCCAGCGCCTGGCCCGGAGCGATCACGTATTCGTCCTCGTCGCGCACCGCGCCGTGGATCAGCACCATCCCGTTTACTTCCAGAGGGCCGGGGGGAAGCGCCTGCAGATATTCGTGATTCTCGGGGCGCAATTGCTGGCGCGTCCAGTTGACCGCGCTGCGCGCCACCGGATTGAAATCCTCGGCTTCGGAGAGCCCGCAGCACACCCGGTCGTGATTCCCCCGGATGGTCGTCGCGGCGAGCGCGCGCACGCGGTCCACCACTTCGTTGGGGTCGGGACCGTAGCCCACCAGGTCGCCCAGGCACACCGCTTTGTCCCAGCGCCCTTCGGCAGCCGCCAGCGCGGCTTCCATCGCGGTGATGTTCGAATGAATGTCGCTCAGGATGAGATAGCGCATGGGAGCCAGCTCTACCGGCCCGAAACGTCGCGGGGATTATAAACCCGGCATCGCGCTAGGGATAGCGCCGCAGTTGCCTGGCCCTCTCCGCTAGCGAATCAGCATGCAGTCGCCGTAACTGTAGAAGCGGTAGCCGCTGTCCACGGCGTGGCGGTATGCATCCAGGATGAGCTGACGCCCGGCGAAAGCACACACGAGCAGCAGAAGCGTGGATTTCGGCAGGTGGAAGTTGGTGAGCAGTTGATTCACCACCAGAAACTCCGCGCCGGGGTAGAGATACACCCCCGCTTCGCCCGGCCCGGCGGGAACCTCCGCGGCGCCAGAGAGGCATCCGACGCCGCGCGCAGCCGATTCCAGAGCGCGCACC
>Ga0187812_1000415_pt1 | contig 15102 bp, 14 predicted proteins | sample NC_S_2_FD_130582 | JGI IMG/M metagenome (GOLD analysis project Ga0187812, IMG submission 130582) | Wetland sediment microbial communities from Neuse River Estuary, North Carolina, USA - ASW-S_2 | ecosystem: Environmental > Aquatic > Freshwater > Wetlands > Sediment | place: USA: North Carolina...
CCCGAACATCGGGCAGGCGACCGCCGCCGACATCCCGAACGAGGGCGGCCTGAACAACACCGGCAACCCCGGGCTGTTTGCGGTGGCGACAGTTTACGAAGGATGTTGGATGTCGAGTTATAATACCGCCTATCAGGTTGAAACGGCGGCGGTTGCGGAAGATTGCAACATCATGGTTACCGACATCTTCGACGTGTCCGGCTCCGTGTACGGCGAGTTCATCGACAGCGGCAACGCTCCTGCGGACACGACTGGGGCCTCGCTACTCTACACGCAGTAAGCCGCGGTACTGCGCAATCGCCTTGATTTTTTTGAGGAACTCCGGAAGCGGCGTCTGCCGCTTCATCAGATTGCACGTCGTGCAGCATGGAACGCAGTTTTCCCATGTGTACCCGCTGTTACTGTCCTTGCGGTCAATCCCGTTGCAAACATAAGGCACTTCAGGCTCCCGCACTCGTTGTTTCGCAAACCATGGGGTAGGCAAGTCGCCACAGTAAAAGCAAGGCCGCGTCGTCAATTCCCGAAACTGTTCTGGTGTCAAATCAAAGGGCAATTTCAAACGCTTGGCATGCGTGAGGAATGTCCGCCTGTAACAGTTAAATGCCACGGTATCCCCTGGAATGGTCCGTTTTGTATAGTGCTGGCATCCGCAGCTTGTCGTGTTACCGCTTGACAACAAGCTGGATTCTACAAACGTGATGTTGCCACAATTACAAAGGCACTTCCATACAGGTCTGGACGAGCGCTTTCCTTTCCTAGCCGTGTGCGAAAATTCCTTGACCAGCAACGACCCGAAGCGCTGTCCCGCCAGATTTGTCCGCACTCCTATCATGCGCCATAATATAGCACATCCGCCTTCCAAAATCAATAGTGGGGGTCTTCGATGACGAGGATGCGCTTCCGCACGGACGGCTGGCACTACGCCGACCTCAAGGCGAACGGCTGGGTGTTCGACGGGGAAGGCGAGAAGAGCTATAGCTCCTGCTTCGACGACCCGGCGGAAAAGGAGGAACTCCGCAGGGAATGGGATACCGTGCCGCCCGCCGAGCGCGGGGACGTGTGGCAGGTCCGCTGGCGCGGCGAGGGCGACGGGAGCGTGCCGGGCCCGATTGCGGGCTACGCGTTCTGCTGCCCCGGGTGCGGCCACGTGCACACCGCCACGTCGTCGGGCAACTGCGGGCAGAAAATCCAGAGGTCCTACAAGGACAAGGACGGCAAGGACGTGCCCTACACCACGTGCGCCCACAGCGGCGTGGGCTCGTGCTGGAGCTGGAGCGGGTCCGCCGAGGGCAACACGCTGACCTGCTCGCCGAGCATCCTGGTCACCATGGACAAGCACGAGCCGGGGGGCTGCAACTGGCATGGCTTCCTGACGAACGGGGTGTTCACCCCGTAAGCCCCGACTTTTAAGCCCCTTTGTGAGGTCCTCATGGGCAGCTTCCTACTAAAACAGGCGGGTCTCGACCGGGACCAAGTCACGCACTACGCCTTCGAGTTCGCCCACGAATACGACCGCGAGTACGGCTCCGCCGGCTTCGGGCGCTCGTTCCTCCCCGAGGACGAATTCCTCCGCATCCTGACCGACAAGGCGATGAACTCCATCCCGAACTGCGGGAAGGACGACGCCGCATCGGTTGCCATGGCCACGGCGAAAATCCTGCAGACCATGGGCATCACCCTCAACAAGGCCGCCGCCTCCGGCCTCGCCCGCATCAAAAACAGGCCTTTGTTGGTCATCCGCGACGTGCGCGACAAGCAAGGCGAGCGCATCGGCCCTGCATACGCGCCCTACGACGGGACCCCCGAGGATGCCATCGAGGTGGCCAAGGCCATCAGCGACAAGTTGGACGAGGAATTTGGGCCGGGGTGGTCGAACGTGAACAGCCGCATCGTCGCCACGGGCGAGGACGGCAGGCCGAAATGGAGCATCTCGCCGAACTTCAAGCATGTCGCGGAAGTCGGCACCGACGAGGCGAGGTACATCTGGGGCGACACAAGCGCCCGGACGCCGGACGAGCCGAAGCGGTTGAAGGCCGCGGTCAAGCGGCGCCGCAGGCAGCGCCGCATCGAGATAACCCAGAACGGTTGGCTCAGTGCGGACGGCAAGTTCACCCCCGTGCCGGAAGACGTGACCCACCTCGAAGGCGGGGAAGCCGAGGTGCGGGTCATCGCCTATGGCGAATTCGCCGCTTTCGACATCCAAGTGGACACCCCCGAAGTGCGGCAGGTCGTTCGCGAGGCCATCCGGGACAACCCGCAAATCCAGGAGATTGAAATCGAGATAGAGGGCGAGGAGTTCGAACGGAAATTGACGCCCGAGCAGGCGATTGACCTGTTGGAGCGCCAGGTGTTCGGGCATTTTAGCAGCAAGACCGGCGTTGCCCAGGAGTTCGTCGAGCTGAACAAGGAGGTGTCGGCGCTCGACCCCCAAAGGGACACCGAGGAGCCCGGGTCCGACATGCTCGACCCCCGCGCCAAGGACGCCCCCGCCGACCGCACGGGCTACCACCACCCCTGGGGCCTGGGCTTTGGCACCGAACCCGAAAGCGTGCGGTATGGCAGCGTTTCCAAAGAAGGCCTGAATGCCGAGGAACTCAAGGACATTCGCATCGGGAAGCCCCACGAGGTCGAGTTCTCCAGGGCCATGGCAAAGTTTATTCCCGTCAACGATTCGCACCTCAACGCCCCTCGGGAGCCGTTCATGGGAAAATACCAACTGGCTAAGGGGACCAGTGACTGGGAGGACGGCAGCTATGTTGTTTTCAAGGGGGAGAAGCCCATCGCCAAATTGGAGCCCGGGTACTTCGGGGTGGACCCCCACTACAGGAACAGGGGAATCGGGACCGAACTGGCCAGGGTCTATATCCGGGATTTCCCGGACTACAAGCCCCAGGGGCTCTCCCCGCAAGCTTACCGGGCCATGGAAAAGGCGATGGCGCAAAAGCCAGTGATGGCATCCTTGAACAAAGCCACGGACACGTTGAAGGCGCTCGGAATCCGCAGCACCGCCGACCTGGACAGGTACATCAATGAGCACCCGCTCCCGGGCGGCATCCTCGATTCCCGCTACCGGACGCTCGTCAGGCTGGTGGGGGAGGACGCCACCGCCGTCATCATGCACAACCTCGCCACGGACGCCCTCGCCTTGCCGGAACGGGGGCGCAAGCGGGCCGCCCGCGGCGACTACGACGACATCATGCTGGAGAACAGGTACAAGGGCTTCCTCGGCCCGGGCGGGAACCTCATCGGCATGGGCAAGGACCACGAGAAGACCATGGTGGACATCGGCCGCATCCACGAGAACCTGGCGGTCACGGAGGAGGAGGAGGAGGTCGAGGACCAGCTCTACATGGAGGCGCTGGACGACTTCATGCGGGAGGGGAACATGCGCATCGCCGGCTACGGGATGCCCGACTCCCCGCTCTACGTCAACATGGCGAGGCCGCCGACCGAGGCCCAGCGCCGCTTCCTGGGCCGGGCCATCCGGAACCAGGGCGGGGTCATCTACGACATCGTGACGGGGGGCGGGCACGTGCACGACCGGCACGCGCAAGGCGTGACCGGCGAGGCCGTGCTGCCGAGCCAGTTCTGGGCGGTGGTCGACAAGGCCTATGGCGGCAAGACGGCGTCCGTGGCCGTCCCCGAGCACAAGCGGGTCGTCGAGGCCGGCGGCGGGGAGTACATCGCCGACCAGGACGGCCTGGTCTACTTCAACAGCCCGGCCACGCACAGCACCCTGGTGCTGAAGGAAACCGAGTTGACCCCGGAAGCCGTGCGCCGGCACATTGAGGAAAAGGACGCTACGTTCAAAACGGGTAGCGGGGACGAAAAACCCGAATCCGAAAAACACACCCACGAAGAGGTCAAGTACGAATCCCCGTCCCGGCACGGGGGCCAGACCTGCGCCGGGTGCAGGTGGTTCATCGCCCCCGACGCCTGCACGGGCGTGCAAAAGCCTATCCGCCCCGGCGACTGGTGCACGGAGTTCGATTGGGGTGGAAAAACCGCGGGGGAAAAACCGTTGTCCGGGTATGGGGCCGGTTCGCGCAATGGAACCGAACAAGCGCCCCATGCTTATCGCGGTTATGCGGATGGTTTAGCTTGTTATGTGTGCGGAGAAAAACGGGACCACCCAATCCATCAACAAAAGCAAGGCAGTGACAAGCTTACGCAAAACAAAAAGGCAGGCCTGGTGCAGTGCACCGGAATCGCATTCCCCCACCCCAAGCTGGCGGGCCAATGGGGTGACCGCTCCTATGACAGCGACAGCGTGCACGACATCCTCGACGAGTGGCGCGAGCAGTCCGACCTCGGCTTCGACCAGCCGGTCCCGGAGGGAAACGTGGGGCCGCTGCTCGCCGAAATCCACGAAACCGAGTTCGCCAACCCCGAGGCGGCGCAGGACTACGTCGGCGTCGTGGCCTTCCTGCTGGAGCACGGTTCCGACGTGCCCGAGCCCTACCGCTCGCGGGCGGCGGGCCTGGCGGACCAGCTCATCCACAACGAGGGATACCTGGCGGGTTGGAACGAGCCCGAGAAGCGGCTCGCCCGCCTGGAGCAGGAATATACCCTGCTCAAGGGCGGCAGGAGCACCAGGACTGCGGGCGGTGTCACGAAGTTGCCTGATGGCAGCGGCTTTTTCACTGCAACTGTGCCAGGCCCGGATGACAAGAAGGATGCGGCGGGCGAGCCGCCGCAACTGGGACCTGCACGTCCGGAGATAGTCCCGAAGGGCAAGAAGCCCTGGAAATTCTATGTTCTGCCCCCGGGTGTGCATTCCCTGTCCGGGCCGGGGCGCCGCTATTACGTGGACTCAAAGGAAAAGGGGGCTGACCTTGCCGACGAGATGTTCGGGATTTCGGCCCGGCAGCGCATGGACCTGATTACGCTCGGAAACACCGTGCTCGAAGACGGCACTATTCTGAAATGCACGCAGGCCGAGCATAAGGATTTCAAGATAGCAGACTTGGAGTTCCACCGGGACCCCGAGTTCAAGGCGCCCCGCGACGACCAGAAGCGGTACCTCGACAAGGACGAAGTGGAACCCAAGGCCACGGACGAGCCGAAGCTGGAGGGCCCGACACCCCCGACCGGGCGGGTCCCGCTCCGCGAGGACCTGGCCCGGCGAACCGTGCTCGGGGCCAAGCAAATGCCAGACGAGTACTGGCTCGACCTCGTCGAACGGCAGGAGGCGAAGGCAAAGGAGCTCTTCCTCGCGAGCAAGGACGTGGCGCAAATCGCGCAGGACAACGGCTGGACCATGGAGCAGGCGTGGGAGCACATGGGCCGCGACTTCGCCAACGAGCTCTACGACCCGCGCAACCGGGTCCTCGCCGCCAAGCGGGCGAGCACCGCCGCAAACCGCCCCCATGCCGAGGCGTGGAACGAGCTGGAGGGCGTGAGGGCCAACCTGGACTACCTCGTCACGGGCGAGCATTTCCGCAACCTGCCGGAGGGGCTGCAGGAGAAGCTGCGGGGCATCTACGCGGAGCTCGAAGCCGCGAGCCTGGAATGGGACAGCGCCCCGCCCGAAAAGCCCGCCTACAAGGAGCCGCTCCGCGAGGGGCAGCAACTGCCGCCGGAATAAGGGGTTGCGGGGTTTCCGATTACCCGTTGCTATAGGTGGGGGGACGGACCGCCCAAATGTTCAAGAAAACCGCACATGCCGCGCTTGTCGACCCCGCGCTGAGCGGCGCCGACTGGGAGAGGATGTGGGGCGACAAGGCGTTCAAGGGCTGCGCCGCCGACCCCTCGCACCCGTTCTGCCAGGCGGCCTCGATGAAAAAGGTCGCGGCCAAAACCACGAAGTACCTGCTTTCCCATGCGACCATCATGTCGAGCGTGGCCACCGAGGCCGAGCCCTACGACTACTGGATTCGCCCGTCGTCGAGCCACCTCGTGAACAACAACGACGACGCGTGGACGAACGAGGTCCTGAAGCTCTCCTACAAGTCGTTCGTCGGGGCCTTCAACTTCGTCGAGCACTTCCAGAACAGCAAGTACGCAAAGGGCATCCTGCTCGACTCCATCCTGCGGAAAATCTACCTCGGCCCCGAGGCCGAGGACTGGGTCTACTTCTGCGACATCCTCGTGGCCACCGACATGGGCCACGAGACCCTGGTGGGCGACATCCGCAACAACAAGGTCAAGTACCTCTCGATGGGGTGCGTGACCGACCTGGTCATCTGCTCGTTCTGCGGGGCGCGGGTCACCGACCAGGGCAACTACTGCAACCACCTGGCGTTCCAGAAGGGCTCGTTCATCCCCGACGAAAACGGCGTGCCCCGCCGCGTCGCCGAGCTGTGCGGCCACAAGTCGCTGCCGAACGGCGGCGTGAAGTTCGTCGAGGCGTCGTGGGTCGCCACCCCGGCGTTCCCGGGGGCGGTGAAGCGCAACATCGTCGCCGACGGCTGGCTCGGGCCGGGCAGCCCGTACACGACCGAGGTCGCGGGCTCCGACAAGGAGTCGTCGTTCGCCAAGACGGCGTCCATCGTGGTTCCCGGGGACGCCGACTTCCCGCCCCTTGAGGCGGAGATGGAGAACATCGCGAGGAAAATCCGGAGGAAGAGGTAATGGGGGCTAAATTCATCTGCCGCAAATGCGGACGCGATGTGTCCCCCCTGTATCCGGCTGACCGCTGCTGCCCGGGCTGCGGCACGTTCATCGCCTACGAGGATTGGTGCGACACCTTCGCATCAACAGGCTCAAGGGTCCTCATCAGGATGGAGAAAAGGTAATGCGCCAGATGTGCAGGTGCGAAAGCGCCCTTTGCCCGCCCCATGCCGAGCGCGCATGCGGCAGCCCCGCCGCGGCGAAGGTGCGCCTGTTCGGCATCCTCACGGCGCTGTGCAATCCCTGCCTGCAGGTAGCGGTCCGCACGGCCCCCGGGAAGGTCAGCGACATCACCCCCATCCGCACCGCCAAGCTGCTCCGCAAGGACGCGCAGGGCACCGGGAACGAAGTGTTCGACCGCGTGTGGGACGACTTCAACGCCGAGATGCACGCGGAGAGCAACGAGGGGCGCCCGTTCGAGGAAATCCTGGAGGGGCGCCCGGCCAAGCACCGGGTCCTGGTGGCCCTCGGCAAGCTGAACTACATGCTTGAAAACGGCGGTTTCGAGCGCTGGATTGAGGAGGGCTACGCCTTCCACACGGGCGACCTCCTGCTGCACAAGCTCCCGGCCCACGACCATGCCTACCCCGTGCTGTCCAAACTGCACGACCTGCTCGAAGAGGTGCTCAAGGCATATGCCAGCTTCGGGGTCAAGTCCTACGCCGACCTGGAGCGCCTGCTCACCGGGCGCCGCCGCGGCTTCGGCATGCAGTGGAGCGGGCCGGACCGCAAGACCCTGTGGGAATGGTTCAAGGAGCGGGAAAAGGGGCTGTTCACCCCCAACAACGATGTAATCAGCCCCCACGACCTGGAGCACATCCTCGGCAACTGGGGCGACATCGAGGTGGACGAGCCCCTCACCCGGGACATGCTCGGCAGGTACACGGCCGAGGCCTCCGAGGTGGAGCGGGAGGTCGCCGCCCTGCCCGAGCCGAAGCACAAGGCCCAAATCGAGAAGCGGGACGCGCTCCTGGAATACCAGGCCGACCTAGACACCCTTGTCGAGGCCATCGGCGCACGCCTCGGCCTCCGGGACAAGTGGAAGGCCTTCGTGGCCGGGGGCTGGTCCGATGCCGCCAATGCGGCCCTGGACGGCCTGACCACCGACTACCACGAAACCGTGTCCATGCCCGCCCTGGTCGGGGAGGCCGCCGAATGGTTCGACGCCACCCCCGACGACACCGGGCCGGCGGTGGGGGAGGGCGAGGCCGCCGCGGAAGCGGGGGCGTAAGCCCATTTTCCTGTAAGTTTTAGACTTTCGGGTTCTACATTGAAAGGCCGTATTCGGTCCAAGTTTGCCACAACAACGGAGATTTCAACCATGGCCACAGCCCCCGCAGCAGTCGCAGCAAAGAAGGAACCCTCCCTCAAGGAGCGCATCGCCGCCCGCCAGGCGAAGCGTGCGGAAATCGGCAAGGAGGCGCAGGTCCGCAGCGCGTGCGCGTGGACCATCGCCAAGACCATGCTGCCGACCGCCCCGGCCCCGGTGCAGAAGAAGTTCGCAAGCGCCCTGCTCGCCGTCTCCACCAAGGCCCTCAAGGCCGCCCTCCGCCAGACCGCCATCAACGCGCATTACACCCGCATCGCCGAGAGCCTCAGCGAGGTCCACAAGGACGAGATGAACCAGCTCCTGGCCGAGCCGTCCGAGCTTTCGAAGGCGAAGGCGGAGGTGAGGTCCGAGCTCAAGGGCGACGCGAAGAGCGCCGCGGCGAAGGTCGCCGACGACCGCGAGGCCGCGGGGCCGCAGCCCCCGAAGTACAACGACGGCAGCCCGATGTCCGGCGACAAGGAATACAAGGCCGACAAGCGCATGGACGCCGAGCACGCCGGCGACCGCGAGGCCCAGACGGTCGACAAGACCGAGGGCGGCAAGGCGACGCAGGACGCCGTCCAGGACTCCGCCCGCGCGGAGGTCACCGGGACCAAGGCCGCCGCCGCCAAGAAGGCGGGCCACGAGCCCGGCTGCAAGTGCGCCGACTGCGAAAAGATGGCGAAGGCGTCCGCGACCGAGAAGGACGCCGCCACCGAGAAGGAGTCGAACATCGGCTCCGACGGGAAGCACAACGAGGGCCAGGTCCTCCAGACCCGCACCCAGACCGCGGCCGCCAAGAAGACCGCCGACGACATGATTCCGGGGGCCCCGGAAGGCGACACCAGCGGTTCCGCACCGGGCGAAGGCCCCGCACCGGAGCCCGAAGGCGGCGCGGCCGCGGAAGGCGCACCCGCCGAAGGCGCGGCGCCGGCCGAGGCCCTGGTCCAGCAGGACGCCATCGAGAACGTGAAGGAAAAGGTCGAGGAGACCGCCGACGCCGTCCAGCAGCTGGAACAGGAGCTCACCGCCGAGACCAGCGAGGAAATCGACCTGACCGGCATCGGCGAGGCCTCGCTCGGCGAAACCCCCGAGGGCGGGGAAGGCTCCGAACTGGAGATGCAGGACATTTTCAGCGACGAGAACCTGGCCGAAAAGGCTTCCAGCCTCGCCAACGAGCACCACGAGGGCGCCGACGAGGACTTCTTCGGGCCGTCCGCGTCCGCCGACCTGGAGGCGTCGCTCGAAGAGCCGGAGTTCGCATCCTTCGACGGGATGTTCGCCCACGAGGCGTCCGCCGACCCCCTGGCCGCCCTGTTCGAGGACATCAAGACCGCCGCCAAGGTCGAGGGCTTCGAGGTCGTCAACAGCTTCGCCGACGCGGCCAACAAGTTCAAGTCCGAGCACGGCAAGGACGACCGCGACAGGGAAAGCGACCACAGCGAGGACATCCTGTCCCTGCTGACGGACGGCCTCCCGGAGCAGTCCGACGACCAGGAGCGGGTCCCGCAGGATTCGACCCCCAAGATGGAAACCCCGGGCGCCGAGAAGAAGGCGGCCCAGAAGCCCGCCGCCGCAAAGGTGGCGGACAAGAAGCCCGTCCTCAAGCACATCAAGACTTCCGCCGCCGCGCCCAAGAGCGAGGAAGTGAACATCGCCGACGTGCTGTTCGCCACGATTGACGCCGCCGACGAAGCCCGCAACAGCGGTTACGCCCGGCGCTAACCTACACCTACACCGAGCCGGCCCCCGAGAGGGGGCCGGCTTTTTTGCTTTCCGGGCACCCCAAGTTCGATAATGAACGCGTTTTCGGTATACAAGACCCTTGGACTGTAGGGGGGCAACCCCCCACTAAATGCAGCTGTCCCTATAGACCCGACGATTCAAACCTCGTCTACGGTTTGGGGGCGGCCGCAAAACTAAGCCTCAAGAGGTTACCTCATGGCTCTTAAGCTTTTGTATTACGGCCAGAACGTCGGCACGACCGTGCCCGATGTCATCCTGTCCGGTAACCCTGCACTTGACCAGCCTGCCCTCGCGGCTGCGGGATACCTCGGCGGACGCATCATGCGTGTCGCCGCGTCCGCGGTCGTTCCCGGCGGCATCCCGGTCGTAGTGCCCTGCGACTGCGACAGTGCCTCGAACATCCCGTTCGGGACGCTCATCAACGACCCAGGCGAGTTCTCGGGCTCCCTCGGACCCTCGGGTTCGGGCAAGACCCCGTGCGTTCGCGCACTGTGGTACGGGTTGGTTGACTCCGTCGCATTCGACACCACCGACTCCTACACCCTCGGCGGCCCGCTGTACTGCGGCGGGACCACCCACAGCACTGTCGGCAAGTACACCGCCAGCGGCCACAAGGGGACTGCCACCACGCAGGTCGTCGGAATCTGCACAAGCCTACCGGGCGCGGCTTCGTTCTACGGCCCCGGCTCCTACCAGTACGGGGGCACAAACAACTGGCTCGGCGTAGCGTCGTTGCTATAGGCCAGAGGAGAACAGGAGAACATCATGAACCTCTCTCGCACACAGCAACAGACCGCAATGCTCGGCCAACTTCTCAAGACCGCGGGCGGCCGCCAAAAGCTCGCCGCCTCCCTGGGTCCGTCCCTCCGCCGGCGCCGTGACTACATGAGCATCGCCCGCAAGGCCCTCATGGTCGAGACGCTGCCGGACGGCGCACTGCCCATCTACGACAAGGAGTTCGACACGACCGGGGCATCGTTCGTGCAGGCCTTCGTGGTCGGTGAAGAGGGCGGCGACATCATCAACGTCGTCAAGCCCATCCGCGTCACGGTTCCGACGTTCGAAATCGCGTCGAACCCGATGATTCCCATCACGCAAATCAAGGAACGTCGCTTTGACCTCGTCGCCCGCTCCCTCAACCTGGCAAAGGCCGAGGTCGGCGCGACCGAGGACGGCTTCGTCTTCGGTTTGTACGATGCGGTCGCAGGGGCCATCCCCGGCGGCACCACGGCGAACGATTCCGTGTTCAACATCGACATCGGCGTCAACGCGCCGATTTCGACCGAGAACATGGCCGATGCCTTCGCAAGCATCAGCCGGCACGACCTCTCGGTGGCCTACGCCATGTTCAACCCGCGCGACTACGCTGACCTCCTCAAGTGGACTCAGCAGAACATCGACCGTGAAACGCAGCGCAAGCTGCTCAAGACCGGCGTCATGGGCTACCTGTGGGGGGCGACGCTCCTCCAGTCCCGTAAGGTCGGCTACGGAACGGTGTACATCCTGGCGGATGCCGAGTTCCTCGGCGTCATCCCGGAACGCGTGCCGCTCACGGTCATGTCGGCTGACCGCCCCGACCTCCGGCAAATCGGTTTCTCGATTTTCGAGATTCTCGGTTTCCTCGTGTTCAACCCGTCGGGCGTGCAGCGCCTCCTCGTCACCCGCAACGGCGTAACCGGGGCAGGCTCCGGTGCCGGGCAGGAAGACGCCTAAACCCGAACCCGACCTCGAACAAGCAACGCAGACAGGCGGCGGGCGCTGTAAAGCGCCCGCCGTTTTTTCTTTTCCGGCGTACTATTCCCGCTGGGGGCGTGCCGTGGGGATGAAGAGCTACCTTTGCAAGACGAGCGTGGACTTCGGGCAGGCCGCCAAGTTCCTCATCCGGCCCGGCGACATCCTGGTCTACGACCCCGCGAACCAGAACAAGGTGACCGTGTACCGGGGCGGGGAAATCGCCAAGGTGTTGCCGAACCAGTCCCCGGGCGGCCTGGCCGGCCTGGCCAAGTCGGGCTGGATTGTCGAAATCCGCCCCCCGAAGCACGAGCAGTCCCCCAGGAGCCCCCTGGCCGCCCCGCAGACGCCCCCAGGCGGGCCAAAGGCGCCCGGCAATGGCAAGGGTGCTGCCAAGGCCGGGTAGCCGCCCAAAAGCCCCCTACAGCAAATGCTGAAATGCCCCCGGTTGCTGAAAACCCTCTCGGTGTGGTATACTTGACCCATGTCTATCGTTCAACCAGACGGGAGAGTTTGGTGCCCCCGTAGGCGGCATGTGCTCCCCCGGAACCAATTTTATGAGACTACCGCGAGTTCAAACGGCTTGAGTTCGTATTGCAAGGCCTGCCACAGGAAGGAGGTGAGCACCCACTACCGCAACCATCGACCCGCTTATTTAACAAGGTGTCAACGATACAACCGCAGACAGCGGGAAGTGTGCCTCAAGCATTATGGAAATAAGTGCGCCTGCTGTGGTGAAGCTCGCTATGAATTCCTCGGCATGGACCATGAGCTGGGCGGCGGCGCTAAGCAGCGCAAAGAAATAGGGGGTGGGGGGCACTTGTATCGCTGGCTTATCAAAAACAACTTCCCTCCGGGGTTTAGGGTTCTATGCCATAACTGCAACCTAGCCCGTGGATTTTATGGATTTTGCCCTCATGAGCGGGAGCGAACTAATGTCTCGGGTACCTAAGCTGCGCTGGCACAAAACCCTTTGGAAAATGTCCGGCCACTGCTGGTACTGCGGTCGCGAGGCCGAGACGGTGGACCACGCGAAGCCCCGCTCCCGCAAGGGCACGAACCGCAACGACAACCTGGTCCCCGCCTGCCTGTATTGCAACAACCTGAAGGGGGATTTGAAGGTCTCGGAGTTCCGGCGCTTCGTGCGCATGCTCGTGGCCAGGCGCCTGACGGCGCTCGGCATCGTGGTCAGGGACGCGCAGGAAATCCCCGTGGTTTTTTACGGCGAGGGGAACAGGGCCCCATTTATCTACTAGGAGCGGCACATGGACAGAAATGCCGACCCCAACTACCGGGCGTTGAGGTTTAAGTGGCAGGAGGCCAAGGCCAGGGTCGATTTCCTGCATGACTGTGAAAATGCCGGTCCGGGAAGCACCGAATACGCCGACGCCGTCTCTCATCAATGGCGGGTCGCGGCTGAACTCGTGGACTATAACATCCGGATTTTCGACCAATTGGACAAACAAACCCAAGAGGGCATAAATCGTATAATCCCGCGTCTCCTCCACAGGCTGTACTACTGCGATTAAGCCTCCGCCAGGGCGACCGGCTGCGGGAGCGATTTCCCCGCCTCGACCAGCTTGTCGTAGGTGCGGTACCGCGCCATCAGGGGGACGGCGGCGGCGGTGCAAATCTTGACCCGGCGGCGCATCCCGTCCCAGGCGATGTGCCCGGCGAGAATCCAGTAGCAGCCGTGCTTGCAGAGTTCCTTTGCCTTGTCCGACCAGGGCCTGCCATGCACGGAGCCACAGACAGCGCACGACGCCCGCAGGGTGCGGGACGGCGCGGCCTGCGAAACCCCGGCGGAGCGGGCGTCAATTTGTTTCCGCAGGTGGTCGGCGACCGCCGCCTGCGCCCGGTTGAACTGCTCGCTGTGCCGTTCCATATCGCCTACAAGCTGGTCCGCAGGCCTGTGGCGGACTCGAAAACGCTTTGCAGCTGGTCAAAATAGATGTCGGTGAACTCGGAGACGGTCTCGACGGTCCGCCCGCGCCTGCGGGAGAACGTCACGGTGTAGGTGTCCGCCGGGGTGAGCGCGATGCGGACCAGGTTGATGCCGTCCTTGCAGAAGCCTCCGCCGCCCGGCAGCGTGAAGGACAGGTCCGTTTCGCTGCCGACGATGTGGCGGGCGCCGGTCATGGCGATGAACTTTCCGCCGCCCAACTGTTCCAGGATTGTCCTTGCCACTTGTAAGTCCATGGTGTTCCTCCGCCCCCTATCATACCACTAGGGCCTCGGAACACGCAGCGGCCCGGGCCTCGGGGCCTGCACCTGCTTGGTGAGGTGCCAGCTCTTGCAATAAGGGCACAGGTAGGGGTGCAGCTGGACGCCGCCCCGCACCCGGACCTTCCGGGCGTAGCGGGCGGCGAACTCCTCCGACGTGAAGAACATCTTCCGCAGGCAAACGTCCTCGTTGAGCGGCCCCACGGCGGCCTCCTTCCGCCCCCATCATACCACCAAGGGGCGGGTTTTGGCACCCCCAAATCCAATCTTCCCAACCCGATAGTGAGGACCCGTGTGCCCCATGGCCGAAGTTTCCATCCGCATCCCGCTCGGCGACATCATCGCGGGCAACTACAAGGTCGCACTGTCGCCCCGCAGGCCCCGGGGCAAGAAGCCCCAGGTTGACCTCGGCATCTTCAGCAACGACATCGGCGGCTGGATTCTCCCCGACGGCTCCATGTCCCAGGTCACGGAAGACGAGGCCGAAGGCGGCGGGCATGCCGACGCGGCCCACAGGCTCGGCTTCAGGACCTACGGGGACGCCCTGGAGCACGGGGCCGTCCGCGTGGACCTGAACCGCGGCATGGGCGGCACCCTTTTCGAGGTCTACAGCCTCGGCGACAACACCCGCAGCCTCCTCAGGGGCGCGATGCACGAGGCGTATTTCCCCGTGACCATCGAGTGGTGGCACCCCAGGGAAAACACGGCCGAGTTCGGCGACAAGGAGGAGGCCCTCGACTGGCTCGAAAACCGCACGGTCTTCGCGTCCAAAAAGACCGCCGTGTCCCTGCCCGAGCTGGTCCAGCAGACGAACGCTTTCTCGGTGAAGAACCGCCCCGGCTGCGCCCCGCAGCTCAAGAAGTCCGACCCCCGCAACCTCTTCCTCCAGTACCAGGTCACCTGCCACCTGAAGGATTCCGACCCCGCCGGCCACGAGGTGAACGTCAAGTTCGACACAACCAAGATTGAGGAGACCAAGCGGGCCAACGACCTCGATGTCCAGTGCTCATGCAGCTGCCCGGCGTTCCTGTACTGGGGGGCGCAGTGGAACCTGCACCAGCAGGACGGCCTGCTCGGCGAGGCCCGCCCGCTGCTCCAGGCCCCGACACAGAGGCTCGACCTCCGCTCGAACTTCGTCATCTGCAAGCACTGCAAGGCCGTCTTCGAGCGCATCCTCCCGTCCGTGCAGCACAACGTCAACACGCTGCTGCGCATCCAGGAGATGAAGCGCATCGAGGAGGAGAAGAAGAAGCCGAAGGAGCCCGCCCCGCCCAAGGAAAAGCCCGCCCCGGCCAAGCCGTCGAAGGAGGAGGAGGAGCTGCTGCATGAGGAGGAAAAGCGGCTGCTGGAGGAACAGCAGGGCATCGTGAAGCGCACCGAGCCGGCCACCCCGCAGGAAAAGAGGGAGCAACCAACCGCGACGCCGTCCCGCGCCAAGAAGTGGATTGACCGCCTCAAGGAGCGCATCAAGGGGTGGGGGC
>Ga0187812_1000416_pt1 | contig 15076 bp, 10 predicted proteins | sample NC_S_2_FD_130582 | JGI IMG/M metagenome (GOLD analysis project Ga0187812, IMG submission 130582) | Wetland sediment microbial communities from Neuse River Estuary, North Carolina, USA - ASW-S_2 | ecosystem: Environmental > Aquatic > Freshwater > Wetlands > Sediment | place: USA: North Carolina...
CGATGGTCGCGACCAGCGATGCAAGGGAGGGGTCGTTGTGGATTTCGAAGCGGACGTCCCTGACCTCGGCGCCGTGACTCTGCAGCCATCTCAGGTCCTCGTTGACCGCCTTGTTCTGCGAGGGGATGTGAACTCCGATCGCGTTCAGGCTGCACCTTGATACCCTCAGATGGACAAACTTGGGCATGGGCCTCGCCGCCACGCTCTTCTTCTTTGTTTATACGTGTGTGAGGTCACGAACCTGCCGTTCCTGGTGACGTTGGCGAAAGTTAGAGGTGATTAGCGCCCAAGTCAGAACTGAGCCTATATTCGAGTGTTAAAGAGCGTCAATCTAACAGCGCTCGACGTGCGTACCACTCAGACGCCCCTGATTCCTCTCGACAAGATAAGCCGGAACTTGGACAATTTCGTCTTCGCAAAGTTGGAAAGCTGTAACCCCACTGGTTCCCACAAAGACAGAGAGAGCCAGGCCATGATCAAGGACATTCTGGCTCGAGATTCAAACCGGGCAGTGATTGCGAGCACCGGAAACGCGGCCATCTCGCTTTCCGCGTTGGCCCCCTGCGAGGGGATAAGCGTCGATGTCTTCCTTTCGAAGAACATAGAGAAGGAAAGGCTTGGGCTCATCTCCGCATTTTCTCCCAGAATCCATCTGGTGCCTGGGGGATACGACGAAGCATACCGGGAAAGCGAGGCATTTGCAGAGAAAGAAGAAGTCTACAACGCAAACCCTGGTCGGAACAAATTCAAGATCATTGGCGACTCTGAAATAGGAAGGGAGATAATGAAACAGTTGGGGCTGAATTCGCCCGATTACATCTTCGTCCCGAGCAACAACGGGACGCTCATCGCAGGTGTTTGGCTGGGGAGCAAGCATGTCAGACCGAGGATGATTGCCGCAGTGGCGCCGAAGAGCAGGCTGATGTCAAGCATAGCAGGATATCATCGGCTTGACGGACAGGAACTTGAAAGAACCGTGTCCGAGAGCGGCGGCCAGGTCGTTCCCGTTTCGGATTTGCAGGCGGCCTCGGCACTTGAGGATCTGAGGTTTGACGGCGTCTTCTGCGAGCCGGCCTCGGCTGCTTCCCTGGCTGCGTTGAAGAAACTTGGAATCAGAGGGAAGACCGTTGTGTTGGTCATAACGGGAACCGCGTTTAAGTTCATAGAGTCCTATGCAAGTGCACTCGGTCAGTCGCATGGAAGGAAGTCTAGTCGGGCCTACGTCCCGGCTTCCGCTTCGAACTTTTCTGCCATTCTTTCCACGTAGACGTAGTAGGCTGACCGGCTGAGCATGCTGGCCGCCTCTTCGTCCAATACCACGAATACGTTGGGGTGCAGCTGAAGGACGCTGGCAGTGACCTGGGCGGACACGGGTCCCTCTATGGCGTCCCTCACCGCCCTGGCTTTGTTGCTGCCGCTCGCCAGCATCAACAACTTCTTCGCGCCAAGAATTGTGCCTACTCCCATGGTGACAGCAAAATGAGGGACCTCGCCTTCGTTGTCGAAGAACCTCGCGTTGTCCCTGATGGTTTCTTCGGTCAGTGTTTTCAGACGAGTCCGTGACCCGAGGGATGATCCAGGCTCATTGAACCCGATATGGCCGTCTCTTCCAATGCCGAGCAACTGGATATCGATGCCGCCGGCATCCTTGATTCGTTTCTCGTAGTTCTCGCAGAATAGTCCGATGTCTGTTGCCATCCCGTCGGGAATCGACACGTTCTCTGGTTTTACGTTGATCTTTTCGAAGAGGTTCTTGGACATGAAACTGTGATAGCTTTCGGGATGGTCGGGCCGAAGTCTGTAGTATTCGTCCAAATTGAACGTGCGAATGCCTGAGAAGTCGAGATTCTCCGTTTCATGCATCCTGATCAGTTCCTGGTATACCCCCAGGGGCGTAGAACCGGTTGCTAAACCAAGGACGGCATTCGGTCTCGACTTCATCTCCTTTGCAATTATCCCAGCGGCCCTGCGGCTCATGGCCGCGTAGTCCTTTTCAATTATCACGCGCAACTTGGAGGCAAATTCCGCGACTCGGTAATAAGGAATAGACGATGGAGGGATGTCGAAGGAGCTGTCCAGCTCCACAGGGAAGAACCAGCATGGAGACGCCCCTCGCTGGCACAGAACGGTTTTTTAGTCCATGAGCAATCTCAAATCACTGTTGAGGACGAGACTGAAGAGTATCCTCGAGACAACGGAAATCGTCGAGGCCATCCCAGTGAAATCAATCGTGCCTTCGCGGTTCCCTCTGCGATCCGATTTGGGGGACATTTCATCCCTTGCTTCCTCGATAAGCAGGAGTGGGCTGCTTGAACCAATTATCGTCCGCCCCCTCGACACGAAGTTCGAGATTGTAGCGGGCCATCGGCGTTTCGAGGCCTGTAGGAAGAACCGGTTTCACGAGATACCCGCCATTGTAAAGGAGCTGACGGACAAGGAAGCCTACGCAGTATCACTCGAGGAGAACCTGCAAAGACAGACCCTGGACCCCTTGGAGGAGGCAGCCTCTTTCAAGTTCTACACAGAGAAATATGGCTACGGAAGCGTTAGTGAGTTGGCACATCGCGTCGGGAAGAGCGAGGAGTTCGTGTCACACAGAATAATGCTGCTTTCCCTTCCCGCAGACGTCAGGGAGCAAGTAAGGAGACGTCTCCTAGGTCCCAGCGACGCCTGGGAAATTTCCAGGGTGAAGGTCCCCGGGCTGCAGAAAGAGATAGCAAAAACGGCGATATCCAACGGAACAACTGTCAGGGACATCAGGAAGGTGGCCAACCTCGTGAAGGCAGGGACATCAGTGAACGACGCCTTCGAAATGACGGACTTCGAAAGAAGCCCGAGCGCCGGCGAAGGTCAGAAGTATCGGAACACCGCGCGACTGAGGTCCACCGCCATTACCACAATGAAGGTGGCGCTCATCAGGTTGGACAATCTGATTGGTAGGGCTTCCCGCGATTCTCCCAACGCCATGAAGGAGCTGGTTGGTCTCCGCCTCGGTGTTCATGACCTCATCGGGCGCTTCCAGGTGGGACGGGCGAGCGACGCATCGCCATCGGAAGACGTTGCGTCACTCGTGAAGGACAGATTCCTGGCATACTTTAACTCGGGCAGAATCAAGGAAATTGCGAGAATGAGGTCGAGGGACAAATTCACCATATTCGACGATTATCCTCTCCCCCTGATGGATCTGAAGCAGTCGCTGAAGCATGACTCCGGCGTCTTGAAGTCATCTCTGTCGAGGAATTGCGTGGTCGAGGACCTGAAGGTTCATCTGTTTGGGAACGGCACGGGCGCCATCGCCACCTTCCTCTTTCTGCAAAGGCATGCGAAGAGAGGCAGGATCTACAGCTGGCGGTCTAGAGTATCCTTCGTTTTCGAGAGGAGCAATGGGGAGTGGCGGATCGTTCACGAGCACTGGTCCGAAGCCAACCGTGCGCAGACCACCGTACGGAGGATAAAGAAGGTAAACGAAGCAACGCCCAGACTGCGCCCGAGCGCAGCGTAGCAGGAACCACAAGCTCAAACGCTAATATTCATCCGGCAGGTCTGTTTGATTGAAATGGCTCGGGCTAGGGCGGCTAAGAAGTTGGTGGGCGACTACGTCGAATACGCAGAGGGTCTGGACACAAGGAAGTCTTGCAGCCTCTTCAACAGAGCGGTCAAGGTGATGCCAGGGGGGGCCAGCTCGCACGGGCAGTGCTACCCGATCTTCAACCCCTACCCTCTGGGGTTTGAAAGAGGGAAGGGCAGCAAGATCTGGGACCTAGATGGGAACGAGTATCTTGACTTCGTCCTGGCCATGGGTCCTCTCATCCACGGCCACGCCCATCCGAAACTGATCGCGGCCGTCCGAGAGCAACTCGGCAAAGGCACTATGTTTGCAGTCCTGCACGACAAAGAGGTCGACCTCGCAGAGAAAGTCTGCAAGATGACGGGAATGGACATGGTCAGGTTCTCCAACAGCGGTGCAGAAGTGACCCAGACGGCGATCAGACTCGCCCGGGGACACACTGGTAAGAACAAAATCATCAAGTTTGAGGGGTCGTACCACGGGGGCCACGACTACGTTCTTCTCGGCGGAGGGACGGTACCCAACGCAGGGCCGCCGACTTCGATGTTCAGGAATCCGGCGTCCTGGGGAATCCCTGAAGACAGCCTGAAGAACACCCTCCTGGTGAAGTGGAACGACGCCGACTCTCTCCGCAAGGTTGTGAAGCGGCACAGCGACGACCTGGCTGGAATCATCTCCGAGCCGGTGCTGATGAACATCGGGACCGTGCCGCCCGAGGAAGGGTTCCTTGAACTCATAAGAGAGCTGTGCGACAAGAATGACGCTCTCTTCATCCTGGACGAGGTGATAACAGGCTTCAGACTGGCAAAGGGAGGGGCCCAGGAATATTTCGGCATAAAGGCAGACATCACCACCTATGCCAAAGCCCTGGGCGCCGGTTTCCCAATTTCGGCCATCGCGGGGAGAAGAAACGTCATGGAAGATCTGGTGCCCGGGAAGGTCTTCCACGCGGGCACCTATAACGCGAACCCGTTGGCAGTGGTTGCAGCTCTCGCATCATTGACAGAACTCGAAAGGCCGGGGACCTATCAGAATCTGAAGAAGGTCGGGGAGAGGCTACAAGCAGGCCTCGAAAAAGTGGTCGAGAAGACGAAGACAACTGCCATTGTCCAGGGAATCGGGCCCGGAGGGAGTCAGTTGTATTTCACGAACCTGAAGAGGATCAGCAACTACGACGATTTCCTGAAGACCGACGGGGCCAAGTACATGAGGATGCACAAGATTCTGATGAAGAAGGGCGTGTACTTCCACCCCCAGCAGAACGAGCACCTGTTCGTCAGCACCCGCCACACGACCGAAGATGCGGACGTGGCTGTCACCAAAGTCGAAGAGGCCCTAAGAGAACTCTAGGAACCCCAGGTCCATCCAGGACTGTTTCAGTGGCACGCTTAGTCGAGGGTAGGCTCTCGAAAGGATATATATTCGGAAGAGCAAAATTCAGCGTCTGTTGAGCAGCGATGGCCTTCCGGGCCCTCGGCTGAAGAGGAGAGGTATATCACGTAGAATTAGCGCTGTGATTATCGCGGTCATAATTATCGCAGCGGCGATTGTCGTCATTTTTGCGGCGTCCCCTCCTCCGAGCATCAGCATACGGGTAGCTGCCTCGACGAACGTGGGGATCGCAGGGTCCCCGATTTCGTTCACAATCATTCCCAGCGTTAGCGGTTCGTCGGTTACGTCGGCCGCCTGGGACTTCGGAGATGGAGTGAATGCCACGACGAACACCGGGAACGCCACCCACGCGTATGCGGACGGGGGGCACTATGTGGTGTACGTCAAGGCGAACGTGAAGTACCAGGGGACCATAACGTCGTCTACCGAGGTGGTAACGAACAGCCAGAGTCTGTTCACGCTGCAGATTCAGCCCGCCGTCGCCACTTCGGAGGCCCCCAACATAGCCGTGCCGAGCATAAACTTCGTTTCCCCCAACGGCAACTCCCCACTGCTCAATGTTGGGCAGACTGCGAATCTGATAGCTGGATACTTGGAATCCCCGGCAAACTCGAACTGGACAATTTCAAGCTACAAGTGGGACTTCGCGAATGGGAACCAGAAGATATTCGTCGCGAACCAGACTACCGGGCTCCCGTCGTCCAATGCTTCAGTCTCCTACTCTGCCGCAGGTATCTATCCGCTGTCGCTCTCGCTAGCCACGACAGGCCCCGGGAACGCTTCCCTGTCGGTTACGACGTACCAGACGTTCGTCGTTTCTTCGATCGCTGGCCAATTCTCTTTGCTCTCGGTCACCGCGGGAGTGGTCAACCCTAACATCATCACTACAGTCGAAGTCGTGCCCGGAGGGCCCTATTCATTTGACCCGCAGGTCGACGACGAAGCCAACATTGGGTTCGAAGTGATGATGAATATCTTCCAAACCCTTGTCGCCTACAAAGGGTCTCCTACCGACTCCTTCATTCCCGTGGTAGCGGCTTCGCTCCCTACAGCCCAGAGCGGTATAAGCAGCGACTACAAGACCTACACATTCAGCATCAGGCCAAACCAGTACTTCTCGAATGGCGATCCCGTCAACGCGTACACCGTCTGGTTCAGCCTTACCCGTGACATGGCCTTCACCGGCGGAAGTCCGGGCACCCCCGGCTGGCTACTTGGTCAGTACGTGCTTCCAGGAGTCAACAACGGGACAGGCAACGTGTACACCAACAACACCTGGACGGACGTCACGAGGGCGTTCAACTACAGCGCCCAGTCAAACACGGTAACGATTCACTTCAACAGACCCATGGCTCCGACCCTGGCGTTCCAGATCCTGAGCGATCCTTTGGGATGTTCCATCGTTGACGCGCGCTACGCGGCGTCTGTGGGGGCAGGATTCGGAGAGGGCAACTGGACCGCCTACATGTCCATGGGGACTGAAGGGAGCTATGACACCCAGATGCAGTTCCAACCGATGGGCTCCGGGCCGTACATGATCGAGAACTACTTACCCGGCCAGTCGATAGAGCTTATCCCCAATCCCAAATACACTGGCATTCCTGGCATCTCGCCTGTCAACAAGACCGTCGTCATCGACTGGGTCAAGAACGCAGACACAGGTCTCCTAATGTTCCAAGATGGCCAGGCTGATTCGATAAGCTTCCTGCCGAATTCTGATTTCACCACCATACAGGGGATGCAGGCGCAAGGAACCGCTAACATCTACAATTTCGCCAGTTTCGAAGAGTGGTACTACACCTTCAATGCGAACATCTCGAAATCGATAGAATCGTCCCAGTTCGGGGCCGGCTTCAACGAACCGGGCAACTACTTCGCAGATGTGCCGACGAGGTTGATGTTTGTTGATGCCTTCCCATACGCCGACTACCTGAACAACCTGCTCGGCAACAAGAAGTATGGAGCCAACTTCGGCCTTGGCTACCAGGGGATCATTCCTCCTGGAATGATATACGCCCCTGATCCAAGCCTGCTTGGTGGGCTCCCGCAACAGAACTTCAAGGATGCAAAGGGCAACTTCTCGATATCGGCCTGGCACGACCTCAAGATCACAGTCCCAATAATCGTATACGTGTCTGACCCGCTGAATCTGGCTGCGGCAGAGGAGTGGGCGAGCGCTCTTTCCCAGGTTAGCGGTGGTAACATAACGGCGAAACCGATTCAGATCCCCATCGAGCAGCAGATCGCTGACCTGGTCCCGGCCAATGCCATGGGCGTGTACTGGGACAACTGGGCTCCCGACTACCCCGACCCGTCAGACTACGTCTTCGGGATGTACGCGAACAACGGAGACTATGCGCCTGCAAACAACTGGGGGTCGTTCAGCTCACTTGCCCCCAACACGCCTGGTGATGTCGTGAACCTGAACGGCACGTCATACCCGCAGTCTGTGGTCTACCAATGGCTGCAGGGAAACGTCACCCTAGCTGACACCAGCACCACTCCTTCCGTGCGCCAGCAGGCATACCTGGCGTGCGACAGGCTTGCAATCGCCCTGGGCCTCTACGTCTACGTGGACACTCAGCAGGCTTTCTGGTTCTGGAGGTCCTGGCTCACGGGGTACGCCAACGAAGAGAACCCTATGCTCAATGCCGCAGGAAACATACTATATTACTACCTGAACAAGTAAAATCAGATTTCGCTTGACGCTAAGATATTACGTCGTCAGGCGTCTGCTGCTGGTCGTCCCCACTATCATAGGTCTGACACTGATTGTGTTCATCCTGACGCACGTCGGGGGGGACCAGAGATTCCTGGGCGAATATATCAACATCCACAGTCCGATCTCTGTGTCGGTCCAAGAGCAGCAGCTCACGCAGAGATTTCATCTGGACCAGCCTGTCATAGTGCAGTACTTCTACTGGCTCTCGGCGTTCTTTCACGGAGACTGGGGGTACACCCAAACGCCGATCTACTCCGGGCCGGTTTCGGGTGCCATCAGCCTCTTCCTCCCCAACACCATCGTCCTCGCTACCCTCTCATCGGTCCTGACAGTCATCATCGGAATCCCTCTGGGAGTCTGGTCCGCCGTCAAGAGGAACAGCCTGGTTGACCATGCGACCCGGGTATTCTCATTTGTGGGGTATTCGCTCCCTGTATACTGGCTGGGGCTCCTCCTCATCATCGCGTTCGCAAGCCCTGCCATCTGTCCATGCCTGAATCTTTTCCCCGTGAGCGGAGCGGTGAACATCAGTCTGACTAACGGCCTGAGCTGGTACCAGGGGGGAATCTCCTTCCCGACCCATGTTCTTCTCGTAGACTCCCTGATCTACGGCCGGTTCGACATCTTTGCTGACGCCCTCATGCACGAAGTGCTCCCTGTCTTGACCCTCACCTTCAGCATCGTCGCGTCTGTGATCAGGGTCATGCGATCCAGCATGCAGGACACCCTGAATCAGGAATACATCAGGACCGCAAGAGCGAAGGGTCTGCCGAACAGCGCCGTCGTGAACCAGCATGCGAGGAGAAACGCGCTGATCCCCGTCCTTACCCTCATGGGGTACACCATTGCGGGGCTGCTGGGAGGAGTCGTGCTGATTGAATCGATTTTCAACCTCCCGGGAATTGGCTACTGGACCACCCAGGCGCTGCTCAGCGGTGACATCGGAGGCATAATGGGAGGCACGGTGATATTCGGCCTTGCTTTCGTCTTTTCCAACCTGGTAGTTGACATCCTCTATGGGTACATCGATCCCAGGATAAGATACTAGGAGAATCGATGGCTCGTGGCTCGTCTAGACCAATACAAACTGACGCTGCGTCTCCTCTTCGAGGATGTCTCTTCCGCCGCCGGCCTGATAATAGTGCTAGGGTACGTGGGGGTAGCCGTCATCGACGCCGTGTACCCACAGTTGATTGGCGTCGTGAGCGCAAACGTCGAAATACCTAACTTCTCCAACCCGGTCCCACAGCCACCTACCTGGCCGCTGCACCCGTTCGGGACGACATTCCCGGGTGTAGACCTTTACCAGGCAGTAATGGCCGCGATACGTGTTGACCTGTGGTACTCGTTCCTGATAGTGGTGGGCGGAGCGCTTGTCGGAATTCTTGTTGGGGTCGTGGCGGCCTACATGTCCGGAGCCATAGATGAGGTTCTGATGAGGGTCACCGATATCTTCCTCAGCATCCCCTACCTGCCATTCGCAATCGCAGTCGGATTCGTCCTGGGCCGCGGCCTGGACGAACTTAGCCTCGCCCTGATTGTGGTGTGGTGGCCCCTCTATGCGAGATACGCGAGGGGCCAGGCGCTGTCGGTGAAGGAAAACGCATACGTGGAGGCCGCGAAGGCCAGCGGGGTGGGTGGCTGGGGGATAATGACAAAGCACATCGTCCCCAATGTGCTAACGCCAATATTCGTTCAGATTTCGCTGGACCTGGGTACGGTGGTCCAAACCTTCGCTGCGTTGACGTTCATAGGCTTCGCCTCCTCCGGCCCATTCCTGCCGGAGTTAGGGACGTTGATCTCCAATGGGTTCCCCTACGCCATATCGGCGCCGTGGGTGGTCATCTTTCCTGGAGTTGCCATTCTCATATTCGCGGTTGGAATGAATCTGCTGGGCGATGGACTGAGGGATGCACTTGATCCAAGAAGCAGAACTTAGCGCGTCGGCGAAGGACGAGAACCTGCTCAGCGTCAGGGGTCTGCGCATAAGTTTCGTCACCCGATCCGGCATCGTCCAGGCCGTGGATGATGTCTCGTTTGATATCAAGCCGGGCGAAACGCTGGGGCTGGTAGGAGAAACGGGGTGTGGGAAGACCCAGACCGCGCTGGCGGTCATGAGATTGACGTCAGAGACCGGGATCGTCGAGAAGGGAGAAATCTGGTTCAAGGGCATGAACCTTACTCAGAACATCTCCAAAGAGTTCAGGTTGGTCCACAGGCGGAACCGGCTGGTGCTGAAGAGAGACTCGACGGAAATGCGCAGGCTGGAGAATCAGATGGTGAAAATCAGAGGCAAACACATCTCGATGGTGTTCCAGGAACCGATGATTTCGCTGAACCCTGTCAGGTCGATCGGGCGGCAGATATCCGAGGTCTTGCTCATTCACGACATCCCGAGACTCGCGGAGAGGATAATTGCCCGGCACGACGTTCCGCAGGAGAAAATAGACGAGATTGCGGCGGCGCTCGTGGGCACGGGTACTTCAGACGACCGTGTCCGTGAGCTGGTCAGGAGCTATGGATTCCCTCGCCTTGAGGAACAGATAACCTCCATTCTCTCGCGCCAAGATCTGAGCTATGCCAAGAGGATTCAGCACATCAAGGAGTTGAAGGAGGGGGTGGGGCGCTCTTCGATTCTCTTCCTGAGACAGGTGAGTGCGCTTGGAAAGGTTTCGTCCACCTTTCGTGTGATAGACAGGCTTCCCCTCGTAAGGAGGAGTTTCTACGGGCTCCTCGAGAAGGAGGCCATGAGCGTCTCGGCCGAGCTACTCTCCATGGTCGGGATGTCGAACATTTCGGCCGTGCTCAAGCAGTACCCGCACGAATTGAGCGGAGGAATGAGGCAACGCGCAATGATCGCAATGGCGATAGCGGCCAATCCAGAGCTGATTATAGCCGATGAACCCACCTCCGCTCTCGACGTAACGATTCAGGCCCAGATACTGCAACTGCTGGGCGAGCTGAAGAGAAACCTGAACACGGCGGTCCTCTTCATTTCGCACGACATGGGAGTTGTCGCAGAAACATGCGACAAGGTGGGGGTGATTTACGCCGGCAATCTGGTCGAGATCGCACAAATCGAAGATTTGTTCGCCGACCCGCGGCATCCCTACACGAAAGGGTTGCTGAACGCCATACCTCCGTTTGACCGGAAGGTTCCCAGCCTGGGCTTGATCCCTGGCAGTGTCCCCAGCCTGACAAACCCTCCGCCCGGTTGCAGGTTCAACACGCGCTGTCCTTTTGCCACAGAGAAATGCCAACAAGCCCCTCCCCCAATCCAGGTGAAACCAGGACATGTCGTCAGGTGCTGGCTATATGCAGAGTGACAGTCATCAGGATCAGCGGGAAGGGCATGTTCTGCTTCAGACGATATCCCTCAGCAAGCATTTCCCCCTCAAGGGCACAAGCCTGGTCGGAAGAGCCAAATCCATCAGGGCCGTGGACGACGCCGAATTCTCCATCCGCGAAAACCAGGTCGTCGGCCTGGTAGGAGAAAGCGGCTGTGGCAAGACCACGCTGGGGAGATTGATACTCAGACTGCTCGAGCCGACCAGCGGGACAGCCCTCTTTCTCGTCCCGGAGGATACTCTTGCGAAGTACAGGAAGCTTGCCCCGAGCTCCAAGGAAGCCAAGGCGATAGAGGAGGAATACTCAATCTACAGGTTCAAAAGGAAAAGGATGAGGGATTTCCGCAAGAAGACGCAGATAGTCTTCCAAGATCCTTTCTCGTCTTTGGATCCCCACATGGCCGCGAAAGACATCGTGGCGGAGCCGATGAGGGCCCACCACTTCCGCCCTAAGAGCGAAATCGAAACGAGGGTGGCGAACCTCCTCGACGAGTGCGGGCTGGGGAAGCAGTTCCTCGAGAAACTGCCCCACGAACTGTCAGGGGGACAGCGCCAAAGATTGGCCATAGCAAGGGCGTTGGCAATGTCGCCCAGCCTGGTGATCCTTGACGAACCAACCTCCGCTCTTGACGTTTCAGTGCAAGCCCAGATCCTGAATCTCTTGCAGAGGCTCAAGAAGGACTTCGGACTGAGCTTCGTTTTCATTTCACATCACCTGGCCGTAGTCAGGCAGATGTCTGACTACGTGTATGTGATGTACGCCGGACAGATAGTAGAGAAGGGCGAGACGGAGGTTGTATTCAACTCCCCGTCACATCCCTACACCATTGCCCTGATGTCAGCCATCCCAGTCCCGGACCCCACGAACAAGAGGGAGAAGATCCTCCTCAAGGGGGAAATTCCGGACCTGTCAAAGCCTCCGAACGGCTGCCGGTTTCACCCAAGGTGTCCTCGCGCGCTGGGCAATTGTGGGTGGACGGCCGACGAGGTGTCCACGACTCTTTCGGAGTTGATAACGTCGGGGCGCCACCCGGAACTGACCGAGATTTTCAGAAGCCAGAATCAGGAAATCGTCGACGAGTTGACGGTCGAGATTGAGGCAGGAAGGGCTCTGCAGAGTGGTGAAATCGAGGTCGTACGAAGCGCGATCGAGAAGGAGAAAGAGAACCCCCTGTTTCCTGCATTACGGGCAGTGAAGGACATAAGCAGTCTGCCTGATGGGGTCCGCGTATCCTTGATCCCTCCTTTTGTGCCTAGGTTCACTGATCTTGGCGACTTGCATTTTGTCGCATGCAACCTGTTCCCTCCGAATCCAGAACTGGGTGGAGACTAGGTGAGGAACAAGTCCAACGACTCCGTCGAATACCGAATTTCAATGGCCAAACCAGAGAGGCACTATTTTGATGTCACAATCATTCTGGGCGAAGCCGGCTCCGAGCCCGTTGACCTTGAGCTGCCCGTCTGGGCACCGGGGGCGTACCTGATCGGAGAGTTTGCGAAGAATCTGATCTCATTCAGTGCGTCCGACCGGGAAGGGCTCCTCCACCACTCCAAGGTGAGGAAGAACGTCTGGCGGGTCGACGCAAGGGGCTCCGCGTTGAGGATAAGATACCGAGTCTACGCCTTTGAACGGAGTTCCTCCCGGAGTTACTTGGATACGGACCACGCCGTCCTCAATCTAGCGGATCTGCTTATGCTTCCAAAGGGACGCGAGCGCGCCATGGTTACTCTGGTTCTTTCGCCGACGAGCTACTGCAGCAAAGTCTCGACCAGCCTAGTCAGGCTCGCTCGCGATTCCCCAGCGTTCGTAGCGCCAGACTATGGCGCCCTGGTCGATTCACCAATCATGGTCGGCGACTCCAGCATTCACACGTTCGAAGCGGCCGGAAAGCAACACGAGGTGGCGGTCTTCGGGGGGGAAGGAATAGACCAGGAGTTTCTCGTTGACAGGCTTTCCCGAATTGTCAAGGCTGCGTCTCGAGTCTATGGCGAACTGCCCTATGAAAGGTACGTGTTCCTCATCGACGTAGACGGGGACGTAAGAGATGACGGATTGGAACACAGGGACTCGACCTACTGTGTCGTCCCGAGGCTAGCATTCACCACGGATCAGGGATTCAAGAGAATGCTGGGGCTCTTTTGCCACGAGTTCTTCCATCTGTGGAACGTCAAGAGGATGACACCCGCGCCGCTGGTCCGGGTCAACTATGGGGAAGAGAGCTACACGAACTTGCTGTGGGTCTCCGAGGGCATCACGACATACTACGAACATCTTCTTCTCAGACGGGCAGGAATCTATACGGCGTCCGAGTTCCTTGACAACATCGCTGATCTGATCAACAGATACCGGTCCACGCCAGGAAGACGTTCACAGAGCGCCGAAGAATCAAGTTATGACGCTTGGATCAAGTTCTACAGGCCGACTGCGAACAGCGTCAACACGGAGATATCCTACTATACGATCGGCGCCCTTCTCGGTCTGGCGCTCGACCTGGAGATTAGGAGGAACACCGGGAGCCGGAAAAGCCTCGATGATGTCATGCGAAGTGTCTATCGGGACACCTTCAAAGCAGAGCGGCGCGGGTTCGCGGAGGAAGAGTTCCAGGAAGCCTGCGAGACCGCAGCGGGGGCGAAGCTGGAGGATTTCTTCAGGGACCACGTTCGGGGGAGGACGGACATTCCTCTTGACCGTCACCTGGGATTTGCAGGACTCAGGCTGGTCCCCAAGTCAGACTCCCCAGAAAATGGGTTTGCAGGCATCAAGTTGATGCCAAAGACGGAAAGGCCAATTCTGGACTCGGTCCTGGCCTCCTCGCCTGCAATGGATGGGGGCCTGTTTCCGGAAGATGAGATAATAGGGGTGAACAAGATCCGGACCGACAGGGAGAATCTTCGGTTTCTTGTCGAACACTCGAGACCCGGAGAAACGCTTGTCTTCACAGTGAATCGTTCCGGGCTCCTTCGGGATGTGAAGATAGAACTTGGGCGCCGGGGTATCCAGCAGTACAGAATTGCAAAGAAACCCAGGGCGAATGATGAAGAGAAGGAACTCTTCAAGAAATGGCTCCATCAGGACTGGGATCGCCAATTAGGCGACTCGGATTTGGCGGTGCCACCGGGGGTCGACTGGTTGTTCTTTAAGCCCGATTACTTCTGATTCGCACCTCTCCGGAATCTGACACCGGAGGGCGATTCCGAACCAGGGTGGACTCGTAACTAGACGGTGTACCTTTGGAATTCGACTTCGCATGGATTCCCGTTGGCTAGCCAGGCCTCACGCTTGTCAGGGACGTAGATCATGCTGTCAAGCGTTCTCTCCTGCTTCGGCTTCGGTTTGTTCGGATCCACGTGAAGACAAATCGAGTTCGTTCCGTTTTCATGGTCAGCCATGAATCCCTCGAGCATCCTAAGATCAAGTCTCCCATCGTTGCTTGCAAGAAGCGCCTCGATCCTGCCGCACCTTGTTTCGCTGTTCGTCCGCGCTTCTTTATTCTCGTATTCTCTCCCCTCTGAGTAGAGGCAGTGATTGGTGTGCCAGAGGACGCCCCCTGACTGCCGCGTCAGAAGTCTGTCAGGATATGCTTCGACGTCTGCTACGGTTTCGGGTGTGCCGATCACAAAATTAAGCGCGTAGGCCCTTTTGGCCCTCTGGATCTCCCCGATCGCTCCGTCCATGTCCTTCTGATTCAGAACCTCTCTCACGATTGCCAGGATGGGAACGCCGACCTGAGGGCCATCACAAGCAAGGGCATTGATGCACACGGCCAGTCCCCGCGAGTTTATGCCCATCATCGCGGGCGCCCCAACGTATGTGTAGATCAGGACATCCGGCGCGTCGTTCTGCAGGTGCCTCGTAAGGGTGACGCATTCCCCGTTCATCCATGGGTCGATTCCTTCGTCGTTGTTCTGACCTACGTAGGTGAGCCCGTCCGCTGTAGATCTTCCACGTACAGCAAATGCAGTACAAAGCTTCTCAAACTTCGGATAGAAGACCTCGTTGAACGCGGTCAGGAACATGATTTCGTCAAGAGAAGCGCCTGCGCCATC
>Ga0187812_1000417_pt1 | contig 15058 bp, 19 predicted proteins | sample NC_S_2_FD_130582 | JGI IMG/M metagenome (GOLD analysis project Ga0187812, IMG submission 130582) | Wetland sediment microbial communities from Neuse River Estuary, North Carolina, USA - ASW-S_2 | ecosystem: Environmental > Aquatic > Freshwater > Wetlands > Sediment | place: USA: North Carolina...
ACCGGCTGGTTTTGTTAATGCCAGTTCAAAGGAACAACTACTTTCTCTATTCGGAAGCCTGAAGGACGAAGCAACAAAAGTATATGATCCTGGTGATACAGTTGAATTTGCAAAAATGCTCACAATGGTCAACACTGACAAGGTATGGGCGGAACCTGCCCGCTTCACCGCAAGAGCTTTTGTTGCCGCCGGCAAACCGGCTTACGTATACCGCTTTTCTTACGTTTCCGCCTCCATGAAACAGTGGATGCGTTATGGTGCAGCGCATGGATCAGAAATTCCTTATGTGTTCGAAAACCTTACAAGTCGAAATGGAACCGTGGCACTCGAAGATCAAAATGTTGCCAAAATGATGAACACCTATTGGGTAAACTTCGCAAAGACCGGTGACCCTAACGGTAAGGGACTAGCGGAATGGCCTGTTTACAATCCCCGAAATGACGAGATCCTCGAGTTTCGATCAGATGGATCGGCAGCCGGAGAACCCGATCCTAGGAAAGCGAGACTGGATTTAATTGAAAAGGCTGTCAAGATTATGATTCAGCACTAGGTCATTTGGAACTTAAAAGAAATTTGGTAACATAGACAGTAAAATAAGTAAAGCATAATCAAAATGATTTAGGCATTTTGACCTTTTAGGATTTTAGAAATTAAAAACATTTATTAGGTTAAAATTATATGAAACATTTTAAAACAATAAGCGAATTGCACAAAGCGCAGGGATATCCGCCGCCGGAAAATCCACTGCTTGGACTAAAACGGCTAAAGAAATCCTCCATTCCTTTAAATGCCACGGAGGTTTCTTACGACTTTTATTTCATTTGTTTAAAAAGATTAAAAACGGGTAATATATGGTATGGTAAAACAAAGTATGATCATGACTGCGGATTTATGTATTTCATGAAACCGCGACAAATTATTTCGCTCCACGATGTTCAATTGATGGGGAAAGGATTCTCAATCGAAATTCACGAAGATTTTTTGATGGGGCATCCACTATTCACAGAAATTAAAAAATATGATTACTTCGACTACGAAACAAGTGAAGCACTTCATCTTTCACCAAAAGAAGAAAATATTATTTGGTCGCTATTCAACAAAATGGAAACAGAATACACCAATAATCCGGATGAATTCAGCAAATCCATAATCCTTTCACATCTCGAATCTATTTTAAAGTACGCGCAGCGATTTTATAAACGACAGTTTATTGATCGGAAGCCGCTGTCAGGTATAACAGTTACAAAATTCAATGAAAGCCTGGCGACGTATTTTGAACAAGGAGAAGCTGAGGAAAAGGGATTGCCGACAGTTAATTACATGGCATCCCGGCTTAATTTGTCATCCAAATATCTAAGCGATTTATTGAAACAAGAAACCGGTAAAACCGCTCTAGAATTAATTCATCTCTACGTAATCACTGAAGCTAAAAATATGATCGTTGAAGGTGAGCATAATATTTCCGGAATAGCGTATCGTCTCGGCTTTGAAAATCCGCCTTACTTTTCCAGGCTGTTCAAAAAAGAAGTTGGGATGAGTCCGAAGGAATTTAAGAACCAGATTCTAAATTAATTTCAAAATTCTTAGCGGTCGCTATTGCCGATCATTGATATAGTTCTTTTTACTTATCTACTTGTGAATTGACGTTGCATGTTTAGTCAACAAAAAAAGTTTGCTGGCGTTTAGGTCCGATCCCGACTATATTGAATTTAATACCGGAATGTTTGGAAATAAACGACAGGTAATCTTTAGTCGCAGACGGCAGACCGGAATAAGAAGTACACTTTGAAATATCTTCTTTCCATCCGGGCAGTGTTTCATAAATTGGCTTTGCGGCGGATAACCTTTCAACGTCGGTTGGAAAATATTTTATAGATTTCCCGTCAATTTCATAGCCGACGCAAACTTTGATAATATCAAAGTCGCTAAGCACATCAAGCTTAGTAACCGCGCAGGTATTTATCCCGTTAATCATAGCGGAATAGCGAACTAGGAAAGCGTCAAACCAGCCGCAGCGGCGCGGTCTGCCGGTGGTAGCGCCGAATTCCGCTCCGATCTTTCTTAATTTTTCTCCATCTTCATTGAGAAGCTCAGTAGGGAAAGGTCCCAGACCGACTCGTGTTGTATAAGCTTTAACAATTCCGATAACGGAGTCAATGCGTGTCGGCGGAATTCCTGTACCGGTACATGCACCGCCGGAGGTTGGGCTTGAAGATGTAACATAAGGATAAGTTCCGTGGTCGACATCTAACAAAGCGCCCTGCGCGCCTTCAAGCAAAATAGATTTTCCTTCGTCTATCGCGTTGTTTAAATAAGCAGGCACATCTTTAATGTACCTGTCAATAATTTTATCAAACTCTAAGTATTGGCGGACTATTTCTTCAACGTCAAGTTCTTCGTGGTCATAAACTTTTTTAAGAAGGTTGTTTTTCTCTTTCAGGTTCTCTCTAATTTTTTCTTCGAGAGTTTTCCTGTTGAGCAGATCGACAATTTTAATACCTTTGCGAGCGTATTTGTCTATGTAGCATGGACCAATCCCCCGCCCGGTAGTTCCGATTTTATTTTCACCGCTTTCGCTGATCGAATCCAGAAGTTTATGGTAGGGCATTATAAGATGAGCGTTGTGGCTAATGAAAAGACGTCCGTTCACGTGGATATTATTTTTTTCAAGGAGATCAATCTCTTCGAGTAACGCGACCGGATCAATTACAACGCCGTTACCGATAACACAGATTACATTATCTCTAAGAATTCCGGACGGGATTAAGTGAAGAATGTATTTTTTATCTCCTATTTCAACAGTATGCCCGGCATTTGCACCGCCTTGATAGCGAGTAACTATTTCGTAATTTTCACTAAGAATATCGACAACTTTACCCTTTCCTTCGTCGCCCCATTGGCTTCCAACAAGAACTGTAACGCTCATTTATCTTCCTTTAAATTGAACAAAATAAAACTCCGAATTATTAATTACGGAGTTTTATTTATAAGAATTTTCTAAAAAAAATTATTTCGAGAAACTTTTTACTGCTTCATCAACAGTTTCAAAGGACTCAAAAATAGTAATCAACTTTGTAATAACAAGTAAACTCTCTATCTTATCAGTTGTGCGGGCTAAAATCAAATGACCGTTTTCTTTCTTCATTGTTGTAAGCCCGCTGATCAGCATACCCAAACCGGAACTATTCATGAATTTAACCTCTGCAAGATCGATAACAACGTTTTTCTTACCTTCGTCTATCAATTTATGCAAGAGCTCATTAAATTCTTTTGTATCGTCACCGCCCATGACATTTCCCTTTAGTTCGATAATAACGGCACCGTACTGTTCTTGCGCTTTAAGTTTCATTATAACTCCTATAATTTTGTATTCAATTTAATTAGTTGGATAATTTTATGCAAGTAAAATAAGCTTAAAAATTGTAAACTTTTTGAAAATATTTTTTCGTGTATCGTACTTCATATTTAATTAAATAAAAATGAATAAATATAGTTTAACGAATTAACTACCGGCGCGCCGCATGACAACAGCCGTTCTTTCGATTGATGCCCGCCGGCTATCAGTAAGCAGTCTGTTCCAATCTCTTCTGATACTTCAAAATCATGGATAGTATCGCCGATCAAAAGTATCCTTTCATTGTTCAAGCCTAACTTTTTAACTAATTCTTTTCCTAAGTCAATTTTGCTCGCCGCATAAATATTATCTAAACCGACAAGATGATTGAAAAAATTTTCAACCTCAAAATGACGGACTATTTCAATAAGGTTTTTCATGGAGTAAGCGGACAAAATCGACTGCTCAATATTATTTTGCCTGATATGATTTAATACTTCTTTAGCATTAGGAAATAAGCTGGTCTCAAAGCGTCTTTGCTCGTATTCTTTTATCCATTCTTTACCAAGAGCTTCAAAAGAATATTTTGAAAAATCTATCCCGGCATTTTCATAATAATTTTTTACCGGGAAGGTAAAGATGTCTTTGTAATCTTTAAGAGAAAGCCGTGTTAAATTTATCCTATCCAGAATATTGTTGATGATGCTGAGACAAAGCTCAACGTCGTTTAGCAGAGTCCCGTTCCAGTCCCAGATTATATGGTCATATTTGTTAGTCATATTGTTTTTATAGCGGAGACAATTATACAAAAAAGATCAAGCGGCAGTTAAAGAATGTTATTCTGGATATAATAACTAAGCTTTAACAAATTAGTTTCATCAAATTGATTAGCCAGCAGCTGCATCCCAACCGGAAGACCTTCGGAGTTTTTCCCTATCGGAATATTTATGCCGGGGATTCCCGCAAGGTTTGCCGATGTTGTGAATATATCGCTCAGATACATTTCAAGAGGATCGCTTGTCTTTTCACCGATCTTAAATGCCGTGAACGGGGAAGTAGGCGTTAAAATTATATCGACTTTTTGGAAGGCATTTTCAAAATCATTTTTGATCAGCCTTCTTACTTTTTGAGCCTTGCGGTAATAAGCATCGTAATAACCGGCTGAAAGAACGTAAGTGCCGAGCATAATCCTTCGCTTAACTTCTTTTCCGAATCCTTCAGAGCGGGATTGTTTATACATATCATGGAGGTTTGTTATTCCTTTGGAACGGTAACCGTATTTTGCTCCGTCGTATCTTGCGAGATTTGAAGAAGCTTCTGCAGTCGTGAGAACATAGTATGTGGCTATTGTATATTCAGTGTGGGGAAGCGATATGTCTACTATTTCAATATTATTCTTTTTCAGTTGGGCAATTATTTTTTGAATTTCATCCTTTACATCTTGTGAAATTCCTTCTCCGAAATATTCTTTCGGAATCCCGATTTTAAGTTTTTTATCAAGCACTAACTCTGAAGAATATTCCGGAACTTCAACGCTGCTGGAAGTAGAATCCAACGCGTCTTTGCCGGAGAGGACTTCTAAGACAAGAGCGATGTCTTCCACATTAAACGCAAAAGGACCGATTGTATCAAACGATGACGCGAAGGCAGTAAGTCCGTAACGGGAAACTCTTCCGTAAGTCGGCTTAAGACCATATATGCCGCAGAAGGCAGCAGGCTGCCGGATCGAACCGCCGGTATCGGTTCCAAGGGAAACATCGCAAAGTTTAGCCGCAACAGCCGCAGCGGAACCGCCGCTTGAGCCGCCTGGAACGCGGGTTGTGTCAACAGGGTTTAATACATTTCCGAATGCGGAATTTTCATTTGAAGAACCCATTGCAAATTCATCGCAGTTTGTTTTTCCAATAATAATCGCGTCTTCGGAAATTAATTTTTGAACTGCTGTTGCCGTATAAATCGATTTAAATTCTTTAAGGATTTGTGAGGAACAAGTATTTGGTTTGTCTTTAACGGCAAGTACATCTTTAACGGCAACTACAAGTCCGGCTAACTTTCCCGCCTTTCCTTTTTTTATCTTTGCTTCAATTCCTTGAGCAAGGCTAACGGCATCTTCCGTAAAAACGAAATTGAAAGCGTTGAGATTTTTTTTCTCATTTATCTTTGAAAGGAAATAATTAACGTTTTCAGTTAATGAAAGCTTACCTTCTTTTATTTGTGATCTTTTTTCCTTGTAATTTTTATAGGATAGCAATTAGTCGTCCGCCTAAATTTAAAATAAAAATTAATTCTTTTTCAAAGAAGCAAAGTAAAATAAAACCGGGAATAATTATTTATGACTGTTTATCTTCAGGCTTTTTATCCGGAGTTGACGCCGGAGTTTTAACTTCATCTTCGACGTCTCTTAAGGCTTTTTTGAATTCCCGAATTCCTTTACCAAGTCCTTGTGCAAGGTCAGGGATTTTCTTTGCTCCAAAAAGAACCATAATTACAAGCACGATAATTAGCAACTTACCAAAGCTTAAATCTTCAAGCATTTTATCACCTATATTTTAAAATCAAAAAACATCATCTGTTTATTTGCCGGATTTATTATCATTATCTGGCGAAATTTTAATATCGTCTTCAACGTCTTTAACGACTTTTTTAAATTCACGGATTCCTTTACCCAAACCTTGCGCAAAGTCGGGAATTTTCTTTGAGCCGAACAAAAGCAAAACAACAACAGCTATTATTAAGAATTCACCGAAACCAATATTATCTAACATTTTATTTATCCAATTTAATTATGACCAGAGATCAATTCATAAAATTTTTAACTATGGCGTTAAGAATTAAACCGCCGTCGTTTTTGCCGAGAACCGGGCTGCATGATCTTTCCGGGTGCGGCATTAATCCAAGAACGTTTCCTTCTTTGTTTATAATTCCTGCAATGTTTAACAAAGAACCGTTCGGATTTGATTCGTCATTTATCTTACCATCGCTTGAAGAATATTTGAATACAATTTGATCATTCTCAATAAGCGACTTCAAAGTAAATTCATCTGCAAAATAATTTCCTTCACCGTGGGCAATAGGAACTTTGAGGAATTCGTTTTTGTTCAAGCCCTTGGTGAAGAATGTATTATCATTCTCGACCGAAAGATAAACATCTTTGCAAACAAATTGAAGCGATTTATTTTTCAGCAATACGCCGGGTAATAATTTTGCTTCAAGTAGGATTTGGAACCCGTTGCAAATGCCAATTATCTTTCCGCCTTTTTGAGAAAAATCAATTACTGAATTCATTATCGGCGAAAACCTTGCTATGGCGCCTGTGCGAAGGTAATCTCCGTATGAAAATCCGCCTGGCAGAATAATAATATCCGAATCCTGAAGGCTGATATCTTTGTGCCACAGAAAATTTACATCAACGCCAATTATTTTTTTCAAAGCATAGTATGCATCATGGTCGCAGTTTGACCCGGGAAAAACTACCACACCAAATTTCGGCTTCATGCAATTTCTTCCAGAGTAAATTCGTAGTCTTCAAGGTTTGGGTTGATGAGAAGCTTGTCGCAATATTCTTTGACTTCTTTTTCCGCGGATTTTTTTTCGTTAGTATCGACAGTGAATTCAACATATTTACCAATTCTTGTGTCTTTAATATTGTTGAATCCGAGGTGCTTAGCGCCTTTTTCAACTGCCATGCCTTGAGGGTCTAATATTGATGGTCTTCGTTTAACTAAAACTTTTGCCTTAAACAAAATAAATTCCTTTTATAATGAAATTTTTGGTCAATTTTTTTTTGTTAGCTTAAAAAAGATGTGGCGAAAAATACCAAATAGAATCATGAAAACAAAGATGAAGAATAAAGCTTTGCCCGCCGTTACAATAAGCAAAACTGCCGCGATAAGTAAAAAAATAAAAACGGCAGGTTTGGCTTTTATTTCTTTCATGTTGAATTTAGGGAGTGAATCGTACTTAATCGTACTTACCATTAAGAATGAAAGTAAAACTACGAGCGGAATAATAATGGAAGAATAAGGTGCGGCGAATCCGGTTCCGGCATTGTAATATATCAGAATAAAGGCGGCAATTGTAATTGCGGAGGAAGGTATCGGCAGTCCTTTGAAAAATGATTTTTCAAATCCAATAAGCTGAACATTAAATCTGGCAAGACGAAATCCTCCGGCGATTAACAACAGCGAGCTTATAATTACCCCGAAAGAATTGAAACTAAAAAGAAAAGTTTTGTAAATCAAAAAAGCGGGCGCGGCTCCAAAGCTTACAATATCAGAGAGTGAATCCAGTTCAACGCCAAGCTCGCTGCTGGAATTTGTAAGCCTGGCTACCATCCCGTCAAGCGCATCAAATATGGCGGCAATGACGATAAGCCACGCAGCATAATAATATTCAAGCTGGCTTGTGTTGATGATTGAAAGAAATCCGCAGAATAAATTCATCGCGGTAAATAAGTTCGGAATAACAGAACGGGTAATTCGTAATTGCTTCATCTCTATACGGTTTGCTCGAATAAAATGGTCTCGCCTGCGTAAACAGTTTCGCCTTCTTTTACCTGTTCAACCCAGTTTGAAGGAACGATAACATCAACACGACTCCCGAATTTAATCATACCGAATCTTTCACCCATTTTTACTTCATCTCCTTCTTCTAATGTATAAACTATTCTTCTTGCGATAAAACCCGCAACTTGAGTAAAAAGAATTTTTGCGGAATTTGTCGCGATTCCTATTTCAACTCTTTCATTTTCCTGCGAAGCTTTATCATCAAAAGCAGCGAAGAATTTTCCATGGAAATATTTTAGATAAGATACGGAGCCGCTAATAGGTATCCGGTTGACGTGTACATTTAACGGAGACATGAAAATTGAAATTTGCTTCGCTTCGCCAAGAATAAATTTATCGTCGAAGACATTTTTAACAAATAAAACTTTTCCGTCTGCGGGGGAAATTACAACATTATTTTTATCGGGTGTTTTTCTATCCGGATCGCGGAAGAAAAACATTGAGAAAACTAAAAATACAACCGCAACTAGAGTTAAAAATATTTTTAAAAAATCATTTCTTAAAAAGAAGCTGATTATGATAAGAACAATAGAGAACGCAGTAATTTTGGAAAGAGTAGAATATCCGTATTTAGTAAACATTTTTTAAGCGCTCGTCATATTGAAAAGATGATTAGTATAATTCCGCACCGTTGCCATGGTAGCAAGTTTATACGGATCGATAAATTTTTCATCTTTATTAAGTGGAAATATCTTCATGCTTCGCGGCGTAAAATCATCAACGAGAAATATCTTATCTTCATATTTCCCAAAATAGCAATTTATTTCTGCTAATAAAAAATTACGTCTTTCAAAAAAAGATTTCAAAACCGCGTTCACCTTGGAGCAAATTCTATAAATAATTTTTATGTCTTCATTTGAGCATAAGTCAAAAGCGATTAAATGACTTTCAGAAATCATGGAATCCTTACCATTGCCAAAATGAATTTCGAATAGCGGCAAATGCAGTATTTCAGCTTCTTTGAGTGAAAATATTTTGGAAGTTCTTTTATCGACAATGTTCAATATCTTTATAGAAAAAGGAAATCTTGTATGCTTAATATACTTCAGTTCGTTCTTGCTGTGGCTTTTTACGAAGACAGATGGAATATTATATTCTTTTAAATAATCTAAAAAATATAAGTTAAGGAATGCAAACCTTTCCCCCAGGTTCTTGACCTTTAATTTTTTGTCACCATTAAGGGAAAAAACGTCAGAGTACTCGACAATTTGATAGTCATTACCATCAAGCTGACTTTCCCTTTTCATTAAATCTTCTTGCATATAAAGCCTTTAAATTTATGACCCTGAACATTAGATAAAATTTTGGTTGAGAAATTATGAAAAATAGATATAAAAAGTCAATCAGTTATGTTATATTTACCAAAATTAAATTGAATAGTTCAAAAAAATAACAAAATTAACGATATAGGAGGTCCTGATGAAGGGCGGAATGCAGGGAATGTTGAAACAAGTGCAGAAAATGCAAGAGGAAATGCAAAAAGTTCAAAGCCAGCTTGGTAATTTATCCGTGAGTGAAGAAGCCGGCGGCGGTATGATAAAAGCGACTGCAAACGGGAATAAAGAAATTATGTCTATTGAAATTGACGCGCAGGTGATTAACGCTAATGAAAAAGAAATCTTAGAAGATCTTGTAGTTGCCGCCGTTAATAAAGCACTGCAGTCCGCCGGGAAATTGGCGGAAGATGAAATGGCTAAAGTAACAAAGGGAATGATTCCTCCAGGATTAAATATCCCCGGATTTTAAAATTGCAAATAGCTGAGCCTCTTTTAACAGCAATCGAAGAATTAAGCAAGCTGCCAGGTATCGGCAAAAAAACTGCGCAGCGCCTTTCTCTATATATTTTAAAAAGCGATGAAGCATCAGTTGCCAACCTTGTTTCTGCAATTAAAGATTTGAAAACAAAGCTTCGTTTTTGTTCGAGATGCTTTAATCTTTCTACCGAAGAGCTTTGCGATATTTGCAAGAACCCTAAGAGAGATAAATCATTATTATGCGTTGTTGAAGAGGCAAGCGACGTTATCGCCATCGAAAAAACTCACGAATATTCCGGCGGCTATCATGTTCTGGGCGGCGTTCTTTCTCCGCTATCCGGTATTGGTCCTGACACTTTGAAGATCAAAGAACTTATAAAAAGATTTGAAGAAGAAGATATCAAGGAAATAATTTTAGCTTTGAATCCGGACACCGAAGGAGAAACGACCACACTTTATCTTGCAAAATTAATAAAGCCGTTCGGAATAAAAGTTACAAGAATAGCGCGCGGTTTACCTGTCGGCGGTGACCTGGAATTTGCCGATGAAGCTACAATCGGAAGAGCAGTACTCGGAAGAATTTCTATTTAAATGATAAACTAATAAGATAAAATTCATATGCTGCAATTTTTATGGAAATTAATTTGCCTTAGATTGTTCCCGGCGAATTATTATAATAATCCTATATGAAGCATTATTTTTTTATAATTATTTTATTAACCGTTAGCGGATGCGACCTATTTACTACCCGCACTGCCGAGCCGCCTAATCAGCCAAGATCAAATTACCAGCAGGCAGTTACTCCCGATTTATTAATACAAAATCTAATAAATTCTCTCGCCGATAAAGATGTTGTAAATTATTTAATGTGCTTCTCCGATACATCATATTCTCAAAAAGTTTTTACTTTTTCTCCTTCCAGCAGTTCTCTTTCTCAATTTCCCGCGCTCGGAGATAATTGGGGAGTTAAAAATGAAGAGCAGTATTTTAATAATATGATTTCTAAAGTACCGGCTAACTCGCAGATTGTTCTAACTATTTCCAATCCTACCATGAGCCCGCAAGGCGATAGCGTTTTTTATTCTGCGTCATATTTTCTGAACGTGCCTGCTACTGATCCAAACCTCCCGCAAAATTACCAGGGAGATTTGAAGTTTAACATGATAAGAGATTCAAGGTCAATCTGGACTATCTACTATTGGCAAGATTCTAAAAGCGGGTCTCTGCCGAGCTGGAGCGAACTAAAAGGGAGGACTTATTAAAATTTTTTTTACACTTACGTTTCTAAGCCTTTTAATCGTTGTCGGCTGCAAAAATCCTTTTTCCCCTTCGCTGGATACCGGTTCGAACAACCCTTCGACAACTCTTTCTGATCAAACAACAATTGACGGTGTGTTCCAAAATTTTCAGTACGCTTATACGTTTAGGGATACCACAATTTATGGACAGCTTATCGGCAATGATTTTGTCTTCACCTATCATGATTATGACAACGGTTATGATGTTACCTGGGGAAGAGATGAAGAAATGAAAACAACGTATGGACTGTTTCAGAACTCCCAGTCGCTGACTTTGATATGGAATAATATCGTACTTTCTTCTGAGGATTCTACGTCTGCTAATATTATAAGAGGATTTAATCTGACCATCACCTTCAGTCCTACAGATGTTGTAAGATTAAACGGGAGAGTAAATATGTCGCTTCAAAAAGACTCAAAAAATAAATGGTTCATTACAAACTGGGTTGATGAATCTAATTTCTAATTTAAGCACTATATCCAACTTATTTCTAAACTTGGTCTTCAACTTCATCTCCCATCATGCCTTTAATTCTGCTATACTAAAAATTTATTCTTATATTTGCGGCTCTTTTTGAAATTTAATTGATAAGGTAAGAAATTTGTTATGTTAAGTACTAGCAATATAAGCTTAAGATATGGTAAAAGAATTCTGTTTGAAGAAGTTAATATTAAATTCACGCCGGGGAACTGCTATGGAATTATCGGCGCTAACGGCGCCGGGAAATCAACTTTCCTAAAAATTCTTTCAAATGAAATTGATCCGACTTCAGGTGATGTAATCATTACACCCGGACAAAGGCTTGCCGTGTTGAAACAAAATCAATTTGAGTTTGATAAGTTTGAAGTTCTTAAAACGGTTATCGCCGGACATAAAAAGCTTTTTCAAATTATGGAAGAAAAAGATGCTCTGTATGCTAAGCCGGATTTTAATGATGAGGACGGCATTAAAGCGTCTGAGCTTGAAGGTGAATTTGCAGAGCTTAACGGCTGGGAAGCCGAATCGGAAGCTGCTTCTTTACTTGCAGGGCTTGGAATTAAAGACGCGCTTCAATCAAAAAAAATGGCTGAACTATCCGGCAATGAAAAAGTAAAAGTGCTGCTGGCTCAAGCTCTATTTGGAAACCCGGATATACTTTTATTGGATGAGCCGACTAACCACCTCGATATTCATTCAATTAATTGGCTCGAAGAATTCCTTATCAATTTTAAAAATACGGTTATCGTAGTATCACACGACAGGCATTTTCTAAATAATGTTTGCACACACATTGCGGATATTGATTACGGCAAGATCACTATTTATACCGGCAATTTTGACTTCTGGTTTGAATCAAGCCAGCTCGCTCTTCAACAGGCTAAAGACGCCAACAAAAAAACCGAATCTAAGATTAAAGAGCTTCAGGAATTTATTGCCCGGTTTAGCGCGAACGCTTCAAAATCCAAACAGGCTACTTCGAGGAAAAAGCTTTTGGAAAAATTAACTATCGAAGAGATCAAGCCTTCATCAAGGAAAATGCCGTATATAAATTTCAAACCGGACAGGCTTCCCGGCGATAACATCCTTGAAGTGAAAAATATTTCTAAGTCATTTGGTAGCGAAGAAATTCTCCGTGATGTTTCCTTTAAAGTAAATAAAGACGATAAAATAGCTTTTGTAGGCTCGCACGATTTATCCAAATCAACTTTATTCAAGATATTAATGGATGAAATTAAAGCCGATAAAGGTGAATTTGAATGGGGAATTACTAATTCGCAGTCGTACTTTCCAAAAGAAAATTCTTCTTACTTTAACGTCGACTTAAATTTGATCGACTGGCTTCGTCAGTATTCAAAAGAAAAAGAAGAAACTTTTATAAGAGGATTTTTGGGCAGAATGCTTTTCTCCGGCGATGAATCTTTGAAGAAAGCCAATGTGCTTTCCGGAGGTGAAAAAGTCAGATGCATGATAGCAAGAATGATGCTGAGCGGCGCTAACTTTCTTATCCTTGATGAGCCGACAAACCATCTTGATCTTGAAGCAATCACCGCTCTAAATAACGGACTTATAAATTTTCCGGGTACGGTTTTATTTGTTTCCCACGATCATCAATTTATTCAAACAATCGCTAACCGCATTATCGAAATTACTCCTTACGGCATGATAGACAAGCGAATGACGTTCGACGAATATCTTGACGATCCGGAAATCCAAAAGCTGCGCGATAGTCTGCACGAAATTGAATTGATCTAACGGGAATTATTTTTTTTCAAGTTCTATTAAAAATTTCTTTCGCCACAAACCGCCGCCGTAGCCGGTTAAATTCCCGTCTTTACCTATTACGCGGTGGCAGGGAATAACTATCGCGATTCTGTTATCGCCGTTTGCTTTCCCGACCGCTCTAACTGCATTTGAATTCCCAATACGTTCAGCAAGTTCCTCGTAAGAAATTGTTTCGCCGCTTGGAATTTTCAGTAAGTTCTTCCAAACAGATTCTTGAAAATTTGTCCCGCGAAATATCAAAGGCGTTTCAAAATGCTTTAACACGCCTTTAAAATATTCTTTTAACTCTTTCGACAGCTGATCGATAAATTTATTTGACCCGGGGATAAAGTTGCAGTTTAATCTTCTTGCCAAAATTTTTATTTGAGTATTCAGCATTCGTCTATCCATAAATTCAAGAAGACAGATCCCTTCGTTAGTTGCTCCGGCTAGCAACGGACCTAACGGCGTTAATATCCTATTTAAATAAACTGAAGTTTGATGCTTAGATTTACCAGCCGGAATCCCGGTGATCTTTCTTATCGCCTCGCGGAAGCCGCTTAACGATTCATATCCATGATCAAAAGCAGTCTGAGTTAAATTGTCTCCATGCTTTAATCTTCCTAAAGCCTTGCCTAATCTTAGCGTCCGCAAGTACGCATGAAATGTTATACCGTGATTTGCTTTAAACCATCTTCTAACCCTGCTCGGATCAAAATTATTTTCGCGCAGTTCCCTGTCATGCCATCTTCGGTAAATATCTTTTTCAATTTTATCAAATAATTCCTTAACCCAGTCCGGCGTCATTCCGAGCGGATTCATGGGTGAGCATCTTTTGCATGGTCTGTAACCGGCAAGCAAAGCATCTTTGGTTGAACAGAAAAACTCCACGTTATTAAACTCCGGTTTTCTTGCCGGGCAAAACGGTCTGCAAAATACTCCCGTAGTTTTTACTCCGGCGTAAAAAATTCCTTCAAAGCTTTTATCCCTTTTCAGCATTGCGTTATACATAGTCTTCTTGTCAGGTAAGGTTGTCATTTTATTATCCTAAATTTTATTGACAAACTTGATAAATTTAAAAAATGTTTTCCACCGAAAAATTAACGTGGAATTTCTTTCTGCAAAAAATAATTTTATCAATTCCCATTCTACATTATAAATTTCGCATTGTCATTTTATTAAACTATCTTTTATCTAAAGATGTCTTATAAGTAAAATTAGTTTAAAAAATATCATATATGGAGACACAAATGAAAAATAAAATAAAATATTTGAGTTGTTTGATTTTTGCGGCAGTCTTAATCCTTGCGCTAATTCCTTCAGTATCAAATGCGCAAACAAGAAGAGTAGAAAAACACCACCCGGTTAGACTAAGACAAAGAACAGTTGTACAACAGCCGGCGAGAGTTAATGAAAGAGTAGTTGTGCGTCAGCCGGTGCAATATAGGGAAGTAATCGTGCACAACAGGCATTATTTCTACAGAGGAGGCGCTTTTTACGAAAGAGGACCAAACGGATACATAACAATAGCGGCACCCATAGGAGCAAGGATAGATGTCCTTCCAGCCGGCTGCAGGATCGTTCATGTTAAAAGAATGAGATATTATTTTTTCGGCGGCGTTTATTATAGGTTCATTCCCCGCGAAAGGGTTTATTGCGTTGTGGAAAGACCGGTATAGTCTAATGCACAAACATTCTGATCATTCTTCGACTTGATCTTTCATGTAATAAATGCAGTCAAAGATCAAGGTACTGTATTAAAAGTCAATAGTAATTGAAAAAAATAAGTACCAAAATTCAACGTATATTTTTCCCGGCGTTAGCCGGAGTGTAGTTTGGAATATAGTCAGTATTGTTTTTCCAAA